>Ga0182011_10004887_pt1 | contig 10659 bp, 9 predicted proteins | sample 711E1DmetaG_FD_120481 | JGI IMG/M metagenome (GOLD analysis project Ga0182011, IMG submission 120481) | Permafrost microbial communities from Stordalen Mire, Sweden - 711E1D metaG | ecosystem: Environmental > Terrestrial > Soil > Wetlands > Permafrost | place: Sweden: Stordalen | collected...
CCCCTCGTCCCACGGGGGACCCTCATCCCAAAGAAGGAGGCTGTCTCCGCGATTCTCTGACGATGCCCCGTCGGATTATTTCAGGCTCATCCTTGGATTGGAAAATGCTGAGCTGTGCGGAGGAGGGAGGACATGTTTACCGGACATCCCACGGGTTCAACAGGTTCACCCCGGCGTTCTTGAAGTCTTCCACGTTTCGAGTCACGAAGGAAGCGTCCGCGTGGAGGGCGGCGGCCGCCAACAGGGCGTCCATGGCGGGCATGGGACGCCCGTGTTTCTCCAGGCGGGCCGTCAGGCGGCCCCACACGCGCATGACACCGGCATCCACGGGCAGAAGGTTGTCTTTGAACCGGGGGAGGAGTTCGTCGTCGAGCCAAGATTGAATCGCGGCTTTCCGGCGCGCGTCCGACAACTTCTCGACTCCGGCCTGGATTTCCCCCACCGTCACGACGCTCAGGAACAGCCGTTCATCCTCAACGGAATCAATCCACTCAACGACGCGGGGATCGGGGCGCGGCTTGGCCAGTTCGGAGACGACGCAGGTGTCCAGCAGGAACTTCACAAACGCGGGGTTTTGCGGGGGAGGGATTTGTCCCTCGGAACACGCAGCCCGGCGAGGGGGGATTCACGGAAGAAAACGGAAAGCTTCTTCTTCGACGACCGCATTTGGGCGAACTCCTCGTAGGACACGACGACCGCCGCCCTCACCCCATGCCGGGTGATGGTCTGCGGGCCATGGTGGAGGGCCTCCTCCACCACCTCGCTGAAACGGTTCTTAGCGTTCTGCAGCTGCCAAACCATGCGGCACCCCTTTCTGTCCAGTCTGTCTAGATTATATCCCCCCCAACAGCCAAACTCAATAGGGCCCCGACGCCTTTCTCTTATCGCGCACTTTAAACCCTGATGACGGTCCTCCGGGGGTTCTTGACGGCCCGAGCGGCCGCGGCCCCCCCTCCACTTCTTTCCGTGGGTGGGGAGCCCACAAGGGGCTCCCCCCCATGCGCGATTTTTCGACGGAGGCCGGACCAACTCCCGGCCCTCAAAATCCCACGGGCCGGATCGAACAGGTCCGGCCCCGCAACGTCGAAAAATCGTGCTCGAACCGCCTCACGGGCCTTACAAGAACCCCCGGAGGACCTTGAGTGGACGGAAAAGAAATTTTAGATCAAACGCCAACGCAAACCGTCGCTCTCACGGCCGCCGTAACGAAAAAGCTGAGCGGCGACCGCCATTGGCGCCATTCCTCAATGCTTGTTTCACAACCTTAGCGACCGTATTTCTTCCAATTCCGTGCCGCATACAATAAATCGAGTTAAGCCAGGTGGCGAGCATCTTTGTTCCCTTGCTTGAATTGCAGGAGGCACAGCATCTCGCAATATTCTTTCGAGTAACAATGCGTGCGTCGTTAATGATGTGCTCCCAAGTCGCAACAGATTTTCGCGACCCATTTGCGGGGGTCGATCTAAGCAACGGGACTTGGCAGTAGACGCAATTCTTATCTCGTTCACACACCTCACGTTCGAGCCACGCCGGGATGCCCCATCGATTCATTTGAGCTCTCTTTCTTCGCCAAACGATTAATTAAGCAGGTCTCGGTTTTTCAATTATCGGAAGTGGATTGCGGCCGACTATTGATGCCTTTCTAGACGGCACAACGAATCCCCAGCTAAAGGCCCTCCGGGAGTTCTCGAAAGGACCGTGAGGCGGTTTGAGCACGGCCTTTTGGCGGGTCCTGCGTGCCAGTGGCACGCGTTAAGGACGGGCCGAACAGGCACTGGGAAATAGACAGATGTTTTCCCTTCTGTCGGCCCGACCTGTTTGAGGCCCCCGATGGGCATTTGAGGGGGCCGAGTTGTCGGGCCGCCGCCAAAAGGACGCGCGCAGGCCGCTCGGTCCGTCGAGAACCCCCGGAGGGCCGACCCGGGGAGGACCAAACTCTCAGCGACGCTTTTCCCTCAATAGTTTGTATTCGACGGCGTCCTTCAGGGCCAGCCAGGAAGCTTCGATGATGTTCTCGGAGACGCCTACGGTGCCCCAGGATTCCTTGTGGTCGCGGGTCTCCACCAGCACCCGCACTTTGGCGGCCGTGCCGGCGGCGGCGTTCACGACCCGGACCTTGAAGTCGGCCAGGGTCAGGTCCTTCACGCACGGGTAAAAAGGCGATAGGGCCAATCGGAGCGCCTTGTCCAGCGCGTCAACGGGGCCGTTCCCCTCGGCGACGGTGTGCTCGGCGCGTCCTTCCACGGCGACTTTCAACGTCGCCTCGGCGGTGAGACCGTCCTTTTCCCGGTCCTCTTCCACGATGACGCGGAAGGCCTTCAAGTCGAAGAAAGGTTTGTAGGGGCGGAGCTCCCTCTCGACCAAAAGCACGAAAGAGGCGTCCGCTCCCTCGAACTGGTAGCCGCGGTTTTCCATGTCCTTGACCCGGCGGATGACCCGATCCACCCCTTCGGGGTGCTTGTGCAAATCGAGGTGGAACTCCTTTCCCTTGGCCAAGATGTTGGATTTCCCCGCCAACTCGGAAACCAGGACGCGGCGTTTGTTGCCCACCGATCCGGGGTCCAAGTGCTCGTAGGTGGCCGAGTGCCTTTGGACGGCAGAGACGTGGATTCCCCCCTTGTGGGCAAAGGCGGACATGCCGACGTAGGGCTGGTGATCCTGGGGGACCAAATTCGCGGTCTCGTACATGTAGCGCGAGGCCTCCGTCAGGAAGCGCATCTGATCGTCGGACACGCAGGCCTTCCCCAGCTTGAACCGGAGGCCCGGGATGATCGAGACGAGGTCGGCGTTGCCGCAGCGCTCGCCCACGCCGTTCAATGTTCCCTGCACCAAGACGCAGCCCCGGCGCACGGCCTCGAGCGAATTGGCCACGGCGCATCCGGAATCGTTGTGCGTATGGATGCCCAAGGACGCGTCAGGGAAAGCGTCGCGCACGGCGAGGACGATTTCCCCCACCTGGTGGGGCAAGGAGCCGCCGTTGGTGTCGCAAAGGGTCAGATTGTCGGCGCCGGACTCCAGCGCGGCCTTCAAGGTCGCCAGGGCGTAAGAGGGGTTGGCGCGGAACCCGTCGAAGAAATGCTCCGCGTCGTAGATGACTTCCTTGCCCTTGGATTTGAGGAACCGGACCGAGTCGGAAATCATGGCCAAGTTTTCGGCCGGGGTGGCGTGGAGCGCGTGGATCACGTGGAAGTCCCAGGACTTTCCGAAGATGCAGGCGACCGGGGTCTTGACGCGCAGGATTGCGGCCAGGAACGGGTCCTCATGGGCCTTCTTGTCCCGTCGCCGGGTGGAGCTGAAAGCGGAGAGCTTCGCGTTCTTCAGGCCCAGAGACCGCGCCCGGGCGAAGAACTCCTCGTCTTTGGGATTCGACCCCGGCCAGCCGCCCTCGATGTAGGAAACTCCCAGGCGGTCCGCCGTCCGGGCGATACGGACCTTGTCCTCGACGGACAAAGACATCCCCTCCCCCTGCGTGCCGTCACGGAGGGGCGTGTCGTAAAGGAGGATCCGGGCGGCCGCGCCCGATTTCTTTTTCACGCCCTCTCCTTCCCCAGCTCAAAGGCTTTGTGGAGGATGCGGACGGCTTTCTCGCCGTCGGTGTTCTTCACCGTGCAGGCGACCTTGATCTCGGAGGTCGAGATCATGTCGATGTTGATGCGGTTCTCGGCCAAGGACCGGAACATCTTGGCGGCCACGCCCGGGTGGCTGCGCATGCCGACGCCCACGATCGAGACCTTGGCGATCTTGTCGTCCAAGGAGATCCGCCCGGCCCTCAGATCGGCCGATATTTTTTCCAGCAAAGACATCGCCTTCTTCACGTCGGATCGGCCAACGGTGAAGGAAATGTCGTTCGTCCCGGCGGCGGCCGAGGATTGGATGATCATGTCCACGTTCACGCCGGCGTCGGCCAGCGGGCCGAAGACGGCGGCCGCCGTCCCGGGCCGGTCCTGAACTTCGGCGATGGTGATCTTGGCTTGGCTTTTGTCGTAAGCGACTCCGGAAACGACGACTTCTTCCATTTGAGGGACCTCCGCGGTAATCACAGTTCCTTCTTCCTCGGCGAACGAGGACCGGACGTGGATGTCCACGCCGAACTTCTTCCCGACTTCCACCGACCTGCCTTGCATGATTTGCGCGCCGGCCCCGGCCAATTCCAACATTTCGTCGTAGGTGATGCGCTCGATCTTTCGGGCCTCGGGCTCGATGCGAGGGTCCGTCGTGAAGACGCCCGTGACGTCCGTGTAGATTTCGCAGACGTCGGCCTTCATGGCCGCCGCCAGGGCCACCGCCGTCAAATCCGATCCGCCCCGCCCCAGGGTCGTGATGTCCCGGTTGGGGTTCAGGCCCTGGAAACCCGCCACGATGACGACCCTGCCTTTCTTGAGCGCTGCGCGGACTTTCGCCGGGCGAATCCCCGTGATGCGCGCCCGCGTGTGGGACAGGTCGGCGAAGATGCCGGCCTGGGGCCCGGTCATCGAAACGGCGTCCACCCCGCGGGCATGGATGGCCATGGCCAAAAGGGCGATCGAGACTTGCTCCCCCGTGGACAAGAGCATGTCCATCTCCCGGTCGGAGGGGTCGTCCGTGATCTTCTCAGCCATCGCGATCAGGTCGTCCGTCATGTCGCCTGGCGCCGAGACGACCACGACGACCCGGTCGCCCTTCTTGCGCCGGTCGGCGACGCGCCCGGCGACGATCTTCACCTTGTCCGGGTTCGCGACGGAGGACCCGCCGAACTTCATGACCACCAGCTTCTTCTTGGCCACGTTAAATTCTCGCGCTTTCGATCGTGGTGAGAAGGATGCCCTTGCAACCGAGAGAGAGCAGTTGATCCATGATCGAGTTGACCACCTCTTTTTTGACCACGGCCTTGACGGAGAACCAGCCCTTTTCCTGCAGGGGCGCTACCGTCGGGGATTCGATGCCGGGCGTCAGCTTGCACGCCTCGCCCAGTTTGGCCTGTGGAACATCGTATTCCACCATCATGTAAGACCGCGCCACCATTTTGCCCTTCAATCGGCTTTGCAGGACCAGGACTTCGGGGCTAAGTTCCTTGCCGGGGTGGGGAAACAGCACCGCGCAACTCTCAAAGAGAGGCGATCCGATGACCTTGAGGCCGGCCTGTTTCAATGTGGTGCCCGTCTCCACGATGTCGACGATGGCGTCGGCGATCCCGAGCTTGATCGCAATTTCAACGGCGCCTTCCAAAACAACGATTTTCACATCTGGCATTTGTTTCTTAACGATGTTAGGGAAGGACGTCGCCACTCGAGCGCCTTTAAGTTCAGCCGCGCTGGTCAATTGAACTCCCTCCGGAACAGCTAAACAGAGCTTGGACTGTCCATAGTCCAGGTTCAGATAGTTGAAAACCGGGGTAGGACTATAACCCCATTTTTCATGAATAAAATCCTTACCAGTAATCCCAGCATCAAGAATCCCATTTAAAACGTAAACGGGAATATCACCTGGACGAAGGAAAAAGAATTCCACGCCATTGGGCTCATCCAGAGAACTCAAGCTCCGCAGACTTTTCGAAACCCGGTAGCCGCACGAGGACAGCATCTCCAATGTCGGCTCAAGGAGGACGCCTTTGTTGGGGAGGGCGATCTTTATCATAGTTTCTTGTAAACCTCCTCCGTTGAAATTCCCTTGTCCGCCATGAGGACGGCCACGTAGTACAACACCTGGGACAGCTCCAACGTCAGTTGCTCTTTGGTCTCGAACCGCGCCGCCATCCAAGACTCGGCGGCCTCTTCCACGAGCTTCTTGCCGATGGCGTGGGTCCCCGCCTTCAGGAGAGCCGCCGTCGAGCTTTCGGCGGGACCGTCTTTCTTCCGGCCGGCGGCCAATTTGACGATTTCTTCAAAAGTCATGTCGTCACCCGAATCCCTTGATTGTCCACATCCAGCGTCAGCGCGCGGGACGCAACGCGCTTGGCCGCGAAAGCCCTTAGCATCGCCCGGCCGACGGCGGCCGCTTTCGCTGCGGGCGAAAAAGCCAGGATCGTGGGCCCCGCGCCCGAGAGGCAGGCCCCGAAGGCTCCGGCCCTTTTCGCCGCGGCGATGACCGCGTCAAAACCCGGAATCAGCCTCTTCCGGTAAGGCTGGTGCAACCGGTCCTCAAGCGCCGCCGACAGCAGATCGTAGCGCTTCTCTTTCAGCGCGGCCAACAGAAGCGTCGCCCGTCCCACGTTGAACACGGCGTCCGCCCGCGAGACGGTCCGGGGCAGCACCGCACGGGCTTCCTGGGTGCGAAGCTCAAAATCCGGAATAGCCGCCACCAGCTTGATTCCCTTGAACAGCCCCTTGTCCCGGCAGGCCGCGGACACCACGCGCCCGGCGACCGTCGTCGAAACCGTCAACCCGCCGAACAGGCACGGGGCGGCGTTGTCGGGGTGCCCTTCCATCTCCGCCGCCAATGACAGCAAATCTTCGCGCGAAAGCCGGTTCCCCGTCGCCGCGGCGGCGGCCGCCAGGCCGCCCACGATGGCCGTCGCCGACGACCCGAGCCCCCTCGCCAGGGGGATCCGGTTGAGGAGCCGCAATTCCACCGACGGCGGCATGGGACGCTTCGCGGCGCGGAAGCCGCGCTGAACGGCCCGAAGAACCAAATTGCGCCCGTCCGTCGAAATCGTCCCGGCCCCTTCGCCCTCGATTTCGATCGCCAAGGCCGGCCCGGCGGCCCGCCCGATGAGCCGGACCTCGTTATAAAGCGACAGCGCCAGCCCGACGGCGTCGAAGCCGGGGCCCACGTTGCCGGTCGAAGCGGGGACGCGAACCCGGACGTCGAAAAGTGATTTCAAATGTTCCCTCCCGGCGTCGGAGCCGGAGCGAATTCAGATCCTGGCGATTTCCGGCAAATCCGCCGGTCTTTCGAGCCGAGGAAGAACGAGGCCCGCTTTCAGATGGGCTTCGTGCTCCTCGGCGATCTTCTGAGCGTCCTGGCTGAGGCGCATGGAACAGAACTTGGGCCCGCACATGGAGCAGAAGCGGGCCTCCTTGAACCCCTCCTCGGGCAGAGTCGCGTCGTGCTTGGCGCGGGCGGCCTCGGGGTCCAGGGACAGCCGGAATTGGTCTTCCCACTTGAAGGCGAACCGCGCCCTGGACAGGGCGTCGTCCCGGTCCCGGGCGCCGGGGCGCCCGCGGGCGATGTCCGCCGCGTGCGCCGCGATCTTGTAGGCGATGACCCCTTGCCGCACGTCTTCTTTGTTCGGCAACGAAAGGTGCTCCGCCGGCGTCACGTAGCACAGCATCGAGGCTCCCGCCCAACCGATGACCGCCGCGCCGATGGCGGAGGTGATGTGGTCGTAGCCCGGCGCGATGTCGGTCACCAGCGGGCCCAGCGTGTAGAAGGGCGCCTCGTGGCACCATTTCCGCTGGAGCTCCGCGTTCATTTGAACCAGGTGAAGCGGAACGTGCCCCGGTCCTTCGATCATCGTCTGGACATCATGCGTCCAAGCTTTCAAAGTCAGGTCGCCCAAAACTTTTAGTTCCCCGAACTGGGCCTCGTCGTTGGCGTCGGCCAGACAGCCGGGCCGCAGGCCGTCCCCCAGCGAGAAGGCGACGTCATATTTCTTGAAGATTTCGCAAATCTCCTCAAACCGGGTGTAAAGAAAATTTTCCCGTTCGTTCAACGACATCCACTGGGCCATGAGCGCGCCGCCCCGGGAGACGATGCCGGTGACCCGGTTCTTCGTCAACGGGATGTGCTCGCGCAAAGTCCCGGCGTGGATCGTCATGTAGTCCACGCCCTGCCGGGCCTGTTTCTCGATCTCGTCCAGCATGAGCTCGGGCGTGAGCTTCTCGATGGACCCGGCCCGGAGCATCGCCCCGTAGATGGGCACCGTGCCCACGGGGACCTCGCTCGCCCGGATGATCGCCTCGCGGGTCTCGTCCAATTGAGGGCCCGTCGAGAGGTCCATCACCGTGTCGGCCCCGAACTTGACCGACCAGCAAAGCTTATCCAGCTCGCCCTCAATGTTCGAAGTCGTGGCCGAGTTCCCGATGTTGGCGTTGATCTTGCACGTGAAGTTCGTGCCGATCGCCATGGGCGAGAGGCGGTGTTTCAAGTGGTTCACGTTGGCCGCGATGACGGCGCGCCCCCGGGCCACCTCGTCCCGCACGAACTCGGGCGCGACCTTTTCCTTCCCGGCGACGAGCGTCATCTCCGGGGTGATTTCGCCCTGCCGGGCGCGATGCATCTGGGTCATGTTCGTCATCCGATAATCCCTCACGCCGCCGGAGCGGCTTTGGCGCTCAAAATTATTTCTTTGAGGCGGCGCGCGGCGGACTCGGGATCGTCCGACCCGCAAACCGCGCGCACGACGGCCACCCGGTCCGCCCCGGCGCGGATAACGGCCTCGACCGTCTCTTCGTCCACGCCGCCGATGGCGACGAAGGGCAGCCGCACGACCTTCCGGTATTGGGCGATCAAATCCAGCGTCACCGGCTTATACGTCGGCTTGGTCGGCGTCGCGAAGAGCGGCCCGCAGCTCACGTAGTCGGCGCCCTCTTCTTGGGCGATCAGGGCTTGGGCAGTCGAGTGGCAGGAGACGCCGATGATCTTGTCGTGGCCCAGGATTTCCCGCGCGGCCCGGACGGGCAAATCCTCCTGGCCCAGGTGGACTCCGTCGGCGTCCGCCGCAAAGGCCACGTCCGCCCGATCATTCACGAAAAAAAGCGCCCCGTACTTGTCGCAGACGGCCTTCAGGTCCTTGGCCTCGCGGACGAGCTCCCGCGTCGGGATCGCCTTTTCCCTGAACTGAATTGCGTCGGCGCCCCCCCGGCAGGCGGCTTCGACCATGTCCAGGTAAGTCCGGCCCTCCCGAGGGATCGTCGTCAGGCAATACAAATGCACATCCGAAAGGTTATACAGACGTTTCTTGATCACAAGAAAATAATTTTACTTTTTCAAGCGGGTTTTTGGGAGGGAGTGCGCCGGCGAGAGACGAACCAGCGTTTCCTTTTGTTGCTTGGAAAGACGTTTAAGGCGGGCCTCTCTCCGCAAAGCCTCGGATCGGGAGCGGGCCGGTTTCGAATAAATCAACCGGACGGGCCGGCGTCCCCGCGTGTATTTGGCTCCCCGGCCGCCCTCGCCGTTGTGCTCGGCCGTGCGCCGGACAACGTCCCGGGCCACGCCCGTATAAAGCGTCCCGTCGGCGCAGCGCACGATGTACACGCGCCAAGAATTTGGGGGCCCCCGTCGCATACCCGCGTATGATACAATGATTTCCTTCGAACGCCGTCGGTTGCAAACTCGAGCGCGCGACAACATTGTGTCGCGCTATTTTTTTAGGAGATCACGTCAATGCCGTTTTCCCAGCTTAGGCTTCACCCGGACCTGAACCGGGCCCTGAAAGCCTTGAATTTCGAAAAACCCATGCCCATCCAGGAAGCAGCCATCCCCTTGGCCTTGGAGGGATGCGACGTCCTGGGATGCGCCCAAACCGGGAGCGGCAAGACCGCGGCCTTCGCCTTGCCCATCCTCAACCACCTTCTCAAGGAAGAAAAGCCGGGCATTCGGGCCCTGGTCCTGGTTCCCACCCGCGAACTGGCCGCCCAGGTGGAAAAATCCTTCCGCGACTGCGGCCAATTCACGTCCATCAAAACAGCCGTCGTCATCGGCGGGGTCGGATTCAGCCCTCAGGTCCACGCCGCGGCCCGCTGCCAAGTCCTCATCGCCACGCCGGGACGGCTCCTGGACCATCTGCGCCAAGGAAGTTTCCGTCTGGACAAAGTCGAGCAACTGGTCTTGGACGAGGCGGATCGCATGCTGGACATGGGGTTCCTGCCGGACATCCGCTCCGTGATAAGCCACCTTCCCCGGGAACGGCAAACGCAGCTTTTTTCCGCCACCCTGGCGCCGGAAGTGGAACGGATCGCCGCGTTCACCCTGCGGAATCCTCGCCGGGTGGAAATCGCCAAGCCCACCACCGTGGCCGAAGGGATCAGCCAGATCCTTTACCCCGTCGAGCAATCCCGAAAGTCTTCGCTCCTGGCAGCCCTGCTGAAAACCACAGAGATCAAATCCGCCCTCATCTTCACGCGGACCAAGCACGGCGCGGACAAACTGGCCAAGCGGCTCGTGGCGGAAGGCCATTCGACGGGAGTGCTCCACGGCAACCGGTCCCAGCACCAGCGCACCACCGCCATGGATGGATTCCGGCAGGGGAAGTTGCGCCTGTTGGTGGCCACCGACATCGCGGCCCGGGGGATCGACGTGCGGGGCATCAGCCACGTGATCAACTTCGACGTGCCCCGGGCGCCCGAGGACTACGTCCACCGCGTGGGCCGCACGGCTCGCGCCTACGGCGTGGGAGACGCGATCACGTTCATGGACCCGCACTTGGAAAGCGGCGAAATCCGAGACATCGAACGGTTCACCGGCCTCGTCTTTCCCCGCGCGGCGCTTCCCGACTTCCCTTACAACGAGCCCCCCCGGCAGCAGGAACAGCCTCATTTCCATCGTCAGCCCCAGCGCCGCGATCGCGATCGCCGCCAGGACAGGGGCCATGACGGGCGGCCGGGGAACCCGCCGCGGGGGAACAACCAGAACACTCGACGGGGTCCCTCTCAAAATCCCCGTCGGGATAATCCGCAAAATTCTCGGCGGGGGAATCCTCAATCCCACCAGAGCGAAAATCCCCCCCCGAAAGGGAACCGA
>Ga0182011_10004888_pt1 | contig 10659 bp, 12 predicted proteins | sample 711E1DmetaG_FD_120481 | JGI IMG/M metagenome (GOLD analysis project Ga0182011, IMG submission 120481) | Permafrost microbial communities from Stordalen Mire, Sweden - 711E1D metaG | ecosystem: Environmental > Terrestrial > Soil > Wetlands > Permafrost | place: Sweden: Stordalen | collected...
AGCCTTGCCGCCGAAGGTCTTTAAGGGCGTGCCAGCACTCCGCACGGCCCTGGTTGAATAGGAAAAGGAAGCGCCGGTTAGGTGGGCCGCAATAACCCGCTCGATCAAATCGGACCAACCGCGACGAGTGTCTGGAACGATAAGGTCGGTGTCCCAACTATCCTCATGCACGATGTCGGTGGCGACGATCTTGGGGAATTTGTAAATATTCGAACGTTCGACTGAGAAGCCGACGCCGCCGCCAACCATCAGGCGATCCATTAACCAGCGAAAATCACCGGGTTCGGTGATGGTGGTGAACCAACAGTTAGAGGTCAGTAATCCATCTTCCAGGGCAAAGGTATGAGTTTTCGGGACAACAGCGCAGAAAACTTCTTCCTTGATGCCAAGGTCTTCAACTTTTTCCACTCGCCATTCATCTTTTTTATCCGGTGATTCCAACCAGGTATAAGGCTTAAGGTCTTTAGTCAGAACTTTTAGATTAGCCGCCTCAGAGCGAGGGTCGCGTATCTCTTTCCGGGTGATTTTAAGATGATCTTCGCTCATTTTGCAAATTTTTACGGTCGGGACGACCAGCCAAGTATGTTCGGGGGTGGCGCGAATAACTTTCTTGCGGCCATCTTTTATTAAATGAATAGCCATTAATGGCTGTACCCCAAAAGATTTGACGGGGGCTTCGACCCATTTTCTCCCTTCGGTCATTAGCGTCTGAGTTTTACCAGCCAAATCACGAATTGGCTTATTTCCTGCTTTGGTGACCACCATGGTTTCTCCGGCGAGGCAGTTGGTTAAGCTATCCATGCCGTACTTTTCGATTAATGGCGTGCCTAGCTGCCAGAGGGCTCGACCTGAGACCGTGCCTCGTAGTCTAAGCATGTGCTCGCGCAGAAGATCTTCTTCCTGCGAAGTTAGATGCGCATTGATGGCTCGCGTCCCCCGGACGACCCGTTCAATGGTTTCCGGCCAACGCTCGCGGCGACCCAACTCTTCAATATCACGGGCATAATGCCCTAAATAAATAATTTCCCCTAAACCATTGTTACCCCAAGGGGTAATAATTTCGGGCGTCGGCGGTAGAAAGTTTAGTTTTGGCAGATTGGACAACTTGGCAGGGTCGATCATTTTTTGGTCCTATATTCTCTAAGTTAGATAAAATAACGCCGTCGAAAGAGCTTGCGATTCCCGGTTCATTGGGGCGAAGGTGCTCTTAGAACGTCGTCGTGGTAGACAGAGCTTAGTAATTTTGCCTTTTTCGTCAAGTTTTAACCGCAGATTAAAATTGGCGCAAATTCTCGGCCCCAAGTTCATCCCAGATGGGCAAAGCCAGTTCCTCTAGTTTTTCAGTGGCAAAGCTGAAACCCTCTAGATCGGCAATATAACGCTTCTCCGTCAATTGCCGCCACAGCAGCCGGTCTTCTATTTTAATGCCATCGTCATAATTACAAAGAGCATCAAGCAGACCTAAGGTAATCGTTAAGCCCGGCTCCAGATCAATGACATGCTGTCCGGCTTCATTGGTTCTTAATTTAGCCATTATTACTCCCTTGATTCCCCATCTCTTTCCAGACTTCGGCGGCGATGGCGTGTAATTTCAGAGTCCCGGTATTACGGTTATTTAACCAGATAATATAAAAACCCTCAAGAAGTCGGCCTCGAAGCGCGAGGTCGCGAATGTCAACCCCATATTCCTCATTACAAAGGGCGTTTAATAAACCTAAGGGGATGGTGAGCCCCGGCTCTAAATCAATGACCAGGGTTTCCTTTATTTCGGTCCGCAAACGAGACATGGCGATTCCTTAGATATTGAGATTTTCTTCGCGGGCAATATTTTTGAGCTTTTCGGTCGCATAGCTTCCACCTTTGACATTAGTGCGAATGTGGCGAGCGGTCTCCAAGCGCCGGCGCAAAGCGGGATCGAGAATGGTGATAAAATCAAAGGAACCGTCGGCATCACACAGCGCATAAAGCATCTCAACATCGATCGTTAAATCGGGCCCGAGATCAATAACCCGTATTTCTTCAACGGTGGTACGCTTGATGGTTCTAATGCGGTTCATTTATTCGTTCTTGTCCTTCAATGCCAATCGGGAATCAAACCTTCTTCGACGGCTATTTTACGTAGTGCGTAGGTGGTATAACAAGCGCCGTCATCTTTGACGTAAATATACCCCGCGCGCACCAGACGCTCGCGCAGGTTCGTGTCTTCGACGTCGGTGGCGCTAAAATGACCATCAGCAAAGCAAAGTCGCTGCACTAGATCAGTTTCCACGAGTAACTCTTGGCCTAAGTCTAAGACTTCGACGTCAATCTGGTGCTGAATGGTTTTTATGCGGGTGGCCATATTTACCTTTTTTTCTAACTCTTTTATTTTTGCCAGCCAACGGCTATCGTCAAGAGGAGGCAACCTCGACGCCAATCTTTGATAGATCGAATTAAAAGTTGACGCCGCCGTCGAAAATTTACCCACCACTCAAAACTATTTTAGAGTAGATTTTCTACCCTGTCTCAACTCTTCATTGGAGGAGTGGTCGGGGCGCTAACCTTTTTAAGCAGGGTTAAAGAGATTTGTAAATTCTTGGCCAGGAGTCTTAAATTTTCCTCGTCGCTCTTTTCGCCGCGGTTGAGGATCTCGATCAAACCTAAATTCAAAATTTCTAGTTCCAGGTTTAACTTACTGAGCAACCAGGCCAGGGCCTCTTTTTCAACGATAACCACTTCGTATTCTAAGTCTTCTTCCATGGCTAAATAACTGGCGAAAGTTAAAAACTGAGGCTCTTCTTGTTTGATAAAATAAGCCGCAATCGGATGGCCAGCGTCACAGTCAGCGCCCCAATGGCCTTGCGCGAGGTTAATAACCTCTTCGAGTGAAGCCTGCTCAAAATAGGCGGTGGCGTCAAAATCAAATTTAACCATGTGATCGACCGTGTGGACATAACCAGTAATCATGGCAAAACCTCTAATTAGTGGGGTTCATTTTAGATTCGTCCGGTTGAAAGTCAAGTCTGGCCTCCTCCAAAAAAGCTTGACAGTCCCCTGAAATCTTTTATGATAAAACCAAGGAGTTCGCCGATGACATCAGAAGAACGAAACGCGCAACGCTTAGATATCGATTTAGCGGAGTGGTATCCGAAGCTAGTCGCCGCGGGCATTCCGACGCCCAAAACCATCATCGTGCCCGCGCCGCGCTCCCTGATCCATTTACTGGAAGGCGATAAAAATCGCATTACCGGTTATTCGCGCTTTATCAAAAAATTAATCGCCGGGGGTGAAGCAGTCGGTTATCCTTGTTTTATGCGCACGGGCTACGGCTCCGGCAAACACGACTATCAGAACACCTGCCTGGTCAGTCGCCCCGCCGACTTAGAAAAACACGTTTTCAAACTCTTAGAATGGTCGCTGAGCATTGATTTTTTCGGCCTGCCCTTTGATACCTGGGTTGTGCGTGAACTCTTGCCAACCGCGCCCGCCTTTTATGCCTTTCGGGGGCATTTGCCAATCACCCGCGAGCGCCGTTGTTTTGTTAGTGATGGAAAAATCCTGGGCCATCATCCTTACTGGCCACCCGAGGCTATTGATGACCCCAGTGACCCGAACTGGCGCCAATTATTAGACGGTTTGAACCAGGAAACGCCCGACGAAATCGTCGAGCTTTCCGCTTTATCCTTGGCCGTTTCGGCGGCCGTGGTCGGCGACTGGTCGGTCGACTGGCTCTATGTACCAACTCGTGGTTGGGTCTGTATTGACCTGGCCTGGGCCGAACGGTCTTTTGTTTGGGTCGAATATCCAACCGCCCCGCGGCTGACCACACCAGCCAAAGAAACTGAAATTGACCCTTTCAATTTTGAATTTGAAATCCCAGAATAAAAAATATTTGACGCTTTTCGCTTTTCGCCCAAAGTTTCAGAGTTCGTCGGAAACAGTTATTGTTTAAAGTTTAAAAAACAATTCTACGTATCGAAATATCCGGTTTTAGATAAGAAAGTTCACCGTGACCACAAAACCCACTAATTCTTCCCGACAAATTAGTCTTTTGGCCCAGGAATATCCGGTCGAGATGATTGAAGCGGCGGCGGTGCAAGAATTTTTAACCCAACGCCGCCTAGAAACACATAACCAAAGACTTTTGGCCCTGGTCGACCAAGAGGAGCCACAAATTAGACTGATTCGACAGACTTTGCGAACCATCCGACCAACTTTGAGTCTGGAAGACTTGTTAGAAATCTTTGAACTGGCGATTCCTCCGGCCGACCGCGATTTAAACGGGGCGGTTTACACTCCAGCCCACATCGCCGATTTTATGTGCCAGCGCGCGATCACGAGGGGCGACGAAGTGGTGGCTGATATTTCCTGTGGAGCGGGCGCTTTCTTATTGGGCGCCGTACGGCGGCTGCGCGCTTTATCCGGCCAAACAGTGCCGGCCATCGTGGCCCGACAAATCATCGGTCGGGACATTCTACCCTATTCCATCCGGCACGCCCGCCTGCTCCTGGCGCTCTTAGCTTTGGAATTAGGCGAGGACGTGGCGGTCATGTCCGACCAATTGAGCGTCGGTGACAGCTTTGAGGCGGACTGGCGGGCCAAGATCAAAGCGGCCGGCGGGGTCGCGGTGGTGGTGGGCAATCCGCCCTACATTCGGCTACAAGAACTACCGATGAGTGTCCGCGCTAACCTGGCCGCCGGCCATTTTAACACCGTTTCGGCCGGCAACTTTGATCTTTACTTTGCTTTTTTCGAAGTGGGCCTAGATTTACTAAAGCCCGGCGGCCACCTAGCCTACATCACCCCCAATACCTATTTTACCACCAAGACGGCGACCCCTTTGCGGCGGCTCTTAGCCGAAACCGGCTACTTACGCGAAATCATCGATTGCGGTGATCTGGCAATTTTTGCGGTGGCTACCTACTCAACTTTGACTTTTTTGACCAAGACGCGGGGTGAGACTTTCATTTTTCGGCGGCCGACAAGACAAGCTGAACAATTCGCTCTAGATCGGGTGCCGGTGGCGACTCTAGCCACGGCCGAACTAGCGCCTGCGGGCTGGCGGCTGGGCTACCCCGACGAAATGGAATTTTTACGCGCGGTGGAAAATTGTGGATCACCCCTGGCTAGTTTCGCCAAATTAGGCGTTGGGCTGGCGACCTTACGCGACTATCTCTTCTTTTTGGGTTCGCCAACGCTGGTCAATGATCTTTACCAGTTGTCTCGCGGCGGTCAGGATTATCAGATTGAAGCGGCTGTCACCTGCCCCATCATCAAAATTTCCGAACATCCCGATCAGGCCTCTTTGGATGGCTGTCAGACCGTCATCATCTTCCCGTATGAACCAACGGCCGATGGTTCGATGGTCGTCATCCCCGAAGAAAAAATGCAAGCTCTCTATCCAGGGGCGCTGGCCTACTTAAATTCTATTCGTCCCGAGCTAGCCAAGCGCGACCATGGCCGCAAGAGTTATGAAGCCTGGTATGCTTACGGCCGCCGTCAGGGCTTGAAACTCTTAAACACCGGTCAATTATTGACCACGGTTTATTCGGCGACCCCGCGCTTCTTGCTAGATCCCGCGCCGGGGCGACGGACTATTAATGGCTATGCGGTGGTGCCGAGTCCAGACAGTCTTTGGGCCAGCGAGACGGGCTTGCGCACTTTACAAGTTATCCTGCAAAGCGAGATCATGGCGCTTTATATTAGCTTGACCAGCACCGCCTTAGAGGGTGGCTACTTTTGTTATGCCGGTAATTATTTAGCCCGCTTTGGCGTCCCCGCTTTGACATTGACCCAGATGGCCAGGGTGCAGTCATTATCGCCGCAGGCTTGTACCGACTGGTACGCGGCCCAGGCAAAAATTCCGCCTCAAAGCTTGAACAATCTACACGACCGCTTACTAAAAAAGAAAATCTAAGCGCAGTTTAAGCGCCCGGTGATCCGTCGAGCGGCGATGTGCCGGTCGATGCCACGGCGTCCGTGGCCGCCGGGTTCGGCGGTGCTTCGGCCCTGATGTAGGGATCAGCTCGGGTGGCGGGGCCGGTGGCAGGCGCGGATTTATTGCTCGACGAGTCCTGTTGGTTCGGCATGGTACTGGGCTGCTGGTCTTGCATAATCTTATGTCGTTCGGTTTGTTGTCCGGAAGCGGGTGGTTGATCGCCCGGCGAAGTAAGTGGATCGGGCGGCGTAAATTTAGCCGGGGACGCCGGTTGGGGCGGCACAAAATCGGGCCGCGTGTCCTGCATAACCTTCATGCGCTCGATTTGCTGGCCCGTGTTGTCCGCCACGGTTTCGCTCGCACCCGTACCGGAAGTAGTAGCGGATCCTCCGAGCCCAGAGACGCCCGGCACTAAGCCAGCCGCGGCGGCCCCGCCTAAACCCAGAAGCAGAAGCGCCGCTAGTCCCAGAGGTAAGATTGGAAGATTATCGCCCGGAGGATTTGGATCAGTTGGCGCGGTGATCCCGACCGCCGCCCCGGTGCTGGCAACTGCGGTGGCCTGGTTATTCGCCGTGGTTATTGGGGTAGCCAATGGGCCAGTGGTGGCCGACGGGCCAAAATTTGCGGGAATGGTCAACTTGGCGCTAAAGGTGCCGTTGGTGTTGTGCGAGTCGGTAAAAGTGCCTGATATACTCATGCTTGGCGAGATGCCGCTGATGGTGGCTGTCGTGTTTGAGCGATAGTTAACGTCGCTAATAAGCATCGTGATGGTATTGCCGGAGACGGCGCCCGTCATGGCGAAGGCGCTGCCACCGCTTCCGGTGTCGGTGCCGCTGATTTGGCCACTGGCGAAGTCCTCGCCGGTAATATCCAGAGTTTGGGGGTAGTTAGTCCCGGCCGCCGTGGTGGTCACCGCCCATTCACCGCGGATGTCCACCGGCGGTTGAGCGGACAGGACGTGTGGCGAAAGACCGAAACTAAGTGCGACGATGAAAATGACAAGGCCGCTGATTTGTCTGGTGAAGCGAGGAAGTTTGCTCATTAGTGGTCCTTTGGATGGTCGCATCCTTGGCGAAGCGTTGACTCTTATCTAATAGTATAGAAGTCTAGTTTAGGAATGTGCGTGGAAAACTAATATTGTCAAGTCCAGGGGTGCAGAATTGGCCTAAAAAATATTTAGCAGCCTTAGGTCGCCCAAAACTTGCGGCCCGACACCGGTCAACTAGAGTTTCTTTAACAAAAGGAGCCTAAAATGAATTTACCGGACCCCAAAACCCTCCGCGAAGAAGCCGCCAAGAATGCGGCCGAGATTAAGCGCTTAGCCGACGAAAAAGCCGCCCGCGAAGTCCAGGAGGCGGCCGAGGCGCGTAAGGTCAGAATCGCCACCAGAATAGAAGCTATCTTAGGCAGCGCGGCCGGAACCATCGAATGGGCGGTAAAAATGGGGAGAACTGAGGCCTGGATCGAGGGTGAGCGCGTGAATCAACACGCCTATAGATTGACAGATTTGAAGGAGGAAACCCAAGAAGTCTGGCGCGCGGTCATGCAAGAATTAGAGGCTCAAGGTTATCGGACCAGGATAGACACTCATCACGTGCCTGAAATGTCTGAATCTGGCTCCGACGGTTATTTTTTTGCCGCCGAAGATTACCTGGAACTAGCCGTCGATTGGTCGGACACTCCGTCCGCCTAGGAATTAACGCGCCCAGAAACGATGTTTTTCGGGCACGACCTCTTCCGGCTCTTCGGCGTAAGCAAAATCGGCTGGTAATTCGTCGGGCGGCGGCGTAAAGAGAGCGCCCGGCGGGGGTTCAAAAACTGTCCGTCCATCCAAGCGCGCGTAAGGGTTCAGACTGGCGCGACGATTGAACTCATCAAGGTCGTGAATTATTTTTCCCATGAAGGCTAACTCGTCGGGGGCGACGTTCTTGATCTCGGTCAGCGCCCAGGGGTTTTCTAGTAAATGGCGTAAATTACGACCGCGATCCGCGGCTTCGATGTAGATCGTGTGTCCCTCGTAATAACCCATCCCTTTTAAATATTTTTCGCTGGCCTCCCAGACCTCCGTCAAAGCTACTTGTAAGGCGTCCAATTGTCGTTTAAGCGGCCCGAGGTCTTCAAGGGGTGGCGGCGTTATCCCTAGGTCGCTAAAATCATTGCCCTCCAACCAGTCCATAAAATTTTCCTTTTGCTTTCGCCAAGGTAGCTTAACTATTTTAAACTTAAGAGCAAGGGAAAAAATATTTTCTCGTTGCCGCCTGGCACTCTGATTTTACCTAAAGAACAACCAGGCAGGCCCTCGTTTTTAGGGCGCCGAGCTTCCGAGCCAATCACCAGCATTGAGCGGGGCCGGACTCTGGAGCCAGGTCGCCGGGTCGATTTGCGCGGGAATGGCCCGCTCGCCTTTGACCAAAGAACCATCGAATGGATCGTAGCCGTAGCCGCCAAAAATATTCTTTTGCCAGAGGCGATAGAGCGTATCGGCCTGCGGGAACTCGCTCTGCAAAAAACTATCCGGCACCGGAAAATCATAATAAGCGTAGCCTTGGCCGTTCAATTCTGGGCCAAATGCCATCATAAAAACGGTATAACCCGAGTCATAAATTTCCGAGGTCTCAGCCACGCCTTCGGGCAGAATCATGTGGGGATCCTTGGGATTATCTTCGCCGGCGGCAAAGGACTTCAGGGCCAGGATGGCATAGCGCGCCGTTGAGTCAGCCACTTTAGACTGATCGGAGAACTCGGGTAATTTTAAGTAGCCATTGCCGTCCAAAAGGGACTTTAAATCTTTGGCGATAGCTTTCCGTGTCTCGTAGTATTTACGATGGGTTAGCTCATGTACCAGAATGGTCTGATCGTAGTTTGAATTTTTCTGATTGTAAGCGTGACGATCAAGCCCGATTAAGCCGCCATAAGCGTTATAGGCAAAATCAAAGATGCCACCGCATTGTTGGTCGCAAACACCCCCCGCCACGTCCCCGGGCGAACCCGTCAACGAGCCGATGAAGATAGAGAGCTGATGGCCATTAACCTCTTCATACATTTCGGCTGGAATATTAGAGAGATTCTGGTCGATTAAATGTAACTCATCTTGAGTCCAAGCGGCCTGGGGCGACGGCGGGTCAAAACCAGGGCCTACTTCGTCTTGGTTTAGTAACCGAACATGATACTTATTTTGGACCATTTCGCGGGTTAGCGGTAAATCGTCACGATAGGGATTTTGTTGAGCAACGACCACCGGAGAACTGTCTGGACCTGGATAATCGAGTAGGTTATGAACCAGGGCATCGGTTCCCCACCAGGTGCCCGCCGAAATGATGACCAGCAAAGCACAGGCAATGAACCCTTCTAAGAAGGCCCGCCGTCGGCCATTTGATTTAGATCTAAAGTGGAGGGGGTCACGAGGGTGACGATTCTCCCGAATACTAACATACTCTGACGGCAAAATAGCCACCTCGATTAATCGTAACTTAGTATAAGGGATTTTCGGCCAGCGAACAAGCTTTTGGCTAAAAGCTTAAATTTTCTGCCCGCGAACTAGTGGCCCATTGGCGCCGGAACAGCCATCCTGACCACAATAAAGCCCCTCTGGCTCCACCTCAATCACATGCCCGAAATGAGGGCGGAGAACCTTAAAGAGTTCGGGTTGCGCCCGATAGTCGGCGTCGATCAACACCTCATTACATTCCTCGCACTCCACCGAGAGATTCTCAATGTTGTCCAGGGGACCATAAGCGTTCACTAAAACATCTGAATGGCCCACATGTGCCGTTAGTTTTTCTTCGTCTAGGTAAAGCATCACCACTCCTTTTAGTAAATCTAATTTTAACCGACGGGGAGCTAAAAGTCAAGCAGGCGCGGTTTTCAAGTTTCTAGAGGCCTTTGTCTCAGGCTTGATAACCGAGGCCCTAGGGGGTCACCGCCAAACCTATTTTAGTGAGCAGGGCTTTTAGATAGGTTCAGAGAGTCTGCGGTTGGTCATTAAAAGCTAACGAATCTTTTGGTAAACTGGACAAGGCAGCCCGCTTGTTTATACTTTAGCCACGAACTAAACGCCACGACGACTTGTAGAGAAGCCAATAGATGAATCCCCGTAAAAACGAGTTTGCGCTAGAAAATCGCTCCAGCGTCGAGGCGGCCGTCGGCGACATGATGGCTGCCGACCAACGTAACGTCTTGCACAATCGTCCTTTCCTGTTGTTATGGCTGGCCCAACTCTCAACCCAGGTCGGGGGCAACATGGTCATGCTTGGCTTGATGGTCTTGATCTCCGCTAATTACAGCGGCTCTAAGGTTGCCATCAGCGGTCTATTGTTGTGTTTTTTATTGCCACCAATTCTCTTTTCGGCGCTGGCCGGGGTTTTTGTCGATCGGGTGAACAAGCGCGATATGCTGCTAGTGACCAACCTGATTCGGGGCGCCGCCTTTGTCGCGGCCTTCTTGGTGGGGATTAATCTGGTCGGACTTTATGGGTTGATGATCCTGGTCGCCACGGTCACCACCTTCTTTGGCCCGGCGGAAGCCTCCATGATTCCACACTTGGTCAGTCGGGAGCAGCTGTTGGCGGCCAACAGCCTTTTCGCGCTGACGACCAACGCCTCCTTTGCCCTGGGTTTCGCCCTGGTGGGGCCCTTAGTCGTTGCTTTAGCGGGCCCGGAAGTCTTGCTGTCGCTAGTGGCTGGTTTCTATTTTGTGGCGGCGCTCTTTTGCTGGACCCTACCGACTGCTCAAACTTCAGAGGC
>Ga0182011_10004892_pt1 | contig 10656 bp, 10 predicted proteins | sample 711E1DmetaG_FD_120481 | JGI IMG/M metagenome (GOLD analysis project Ga0182011, IMG submission 120481) | Permafrost microbial communities from Stordalen Mire, Sweden - 711E1D metaG | ecosystem: Environmental > Terrestrial > Soil > Wetlands > Permafrost | place: Sweden: Stordalen | collected...
ATTCAAGTCTGTAATTTCAGTAATACCAGTTCTTCCATCTCTGGCTTTGATTGTCTGGTCTACCCGACCTCTGGATATATCATCGTTGAGGACTTTCATTACCTGGGGATCTTTCTTCAGAACATCCAGATATTTGGCTTTGATTGCTGTGGCATTATTCTGAGCCTGCAAAGTCCTAATCACACCCATATGGAAGGGGAGTCCAGTATCCTCCTGAAGTAATTGGGTAAGAAACTCCATACTGACTAGATCACGATTCAGACCAAGTTTCATGGAACCATCTGGAATATAGGCGTTAGTAAGGTACGCCTTCTCTATCGGACTTAACTCAAACCACTGCTTAACAAAAAGGTCTTTATCCATCTGTGCTTTGGCAAGAACCAACTTCCTATCATCATCACTGGCACTACCCCAGGATAACTCAGCATTCTTCTGTTTTCCTGCCAGTTCTTTACTAATCCAGTAATGGTCTTTGATGTCTGGATTGTTATTCAGTACTCTTTCCACACCAGTCATCTCATCATCAAGGTCTTGCATCATGGGTCTATCAAAGTACTGGGGAGGAGTAGGGATAGATCCTGCAGGATTAGGAGATACAGGAGTAACTGGTTCACTCTGGGGAATGGGGATAGCTTCCCTGGGGAAGGTAGGAGTCTCTTCCTTCATGATCCTGGTTACAAAGGCAAGTCTGGAATCATCATCTGTTAATTCCTTATACTGCTTCTTCTCTTCGGGAGTTAGTTTTCTACATCTATTAGTCACAGATTATAACCTCCCCATTGGCATCTTCCATTATTTCAAAATTACCTATCTTCTGATGGGTGGACTCTACCACTTCTGGAGTTCCACCTAATCTGGCCTGCTGCACATCGGTCAGGTCTTTCCACAACTTCCCACTGGCAGTCTTGGCTATACCGGCTTCCTCAATCTTAACCAGTCGTTGGTCGGGAGTCAAGGAATCCCAAGTGGTGGAGATGTCGGTGGATGGGGTAGGAGCCACTTGGGTTGTCTCATTAGTCGGGTTAGGAACAACCGGGGCTTCCTGAGCCATTGTAGACCCTTGAGTGGGCTTTACTACTTGACTAGGTTGAACTGGAGTCACCTTGCTCCCTTCCAGAATCTTCAGACTCTTCCCCAAGGTTCCTAGTTGTGTTTGCAATCCTTCCACATTCCTCTTGATATTGGCTACCTGGGTCTGTTGTTCCTGCACTTCATACCCCACCTTATTCTGTTCCTGCATCTGGGTCAGTCTCTTGGTCTGTACCTCATAAGAACTCTGCCAGACAGCTAGATGCTCAGCAGTATTGTTAATCTTAGTATTCAGTCTGGCAATCTGAGTATACAAGGCAGTTTTACTAGTGGGTATAGTCCTATCTGCAGCAGTTACTGCATTGGCTACCTGAGACTTACCTGCTTCTGTACTGGTAGCCTCTTTGAAAGCCAATCCCTCTGCCTGATCCTGTGGTACTCCCTTGTTAACTAGTAAACTGGTCTTCTGGTCTATGGATTCCTGAACTGCAACTGGCATATTGGTCTTAACCTCCTGGTAAGTTGGCATAGTGGCCTTAGTATCAGCAGCATCCTGCATTATACTCCCTACCTTCTGCTTTACCATGTTATCAGCTTCCAGAAGTAATGGTTCATCTACTTCATAATAAGGTACACTGGTTGGAGATTCTCCAGTAGCCTTAACAATATTCTTCAGAAAGTCACTTCTTTCACCAGCAGTCCAAGCCATTGTCTTGTCAGTCAAGGCATCAATGGTACTCTGGGAAAGGGAGACTCCATAGGAATCTGCCATCTTAGCCAAATTACTCCTTATCAACACACCCATTACTTCTTTACTGGCTTGTTCTCCAGTTAACTTCACACCATACCCGGCTGCAGCAGTAAGTACAGCACTAAGAGCATCTCCTGATATGGAACCTACCTTCTCTCCGGAAGTCATATTATCCCAGTTCTGAATTGTATTGGTAGTACTCCTGACAGTATTTATTGTTCCTGCTGCCATCATAGATGTAGTAGCCAATAGTCTCAAACCAGCTCCTGCCAATCCACTTACTGGAGCTAATGCACCAAAACTGGATAAGGTAGCTATATCTGTTAGGGGGTCATACCATTCCACATTGGGTTTCTCAGGATTAAATACCTTCTTAGCTATGGTAGGAAGAACACCCTCTATGTCCTTACTGAAGGCAGACATCTTATATGCCCCTTTGCCATACTGGTCTGTGAAAGCATTTGTAGCTTCAGTAGTATGTTTCATATCCTGGAGTAAAGTTGGATTTGGAGTAGAGTCAGTACTACCTGCAAAAGCCTTATTAGTACCATAGTTAAAGGAACTGGGGTCTCCATAATTAGTCCATCCCTTACTGGCATAATAGGCTTGACGGAAAGTTTCAAAGGAGTACTTTCCAGAGTTAGTCTTGGGTAGGGATAAGACTGTACCATCACCCAAGGTCATCTGGGTTGTATTATCTGTGGGTACTGGTTTACTTTCCCCTGTTGCAGGATTGATAAAGTTGTTAGCTTGTGCAGTAGTTTCCGGGGCTTGGGGTAGATTAGGTTTGGGACTGGCCTGCTGGAGTATCTGGTCTATCTGGTCATCAGACATAGAGGGAAAGGCAATCTTCATTTCATCATAATCCTTGGCATAGTTGGAGACTACCTTCCCAGTCTTATCATCAAATGTACCCATGTATTCACCTTTGAACCAGACTGTCCCATCATCCTTCATTGTAACTGGAACCATTGCACTGGTCTTCTGGTCTACCATGACCTTAGTCTGACCTTCGTTAGTCTTGGCTAGTTGGTCTCCTACCCTCTTGACCAACTCATCAGGAGCCAGAACATCTGCACCTGGAATACCCAACTCCTTGGCTCTCTCCCTTAGTGCATCCACAGTCTGGGTTTCCTTGGACTGGAAATCCATTATATCCTTGCCTTCCTGGGTAGGCATAGGTGGATAAGCCTCTTTCAGTGCATCACTTATCTGACTTACATTCTTACTGAAGGCTACTGAGGACAGGATGTATTGTGGAGATACATTGGCCATAGTGGGACTATTGGACACATCAGTGAAGTTGGCTGTCTCTGAACTAGGAACTACATTGAAGATATCCCCTGAGAGCAACTGTTCTCTGGAAGCTGAAGCTACCTTGGCAGCCATGTTAGCAAGGTAGACTTTATCCGCATTGTTGAAATCCGAACCTAATCCACTTGGTAGATAATCAGACTCCTTCTGCATAGGCTTCCCGGCCAAAGCAGCATTAAGCATATTTTGTTCTATATCGGGTAGGAGATTAGTTACCTTCTGAGACCTTACCAACTCCAGGTACTGCCCCGCAGTATCATTTAATTTCTGTTGTGCCTGTGCAGGTGTGAATCCATAATCCCAACCAGACTGCCAGGGTGTAACTGCTGATACCAGATTCCTGACAATGGGGATATTCCGGATAGCCTTCTCCACCGGATTGACACCTTGCCAAGCGGTAGAAGTAAACTTTTGGTTATAAATCTGTTGCATCTGGGTCTGCTGTTGTTGCAGATCCTGCATCCTCTTCTGTTCCTTGTCCCCAAAGACTGTGGGAAATCCAGGAAAGGCAGTAGGATTCTTGGGATTAGTATTACCTGTAGTCATCTAGACCTCCTACCTTAGACTAACTGTACCCTGACCAATAGCCTTCCTCATATTCTGAGGTGTGAATCCACCTACAGTCTCCGGTGCTACTACACTGGGTGATACAGTAGGAACTGGTTGTGGTGCTCCTGCCTGTCTTGCCTGCAGTGCATTACCCTGTTGCATAGGGTTATTGGCTTGACCAGGAGCCGGTTGACCCATTTGGCTCTTTAAGACTTCAGAAGCCTGTCTAAAGAGATCAGCCTGATCCTTATCCCCCACACTATCCAGGTAATTGGCATGTACCACATAACTGGCAATCATCTCCAGTTGTTTACTCATTGGGTGCTCCAGCATATCATCAAGTTGTTTAGCTCTGATGATACTCTGGGGATCAGGGAATTTATAGACTTCAGACAGAAGGGTAGACTTATCCACATCTTCCCTTATCATTCCTCCAATAGTGCCTCTTTGTAACCAGTCCACTGGAGTAGCTACATCTGATTCCACAACTACAGACACATTGTCTGGGATATCAGCAGGTTTAAGTAACTCGATGTACTTTCCTTTAACCTGGAAATTCTTCTTTGATAGTTTAAGATTGCTCAACCAGAAGTTGTCTGACTCTGCCAAGACAAAGTGTTTAGCCTCCATGTAAGGATAGAGGATCTGGTTAGCCGAACTACTGGCCAAGAGGGATAGAGTATATCCTGCCTGACCCTCAATCATACCAAAGACTGCATCGTTGAAGGAACCTTTCTGCAACTCTCTCCTATGTTCAACCAAAGACTCAGATAAGGCCGGGGGTAACTGGGCTGGAGGTAGTCTCTGAAGTCCCACTTCACCAGGTGCATAGTGGAATAGACCACCTCTTTCTCTTAGTTGTTCGGGAGTAGCTTGTGGATTAGCAGTGAACTCCTGGGTAATTGGTTGGGCAGTATCCCTGAGAATCTGACTGACCATAGACTTCCACTTATTGAAGCTGGTAGCCACAGTCTCATTCACTTCAAATATACCCTTGCCAGTCAAAGTTCTCCAATCTTTACTTCCAGGACTAAGTGCTCCCCTATCCGGATATCCACCTACAGGAGCTACAAGTAGATTCATCTCTGGTCTGGGAACCCAGCCTGTAACATCTCTTCCATCTATCAGGACTATATTCTGCCATACCCCATTGACTAACTGGAAGAAATCATTAAGGACTACCAGACTATTCATACCTCCCTTACTGGTAGGATTATAGTTCCATCCATTATCACTGGCCTTTGTTACAGCTTCAGTCTGGGTAATGGAGTAACTATGAACACACTCAATCATCTTATCATTGGCGTAACTCGGATAGGTCTCATAGGGATTCCAGACTTGAGCCTTCATCATTCCTGTAATGGGATCAAAGGCTGTGACTGTAGCATACCAGCCAAGTGTTAGAAGATAGAAAGCCATATCGGAAATGTAGGACTGGTTTCCACCCAACTTCCTGTTCCTGTCTATCTGATGCCACATATACTGACATCCCCGGTGGACTTTGGCTCTATTATCCAGATCTATGGCTGAATCTGCTATGATAGGAATGTAATGACTGATAGTTCCCTTTGTCAACAGGTAATGAGCCATCTGGAAAAAGGTAGCAGGTTCATTGGAAACATAAGACTCCATACCCTTTGCCGATAGTTTATCTATCAACACCAGGTATTCATACCATTCCCTGAACTTGGTATTTCTCTGTTGCCAGTAAGTCTGTAAATTACTAACTTCACCCATTACCTGGGAAGGTTGCAGGGTTGTCTGATTAATCGGCATATACACTCACCTCCTATTTACCTAACGGTAAGGCTTGCAGTAGGGCAATAAGACACAGGATTAAGACAGCTACCCAAAGGGGTAACTTTCCTATTGCCGATATGATGGTACAGATGAAAGCTGCAACTGCTAAAATTACTAAGACTGTTAACATGATAAACCTCCTAACCTTTTTCTAAATGGGCAATAATAAGACCCAGGATAGTGATTAACAGAGTAACTATAACTCCTCCACCCCAAGTCAGTATAGACCTATTATCCTTCTGTTTTGTTTCAGTAATACCCATTCGAGATAACAGACCATTATTATCATCATGGACTTCGTTCTCCAGTCTTTCTACTCTTGGTCTTAGGCTCATAAGTTCCTTGACCTCAACTAATTCATTTCTTACAGCAGCCACATCTTTTACAAGACCACCTGAATTACCTACTCCCACCACAATAGTTCTCAACTCCACAACTGTATCGTGGGTCTCCTGAATCAACTGCATCATTGTCTTGTCGTTCTGTTCCATAAGACCTCCTTTACCATGCCCATCCACTAGATGCACCCTGGAATCCTCTGGCTACTCCCACTACCTTCTGTACTGCTATTGCAATCATGGTAGCCATTGCCAGATCATCAAAGGTCTGGGCTGTGGCTCTATACTTGATGTACCGGAAAGACCTTAGTTGTCTGATCAAATTCAAATCCCAGATATGCAACATATGCAGATGATCCTTGGTAGTAGTCATCATGTACTGTCTGGTCTGATCATTTGTCCACCATCCACGATTGGTAGTCACCTTCCCTGATACAAAGTCCCTTTGATAGTATATATTCGGGTAGTCCATCATGTGACCAAGGACTGCATATCCAGTAAAGTTCCTCTCTACCGCTACCTGAGCATTATTATACCACTTCCCCATCTGCTTTAATACCTCTGCAAATAGGTGGGGTTCCATCCTTGCCTGAAAGGTAGCACATACTTCCCACCTGCTATTCAGTACACAGGCTGCAGAATAACTCCCACCCGGTGCTCCTGCGGATGTGTCTGCTCCTATGGTGTAGTGCATCTTTTCCTCAGGGGTCTTCCAGTACTTCCAACCGTACTTGTGAACTTCTCCATCGTAACAGGACTGTGATAGGTTAGTCAACATCCCCACATCGAATACTGGGTCTCCCACTGTGATGAAGCAGGACAGTTCATCCTCCGGAAACTCCTGGAAGAATAGCCCACCCTTCTCCGCAATCTTCCACCGCCTCCACCTTATCTGGTCTTCAGTGATGTTGAATCTGGTAACTAAGTCCAATTCTTCCCCGGTTAAGTGGAGTACACCTCTGTCCTCTAGTAAAGCAACCTCTGAATCCGCACTAATTCTGTATTGCTCATCCCACCACCAGGGGAAGAAAAAGGGCTTATAGGGAGACTTGCCTTCTCTGGCTTTCACCCACCTATCATAAGCTATGTTGCCTTCACCATTGGGGGTAGTCTCTATAGTTAACTCCCCAGTAATTGGCACTGCATCCTCCATGCCCACTAGAACCCTTTCACCATCTTCCCACCAGGCCAGTTCACTTGCATGGGCTTTGCGGATGGTATCTCCCCTGCCGAATGCTCTTCCACCTGCAGTACCAACATAGATAGAACTGTGGAGGTCTGGGAAAGACTTTTCACTTCGGGATTCCGCACCTAGGGCTGGCTTGGGGTTGTCCATAGTTTCATAGTAGAATTGCACCCTATCTAGCAATCGTTGGGTTGCATGGGTCTCATGGGACACTATGGCGCATGTGGTATGGGGGATAAGAATACAATCGGTAAACATATCGGCTAGGATGCTTGAACTTATGCCCATTTGTCGGGCTTTGATTATGATATTACGATTACCCTTGTGTCTGGCAAAGTACTCCTGTACTTTATTAAACTTGAAAGGGACTACTAGCCCCTCTTTGTTATCTATCTTCAGTAGACCTTCAATCAACTTGGGTTTATCAAACTTCGGTAAGGTAACAGTCATCTAACACCATCCATCAGTTTCCAGTACAGCCAGGTTGTTACGAAACCTAGAAGCAAGGTTAGGGCTAGGCAGATACTGAATAGCAGCCATTGCTGGGAACCAAGTACCACACCTGCTACCAGAGCTAGAACATACTCCAGTTGAAGAAGACCTGCATATATCATCCGGACTCGGAGGCTTTTCATCTACCACCTCCAAGGTCATCTCCTTACGGTGTTTCTCCACTATCTGGTTCTCCCTCTTCTGGATGGCCTTCTGACAATTGGGCATTAGGAACCTCCCTGTTATCCAGTACCTCTACTGGTTCCTGGGTGATAGTCAATGGTTCTGGAGGAGCCTCTTGGAAGAACTGACCTATTCTCTGGTTCCAGGTTAGGGCGGGGGTAGTAGGTTTATAGTCCAGGTCTGATACCAACTTGGTGTACACATCCCTGGCTAGATTAGTCTTAACCAGGACATATTCCCCTGAATCCAACTCTTCCCCAATCTTATTCAGTATCTTCTCTTCCAGAAGGATAGCTGTGAGTTGGTTATCTCTCCTCAGTAACTGGATAGCTTCCTGCTTATGTTCAGATACTAACTCATCTACTCTCCTGGAGATAGCTGGTAATACCCCATCTGTACATCTCATCCAGGTATTGTACTGTCCCTGGGTGACCTTATTCAACTTCATTGCAGTACCAACATCTACATCTGCTATCCTCATCAGGACATAACGCCTCTTGTTCCCAGTAAGACCTTGTAATTCCTCTTTGAGTGTTTTCTTCTCTTCCATAGGAACATCATAGAATATCTGCAGGCTATTTGTCAATGGGGGGTATATTTTCACTTTTACCCCTTGACTTACCATTAGAATTGTTATATGATTTAGATGTGGGGAATAGAAAGATAGATACCCTTATATATAATAATATAAGTGGTTACTACGGAACATTATGTAAAGGAGAGTATGTTATGAAGTTCATGGTAGCAAAGAAAGATGTCAAGTGTTATGGTTGTGAAGCCTTGATTGAAAGAGACCAGAAGATGGTTCTGACTTTCATGAAAACTCCAACATTCAAGAAGGTGTTTACTTACCATGCAGCCTGTTATCCAATCTGGTTTCAGAATATGTATCAACAGAAACTCCAGAACTGGTTGATGGGTGGTACTGCAACTCCCTGGAAACATAGAGGTAGACCACTGACAGTAACCCAGAATAAGGAGGAACAATTAAATAGACTGAGGTCAAATATGTCTTACCATAAGAAGTTGGGACATGAAGCCAAGGTACTTGGGATAAAGAAAAAGATAGAGTCTATATTACTAGGTAATACAGGTTCAACTAATCTAATGGGGAATACGGAAGTAGAGGATAATTCTAATGGGGAAGTGGAGGAAGACAATGGATAAACCTACACCCAACTTTCCCTGGTTGTCGGAGGAAGAGTACTCCAAAGCTAAAGGACAACTCCGACTCCAGATAGGAGGAGCACTCCATCCCCTGAGGATGTATGGCCAGGATGTATATGTGGACACTGCAGTGGACATCATACTGGATATGGCGGAGGATTTTGGACTGAGAGTCCGGGGTTATCCCAGACCGATCTCCTATGAACTGACTGCAAAGAAGAGATTACTGAAGAACTGATTATCATCGGTATGGCGGTGGCAAGGGTTTTTCATCCATTCCCGAACCACCCCATACCAGTTAACTACACTGGTACACTGGTCTAGTTAGTCATATATGCTCCTTTTGTTTTTTCGGGGTAGATTTTCTCTGAGAGCAACTTCGCCTAGGCAAGGCAGGTGGAGAATCGAATGGGTGGGAGGATACCCCTAGACTATCGGGCAGGGGAGACTAGTTGACAAATTGATTATTGAACTAACCTGCATTATGTATAGTACGATAGGCACAGACTTACCTGACATAATGTACAGACACACACTAGGATAGACAATAAGGGCATTGTGTCTGATAGGCGTATAATGTGAATTAGCTACAACATTATGTCAAGTACAGATTGGGCATAGTTCAAGTGTATCCTTGTGCTATTGGCCCGCCCTTGGTCATTGTAGCGATTAAGTCTATCACATATGCAGTGTAGATTTATGCCTAGTATGTAGACTTCACTTGTAAAAAGCTTGTTCAATCGACAGATTCAAGGGCACAAAAAAAGCCTTGTCTAACCAATCTAAACAAGGCTCTAATTGTGGGATTAGTGGAAGACTATTTTAGCTCTCCCTCCCATGGTGAAACCACATAATTATTGCGGGCAAGTACCCTCATTGCCGAATCTCCGCCTATGGCCAATTTTAAGTCTGCGCAGGCCATTGTAGCATTGGCATAGTGCCCGACTACCGTCAGGGTATTACCATCGATCCGCTTAACCTCTATGGCACGTTTGGGGCTATTGCCGGATACCTTGGATGTGCCTGTGCTATTGGCCTTGGTTGTCGAAGCGTGATTCACTTCAACTTTCCAATTCCAAACTTTGGTCGTTTGTTGTACCATCTCGGTAACGCCTTTGACGGTTACGGCCTGAGGTTCACCCACTGGCACTTCAGTCTCTGTCCAAGCAAGGTAGACATTGTGAATACCTTCCGGTGCATCGGGCAGGTCAATTAGTGCCTTGATAGCTTCAGCAAAGTCTACATTGTCTTGCGCTTTTTTAGCTTCATTGGCTCTGACCTCCAAGATACCATCTACCGTCTTGACTAGGCTGGCATTGGAGGCGTATTTAAGCTTTAATGCCTCCAAGTCTTCATTGCTCATAGCATTGATAATGTCATCCATTTTAGTCTCCTACCTCTATTCAATTCTAAAAGTACTAGGTCTAGGACTGGTCTATCACTAGCCTATTACTATACTACCATACCTGAAGCTAAATGTCAACAACTATTTTACCATGATTAAACAAGCCTGAACCACATTCTGAAGCTAAATTTGGCCTGGGTTCCAGGGGATAGTTTGAGGAGGTCTCTTGTGTCTGATTGGTAACATTATGTAAAGCAGGCTCAATGGTCGCAGGTAGGCTTAGACCCCTATCCAGATATTGATTAGGCATGGCAGGTACTATATAGTAAAGATAGCTAAAGAAGGGATATTGATCCTGCTTTAGACTATGGCCGCAAGGAGGAAGATTCAATGAAGACACTGAAGAAGGAACAGACTGCCATGCTGAACAGGGTTATCCCTCCAGTTATATGTGGAAGGACAAGTGTACCCTGTGGACAAAGGAAAGCAGACAAGGGTTGCA
>Ga0182011_10004893_pt1 | contig 10655 bp, 11 predicted proteins | sample 711E1DmetaG_FD_120481 | JGI IMG/M metagenome (GOLD analysis project Ga0182011, IMG submission 120481) | Permafrost microbial communities from Stordalen Mire, Sweden - 711E1D metaG | ecosystem: Environmental > Terrestrial > Soil > Wetlands > Permafrost | place: Sweden: Stordalen | collected...
GTGGTGTGCTCTACCAACTGAGCTATGCGCGCATTCAACAAAATCTACCAGAAAAATGAGATAATTACCAGTACATGAAAACTATATTCATATTCGGCAATCCGGAGCTAGCGATGGACTCATTGCCATTGAAAATACTGCCGGAATTACAGAAGGCATTTCCTGCCATCAAGTTTGAAGTGAAAGACCCGAATGAGGAATGGGAAGTGCCGGAGGAATTGACCGTCATAGACACAGTCATAGGCCCGAAAGAAGTGACTGTCTTCGAAGATTTGGATGCTTTCGCCGGCGCGCCACAAATGACCATGCATGACTTCGATGCTCTGGCCAATCTGAAATACCTGAAGAAGCTCGGCAAACTGAAGAAGATAATGATAATAGGAGTGCCGCCGGAGATTAGCGAGAAAGAGGCGGTTGAAGGTATAAAAAAGGCCATCACACTCAAGTAATGGCCCAGTGAATTTGCGCGGCAATCATGCCGGCTGAATCAACGTGCAATTGTGCGTCCAGAATGAACGACCATCTTCAAGTGGTAGACCAAACTGGTTGACTACATTGACCAGCTTTCCGCTGATATGCATTCTCAAGGAGACGACCATCTCCGACAGAATCTTATCGACCGTTCCGACTCTTGAACAACAATCCTCGAAGGGGCTGGTATGTTGCTGCCAGAACGCATTGACGCATCCATCATCCCAGGAATCAGCAAAGCCGTGCTCTTCCGCGAACGCCAGCCTGGCCTTATTCGCTCGGGGGAAACATCGTTCTATGAGAGCAACAAGCTCGCCTTCCGGTCCGCCCTCCCTCAAGAAACGGTCGCACAACAGATAATCCTCCGGAGAGATCTTGCCTTGATGCATATTATTGCCACGGCACGGTCCGGCCCAAAGGAGGAACCTATCAGGCCCAGTAGTTTTTTTCATATTTTTTCCTTTCTCAAATCCGGCAACATTGTACCACCTTTCCTACTTTTCCTTCCACTTCACCTTGAGGAAATGCGCCCCGCAACTCATGCAAGGATCGTAGGCCCGGATGAGCTTCTCTATCTCCATATTTATCTTGCCTTTGTCACAATCCGGCTCTTTGCCGAGCATATCTTCTACTATAACCCCGACATCGCGCTCAATATTCACCTGATTCTGACCGGTCGGTACGATAACTTCGCCATCGAGCACAATACCCTTATCGTCGATGACTATTTTATGATAAAGCGTTCCGCGCGGCGCTTCTATGACGCCCATGCCTGTGGCAGCGCGCATCGGCATCTTCACGATCGGTTCCTGCTTGAATGTATTATTGGAAAGTATATCTATGGACTCGTCTATGGAATGCAATATCTCAATGGCTTGGGCCAAGTTGTTATGATAAATATCCGTTGACGGGAATAATTTCAATGCTTCAGTCGCCGACTTCTTCGTCTCCGGATGCAATTTATCTTTTGCCAGATTTATCCTGGCCAATGCCCCCACCATATAGCTCTCGCCTTTATATGTGTAAGCCGATGCCTGCGAATAAGGTAGAGCCACATGCTCCAGATGTGAACGAAAATCTTTCTGCTCATACGCTTCCCCTTTATCAGTGATGATCTTGCCGCCGATGAAACCGAACGTGTCATCCGGCACCAGAGCCATGTATTTCGTCTTCCTATCCAGATGGAATGGAGCCTTAATGAATATATCGATGAGACGCAAGACTGCTGGGCGCGCGACTTTCAATTCTTTTACCGATGCAGCGGCTTCCTCCGGCGAAGGCACTTTTAGGAATCCGCCAATGACCGGGAATGTGGCGTGGACGCTACGGCCCGCCACTATCTGCGAGAGATGATTGCCGGCGGCTTTGACATTGAAACCGTCATGGAGAAGCTGATGCTGTATCGGATCATTCTCATCGAAGTCCAGAAACGCGTCCTTGCCATATATGTCCGGCATGACGAAAAGATATAGATGAAGTGCATGATCCCTCGCCACCAATCCGTGCATGGTTAACTTTCGCAGAAGCTTGGTCTGTGGAGTGACTTCTATGCCCAGAGCATCCTCGCAAGCCGCGATGGAAGCCATAACGTGTGCATTAGAGCAAGTGCCGCAAATGCGCGACAGATGCGCCGGTATGGCGGCAATATTCTTGCCTTTCATCGCCTCCGTGAAGAAGCGCTTGTATTCAATGATGGCGAACTTCACATTCGTCACCTTGCCGTCTTCAACGACCACATCCATCGAGGCGTCGCCTTCTACTTTGGTTATGTGGTCGAGTCGGAGATCGATGCGATGCATGAGGATATTCTAGCATATGCCGATTATGTGGCCTATATTCGTCAATTTGCCAGCCCCGACAAAATGATCTTTGTATTAGATATGATTCAAACCATTTTCGTCAATCGCCGAAAATGGTCGTCCAGACCAATTTACCGGCGTCGGTAAAATGGTCCTTATTAAATCGAAGTTTTTCTTGGGCTCTTGAAAATCCTTTGCTTACAAACTGAAAAAATCAAACTTGAATTTACGATTACCAGATATATAGGAAAGGCAAGATTTGCAAAATTAGTCATCCTTACAGCAGCGAAACTGGTAAGCGCATTGAATGCTCCAGTCGTATACGGCCAAGTAGATTCGGTCTCCGGATGTTTCCATGATTTGATGATGGTCGGAAATGCGGCTGTTCCATCGCTTGCAATCGCAAATATTATAGCGATGTTGGCATCCTTTGTGATTAACCAAAGGATAAGAGCAAGTAATGATAAAATACCGCAAATATAGTCAAAAGGAGTCAGCTTCCAATAGGACTTCTTATTCACAAATGAAGCAATGAAGACAAGTAATGGTGCGAAACCGGACATGAAAACTGGTAATACTGCCCAAGTAACGCCTTTTGAGAGAGCTGCGAATGTGGCAATCAGTGGAGCAATAGACCACATTAACCATGTCACCTTATTTGGTTTTGTCACTCCAAGCAGAGTGTCTTTTATGTAAACGTATATCCCGGCAAGCTGAACTATTGCACCTAGAATGACAAGGTATTGAAACATATATGAATTATATCATGGGAAGGTTATCGTATTTTCCTAACCCCTCAACTCTTTCACCAAACCATTGACCTTCTCCAGAAAAACTTTCGGATCCATAGGACATCCGGGAATCTCAACATCCACCTTGACGACATCAGAGACTTTCTTCACGTCTGTCAAAGCGCCAAATCTAGTCAAAAGATAATCGATGCTGGCTTTCTGCTCGGGCGTGAAGCTGTTGCGCTGGCCGGCGGGCATGCCGACGATGGCGCAGGCGCCGACGGCTACGAGCTTCTTGGAACGATTGCGAATATCCTTGACCTTCTCCACATGCTCCGGCCCTGCCATGGCTCCTTCTATGAAAGCTATGTCGAAATCGTCCATGATGTTATTGGATTTCAGGACTCTGGCATGGCGGAAATCAAAAAGCTCCTTCCATTCCTGCCAATGGTCGTTCATCACCTCGGTCATGACTATAGTATTATCCTCGCAGCATGAGAATGAGAACCAGCCGATCTTGAGTTTGGGCAGAGATGACATGCGATGTCTAATATCTAATTTCTAAAATCTACCTCAAAACATATCCCCCATCGACTATGAGCACTTGCCCTGTCACATAATCAGCCCCCGGTGAAGCCAGATAGACGACTGCTTGAGCTATGTCATCGGGAGTGCCCATGCGCTTCCAAGGAATGGAATTATTCATCTGCTGTCTGGCGGCCTCATCCATAGAAACGACACCTGATCCGGGAGTATCTATGGAACCCGGCGCCACTGCATTTACATTTATCTTCTTCGACGCGAGTTCCAAAGCCAATGCGCGGGTAAATCCGTTTATGCCGCCTTTGGTAGCGCAATAATGAGTAAGGCCTTCAAAGCCGACGAAGGCTGCTATGGAGGAAATGCTCACTATTTTTCCGCCATTCTTCATGGCTTTGGCGGCGGCTTGGGAGCACATGAATACGCTTTTCAGATTGACGCTTAACACTTTGTCCCAGTCGGCTTCTGTAAGCTCCATAAATGGTTTGAACGGATATATGCCCGCGTTGTTGACCAATATATCCAGCTTGCCGAACTTCTTAACGGTTGCATCTATAAGCGCATCCACTTGATCCTTCTTGGAAACGTCGCATGTTACGGCAATGCATGACGAACCTGTCTCTTTCTCTATCTCTTTCGCCGCTTTTTCATTCTCTTTTGTATCTAGATCAGAAAGGACCACTTTTGAGCCGTTCTTGGCTAATGCCAATGCGATACCGCGACCTATGCCTTTGGCCGCGCCGGTGACTATTGATATTTTGTCTTTTAACATAATGCGCACATTATATCATGTTATAATCTCCTTGTGAGAAAATCCCACGACAGCGTCTTCACCATAGGCATAGGCGGAGCGGCCGGAGACGGCATCCGTGAGTCCGGCGCCACCGTCGGCGCCATTCTGGCCGAGCTGGGCTATGAGGTATTCCTGTCATTCGATTACCCTTCCCTCATCCGCGGCGGACATAACTTCGCCCGCATTTCATTCAGCAAAGAGAAAGTCTTTTGCGATCATGAGGCTCTGGATGTGCTCATCGCCTTGAATGAAGAAAGCATCGTCCTGCATCGAGACCAAATGGCTCACAATTCGGTCGTCTTCGCCGACAGCTTCGAGCCGCAAGATATTGAAATATTGAAAGACAACGCAGTGGTCATCCCCATGGCCGCCACAGTCAAAGAATTGAATGCACCGGCCATCACCAGAAACTCGATGGCATTAGGTGCTTTGTGTTACTTGATAGATTTGAATTTCGACCTCATGCAAAATCTGCTCAATCGTGTCTTCAAGGATAAGAATCCGGAATTGAACACCAAGCTGGCTGATATGGGATACCAACTCCTGAAAGAAAAGAATTTCAGACATACCAAGAAGATCCATCCCACGCCGGAAAAGAAAGAGCTGGTGGAGGGCAACGCCGCTTTCGCCCGAGGCCTCATGGCCGCCGGATTGGATTTCTATGTGGCATATCCGATGACGCCGGCTACTTCCATCCTGCATTTCCTCGCCGGCAAGCAGAAAGATTCCAAACTCCGTGTCATCCAGCCGGAATCAGAATTATCAGTCATCAACATGGCTCTCGGCATGTCTTACGCCGGCAAGCGCGTGGCCATCGGCTCCGCCAGCGGCGGCTTTGCCCTGATGCAGGAAGCTTTTAGCAATGCCGGCATGGCCGAGCTTCCATTGGTCGTGGCAGTCTCCCAGAGACAAGCGCCAGCCACCGGACTTCCCACTTATTCCAGCCAGACGGATATGAGATTCGCCATCCACGCCGGACATGGAGAGTTTCAAAGAATAGTCGTCGCACCCGGCGATTCGGAGGAATCTTTCGCATTGGGTGCACAGGCGTTGAACTTGGCTTGGGAGTATCAGATGCCTGTCATCGTTCTCATGGACAAAATCGTTTCTGAACATTCAGCCACCAGTCTTTTAAAGCCGGAAGATATTAAAATAGACCGCGGCCTCATGGCTGAAATATCCGGAGCCGACGGCGGCAATGATGCAAATAAATACGGCCGTTACGAAATAACCGCTGACGGCATATCCCCTATGGCTTTTCCCGGCACGCCGAATACGGTGGTCAAAGTCACCAGTTATGAGCATGACGAAGCGGGTATAACTATTGACGAATTGGAGCCGACAAAGGCCATGCTCAATAAGCGCTTCGCCAAGGCAGAGACTTTGAATAAGTCATTGGACCACCAAGAAACAGTCAAAGTCTATGGCGACAAATCCAGCAAGAATGTTGTCATCTTTTGGGGATCGACCAAAGGACCAGTCCTTGAATCAGCTTGTTACATAAAGAAGCCTGTGAAATTCGTGCAGATAGTCTGGCTTGAGCCTTTTGATGTAAAGAAAGTAGAAAAAGAATTGAAAGGTGCAAAGAATATCATAGATGTTGAATGTAACCGTAATGGCCAGTTGGCGGCGCTGATCAAAGAGAAGACCGGGATCGAAGTCACGGATAAGATATTGAAATTCGATTCAAGGCCTTTTGAGCCGATCAGTTTGGCAGAGGAAATCAATAAGAAAATATAATGCCACTCAACCTAACAACAAAATCGAAGATCACCTGGTGCCCAGGTTGCCCCAATTCCCAAATATTGGTCGCTTGGAGACAGGCTATAGAAGAGCTCGTCGGCTCCGGCAAGTTAAAGCTAGAAAATCTGGTGGCATGCGTAGGCATAGGCTGTCACGGAAAGATATCGGACTATCTGAATACGAACAGCTTCACGGCCCTTCATGGCCGAGTCATCCCCGTCATGACAGGCATCAAGTGCGCCAATCCAACTCTCACGGTCATCGGCATGATCGGCGATGGAGACGCCTATTCGGAGGGCCTGGAACATCTCATCCACGCTGCGCGGCGCAATTCTGATATAAAGATATTCATACATGACAATCAGCTCTTCGCCCTTACCACCGGCCAAGCCTCGGCCATGAGTCCGAAAGGCTTCAAAGGCAAGTCCACCCCATCCGGCAGCATAGACGAGCCGTTCGAGCCTTTCTCCGTGCTTATATCCGCCGGCGCCACTTTTGCCGCCCGCACTGTCGCATCCGACATAGTAGGGACAAAGAAGATAATGGAAGCCGCCATAGCGCATAAAGGCTTCTCCTTCGTCGAGATCATCCAGCCTTGCATAACTTTCTTTGACACTAGGGACTACTTCAAAGAGCGCGTATTCTGGCGTGAAGGCGGACCGGCCGGGAATCCTGATGAGGCAATAAAGCTTTCTAGGAAAGACGGTGAAAAGATACCGTTGGGGATATTTTATAATGTGGAGAAGGAGACGTTTGAGGAGGGGTTGATGAAATAAAGTTATGGCACTAATTAAATGCATAGAATGTGGTCAAGAAGTTTCAACCGAAGCAAAGATGTGTCCGCATTGTGGAAATCCGAATACTCCTGTTGTTATTGAGCAGAAACGAGATAAAAAAGATACTTGGAAAGCAATAACGGGGTTCATTATTTTAGGGCTAATCTTCGTCGCATTGTATTTTTATACTGGCGGAATATTCGGCCTAAGTATAAATAGCTTAAAAAATGCAAATAAGGATATCAATGCTATCTACAAGAGCATGTCTCCGCAGACACAATCACCATCAGGACATGCTGTACCTCTCCAGGAGGTAAAGAATCTCGGCTATGACTTCTATCTTGGTGAGATTGAATCGTCTGGCACTACAAACATAACAGACGATCTGAAAAACCAGATCACAAAAATCGCGTACACCGCCCAGTTTCCAACCAACCTGCTCAAAAATGTACCTATTATTATTTTGAACAATCTAGCACTTACTGGAGATCAATACGTTTCTTCCCCTACCGGCAACCTCAAGATACCAGACCTAAAGCCTGATTTTCTTTCAGAAGGAGGTATCTACGGTACTTTTACTGGTGGCGGAGCTATCATATTTATCAATAAACCAATCATTGCGCAGGGACAATTGACTGAAGTCCTTACACATGAACTTGGACATGCAGTAGGTAGCAAACTCACAGATCAGGACTGGGCAAAGTTCTATCAGCTTCGAGGTATTCCGGCTAGTACAGCCCGACATGGCACAAATTGGAATCTGTCACCTGAAGAAGATTTTGCGGAAGTATATAAAAATGTATTCACAGGCATAGCAGTACGAACATATTATGGTTTACTTTTACCTAGGAGTAATTATGAGAGCATGCTTGAAGAGGCATCGATGAATACTTGTGGAAAAATATACGCTAAGGTGTACGGCAATTATATACAGCAATTCCAAGAGCCTAGTACATGCCCAGCATTTGATCCTTCAAATCCATCTAACGGATGGGCAAATTGTCTTGGACAAATTCCCAAAAGTCCTACAACCGCACAAATATCACAAGCAAAAAATGTTGCAAATGCGGATACGGCAGTCCAAAGTTGTCGTAGGGATGTATTATCGAATCCATCAAAATATACCTCTGATTGGCAATATGAAATACCGTATGATTCAAGTGTTAATCAAACAACTAAAAATTTTATTACCAGCATAGTTAGCCGTTTGAATCAACAGCCATGAACCTCGCCTCATTCTTCAATCCTAAGACCATCGCCGTTATCAGTACCACAAATTATGCTGAAAATCATACATAAATATCGAGTTCCAACTCCAGAAGCACGCGCTTTAAAAGAAGCTTTGGAAAAGCTCGATGTAAAAGTATATGAGGAGTTAGATACTGGCCATATGCACATAGATTTAGCGATTCCTAAAGCAAAAATAAATGTTGAAGTCGATGGTATTCAACATCTCACTAATCCACACCAGATTCTGGCTGACTTGAATCGGGGTTACTATTCAAATAAGAAGGGTTACAATACTATGCACATACCCAATGAAATGATTCGTAAGCATCTCGAAGAAATTTCAACCGCTTTGGCTGAAGCGTCAAAGATACGGGAACAGAAGATACATATTCATATGAATTAATATTAAAAAATCATGAACCTCTCCCCTCTCTTCAACCCCCATTCCATCGCCGTCATCGGCGCCTCGAACGACCGGAACAAAGTCGGCTATGCATTGGTATCGAATCTTTTGAATGGTGCGAAAAGAGACATTTACCCTGTGAGCATTTCGGAGAATGAGGTGCAGGGATTGAAGGCTTACAAGTCTATAAAAGAAATAAATGGCAACATTGATCTGGTCTTGATAGCTGTACGGGCGGATATCGTGCCGTCAATACTTGAAGAATGCGCCACGAAAAATATAAAGACGGTCATCATAATTGCTGCCGGCTTCAAAGAGATCGGGCCTGCCGGAACAGAATTGGAAAAGAAATGCGCGGAGATAGCCAAGAAGAACGGCATCACCCTTCTAGGCCCTAATTGCCTGGGTACTATTGATACTCACACCGACCTTAATGCTTCATTCGCCGCAGGCAAGCCGAGAAAGGGCAACATCGCTTTCCTTTCACAATCAGGCGCGCTTGGCACGGCTGTATTGGACAAAGCTCTATCCGAAGGCATCGGCTTCTCCAAATTCATCAGCCTAGGAAATGAAGCCGCTCTTTCAGAGATGGAATTCATGGAATACCTGAAGAATGACGCTGATACCAAGGCCATACTTATGTATGTGGAACAGCTTTCCAATGGCCCTGAATTCATCAGGCTGGCTTTGGAGATAACCAAAGACAAGCCGATCGTGCTCATAAAGGCCGGACGAGGGGCGCGAGGTTTGCAGGCGGTCATGTCACATACCGGTTCCCTTGCGCCGGAAGACGCGGTCTTCACAGCCGCTTGCAGGCAATCCGGCATCATCGTGGTGGAGTCTATCCGTGAATTCTTCAATATGGCCAAGCTGTTCGAGCTAGGCATCACGAGGCCGCTCCAGAGGCTGATAGTCCTGACCAATGCCGGCGGACCGGCGGTCGTCACGGCAGACCTCATAGACTTTTCCAGATCATTGTCGCTGGTGGAGCTAAAAGACTCGACCAAAGAAGCTCTGAAGAAAGTCCTGCCTCCAATGGCCGCATTCGGCAATCCTGTGGATATCATAGGCGACGCATTGAAAGACAGATATGAGAGCGCTTTGAAGATACTCGTGGAAGAAAATGACACTGATGCCATAGTCACTCTACTCACGCCGCAAATGATGACGGAGACGGAAGCTACGGCAAAGCTGTTAGCTGATTACAATAAGAAGAAGCCGATAATTCCGATATTTATTGGCGGACCTGCTATTGAAAAAGGTCTTACTGAATTGAAAAACAATGGCATGGTCAATTTCGCTTTTCCGAAAGATGCCGTTGAGGCGCTGGATAATTTGGCGAGAGGAGCATCAAAAAAAGAGGCTCCTGTTGCTTCGAAGTCAGAGCGGGTCAAAGTAGTGGAGAAGATGATGCCCTTCACCGCCATGCACGACCTTTTCAAAGAATACGGGCTTCATTTACCGGGAGTTCTGGTCAAAGAGAAGAAGGACTTGGCCGAAGCTATGAAAAAAGCAGGAGAAGATCCGTGGACATTGAAAGCCATGTCGCCTGACATCATCCACAAGACCGACATGGCCGCGGTCAAATTGGACATAAAGTCATTGAAAGGCGCGGAAAAGGCTTGGGACGACATAGAAAAGAGCATTCACAAGAAGAAGCCTGACGCCGTATTGGACGGCATGCTCATGCAGACCATGGTCCCCGGCAAGGAGATCATCATAGGCATGAAGCGCGACGCGACATTCGGACCGACCGTCCTCTTCGGCCTCGGCGGCATTTACACCGAAGCATTGAAGGACACTTCCCTTCGCATAGCGCCTGTGTCAAAAGAAGAAGCGGATAAGATGGTGCGCGACATACGCGGCATTCATATCTTGTCCGGCTTGCGAGGCGAGAAGCCCGTGGACTTTGAAACGCTGGCTGATATTATCATTAGGCTTTCCAAGCTGGCAATCGAGCATCAAGAAATAAAAGAGATTGACTTGAATCCGGTTATGGCAAACGAGAAAGAGGCGGTTATCGTGGATGCGAGAGTGATAATCTAAGCTAGCAACTTCTTCAAATCAAACCCCGTGTCCGCTAATTCTGCCCGATGCGCTGAAATATTTATATTCTCCTCTATCAACTTCGATATCGTCCCCATCTCCTGCGTCCTGTTAATGAGCGTA
>Ga0182011_10004895_pt1 | contig 10654 bp, 7 predicted proteins | sample 711E1DmetaG_FD_120481 | JGI IMG/M metagenome (GOLD analysis project Ga0182011, IMG submission 120481) | Permafrost microbial communities from Stordalen Mire, Sweden - 711E1D metaG | ecosystem: Environmental > Terrestrial > Soil > Wetlands > Permafrost | place: Sweden: Stordalen | collected...
CCGCATGCGATCTGCCAAGCCCAATTGCACGAAGAGCGAGGGCGATGTCGGTGGATTGAGGCTGTATCCGGTGACTTCCGCCCCTAGCCCGATCAGCCATTCGGTCAACCAAGAGCCCTTGAATCCCGAGTCGCCGGTCACGAGCACCCGCTGGCCGCGATAGATCTCAGAAAAAGGCATGGGAGATCACCACACTTTCCATGGCGCGTTTCCGTTTGCCCAGAGTTTATTCAAGAACTGAGCCTCCTGGTAGGTGTCCATCGGCTGCCAAAAGCCTTCATGCCGGTAAGAATGCAGCTGACGATCTCGGACCAAATCATTCATCGGTTCTTGCTCCAACATGATCTGCGGATCATCGGGCAGATAGTCGAAGAAACGATAATCACAAACCATGTAACCGCCATTGACGTACGCCTCCTCGAATTGGGGTTTCTCATTGAAGCTGTGTATGCCGCCTTGTGAATCGAGGCGCAACGCCCCAAAGCGGCCGGCCGGATGCACGGCGGCAAGAGTGCATGCCTTTCCTGCTGCCTGATGACTCGCGATCGTGGAATTGATGTCAATGGAGGATAGGCCGTCACCATAGGTCAGCAGAAAAGACTGCCCCGGGGAAATGTAGCGCTGGATGGACTTAACCCGGTAGGCAGTCATGGAATTTTCACCGGTATCAGCCAGAGTGACTGTCCAGTCCTCTTCGGCATGGTGCCCATGGTAAAGCGGGGATTGGGCGTGCCCCAGCGTCAATGTCACATCGCTGGTATTCCAAAGGTAATTACGGAAATACTCCTTAATGATTTCTCCCTTGTATCCAAGGCACAAAATGAAGTCTTTGTGCCCGTAGTGGGCATAAGTCTTCATGATGTGCCATAGGATGGGCTTTTCTCCGATGGGGACCATCGGCTTCGGCCGGAACTCAGTTTCCTCGCGCAAACGAGTACCCTTGCCGCCGCAAAGAATGACGACTTTCATGTTCGTTAACTAGCGACACTGACCATTATCCGTCAAGGCCAACGAGAGAACGCATCCTCAACCTCCGTCGGTCCGCCTAATCCGTTATCGAGCTGACCAACTGGGCAATCGTTCGCTGGAATCCCCGCCCCATATCCAGAACCGGGTGGCATATTCATGCGGTTAATCCACAACAACTCGGCTCACAATAAGAGCCAACTCACGGCGATCAGCAGTATCGGGCGGTTTAGCCCGATCACAGTCGATTCTTATGACAAAAGCATTTTCGTTCGGGAGCGATACATCCAAATAGAATGTCCCGGGGGGAATCTCGAGGGCACAGACCCTCGCTCCATTGACGGTAACGGTAACAGAATTCGCAAAGGGGCCATCTGGTCGGAAGCATTGGATGCGGAGATGCTTAGCCCCACCCGAGACCTTAAACGAGGCGTTTCTTGCAATCCAACGCCACGCGTCCTGGCCTTCTGGATCGTAGAATCCAGTCAAGAAGGAAGGAATTAAAGGAGAAGGTTGGTTTGGCATATGGGCGCAAGGACCAAGTCGATGCTGCTTCCAAATGGCGATCGCATCCAAGATGCTCGAAAACGGTTCATCCGACTGAAAGATCACGAAGTCGGATTGTTTAAAAGAATAGGGATCCAGCGTTATGGCCGCCATTTTTTGGTAAGTTTTGAGCCTAAAAGGCGAGATTCGCCATTCGGACACCACGGAGCATATGTTGGCCACTGTTAGAAAGACGACCAGCAGGATCGAGAAAGCCCGCAGCCTTCTGGAAGACGCGCTTGATATGGCGATCAGAGACGACACGACAGCGCAGGCAACGACGCCCACGAGAGTTTGAGTAACATATCTGGATGCGAGACCGGCAGACGGTCCGAAAGACACACGGCCGACTGCGATCATGAGAGAGACAAGAACCGAGTGGATGATGAGGATACATATACTGGCGAACCAGCAGTTGTCCCGAAGACGTTTAAAAGAATACAACACGCAGCCCAAAAAGGCTGAAAATACGACAATGCCAATCGACAACTGCAAGATGGGGCCGAAATGGGCGGCGATGGCCTCATTGTGGAAGAGCACGGCTATGAAAGGCCCAAAGAATACTCGGATCCGGACGGTGTTAAGCCAGGGACCAGCGTCACCCGGAGTCATGTCTTGAGGGGGCTTTAGGCCGTAAAGATAAATGGCGATAGACAATAGGTTGACAGACAATGCGAAGCATAACGCCTTGCGTCTGTCCGGCAGCGCGATAAAGGCGAGAACGACGACGGCGATCGTCGCACAGCCAAAGGCGATTGAATAGATGCTTGTGGCGATGAGTATGCACCAGATTGTGGCCGCGAGGTAGAGCCATTGCGCTTTCGCGGAGCCAGCGACCAGCAAATAAGAAAACGCGAGACTGGCGAAGACGTAGCTGGCGGCCTGAAGAACATGGTAGGTGCCCCCATTGAACACATAGTTCTCCCATCCGTTAAGGCTCGAAACTATGGGTAGCAACAAGAGCAGGATGAAGGCAAAATTCCGGGGCCGAATTTCGGGCGCTAGTCTTCGGATCAGCAGCAGCACCCCGCATGCGGTGAGGGCATTCCAGACAACACCCAGAAAGAGTTCGATCCTAACATTCCAGTGAAACCACGAAACGTTGGCGAGAGTGATGAGGAGGCTTAAAACAACCCGATGGATTCCGTTATAGGGAGCCCATAAGTCGGGAAGGCGGAGCGTCCCTTTGAGGAAGCGGGACACGAGGGTAAGGGTGAGGGGGATGTTGTCCTGAAATAAAACGTTGGCTGTCGTGCGATAGACGTAAAGAAACAGATGCGCCGCGGACGCTAGGACAAAGGCTAGGCCTAATGCTTTGCCGGGTCGCTGGACGAGTCCAGAAAACGACTGGATGAAGAACTTTCTCATGGTGAAGACAGGACAACCAAGTGTGGGTAGGCGTGTGGCACGGCTTCAAGCCCAGAGAATTGAGGACTGCTACAAAGTATCCCCTGTGCGATTATCTCGCATGCGCATGCCCTATTGGGAGGGTCGGATGGTATATAGTACGGTTGGCTGGCTTTCATGAATCCGTGGATTACGGTCCACACGGACTTGATTGAAATTCTCTGAAGACGTCTTGGCCGGCGGGGCGCACCTTGCTGTTACAAATAATAATCCGTGTCATTCTCGTGATTGATTGTAGATAACGGGAACACGTCTATGATAGCGTTTGTCGATCGACCGTGTCCTCTGAAGAGAACGGATTTCTGAAGATATTATCTTATTTGAGGAATCTGCTCGAAGCACGCGTTTTCTATGCCATTGACAGTGATGACCTGCAGCCGTCGTAATCCTATTGACAAGCGCATCGCTGCTTTGCGTTCTGTGCGCCTATCAGAAACGAAAATACACAAACGGGATATTTGTATCGATCGCAGAGAAGGTTTCCAGCAATAGTATCACCAGAACGCCTGAGGCGGCCGCGATCGGCCACGAGGCCCGCTCAACCAGCCAATCTTGAATCCCGCGCTTTCGATCCAACATACACCAAACAAGCGACAAGAATGGAATCAGCCACAAGCCCCATTGGGTATAGAAAAATTTGAAATCAAAAGATCCGGTTGCCAGAGCCTGAAAGGTATTGCACGCCGCAGTGAAATTCTTGGCCCGGAAAAACACCCAACCGACCGTTACGAACACGAACGTTGTTAAACCCCAAAGCGGTCGCAGCAGCTTGGAATCAGATAGCCGTTCCAGTTTCATCGCTGCAAGAGCACGGCGCCACAGTCGGTGGGTCACCAAAAGCACGCCATGATAAAGCCCCCAAATCAAAAAATTCCAGCTCGCTCCGTGCCAGATTCCACCAAGCCCCATCACGATGATCAGGTTGAAAAGGATTCGTGGAAAGCTGACACGACTACCGCCAAGCGGTATATACAGATAATCTTTGAGCCAAGACGACAGCGAGATATGCCAGCGGTGCCAAAAATCCGCGATATCAGGACTTAGGTAAGGTCTCTCGAAGTTAGGCGGGAAGCGGTAGCCTAGCAGTCTCGAACATCCCCGTGCAATGTCGGTGTAGCCCGAAAAGTCGAAGTAGATTTGAAAGGCGAACGCAAGAACTCCCGCGATCGCCGGTATGCCCCCTGGGGCGGTCTGGCTCCCCATGAAATAGCTGTCGGCAATTGGGGCGAAGTTATCAGCGAAGACCACTTTCTTCAACAGTCCCTTAAGGATCTCGCGCATACCCCAACGCACATCGAGTTGGGTTAACTGTAACCGGTGTTTGAGCTGGGGGAAGAAATCCAAAGGGCGAATCACCGGCCCCGCCACAAGATGTGGAAAGAAAGCGACAAAGAGTGCAAAATCGACCTTGCTCTGGACGGCGCGCAGCTTTCCGCGGTATATGTCCGTGGCATAGGCGATGCTCTCGAAGGTAAAAAAACTTATGCCAACAGGCAGGACAATATTCAGTATCATGCTGCCGGGCGCGATCCCGAAAAGGGCCGCAAATGATGTCACGAAAAAATTGTAATATTTGAAAACGCCTAGCAATCCAAGGTTGAATGCTACGGCCAGCGCCAGGATTCGCTTGCGCGAAGAGCCCTGTTGAGCATCAACCGCAAGACCGAAATAATAATTGGCGAGAGTCGACCCACCCAGCAAGAGGCAGAAGCGCCAATCCCAAGCACCATAAAACACATAGCTCAACGCAATCAGCCAGACTTTTGCTGGTTGATCGCGTAACATTGCCAGAGTCAGGAACGCAACGGCGAAAAACGCCCAGAACTGAAGCGAATCGAAAAACATTTTACGGATTACTTTCCGCTTAGCAGGGTGCGCACATTGTTGCTGAGGATGGCAGTCATGCGCGCGCGGCCAAAGCGATTGAGGTGGAGGAAATCAAAGAAATATTCCGGCCGCTCCAGTTCGCCGGCCACGTCGCCCGGAAGAATAATCAAACCGTCGGCAGCCTCGACTGGCAACGGCGCAAATTCTCGTGGCAGAAGATCTCGATAAGGGCCGCGTGGCAGCCGGAAAAAGATGGTTTTCGCGCCGTGGGCGTGGACCCACGCCGCGATTGTTGACAGCCATTTGGCGTCATAGGCATGATTATCAGCCTCGAGAGGTAAATTGGGTTTGGTTCTCAAGGAAGCTATATTGGCTTCAACCAAGGCGCGCTGCTCCGCAGTCGAGCTACCCCAGTCACAAACCTCGCGGTTCAGGTTGAAGGCGATTGGCGGCATCCTTTCTTCGTGGCCGGAATACACTGTCAAAGCGCCTAAATATCCCGGCCGCTCCCTAAACACTTCTTGCCACCTTTGTATCGGGGCGGTCAGAAAAGTCCTTACATCCTCTTGCATTGTCACTGCAGGCGCAAGAATGGCGTATGCTGCACGCCGCCGCATTTCGGATGTGGAAAAGGACTCCGGGTAACTAAACGTGTCGCGCAGGTCGAGCAGCGGGGCATCATGGGGCGGATCCAGCACCCATTCTGAAGCGCGACGTTGAAGCGTAGAGAAGCCGAGGCATACCAGCACGGCCTCGTATTTGTATCCCGAACGATCAATCTTGCGCAGCAGATAATACCAAGTTCGGGGCGTGCTGCCTGGCACTGCCAGGTTGATGAAATTGATATGCCCACCATTGGAAGCAAGTTGCCCGGAAAACCCCTCGGCCACTCGTGAGTCGCCGAAGACCAAAACAGTTCTCGATCCGGGACGGTAGACGCGTTCAATGTTCATGAGAGCATTGACCGTCGCGCCAGTGTTGGACCATGGCTCCGCCACCTTGTAATAGAGCCCGCTCCGCCATACCAGCGCCTCGACTGCAAACCACAACAGGAACAGAGCGCCAAGAAAAAAAACCAAAGCCTTAGTTCGGTCGAGAAAGTGGCTGAATGTATCAAAAATCATTAGGAATAATTTCACTGGATGACGGGGCGTAGGCTCGAATAAATTCATTCGATTGTTCGCTGGCCGGATCAGCCAATCCCACCGGTATGCGTTGTCAATTCAGCGAAACTTAAGGCAGTTCAAGGCATCTTGCCCATCTGGATCTCATGCCGGGCCAGTTCGAGATCGTGATCGATCATGATCTTGACCAAATCCTTAAAACGAACCTTGGGCTCCCATCCCAGTTGCCGGTGCGCCTTTTCAGGATCGCCGATCAACAAATCGACTTCTGATGGTCGTTCATAGCGCTGGTCGTGTTTGACGTAGCGCTCCCAATCAAGACCAACACAACCGAAGGCCTCCTGGCAGAATTCCCGGACCGAATGCGTTTCATTGGTGGCCACCACGTAGTCGTCAGGAAGGTCCTGCTGGAGCATCAGCCACATGATCTCCACGTATTCCTTTGCATAGCCCCAATCGCGCTGGGCATCGAGATTGCCCATGCTGAGGGAGTCCTGCAGGCCACATTTAATGCGACCCACCGCCCGCGTGACTTTCCGCGTCACAAAGGTTTCGCCGCGCCGAGGGCTTTCGTGGTTGAAGAGGATGCCATTCGAAGCATGCAGATTGTAGGACTCCCGATAGTTCACTGTGAGCCAATAGGCATAGACTTTTGCACAGCCGTAGGGCGAGCGGGGGTGAAAGGGAGTATCCTCTTTCTGGGGGATGGCCTGCACTTTTCCAAACATTTCCGAGGATGAGGCCTGGTAAAAACGCACTTTCTTGCCAATGCCTGCCTCCACGATGGCTTCAAGAATGCGTTGGACGCCCAAGCCGGTGACATCGCCGGTATATTCCGGGATGTCGAAGCTGACCCGCACGTGGCTCTGGGCTGCGAGGTTGTAAATCTCGTCAGGTTGGAGGTGGTACAACAGCTTCACGAGAGCGACGCTATCGGTGAGGTCGCCGTAGTGGAGGAACAGGCGTTGATCATCACCGTGTTCGTACGACTGCAAATGATCAATGCGGGTCCGTGTCACGCTTGAAGAACGGCGGACAATGCCATGGACTTCATAGCCTTTGGCGAGAAGGAGTTCGGCAAGATAGGAACCGTCCTGGCCCGTGATGCCGGTGATGAGCGCGCGTTTCATGGTTGGGTGAGTTCAGGCAGGGAGCTTGGAAAGCTCCGATTCGACAAGTCGGGCGACCATGGCGTCGAAGGGCACAGTGTTTTCCCAACCGAGCAAGCGTTTCGCCTTGGAGGGATTGCCACAGGGTGCGAGGGGTTCGACCGTCATAACGAGATTGCGGTCATATTTTACGTAATCGTTCCAGTCGAGGTCGACGACTTGGAATGCGCGCGCAACCAGTTCTTCGACGCTGTGCAGCACGCCGGAGGCCAGGACAAAGTCGTCCACGGGATCGCATTGCAGCATCCGCCACATGCCGTGGACGTAATCGGGCGCCCAGCCCCAGTCGCGCCGCCCCGACAGGCTTCCGAGAACGAGTTCGCTTTGGAGACCACGTTTGATCCGGGCGGCGGCCCGGGCAATCTTCATGGTTACGAAGCTGCCACTGCGCCGGGGGGATTCATGATTGTAAAGGATGACGGAGCAGGTGGGGAGTTGATACGCGATGCGGTAGATCCGGGCCATGTGCTGTGAAAACGCCTTGGCGGCCCCGTAGGGCGTGGTCGGATTGATCGGCGTAAGTTCGTCTTGCGGCGAATGCGAGGGCGAACCGAAAACTTCGCTCGACGAAGCGTAAAGAAAATGGGTGGGATCTGGCAGGTCGCGAAGAATCTCCAGCAGGCGTAGCGTGCCCATGCCGATGCTGTCTACTGTGGCCTCGGGCAGTTCAAGGCTGATTCGTGGGCTGGATTGGCCGGCAAGGTGGTAGAATTCTGCAGGCTTGGCTTTGGCGATAATCCGGCGCAAGTGGGTGGCGTCTTCAAACGATCCATTGTGAAGAAGAAGCTGTTTGCCCAAGATGGCCGGATTTGCGACTAGATGTCCGATGTTGCTGCCGGCAAGTGAATCCGGACGATGCACGAGTCCGTGCACCGTGTACCCCTTCTCAATGAGCAGTTCCGCCAGATAGGATCCGTCCTGGCCGGTGATGCCGGTGATGAATGCAGTTAGATTTGACACGAATGGATTGGGAGTCGTCGGGTGAAACCAGCCGGATCTGTCGGGCGCCACGTTGAAAGCGGCTTCAGGTTCTCAATTCAGGCACGGCAGTCGAAAATACCCGGGCAAGAGTCTCGATGGAATACTCCCGGATGACCATTTCATAGGATTGGGTGTAATAGCGCTGCAACCGCTCGTCGTCTTCGTACAAGGCGCTGAGCCGTGCGGCGAACTGATCGAGATCATCCACGATTTCGCAGTGTTCCTCCGTTGCCGGGATACCCTCGACTCCGATGCGCGTCGTGACCACCGCAATGCCGTTGTAAAATGCCTCAAGGATTTTGCCCTTGATCCCGCCGCCGATGCGCAGCGGAACCACGGAGATTCTGCAGCGACTGTACAATTCAGTCAGCGCTTCATCGGTAACGAAGCCGTGAAAGACGATGCTGTCATCGGCCGGGGTTGTGAATTCCTGCGGCGGGTTCCGTCCGACCACATTAAGACGTATTGCAGAATGTTGCGCCCGCACCTTGGGGAAAACCTCGGTCAGAAACCACCGCAGTGCATCGACGTTTGGCGGATGGCCGAAGCTGCAGACAAACAGCAAGTCTGCGCGCACGAGCGGCAAGGGCGGAACGAAGCCGGGCTTCGGCGAGAGGAAATATAGCGGGGCCATTTCGATCAGCTTGCCCGGATAGGCCTCTCGGAGCACCCGGACTTCCTCGCCAGAAGGATAGTACACATAATCCACCCTGGAGATAACGAAGGCCTCCTTCTCAATCCATGCCTGCGATTCTTCAAGATGCTTGGGGTCGCCATAGTCCTCATACGCGCGTCGCAATGTGCGCGAGATTAGATCAACGCCGCAAAACAGAAGTGGAGCCTTCGTGTGCTGGCGCAGCGGTTCGATCCAACGCGCCGTAGTATGGGCACGATTGAGCAGCACGTAATCGATATACCGGCCGTTCTGCTCGAGCCACTGCTGCCAGTTGTTCATCATATGAGCCCCGGTAAGAACCTCGATGCCGTGTTCCTCAAGGATATCCTGGTAGGGCTGGTGCGGGTAGAAATTGTCCCCGATGAACTTCACGTTGAATCCGTAGTGCAAAAACAGCTTCAGGTAGCAGTAAATGTTGCGTGAGCCGGCATCCTGGTCGATGTGCGGCACGTAATGATCGATGAACAAGATGGTCTTCTTGTTGACCGAACGGTCTCTTGCCCTGAACACTTGTTCTGCGTTCGGCAGGTGTGCTTTGAGTGTTTCCTCCCACCGCTCATGGAACCGCTTCTGATTGACCACCTGATGGTGTTTGATCCCCTGTCCAGTATCTACGCCGTTGCTCTTGCCCTCATGGTGAATGATCGTGCAATGAGGCTGATAATAAACCTTGCGCCCTGCAGCCCGCACACGGAACGCAAGGTCGACATCCTCGTAGTACGCGGGGGCGTATCCCCGGTCGAACCCCCCGCATTGGTTCCACAAAGACCTTGGCAGCATGATGCAAGCCCCCGAACAATAATCGGTTTCGCGAAGGAAATTGTAGGAAGGCAGGTCCGGGTCTTCGTTCCGGCCGTAATTCCACGCGGATGCATCGCGCCAGACGATTCCTCCCGCCTCTTGCAGGCGCCCATCGGGGTAGACCAATTTCACACCGACGAGGCCCGCATCGGATCTTGCTTGGAACACCCGAACAAGGGCTTCGAGCCAACCGGCAGTAACCTCAGTGTCGTTGTTCAGCAGCAAAACATAGGTTCCTCGGGCGTGATATACTCCGCGATTGCACGAATGGACGAAGCCGAGGTTCTTAAAGTTGCGGACGACCCGTAGGCCAGCGACCGAACTTAACGCCTGAAAAACAGCGAGATCAGAAGCGTCATCAACGATTATAACCTCATACGCGATCGGATGGCTATGTTTCTGAATCGAGGCCAGGCAACGGATCGTGTATTCGAACTGATTATGGATTGGAATGATGATGCTTACCAGCGGTTCCGCGATATCTTGAAAATGCAGCGCCAAACCATTCGCGAGCATGCGATTGCGTGAAAGCTGGGGCAGTTGATCGGTAAAAAGACTGGGCATGGACTATTTCCCTAATAGCAGACGCCGAACTGCCCGCAGAGGGGTTGTCGATTTCCATGAGAATGTGCTCTGCATCCGCCGGACTTTGTCTTCCAGCCAGGCCTTGCGGTTGTTGAGTTCTTCAATCTCAGTTATCGATTGAACGATGAGGGCTTGTGCTCGGGCCAGTTCCTCTTCGTCGCGGCGGAAATCTTCGTCCTTCCGCGCAAGCTGTTGGCGGATTTCGCGTTCGGCTGATTGAGCCGACGCCAGCGCCGAAGAGAGGCGGGCGGTTTCCTGGGTTTTCTCCGCTAGCGTGGCTTGGCTGGCTGCTAGACGTCCCTCGATCTCTGACGTGTGTGCCGAAGCACGCTGGATACCGGCGGCCAGATCGGCGGCCTGCTGCGCAGAGGCATCGCGCTGGCGTTTGACGTCAGCCAGTTCGTTGAGCTGAGCTTCCGATGCAGCGCGTAGCTGGATTACCTCTCTGTCGAGGGTCTGCCCCCACAAACCGCGATCTTCGACTTCCTTGCGCAGGCTGGCGGCTGCAGCTTCGGCTTCAGCCAGTTTTTGCCGGAGCGGAGAGATCTCGCGGTCGAGCGACTGAGCCCAGG
>Ga0182011_10004896_pt1 | contig 10652 bp, 5 predicted proteins | sample 711E1DmetaG_FD_120481 | JGI IMG/M metagenome (GOLD analysis project Ga0182011, IMG submission 120481) | Permafrost microbial communities from Stordalen Mire, Sweden - 711E1D metaG | ecosystem: Environmental > Terrestrial > Soil > Wetlands > Permafrost | place: Sweden: Stordalen | collected...
CCAACGGCCGAACGCGTCGGGCAGCTTCTCAGGACTGATCGGCATGAAGTGACACGTCTCGGGCATGCAGCCAGGAGGGCCGATCCAGACCTGCGTGCGCCTGAACTCACCCGGCGCCTTGTTCTGCCCGCGCACCCCTTCGAGCAGCACGGCGTGCGCGTCTCGTATCACTCGGCCCGAGAGCGGAAGCCTCACAAGGGCTTGAGTCGCCGCAAACATCGCGCGGCGGTAGTTCAGCACTTCGTGGATGTCGTCGCGCCGCTCCGGGGTAGCCGGTACCTGGCCCGCCTCGAACTCCAGCACCTCGCCCATGGTCGCCTGGGTGCCTTCGATGCGTGACGAGAGCACGGCCTCCTGGGTCGTGAGCGGCGACAGCAGCAGAGCCGGGTTGGGAATCGCCGTCAGGATCCCGTCATACCTCGCAATGGCCGCCGACGCCGGTCCGATGAACGGAACCAGCGACGCCCAGTCCAGATCGGGTGGGAACTTGCCCTCGTGGTAGGGGACCGGCGGCATCAGACATCCTCCACGTCGAACATGAGCCGCTTGAAGTCGTCTTCGATGAGCCGCACCTTCCAGGTCTCATCTGGCCGACGCAAGTTCTCGAGGTTGTTGTCGCCGTTGACGTAGATGACGTCGAACTCGGTGTCGCGCGTGTTGTAGCCCTGCTTCTCGAAGAACTCATCGAGATCGGCGTTGGACTTCTCGCGCGTGTTGCGCCAGATCACGAGGACGCGCTCGCCCTGCGGGCTCGCGCCCTCGACCACCTTGAACCCGCGGATGCTGTCGACGTGCTTCACTCGCAAACCGAGCAGGTAGTTGAAGGTCTCGACGAGGTCGACCGCCACCGGTTGTGTCTCGCCGACTGAACCCTGTCCCACCTGCAGCGTGTAGCCGAACGGATCCTCGAACTGCTTGAGGTCGAGCAGCGACGCGCTGCCTTCACTCTCGACATCCAGCGCGTAGCGCAGCATGTAGTCTTCGCGCAGCTCCGAGTGTTCGGAGAGGAGTTGGTCTTGGCTCGCATCTCGGCGAAGGGTGAGGTTGTTGAGGGCATCTTCGTAGGATTCGAGGCCAACGTACTTAAGGGCATGTGAAAGGTGAGACCTAGACCCTTCAGGCTTCCCGTCTCGCCAGGTAGCGGAGTAGATGGCCTTTAGCACTCGCGGGAGAAGCACGTCATCGAAGTAGCTCTCGGCTTCCGCGAGCACGTATTGTCGATGGCCACCGTCCGTGCGATTCAGGTCAATCACGGCGTGAGCAGTGGTTCCCGAGCCACCGAAAAGGTCCATGACAATGGCCTCCTCGTCATCCCCCACCACAGCGTGAAGAGCGTCACGAGTGGACCACATCGATTTCGGATACCCGAAACTCCGCCGCGAACCCAGCATGTCCTTGAGGAGATTGGTGCCGTGAGAGGAGGAGTCGTAGCGAGAATCATCCCAGATGGTTCTCGGCTTCCTGCCTTCCTTGATGTAGTCCTTGAGTTGGACTGAGTGCTTCCCTGCGGCCTCCTGAACGACGAAATCCCCGTCCACGACGGAACGCAGGATCTTCTCCCGATCAGACCACCGCCACACGCGTCGTTGGCCTGCTGAGTCGACGGGCATTATCGCGACGGTATCGGCGGGGGCCCGCTGCTGGAACTCTTGGAGAGTGATTCCCTCAACTGCGCCGTCGTAGTGGATGTAGACAGAGTCCGTTTGGTACTCGGCTGGGTAGGCAGCCAGCCGTTGGCCGCCAATGCCAACGATCACGCCCGCAGAGGGCGAGTAGAAGATCGCGAACTCTGAGTTGGGGCGATCATCGGGTGTGGAGAGACCGCCACTCCTGCGGAAAGGCAGCAGGCGGTACTTCGAATCCCCAACGCCGTGCCTGTAGCCATCCGCCTGTGCTTCCGTGAGAGGAGAGTCAACGATGCTCGTGAGGGCGGGGTCGTGGGCGTAGCACAGGCAGTACTCGTGGCACGTGGCAAAGTGGCTGTTGATGCCTCGACCACGGGGATTGCTCTGAATCACCACCGTTCCGATGTACCGGTCGGAGCCAATCTCGGCGTCCAACAACATCTTCAGTCGATAGGCCTCTTCGTCATCGATGGTGACCATGAGAACCCCGTCGTCCGCCAACACCCTGCCAGTAGCACCAGCGCGGTCGGCCATCATTGCTAGCCAGGATGAGTGCTGGTAGCTGTTCTTGTAGACGAAAGTCTCCTCGGACGTGTTGTATGGCGGGTCGAGGTAGATGCACTTGACTCTCTCGTTCAGGGTGGCAAACAGGATGCGAAAGGCCTGGAAGTTGTCGCCGTGCACCAGCAGCCCGTCCGTCTGGCCATCTAGATTGTCGAAGCTAGCCAGCAGCTGGTCCTTGAACTCCCGATCGAAGTGCGTCGTGTCCACCAACAAGGATTGGTTGGCCTTGAGGAACTCCAAGGTCATCGGTTCCGAGTAGCCGGGCTGTGTCAGATCGCGGTCGATCTCGTCGATGGCGAACAACCGTACCCACTCTTCGCGCTGCGCCTCGTTGGCGGCGATCTCCGGCCAGAGATTCTCCGGCACCCGGTCGAGTGTCACGCACCAGTTGGTCTCAATTACGAACTTCTTCTTCAGCCACAGCTTCTTCTGGAAGTCCTCGAGCTGTGCCAGGAAGTCGATGATCTTGTGCGCGATGCGGCGGATGGCCTTGATTTTGGCCAGGTACTGCACCACTCGCTGCTCGCCCTCCGACTCGATGTCGTCGAGGTGCATGACCTCGTTCTTGATGTAGAAGTCGAGCTCGCGGCGCAGGAAGCCGCCGAGATCCTTGTGGATGAAGTAGTCGAAGGTATTGCGCGCCGTGTACTCGTTGAGTTGCTTCTCGAGGAGGGTACGCTGCGGGTTCTTCTCGGTGGGGGCGGCGGCGGAAAGGCTCATGAGCCAGGCCGCGGCGGCCTCGTCGCCGAGCACCTTCTTCGTCGCCTCGGTCACCAGCGCGTCACGGTTGCGCTTCTGTGGGTCGGGCCGGTACTCGAACGGGATGATCAGCTCGGCCGCGCCGTTGGAGCCGACCTCTTCGCGGATCGACTCGGTCTCACTCAGGATGAAGCGCCGTTCCTGCCCGGCCGGCGCCTTAGTGTTGTCGCGCTCCTCGTCAGCCTGCACGAGCTTGAAGTGCACGCGCCGACCGTCGGCCGGCTTGAACGCATAGTCGCGGAAGTACTCGCCGCTCTTGATGTAGTACTGGTCGTGGTTGGCCCAATACAGCTTGACCTCTTCGCCCTCGTACGGGATGGCGTAGACGCCCTCCTTGTAGCGGCGCAGTGAGATGAAATCGCCGTCTTTGTAGTAGCGACGGAAGAAATTGTAGAGGTCTGAGAACACCTCGGCCTCGAGCGCGTCGGGGTCGCCGCCAGCTTTGAGCGCTTGCCGCAACTGCTGCACCTTGGGGCTGTCATCAGGGTCGAAACCTGCCAGCGCCGCCGCCTGCTCAGCCTCTTCAAGCTCGCTCTGGAGCTGCGCCCGTTGGCCCTGATCGACCTCCAGCAGCGTGGCCTTCACCTGCGGCAACAGGTCTTGGTCGAGGAAGCGCGTCACCTCGTCGCGCTTGGCGTTCATGATGCGGTAGATGCCGAAGTCGAGGTCGGCGCGGTCGAACATGAACAGCTCGGCCAGCAGGCCGCGGAACTTGTCATAGGTGCTTTCAGCCACCGGTCACCCTCCACTTGCCGGTCTTGGATCCATCGTCAATCACACCACACTCCAGCGGATTGTGAAGAGGCTCTCGCTCGTCGTGTGCTGCGCAAGCCGCTTCTCGAGTGCGAATATAAGCTCGTCGCGCTTGTCTGCGATCTCGTCTTCGACGTCGAAGATGCGCTGCCGTAGGCGACGCTTCTTCTGCTCGAGTTCCTTGATCTCTATCTGCAGACGGTGCTGCTCATCGACGGTCTGCGCCAGTCTCTCTTCGCGCTTGGCCGTGCGAATCTGAGCCTTGACTTCCGCCAGTTCTTTCTCGGCCGCCTTGACCTTGTCGTCGGCCCAGCGTTCGAGGCGGTCACGCTCTTGCTGGAAGAACACGTTGTTGGCCTCAAAGGACGCAGCGACGGTGGCGTCGGCGTGGCGGCGGCGCTCGGCCGCGAGTCGCTTCGCGATCGCGGCCGGGAGCGCAAGCTGCATGGCGACCTCGCCGTCGCAGCGGAACAACCTCTCACAGCGCTCCTGATCCAGGACCTCGCCTTTGTCGGTGACCGCCGTGAACAGCAGGTACTCCTCCATCTCCAATGACTCAATGGTTAGTGCGTCGAGCACAAGCCACCCGCTCTGGCCCTTGAGCTTCTGCACCTGGGTGAGCTTTGTCCGGAGTCCACTGGCGTTGAAGCTCACGTGCGCCAGGGGAGTTGACGCTTCGCGCCCACATCCGATGACGTACTCGGCCAGCGGGTGTGACAGCCGGTAAAGGTACTCGCCCGTCTCGTTGTGCGCCGTCTTCGAGATGAGATGGTAGCGGCCGGGGCGGACGTCAGACGACGGCGGCTCGACGAGGCTGAAGCAGAGGCCCTCATCGTCGAAGATCGCCGCGTCGTCCAGCACGAACTTCGTCAGGGTCCAGAACTGCCTGCTCACCGTATCGAGGAAACTCCGCGTCGCGTCGAGTTGCGCCTTGAGGCGCACGTGAACATCTTCGTCGAACTCCTCTAGCAGCACGCGTCGTGTGTCGGCCATGCGCTCCTGAATAGCGTCGTCCATCTGCGCGCGCAACCGCGCAAACGCTGCATCGATCTCGTCGGGCTGCCGGCACTGCTGGTAGATGTCGAGGATACGCTTCTCGAAGTCGACACCTGACTCGATGGCCCCGAGCACCTCGTCCGACGCGCCGAACACCCCCGTGAACAGCCGTAGCTTCTCGCCGAGCAGCTCCAGAACGCGCCCATCAGCGTCGTTGCTCTCGTTCAGGAAGTTGATGACCACCACGTCATGCCGCTGTCCGTAGCGGTGGCAGCGCCCGATGCGCTGTTCGATTCGTTGCGGGTTCCACGGCAAGTCGTAGTTGACGACCAGCGAGCAGAATTGCAGGTTGACGCCCTCGGCGGCCGCTTCGGTGGCAATCATCACCTCGGCCTCGTCGCGGAAGTGCTCGATGAGCGCCGTCCGGATGTCGACGACTCGCGACCCTGTTGTTCGCCCGCTCTCGCGGTTGGCGTCGACCCACTGCTCGTAGATCCGCGTCGGCTCCGGTCCCGTGTTCGTGCCGCTGAAGAGAACGGTGCGGCCCTCGTAGCCGTTTGCGTGCAGGTAGTCGCGCACGTATTCCTGCGTACGACGCGACTCGGTGAAGACGACAGCCTTGCGGGCAGCGCCCATCTTCTCCATTTCGGCGAAACCCGTTTCGAGGGCGATCAGCAGAGCCCGTGACTTCGTGTCGATCGAGATGCCGCGAGCGCGACCGATGAAGTCGTCGAGCCACGCAATCTCGGTGTCGAGCTTCGCGCGATTCAGCGCCACCTCATCATCATCATCGTTGCTGCCGCCGGCGGCCGCACCTTCGCTGCCCACCGCGACGTCCTCGTTGACGTTCAGCTCCTCATCAACGTAGTCATCTTCAAGCTCATCCAAGTCGGTGAGCTCGGCAAGTACGTCAATGCTCTCGTCTGCTTGGTCTCTGCTATCGCGCAGCCGGACCAGCCGCTCGCGCATCGTCTCGAGCGTGCCGGCGATGGCGCGCGAGGACGATCCCAGCAGCTTCCGCAGGATGAGAGTGACCAGAGTACGTTGCCTCGCTGGCACCGAGAACGTGTCGTCGCGTGTTAGAAAGGCGGAGATGTCGTCGTACAGGCGGCGCTCATCATCGGTTGGCGTGAACGGCACCGTCATCGTTCGCCGCGCTGTGTACTGGATGTACTCGAGCACTTGCTTGCGAAGAGTGCGCTTGCAGAACGGGCGCAGCCGCGCCTGCAGCTCACGCAGGTCGCCGTCTTGGCGCATGTACTGCTCCCTGAACGCCGCCCTGTCCCCGAAAATGCGGTCGTCGATCACGGTCGACAAACCGTACAGCTCGAGCAATGAGTTCTGCAGCGGCGTTGCCGTGAGCAGGAGCTTGCGCTTGCCGTCGAGTGCCCAACGCAGCCGCTGACCCATCCGATTGCTCGGCCGGTACGCGTTGCGCAGCTTGTGCGCCTCATCGATGGTAACCAGGTCCCAAGGCGTGGCGCTTACGTCGTCACGCAAGGCACTAGCGAAGTTGATTGACATGATGACGACCCTGCCGGATGGCAGCGGTTCGTCCTGAGCGGGACGGAGCTCGCGAAGCGCACGCGCATCGAGAATCACCGTCGGAAGATGGAACTTCTCCTCGAGCTCGAGACTCCACTGCTTGCGCAGTGACGCAGGGCAGATGACGAGCAGCCGGCGCTTGCGCTCGGCCCAGAACTGACACATCACGAGACCGGCCTCAATCGTCTTTCCGAGACCTACCTCGTCGGCGAGGATCACGCCGGAGCTGAGCGGCGACCGCAGTGCGAAGCTCGCGGCGTCAATCTGATGCGGGTTCAGGTCGACGGCAGCGTCGAACAGGGATTGCGAGAGACGGTCTTCGGCGCCCGAGGGGCGACGCCGGGTGAGATCATTGGCGAAGTAGCGCGCGTGGTAGGCGGTGGTCATCGCTGTCGTGGACTGGCTGTAGAATCCGCCGTCGTCGCCCCCTTGACCCCATTCCGGCGCGCCACCGCATGGAGGCGCGAACCCACTTGCGCACAGGGAATCCTATACCGTCGGAAGGACGGAGGCTCCGATTGAACCAAACTCGCCAACCTTGCCATGGCGTCCACGTCTGGCCACCTCGCAAACACAGGTGACACCCTCATCAACCAGAGTCACGAAATCCTCTCTACCGCCCTGGCGGGCACTAGCTAGTTGGCCTCCGGCTCCAAGCCAAGCACGTCCGCATTCACGTAGACCTTGAAGTCCGCGGGATCGGTGAAGTACGTGTATCCGGCGGCATTGGCCGCTTCGAGGGTCTCTGGCGGCTCGTCGATCAGCAGAGCGACGGGTTTGCTGAGACCAGGCTGCAACCCCTCGGGCCAAGCCAGATCGAGCACCGCAAGGGGCTCGCCGCTGGCCTCGTCGGCGAGCTCAAACGTGAATTCGCCTTCGGCCAGGCCCTGATCGATAACCCAAACGTTGAAGTCGACGAGCAGGTTCTCCTCGTCCTCTGATGCGACGCCCCCAAAGGGCACGGCCGCCTTTGCGGCCAACGCATCCACCGGCGTTTCGGGCTCTGGAATCCGGCCTGAGAAGAGGTTGTCAAGGAACCCGTTCGCCGCCGCCGCAAGGAGCGTCCGCCGCTCTTCGAGGAACGCCTCGTAGTTCTCAACCTTCCACAGCTCGGGGTCGGTCGGCAGCCAGTGCGACTCGACGGCACCCGGGTGCTTCTCTATGTACCCCGGCAGGTACTCAGCCGGTGGCTTGTCGGAGATTTCGAGATTCGTCGTCTGCGTGAGGAACGTGAAGTTCGCCAGTGCATTGGCTTGCGCTCTCGTGTAGTCGTGCTTGTACAGCAGGCTCTTCGGAAACACGTGGTGCAACTGGAGACCACTGGTCTTGCCGAGCAGGTGGTTGGACAGCGTCACCCCACTGCCCCAATCCGTCGCGCCGTGTACTCGAGTGAGCATGTACAGCAGCGGATAGAAGCGAGCGCCCCTGCTCCAGCCGAGGAGGTCTTCCGGCGCGACCCTCAGGTCGGCGCGTCTTTTGCGAAGCTGCTCAATCAGGCGGTCGAGACCGCCGTCGGGTTTCTCAATCAGAGTGAGGTCCTCCTGGAGGACAGACTCAGTCGCACTCGCGTATCGCCCCCACAAGAACGTGTGCACGTACCAGTACAGCAGCTTGTCACGCTCAGCGTAGTCGAGCGCCTTGGCACCCCTCTGCATCCAGTAGCGGCTCATGAGCGGCAGAGCGGCAGAGCCGCCGAGGACGGCGCTGTGGTCGAGCCCAAGGCGCGAGGCAATGAGCGTCAGAATCGAGTCGATGGCCTTCTCGGCGTCGTTGAGGCCCTTGCTGAACTGCTCCGTGGTCACGTCTTTCAAGGCTACGAAGTCAGCACGACCGGTGGACACGGCGTTGATGTTGCGCATCAGCCATTCGAGCCGAAAGTCGTAGCCAGCGCTGTGCCACTTCGCCAACCGCTTCTTCATCTCGCCGCGCGCCTGAGGCCACGAGGCGCAGACGCGTGCCAGAGCAAGGTCGCCCTTGGAGAGCTTGGTGCCACCGCTGTTGACGCGATTGAAGATATCGACGACGACATCGACGGTCTTGTCGGCGCCGGTCACCTTCTCGATGTGGAGCTCGATGTCGCCGATGTTCGTGATGGCGCTGAGCCGGTCGATGTAGCTCTCCAAGCTGTCCTTCGTTTCCGGGTTGTTGAGCAACTCGATGGTGAACGGCGCAATCCCTTGCTGCATGAGTTTGGTCACACTGACCCACATGGGGTTGTCCTTCATCTTCGCTGCCGCATAGAACTCAAAGACCTCGTCGTCGAGGTGGAAGTGCAGCCCTGAGAACGCCTGGGCGTTGCCGTCGAAGAACTCTGGTGACTTTCCACGGATGAGCCCGTAGAGGGTCGTCATGCGCTGCTGCCCATCGACCAGAAGGTCGACCGTGCCGGGAGCTAGCTCGATGTCGCCGCGAGTCTTGGCTGTGTCGGCCGTAGTCACCCAGACAAGCAGGCTGCCGACCGGATACTTCCGATAAAGGGAGTGCATGAGGCCACGGACCTGCTCGCGATTCCAGACATAACCGCGCTGGAACTCAGGTAAGGCCATGGCGCCGGATTCGATTTGGTCAAGGATGGTGTGGACCTTCACATGCGCCCCCCTGAACGTGGACCTCAGTGCGTACGGTAATCTTACCGGAGTGGGCGGTCGGAAGTTGGTCAAGGTTGGCCCGTTCTGGAAAACGCCGCCGTACCCAACCCCAGATTGACAGGCTAGACACAGTTTATCGGCTCGCGATAAAGTATGTCTAACCTGAAAACGGAGCTCGATGGACCCACGCAAGAACCCCTATGCGCCGGGCGCCGGCACCAAGCCGCCGGCCCTGGTCGGTCGTGACAAGCAGATCGAGGCGTTCGACATACTGCTCGAGCGTCTCGAGCACGGCTACGCCGAGCAGTCGATGATCATCACCGGGCTGCGCGGCGTGGGCAAAACGGTGCTGCTCGACGTGTTCCGCGAGAAGGCCGAGGCCCGCGACTGGGCCACAGTGGAGTGGGAGGTGGAGAAGAACTCCCCCTTCGGCGCCAAGATGGCGGCGCAGGTGCGGCGGGCGCTGCTGCAGATCGCCCCCAAGGCTCGCTGGACCGACCGCGTGCTCAGAGCCGCCGCCATCCTCAAGTCGTTCACCATCAGCTTCAGCAGCGACGGCGCCGTGACGGCAGGCCTGGACGTGGAGGCGCTCGCCGGGGTCGGCGACAGCGGCGCCCTGGCCGAAGACCTCAGCGATCTGTTCGTCGCCATCGGCGAGGCGGCCCAGGACAACAGGGTGGGCGTCATCTTCCTGCTCGATGAGATCCAGCTCCTGCAGCCCGCCGAGCTCGAGGCGCTCATAGTGGCGCTGCACAAGTGCACGCGCCGGGCCCTGCCGATCACCTTGGTCGGCGCCGGCCTGCCGCACATACCCCGTTTGGCCGGCGAAGCCAAGAGCTACAGCGAGCGCCTCTTCCGGTTTGTGCGCATCGCCGAGCTCGACCCCACGGGCGATGCGCGTGACGCGCTCACGCTGCCGGCTGAGCCCGCCGGCATCGCCTTCCGGCCGGAGGCGGTCGACTTCGTGGTCGAGTACACGCAGGGCTACCCGTACTTTCTGCAGGAGTACGGCAGGATCGTCTGGGACGAGACCTCCGCCAGCCCCGTCACGCTGGACGACGTGCGGTCGGTGCTGCCGCTGGTGGAGGCGAGGCTCGACGAGAGCTTCTTCCGCGTGCGCGCCGAGCGCACCACGGAGCTCGAGCTGCGCTACCTGTACGCCATGGCCGAGCTAGGGCCGGAGCCGCACAAAGCCGACGAGGTCGCCCGCCGCATCGGGCGCACCGCCCAGCAAGCAGGCCCGATCCGCTCGAGACTCATCGACAAGGGCCTGCTGTACACCCCCGGCTACGGCTACGCCGCCTTCACGGTGCCGCAGTTCGACCGCTACCTGCTGCGCTGCCACTCGGGGTTGGGCGAGTAGGGAACGGCGAGGTCGCGCCGGGCGAGTAGGTCGCCCAGACCGGCGCGCAACGTCCACCCGAACCGCTCCTCAACGTCAGCCGCCGGCAAGGCCCAGGGTCTTGGCTGAGCGACTCTCAGGTCGTATCATCGAGTCATGAGTACGCCTGCCATAGACATCGAGAAGCTCCCACCCGAAGAGCGCCTCCACCTCATCGAAGACCTTTGGGAGAGTCTGCGCGTCCGGCCAGAGACGGTTGCAGTCACGCCGGCGCAGCGAGAAGAGCTCGACCGCCGGCTCGACGAGTTCGACCGCGGCCACGCCAAGACCATGAGCTGGACCGACGCCAAGCACCGTCTTCGTCGTCGGTGAGCGTCGGCCAGACTCGCTTTCTCGAAGCGGCGTTCGACGATCTCGAGTCCGCCTACTATTGGTATGAAGATCAGCGCCCCGGTCTGGGCGCTGAGTTCGTTCTTGCCG
>Ga0182011_10004897_pt1 | contig 10648 bp, 7 predicted proteins | sample 711E1DmetaG_FD_120481 | JGI IMG/M metagenome (GOLD analysis project Ga0182011, IMG submission 120481) | Permafrost microbial communities from Stordalen Mire, Sweden - 711E1D metaG | ecosystem: Environmental > Terrestrial > Soil > Wetlands > Permafrost | place: Sweden: Stordalen | collected...
AAATATACCGGGGCTGCTAAATCAAATCCCATGGGTGTTGAATGGTATGGTATATTTGCCGGCCTTGGATTCGTGCTGTCTTTTGGTTACTGGTGCACCAACTTCCTGATCGTTCAGAGGGCCATGTCTGCCAGATCCACTACAGCTGCCAGAAACACCCCACTGATCGGCGCTATTCCCAAGATGTTTATCCCATTCCTGATTATTGTCCCCGGAATTGTTGCACTGGTACTGATGAATACACCGGGAAAAGGCTTCTCGCTTCCCCTGAATGAGGCCGGGCAGCCGATTTACGACTATACGATTATCATGCTGCTTAAACAATATCTGCCTGCAGGTGTACTTGGGCTCGGCATCACAGCGCTGCTGGCCTCGTTTATGTCGGGGATGGCAGGAAATGTTTCAGCTTTTAATACTGTGTGGACTTATGATATCTACCAGAGTTATATCAGGCCTGTCACAAAAGACAAGGCAACCGACGATAAGCACTACCTTTTCGTTGGCAGGATGGCTACTATTTTCGGTGTACTGGTCAGTATCGCAGCAGCATATCTGGCAAGCTTGTTCGGAAACATTATGGATTTCCTGCAAACGATCTTTTCTATGGTCAATGCACCATTATTTGCGGTAATATTCCTTGGGATGTTCTGGAAACGTGCAACAGGCCATGCAGCATTCACGGGGCTCCTTGCCGGTTTTTTCATTGCCCTGCTGCATCACGGATTAACCTTCCCGATAGGAGCCAACACTATGGTTAAAGGTGGATGGATAGCCCATTTGCATGCCTATCCGGTGGAAATGGCCCAGAATTTCTGGACCGCTATTTTTGCCTGTTCAACAAGCGCTATTGTCACTGTGGTTCTGTCTTTTCTGACCATTCAGAAAAAATCAGATAATGAGCTCAGGGGACTGGTTTATGCACTCACTCCAAAACTCAACGAAGAGTCAGTTCCCTGGTACAGCAGGTCGTCAACACTTGCAATTATTGTACTGACACTTGTAAGTATTTTAACAATTTTATTCTGGTAAAACCAAATCTTATGGGTATAGATATTAAAATTCCTATCGGGCTGATGTTCACCATCTTTGGATTGCTCCTTACGGTATACGGATTTTTCACAAGGTTTGATGTCTCTATGTACAAGCCTTCCCTGGGGATAAATGTAAACCTCTGGTCAGGACTTGGGATGCTGATACTTGGTGTGGTTATGCTGGCTCTTGCCTTTAAATCAGGAAAATCAAAACCCTCATGATATGAAATCATTACCGCGTGCTTTTCTAAAAACAGCCATTGGTTTCATCGAGATCACCGGATCTGAAAAAGGTGTAAGGAGTCTTTATTTCCTCGATTTTAAAGTGAGGATTCCACGGGTTCCCCATGAATTAAAAGATGCCGTTGATCAGCTTCACGAATATTTCATTGGGGAACGGAAAGAGTTTACTGTCGGCCTTGACCTTGAAGGATCTGCTTTTCAGCTTAAAGTATGGAATGAACTCATCAGGATCCCTTATGGCCATACCATTACTTATCATGAACTGGCAGGAAGGATAGGTAATGCGAGCGCTTTCAGGGCTGTAGGAGGTGCAAATGCTGCAAACCCTGTTTCTGTCATTATTCCATGCCATAGGGTACTTGGCATAAACGGCCACCTTGTCGGTTACGCGGGTGGATTAAAAAGAAAGAAATGGTTACTTGAGCACGAGCATGCATTCGCCCAGAGAGACCTTTTTTACCGTTGATCAGATTTCCTCTTCCTTAAGCCGATGGCCTAATTCCTTTACCGAGGAATAGCTTTCCATTAAACCGGGCAGGTATTCTGCCGAAGAAATAAACGTCCACAGATAGGCTACAATGGAATAAATACTGCCTGTTGAGAAGTTATCAACGTCAACGCAGATAAACAAAACCACAATAAAGATTCCCATCAGGATAAGTTTCATCACTCCGTAATTGAAGGAATTCCACCGGGCTATCTGGAACTGAGGGGTAACCATCTTACGGTAAAACTGATGGATGGAAGCGGAATTCTCCTGCTCTACAAATTTGTAAAGATCTTCCTGGGTGTCACGAATGTTCTTCTGCAGTGCAACCACATTCTTACGGTAAAAACGCGAGAATACCCATAGTGGCCCAACAACAACAAGGCAAACTGCGGCAATCCGCCAATCATAGAAGAACATTGCAATAATGGCCCCGAATGTCGCAACGAACTGCCAGGAAACCTCAGGTAACCTTTCCCTGAAGAAGACAATGAATTCCTTGGCAAGTTCGGCACGGATAAGGGTTCTGGAGACAGGATCGCCTTTTTTCTTTGAATAGCTGATCACTTTTTCAGCAACCTCAGCAAACATTCTTGAGTATATTTTGCCAGCAAGGAAACGGCTCATGGTCCCTCCCAGAACGTGTAAAACATAAATGAAAATCCATACAAGCAGAGGAGCAGTATAGTTCACTTTCTCGTGATCGTAGAAATAATCGATCAGGGCATCAAGAAGTTTACCAAAAAACCCGGGCTCAATGATATAGGCAATATTTTCAAGAAGAACAAAGGATAGTACTAATCCGATAGAGTATTTGTATGTAAATGCAATTTTCGTGATCGTCATCGGTTGAGTATTGGGAAGTGCTGCAAAATTACGAAATACAGACCGGAATTACTATTTTTGAGGATTAAAAGATGATCTTATGAAGATAATGTATTTATTGGGCATTAGTTGCCTGCTTATGCTGATATCCTGCGAAAACAGCAAGACTGTAAAGGGTGTATACCGCTGCTACTATGGTAATAAAGAGGGTTTCGCGATATGGATAGTCGACGGATACAAAGTCCGCCAGAATATTTACAAAGAATTCCTTTACGGTGGAAATGAACAGCGATACCTGTTCAACCCTAAAGGCGAGATCTGGATTGATCATGCTGTTTCCTGCGAGGAATTTGAACTTACCCTGGCACATGAACTTAATGAGCGCTCCCTGATGGCAAAATTCGGCTGGACCTATGAGAAATCGCACGATTCTTCACTTATGGTTGAGTTGAAAATGAGGAAAAAGTATGATTCCATTTGCAGGGCTCATGAAGCTTCACTGCACAAAGTATGCCCGGAAGATGCAACACATGTGAGGGAGATCCCCGGGATTCCCGACAGTATAGTGATCAGGGGGATTTACCGTGTTCCTCTGGGCGTCAGGGAAGGGATCAGCATATGGGTTGTTGACGGATACAAGGTAAGGGCAAACATTTTTCCCGACTTTGGCCTGAGCGGAAACGATATGGCATATCATTTTATGCCTCAAAAAGAAATCTGGATCGACGGGCAGATGTCTTCCGAGGAAACTGAATTCTCGATTAAAACCGAACTTCTCGAGCGCAAACTGATGGCCGGAGGAATTTCTTATGGCCAGGCCTATGATTCAGCTATTAATACAAATGGAAGGTTAAGGCAGGATATGCAGAAACTCATCGATGCGCACCCAGGGCTGGTTGTTCCGCCGGTGCTGGTGAGGGACACGGGGGTCATAGAATGATTGATTGACAGAATGATTGGTTGATATAAATACCAGCTATGAAAAACTTTTTCCTGATCTTATGTCTGCTGATGGCATCCTGCCTGCCCGGCGGGCTTAATGCACAGATATCATCGGTACTGTTTGACCGTCCAGACGCGATAATAGTAAACGGATTTACCGTTAACAACCGGGAATTTAAAACATCCTATGGCATCCCTCTGTTTTCGGTCCTGATCGACAGTAATTTTTACAATTCCTATTGTAACAGGGCAGAATTCCATACCGACACCATCATCTTTAAACTGGCAGATTCCATCGGAGGTTTGCTGATCCCTGATAGAAGCTGTAAACAAGGGTTGAAATACGTGGTTCGTTTTACCAATAAAAGCAATGCCAATCATAAAATAGAAAATCTTGTTCCCTTGGGTGAGGGGCCGGATAAAGTATACATCACCGCGGGGGGGACTAAAGAATGGCCGCATTATCTTTGCCGTTCCCTGCTTTTTCGCCCCGGCTATGGCCCTGTCGGGGTACTGCTCCCCGATAATGCATGGCATATGGGCTTTTCCGATTTTATTCTTAATGATACAATATCGGTCACCGCAATGGCCAGGAGAACCAATCGTGATAAAGATCTGGCCTCTGTTGACCGCTGGGCTGTGACATTAAAACCTGCAGGCTGGGTTGAATACAGCATATACATCGATACCCACAAAGGCGAATGGCAGGAAGGCCTCAGGATCATGTTCCAGCAGCGCTTCCTTTATGACCTGCCTGCTTTTGACAACAGCATGTTTGAAAGGAAGGACCTGCAGTGGATGAAAAACAAATACATCATGTTGCTGCAGTTTGCCTGGGATGATAAATATTATGACTACCGGCAGAAGAAATTCACATTTTATACATCACTTACCGAGTTTGATGCTCTGACAGGAGGGTATGACATTTTTACATTATGGCCTACATGGCCCCGTCTGGGCCTTGACCAGAGGAATCAGTGGGATATGTACCGCGATCTACCAGGAGGCCTGAAAGAACTGAAAAAGCAGTCCGCCTTCGCCCACAGCAAAGGCAAATATTACTTCATTTCCTATAACCCCTGGGATGAAGGAACACGTAAGGAAGATCAGATGAATGGTATGGAAGTGCTGCTTCGTGCCACCGATGCTGACGGCCTTGTACTTGATACCAAAGGGGAGTCAAGCCGGGAACTGCAGGCTGCCGCCGACAGGGTAAGGCCTGGCATCATCATGTATAGTGAAGGCATGGCAGTTCCGAAAGACATGCCAGGTATAGTTTCAGGCAGGGTCCATGATGCTCTGGTACTTCCTCCACCTTTGAACCTGAATAAATTCATCAAACCTGATTTTGCAATTTTCAGGGTACTTCAGCTTGCCGATGACAGACTTCACAGGGAACTTGCCTGTGCATTCTTCAATGGCTACGGTGTGGAGATCAATACTATGAGGCCGGGAAGGCCTTCATGGATAAGGCAAGAATATGCATATATGGGAAGAACCACAAGGATATTGCGCGAAAACAATTCCGTTTTCCATAATTATCAATGGCTTCCTTTAATCCCGACCCTGACCGATTCAATTTACGTGAACAGGTGGCAGGCAGGCGATAAAACCCTTTATACCATTTATAGCGTGAAACCGCGAGGTTGGAATGCCCCTTTGTTTAAAACCCCTGAAACAGTTAAAGGATTTCATTATGTAGACCTATGGAATAATCTGGAAGTCAAAGCGGTACAGATGAAAGGAGACAACACTGTGCCGGTTGTGATTGAACCCTTCGATAAAAACTACCTTAACAGCAGGAGGGAAGGGAATGTGGGCTGCATTGTCCTGCTGCCTCAGATCATACGAAGCAGGGATCTGGGTGACAGCCTGACATTCAGCGCGGGGAAAGGAGATAAATTAAGGATATTCGGTGAAGATCCGGGTTATCATGCCAAAGCATATGAATTCCCTGTAAAAGGAGGCAAAATCGCCTACCGGGAGATCTTTGGCGAAGCCTGCCCAAAACTGGTGCTTCAGCTTTTTGACAAGGATGAGTTGCTGGATGAAGCTGTGATCATTCCAAAATCAAATATTCCAAGGCAGGTGTCTGATAACAAACCCACACCCCACACCAAATCAGCGCTTGAAGGAATGGTTGAAATTCCTGCCGGAAAATTCAGGTTTTACACTCAAAGGGATCCCCGGTCCCAGGAGGCCTTCATCGCTTTCCCTGATTATAGTGACACAGTCATCCTCAACATGAAGAAACTATACATGGATAAGTACCCCGTGACCAATCTGGATTTTTACCGTTTCATTAAGGAAGCCCATTATCAGCCCAAAGACACTTCATCATACCTGAAACACTGGAAGGACAGGCGGGCACCCGAAAAGGCAGATGAAAATAAACCGGTCGTAAATGTAAGTCCGGAGGATGCCAATGAATATTGCTGTCACTTCGGGAAAAGATTGCCAGGTGAACGCGAATGGCAGTATGCAGCCCAGGGCACCGACATGAGAAAATATCCCTGGGGGAACAAAGCCGATTCCAGCCTTTGTAATTTTAACCTTAACCATGAAACAGCGGTCAGTTCTTTTCCAGGAGGAGCAAGCCCCTTCGGAGCAGAGGACATGACCGGCAATGTATGGCAAATGACAAATGATGTATATTATAACGGAGCCTATTATTACACGATTATCAAAGGCGGAAGCTATTACCATCCTACCCAGAGCATATGGTATGTTACCGGAGGACCGATGCCTGCTTATCATCCTGAAATGCTGCTTCTGATTTCGCCGGGGCTTGACCGGAATGAAACGGTCGGATTCCGTTGTGTGAAAGATAGCGATTAAAGTTTCAGGAGCCAGGCGTCCTTATTCTTTAGTTTGACCTCTTTAAGCTTGGCCAAAGCTTCGGCCCTGTCGAAACTCTCGAAGACGGAAATTCTTGCCTTGCCTTCCTTCTCAAGGCTTTTTGCAGCCGGGTATCCATTGTCGGAATATAATTTCACAAATTTCGCTGTATCTTTCAATGGAACATTGCTTTTCACAATGATGTAATATTTTGGCGTGCCGGCCTGGGAGGGGTGGTGAGCAGGCTGAACCCTGGCACTGTCATCCACTGGGGCAGGATGTACTTCATGCACTTTCTGTACTTCCGGTTTAGCAGCTTCAGAAGTTTTACCGGCGACGGGTATATACTCTGTAACGGCATTTTCGCCAAAGAGCAGAGGAGTACCATATGGATCGGGGGTCTGTCCAAACCAAGCGCAGGCGTAATTTTCATAGATCCCTATACCGATAGCTTCCCACTTTGTTCCCTGCCACTTTCCCGTATTCATGAGGAAACTATTGAAATAATCCGCTGTTTTCCAGAAACTTATGATACTGTCGATATCCACCGGGTTATTCTCCCAATAAGCAATTTCATACCCTTTATCTTTATACGGAGTGAATTCCCTGGGTTTGTCCCAAACTGAATTCTTCTTATTCTCATCCCTGGGGTAACAAAATGCTTTCCACGGGCCTTTGTCTGACCATGAATGGAAATTGCATGGTTCCTGGTCCGGATGATGGAAAAAAAGATCCCTTACATGGGCCGTGGCAACATAGCAAAGTGAGACAGAGAGCGGAATGGGAGGGAGGTCATACCTTCTGCGGTAATCATTGATCATCCTGTATAACCTCATCTCTTCTTCGCTGATCCTGAAACTACCGGGGATCGCATTCACAGGTTTTTGTAATTGCTGCGCATTTCCCGCCAGGCCAAAAAGGAAAAAGATCAGCATCAGAAAAGTTGAGGTATTCCTGATCATTGTAAAATCATATCTGTAATTTATACGGCTATACCGGAAAATGGTTACCTGGTATATTATCCCTGCCCTATGTTTACTTTTTTTGATATTCTTCTATGAGTAACCTGGCAATAATTGAATCCCAGATGTAGTTAGGTGGAGAATTAAGAACCTCATTATCAGGGCTGAATGACTCCCAGTAATTATGATTCTTCTTTAACTGGACCACTGCTGCATTCAGCATCTTACCTGCAAGCTGATGAGCCACGTCGGTATAGCCATAATCCCTTAATCCTTCGTAAACCATATAATCCCAGAGCAGCCATACCGGGCCGTTCCACTTACAGCAGTAATCAACATACGGACTATACCATGGATCCTGCGCCGACAAAGTCGGCACACCATACCTTCTCCAGAATTTTGTAGTGTCAGTAAGGGTTTTAACAAGTTTTTCCGCACGATCCCTGGGTGCGGCATCAGCCCATAGTGCCAGGAAACCTATGATCTCCTGCCGGCGAAGGTCACGCGTCATAAAATACCAACTATGGTTCTGCTTATTTACAGAATAGTAAAAGCCGGTGCTGTCGTCCCACATTCTTTTATTGACAAGCTTTATTACCGCATCTGCCCGTTCTTTCCAAAGTTGCGCATCATCCTTTTTCCCGAGGGCCTCGGCCATTTGTGAAAGGGATTTTTCCTCCTTTACGACCATCAGCGTCAGGTCCAGGCATTCCAGTTCATCCGAAATATCTTCCTTATCCACATCCAGGTAACGCTCAGCGGAAACCTGGAAAACGGCATTATACCAGTCCCTCACATTTTCTATTATTCCGTAAGGCCCCCACTCAAACGTACTGTCATGGTCGGTATCCCTGTTTTTAATGAGCCAATCGACATATCTGCAGCCGGAAAAATAGGCATCTTCAAGAAAACGCCTGTCCTTGCTCACTTTATAAACTTCCCAGTTGATCCAGTTAAAGAACGGAGCAGAGGTTGTGGGCATATTCTTATGTGGGTAATCCTGCAGACCCCTTGGCCCGTGACGGTACGCGATAAGGCCATCCTCCCTTTGCTGTTCCATATATACCCTTTGTGAACCCTCCGCTGATTGTGGATCCATATACACATAAGCCAGCATGCTAAGTGATTCGTGGAGCACCTGGTGCCCGTGTCCCCAACCCCATAAAGGATTGCGGGAGAAAGCATAGGAATTGTAACTTGTCTTTCCGGCCGGGGGATACATACAACCTCTCACCAGATTGAATGCCCCCAAATAAGCAATCTTCTCATCCCTGCTTTTAAAATTTATCCTCGGTATTTTTGAAAACAGAATAAGATTATCCTCATAAAAGGTCCTCAGCATTGCGGTTTTCATGGTTTCCATATCCTTCATCAGTGCATCCTGGTCTTCATTCTGCCCCTGGAATCCCCTTAAAACCCTGAATGAAGCTGATTGCCCGGGCGACAATCTCTTTTTGAAATTAAGAACGATGAACCGGCAAAGCCCTTGTTTTCTCTGGTTCAGTGTATCGCTCCTCTTATCTGAATAAAAATCTGTTTTGATGGTGTTGTAAAAGGAAGAAAGATCGCCAAAGTAAGCTCCATAGGTATAGGGGGCAGGCCCGGCCGCAAAGATATCTCGAACCCTGGTCGGATATCCGTATTCCGTTTTAAGACTGCTGATCAGCCTGTAAGGGCTTTCAAAACGCTGTGTTATATAGGCCTTATGCACCGTATCATAACGCATCACTTCCATAGAATCATTTTCAGCTTCCAGTATGGGATATACCGAGACCTCGTGACAGATGTTATCGGTATTGAGTACCTCCATATCGACTAAAGCGAGGGTGGAGCTGAATACCAGAAATGTTTCCTTTACATGGATACCTCTGAAGGGTTCATACTCCAGGATGGCCATATCGGGGAAAGAGAAATTCACTACAGGTTTCTTAAAGTACTCCGACATCTTTGCGACCACAACCTGGTCTATTTTCCATAAGCAATATATACTTCCGGCATGATCGCTGGAGTAGTTAACAGGCATGCAGCATGAGTAATAATCCATTTTATACGCTTTGTCCCCGTAAAGCCTCGACCGTGCCATGGCAGCGGCATAGGTGGTATACAGGGGATCATCGGTACAGGCACCGAGCCTTACATAATCCTCAACCGGCTTAAATTGCTGGCCGAAACCCTGCAGGACCAACAGGCTAAGCATAATTAAAAAAGTCGTTCTTTTCATTTCTCCGAATATTCGTCGATTAACATTCTTGCCGCAATACCTGCCCAGATATAGGCTTTATTCCAGCCTGCCCGGCGTTCATCTGCGCTGTATAATTCCCAGAAAACATGATCCTGCTTAAGATGCCAGATCATATTATTCAAAACCCTGTTTATAAGATCCGAGGCATCCTTTTTATAGCTGTAATCCCGAAGGCCACGATAGATCAGATATTCCCATTGAACCCATACAGGTCCGTTCCAATAGCCGATGGGATTATAATAATCAGATTTCGCCGTCAGTGTGGGTATACCGTATGGCCTCCGGAATTCCCGGGGGTCCCTGAGTGATCTCATCAGCTTATCTGCATTTTCCTTACTGCTGACACCGGCCCAGAGCGGCAGAAATCCAATGATCTCCTTGATTTTAAGGTCATCGGCTTTACGGAAAGTAAAGCCCTTGTTCACCGCATACCTGTTGTAATAAAAACCGGTAACGGTATCCCAGAGATAAAGCTCGATCAGTACCGACCGCTGTTTTGCAAGATCTTCCCACTGCCGGGCATCTGCAACCAAACCGAGGGTTCCGGCCATTTCCGACAGCGACCTGGCTTCCATGACCAGCATGGAGTTCACATCAGGGCCTTCAAAATTCATAGGCCTGCCCACATTATCCCAAACGGCAACCCTGGCATCCCTCACCGATTCCAGCTCTCCTTCGGCTCCCCATTCGCATAAACCGTTTCTGTCAGAATCCCGGTTTTTAACGAAAAACGTATAAAACTTCCTGCCCGAAGCATAGGCTTCCTGAAGGAACTTCCTGTCTTTACTTATTTTATACACTTCCCAGTTGATGTAATTGAACCAGGGGGCGGATGTCGTTAGCTGGTTTGCATAGGGTATGGTTTCGTCAAGGTATGGCCCGGTACGGTAGTTGATATACCCATCGGGCTGCTGCCTCTGGATGAAAACCCTTTGTGAATTCATTGCGCTCACCGGATCCATGTACGCGTAGGCCAGCATTGACAGGCTTTCATGGAACACCTGACCGCCATAACCCCATCCCCATTTGGGTTCCCTCGAGAATACATAGTAATTTGTCCTGCACTTGCCCTCCGCAG
>Ga0182011_10004900_pt1 | contig 10640 bp, 5 predicted proteins | sample 711E1DmetaG_FD_120481 | JGI IMG/M metagenome (GOLD analysis project Ga0182011, IMG submission 120481) | Permafrost microbial communities from Stordalen Mire, Sweden - 711E1D metaG | ecosystem: Environmental > Terrestrial > Soil > Wetlands > Permafrost | place: Sweden: Stordalen | collected...
CGCTGGATCGCGACCTCGCCAAGCGCATTCGCACGCAGACCTACTACGGCAACGAGCTCGTGCAACGACCCCGTCGCCTGGCGCTGATGAACCTGTATCTGCACCAGGTCGAACCGCAGATTACCCTTGGCGACTCGATCGGTGATCCGCCAGGAAGCCAACGGTTCGACGTCATCCTCATGAACCCCCCGTTCGGCAACAAGGGTGCTTCAGGGCCGCCGGACCGCGAGGACTTCGTCGTCCAGACCAGCAACAAGCAACTGAACTTCTTGCAGCACGTCCTGACCGTCCTCAAGAAGGGTGGCCGGGCGGCCGTGGTCGTGCCCGACAACGTGCTATTCGCCAGTCAGGCGGCCGATGTGTTCGAGATCATCATGGCGGACTGCGACGTCCACACAGTGCTCAGGTGCCCGCGCGGCACCTTCAGCCCGTACACCGAGGGGACAAAGACCAACGTCATCTTCTTCACCAAGGGTCGCCCAACTGAGCGCACCTGGATCTACGACGCCCGCTCCAACGTCCCGAAGATCACCAAGAAGAGCCGGCCGCTCAGCTCCAAGCACTTCGCCGGGTTCGAGCAGTGCTACGGGGACGACCCGAACGGCCACAGCAAGCGATCCGACGGCGACTGCGCCGAGGGCCGGTGGCGAAGCTTCAGCATCGACGAGGTCAAGGCACACCACTACAAGCTGGACGCCTTCAAGTGGCTCCGAGACGAAGACCTCGACGATCCGGACGACTTGCCAGAACCGGAGGAACTCATCACGGAAGCAATGGAGGAGCTCCAGCTCGCGCTTGACGGACTGACTGACCTTCAGAAGCTGCTCGAAGGCAACGGAGGCGAGGCGTGACCTCGTGGATTGCCGCTGATCCACCAGATGGATGGGAGATCGTGAGGCTTGGCGATCGCTTCGACTCCTGGGGTGGTCTCACGCCTTCGAAGGCAAACCTGGGGTACTGGGGCGACGGACTCCCTTGGGTGTCTTCACGGGAGATCAAGGGGGACCGCGTGGTCGCGACGACCTACTCGGTTACACAGAAAGCCCTTGACGAGACGGGACTGCGGGTATGCCCTGCAGGGACTGTGCTCATCGTCACCCGGAGCGGAATCCTGGCTCACTCGCTACCTGTCGCAATCGCGGACGTTCCGGTGACTATCAACCAGGACATGAAGGCCTTCTACTCGGATGAGCCTTTCCTCAACGAGTGGCTAGCCCTGTACCTGAGGTCGAGCGCGTCGACCCTCCTCCAAACCACCCGCCGCGAAGGCACGACGGTGCAGAGCGTCCAGTACCCCATCCTGAAGGACACTCTCATACCCGTTCCTCCAGTGGTGCAGCGTCAGGAGATCATCGACGCCGCGGTTCGTGCACTTGGCATGCAGGCCACCGTGACAACACATGTGCTTTCCGCGAAGCGAGCGGTTGAGCGGCTCCATCATGCTGTCCTCGCCGCTGCCTGCTCCGGTCGTCTGACCGCCGGCTGGCGAGAACTCCATCCGAACATAGATGGTGCCACTGGCCATGTCGCCCGGGCGAGGGAGCGTCGGCTGGCCGAAGTTGGTGGGCGCTACTCAGAACCCACTGTGAACGAGCATGCTCTAGACGTCGAGTTGCCAGAGACTTGGACTGTGGCCCCGCTCGGCTGGCTGCTTTCAAGCATCAAGTACGGGACCAGCAAGCGTTCGGAATACGGCGTCAACGGAACCCCCGTGCTGCGCATCCCGAATGTCAGCGATGGACGACTTAGGCTGGTCGATCTCAAGTTCGCCGCATTCCTCGATCGTGAGTTGCAGGACCTCGCACTCGTCCCCGGTGACATTCTCATGATCCGCTCAAATGGATCACCCCAACTGGTAGGCCGTTCGGTGTTGGTCAACTCAGATGCCCAGGGGATGGCCTACGCGGGCTATCTGATGAGGCTTCGCACAGATCTGCAAGTGATTGCCCCTGCCTACATGACGGCGGCTCTAGCGACACTGGACACCCGTCGCCAGATCGAGATGCCTCTCCGCTCCACGAGTGGGGTGAACAACATCAACACGGACGAGGTGCGGTCGCTGCGCATCGCCGTGCCGCCTCTGGATGAGCAGACAGAAATCGTCCGGCAAGTCGATCAACTCACGGAGCTGGCCGACGATCTGATCCGGCGAATTGACGCCGCCGAGCACCGTGTCGACCTCACCTCGCAGGCCGTACTCGCCAAGGCCTTCCGCGGCGAACTACTGCCCTACGGGGCATCGATCGTGTCGTCCAAGGCCGACGTCCGCTAGTCCACGCTCGACCGCCAATGCCCGGGGCGGTCACGAAGCACAAGAAGCGCCTCGATCTGACCAGCTGGCCTCGAATTTGGTACGCACAATGGTACGCAGAATGCCTTGACGCTCCCAGCCGGTCTTCCGTATGGTCAGGAACAGCGATCGGCTCTGAATTCGGAATGCGACGGCCGCCTCAGCAAGCGGCGGCGCGACCTCGGCCGGTCGGTGCATCTGGAGTCTGTTACTGAAGTTGTCACAATTGTCACGGAGGCGAAAGGCCGCACCGATCATCGACGGCTTGGTCCGTAGCGGGATGCTCGACAGGCTGTTTCCTCGCGATGGCGAGAAGCCCGAAGCCGGTCGGTCATGACCGCCGATCACGAAGCCGCCATTCGAGCCGCCACCGATGCTCTTGCAGCAGCAATTCTGGCCGCGGTCCGTGCCGAGGCCACTAGCAATGACGCCGGACCCGAGCAACTGCTCTCGATCGATCGGGCAGCCGCACTCGCCGGAGTCGGCAGGACGAGCATCTACGCTGCGATCGGGGCCGGCCGCCTCCGATCGGTCAAGGTCGGCCGTCGCCGCCTCGTTCCCGCCTCGGCAATCGCTGAGCTCGCCGCGTCCGGACGGGCCACTTAGCCGCCGGGCCGCTCAATGAGTACGCTCACTCGTGTCCCGCAGACCACTGGCGTGAGTATCGCCTGACTGAGCGCCAGGGCATCAAGCCGGAATACCATTCGTCCCGACCGGCCCGGGTCGCCTACGTCCTCGCCTTTGAAGCTTGGCTCCGAGGTCCGCACATGGGGAAGCTCAGCAAGCGACGAAGGCGGCGGCCCCACTTGCCGTCACCGATGCGGCGCGTAATGACGCGTCGCGCCGACGGACTCTATGTGCCAATGCCCGCGACCGAGCCCGCTCCCCCCATGGGAGACCCCGAGGTGGGTGCGTTGCTCGCGTGGTCGGTCGTCCGAAAAGATCCGATGGATCTCGAGCCGATCAAGGCAGAACTCACGACTCTTAGTCGTGACTGGCTTGTCCGGGCGCTCTCGATGATTGGAACCGTGTTCTCGAATGGGAAGGACACCGTTCCAGCCCATAGAGCGCTAGCAGCGGAGATGCTCACGGGCGATATCCGCGAGGCTGCGCTAAGCGCCTTTGACGACGGCGAGGTTAGCGCTTTTCTGCACCCGCACGGTCTTCTAGTCGCGGTGAAGCTCGCGTTGAGCTACGGGTCAACCTCTTCGGACAGGACAGATGCTGACTTACTTGCCCACCTGCTACTCGCAGGGAATGAAGTCGCAGTGGCGTCTGACGGGGAGTCCTTGGATCATCTGTCGGCCGTGGCGCTCCGCTCCTCCGTGTTCGACCTGAAGGAGGAGGTTCGGTATCTCATTCCGAGGTACCACGAGTTGCTTGTCGAGCGCGCTCGTCCGGCGGTGGGCAAGATCGGGCTGGATCTTGGGCTTCTCTTCCAAGAGTCTACGGGCGGTCTCTCGATCGACGATTACCTAGCCCTGTCGGTCGTTGTGTGGGCGATGTTTGCCCGGTTTCGGACCGCAGAAGACCTGGGTGACAAGAACTACGGAGGCATTCTCGACGACTTGGGGCGACGCTCGCTAACCGCTGACACTTGGGACCGGTTCACGACCCTGCTTGTGGTCGATATCGCAGAGGCCGCTGTTGCCGTCGCCGGCGACGAACAAGCATCGCTGACACTCGGTCAGGTAAACCTATTCCGCGAACGTCCCCTGATCCGCTTATCGACTGGTGAAGTCGTCCCGGTTTGGTTGCCGTGGCTGCAATCAAAGATCGGCGATGGGCTGCGGTGGACCATCCAAGGGGCGCTCAAGGGAGACACCGCCGCAATAAACCGGTTCACGGACGCGCTGGGAGCATTGTTCGAGGACTATGCCTATTCGCTTCTCGCCCGTTTGTACCCAGATCAAGGGAATCTTCGGATGCTGTATCCGGAGCAGGAGTACAAGCGCGGCCAGAATGTCGAGAAGTCCAATGATGCAACTCTGTTCGTCGGCGATGCTGCCATCTTCTTCGAGTTCACCATCACTGCGCCTCGAGTGACTGACCTGTTCGCCGGAGACACCGAGGCATACCGGCAATTCATCCGAAGGCGCTTTCTGGAGGAAGGGTCCAACCACAAGCTGCTTAAGTTGGGGCGCCGGATCGAAGACTTCTTGTCGGGCGCGCTCGTGTTCGAGTCCGTCGATCGGGCGGTTGTCAGGCGCATCTACCCGGTGCTGGTGACCTTGGTGCCGTGGCCGAGGCATCGGGTCATCTCCCGCGCACTGGGGCCTCTGTTCGAGTCACTCTCGCTCCTTCGAGGCGGCGTCCGCGACGGCGTAAGTGTTCGACCTTGGCGGCTTATCTCGATTGAGGAGATGGAGATGCTTGAGGGAACGATCGCGGCCGGGAATGACTCGTTGGAAGCTGTTCTTGCTGGATGGGTCGACTCCACCTTCTCCGAAAGCAGCCTGAACAACTACCTACTCCTTGGACGTGGTTGGACGGAAGAAGCAAATCCCTATTTGAGAGGGAAATACCAGGTGCTCGTTGAGCGGATCAAAGGGGAGGCGGCCTCTCGCGTTCGGCTTGAGGAGGCCTAGCCTGCCGCCAGCCAGGACGGAACTAGTAGAGCGTTCCGCCAATACGCTTACGTAGCAGGCTATACTCGCCATGACGGTCTGCCCATTCTCAAGGGAGGCACTCATGGCGGGAAGGACGAAGCGTGCCGGGCTGGCGCTGACCCAGGATCAGGAGGCGATGCTCAGGCGACTGGCCGGATCGAGAACGGCGCCGGTGCGCGAGGTTGAACGGGCCAGAGTGCTGCTGGGCTACGCGCAGGGGATCCCGATCACCGATCTGGCGCGCCAGATCGGGGTCAGTCGGCCGATGGTCTACACGTGCATCGACAAGGCGCTCGCGGCGGGCGTGGCGGCCGGGCTCAAGGACGCCTACCACCGTCCGCACGAGCCGGAGATCGGCGACGAAGCTAGAGCCTGGGTCGTCGCCATCGCCTGCACCAAGCCCGTTGAGCATGGACTGGCCGCTGAACTGTGGTCGATCGCCGGCCTCGCGCGCTTTGTGGCCAGCCATGCCGAGGCGGCGGGCTTTCCGCGTCTGGCCCACGCGGGCAAGAGCACTGTCTGGCGCATCCTCGATGAGGTCGACATCAAGCCCCACAAGATCGCGTACTACCTGGAGCGCCGCGATCCGGACTTCGATCGCAAGATGCACGAGGTCCTGATGGTGTATCGGGACGTCTCGATCCACGCCGAGGGGGCCGTTGGCCCCGACCGGCCCGATCCCATCTACACCGTTAGCGTCGATGAGAAGCCGGGGATACAGGCCCTCGGACTGACCGCGCCCGACCTGCCGCCGGTTCCGGGAGTGGCGTCCGCCGTCGGGCGCGACTATGAGTACGTCCGCCACGGCACGGTGTCGATCCTGGCCGGGATCGACCTGCACTCGGGCCACATCTTCGCGGCCGTGGAGGACCGTCACCGGAGCCTCGAGTTCATCGGGCTGCTAGCGCGACTCGATGAGTACTACCCGCCCGATGCGATCATCCGGGTTGTGCTCGATAACCACTCGGCCCACATCAGCCGCGAGACCCGCGCCTATCTCGCCACTCGGCCGGGACGCTTCGAGTACGTCCACACACCCAAGCACGGATCCTGGCTCAACCTGATCGAGTGCGCCTTCTCGAAGATGGCCAGAACCTTCCTGCGCCACATCCGGGTCAATTCGGTCGACGAGCTCAAGGCCCGCATCCTGGCGGGCGTCGCGGAGTTCAACGACACTCCCGTCGTGTTCCGCTGGAACAAGTTCGACCTGGGACTCGTTTGATGCGTAACGACTGGCCCGGAACGATCTACTAGATCACGATCCGCCCTCGGTCTGGAGCCTATCCTGTAGAAATGCCGGGCCGAACGATCCGAACGACGCAACCGTACGACTTCCTTGAGCTGAGTCCTGGTCAGTTCGAGGATCTCGTGCGGCAGCTGGCCACGACTAGCGGGGTCAGGTGGACTCGCGCCCCCGAGCCAGTGGGCCGTCTCGGATCGGACCATGGACGCGACATTCGCGCGATCGAGGAAGTGGCAGCCACTGGGGGCATCCCTGCTGCGGAGCGTGAATGGCGGTACCAGGTGAAGCGGTACAAGGAAATCGGACCATCGGCGCTGCGCGACGTCGTCCGCGAGGCGGTCCCGGAGCACTCTGACCCACCCTACGCGCTAGTAACAGCGGTTGCGTGCCGTGTTTCCAACGACGGGTTTGAAGCCTTCGCGGACGAGGCAGCCAAAGCCGGCATCGCGCAGGCTGAACTGTGGACTCGAGACACCCTGAACGACAAGCTCGTTCTGAATGTAAACGCACGGATCGCTGCGTTCTACTTCGGCGACGGTCCTGCCGTCGAGGGCACGCTCGACATTCCACTGGCCCTTGCTCGGAGCCGTGCGCGCGACGTGCCGCTTCTCGCCCGAGACGATGAGCTAGCGATGCTCCTCGCCACGGAGGGCGACGTGATCATCGTAGGGCGACCCGGGACAGGGAAGACAAGGCTAGCGAAGGCAGCGGTCAACGTTCGGTTTCTTAGTCCAAACGCCACGGCCGACGTTGTGGCCGAGAGCATCCGACTCCGCGCGCCGTCGAGTGTGGTAATCGACGATGCTGGCCTCGCGCTTGACAAGGTCGAACTGCTGCTCGAGTTGCGGCGTCAGGGCTACCAGTTCGCCATCGTTGCAACTGCTTGGGCGGAGCATCTCGCCAACGTCGGTACGCTCTTGCCGAATGCAACATTAATCCGGCTTGAGCTCCTCGAGCGGAAGCCGATGGACGATCTGCTGCAAGCGGTTGGCATCGGCAACTACTACCTGCGGGGAGAGATCCTGGAGCAAGCCCAGGGACGTGCCGGTTGGGCCGTAGCCCTTGCAGACCTGGCGATACGTAGTGGCGGCCAGGCCGTTGTCTCGGGGCAGGGACTGATCGATCAGGTCAAGCCATACCTGAGCCGACTCGGCGCTTCCTCGACAGTGGCGCTTGGGATGATGAGCGTGTTCGCAGCCTTGGGGCGTGCAGATATCGGAACGGAGTTGCCGCAGGTCGCGGAGTTCCTCTCGATAAGCCGCCTCGAACTTCAGGAACTCCTGAAGGAGGCTGCCGCCGTTGGAGTCCTCGAAGGCGATGGCAGCACTCTCCGAATCGAGCCCCGGCCACTCCGTTACGCGCTAGTCGGTTACTGGTTCTTTGAGCAGGAGCCCGCTCCGTGGCCCGTGCGCGATCTCCTCAACCACTGGCCAACCCACCGGGACGACATAATCCACGCGGTCCTTGAGGCCGCTTGGGATGGCTCGGCGAAATGCAGGAGCGAGCTAGATGCACTCCTGCCCTCCTTAGCATCCCTTCCATATCGCGACCTAGAGAAGTTCGTTGCTCTGGACGAGGTGGCGGCGAACAGAGCTATCGACGAGATCGACCGCGTGCCCGGGGTCAAGGCGCGTCAAGTTGAGATCCTGACGACGGCTGCTAAACGGTGGGCGATGCCGTCCGCGACTTCACGCTTGTTGGACCTAGCCCTCGGCGACACGACACCGGAGAACTCGAATACCAACCATCCGGTCCGTGTCTTGGGCGAGGTTGGGAGTCGGGTAGGTCCTCATGGTGAAACGAGCTTCGACGCGAGGTCGCGGATTCTGGAGGCCGCGACAGCGTGGCTGGATCGTGATCCGACGGGTCCACGAAGGTGGGTTTGGGCTCGACTTATGGCCCATCTTCTGGATCCGGGTGCTGAGGGCAACTTCCAGGACCTTGGTTCGCCCCGGACCATTAGGCTGCAGGGCGGCTTCGAGAGCCCTGATCACCTCCGATCGATCGCCAAGGAGCTCTGGACCCCGGTAGCGGCCAGGCTTCCCGCGCTCGAGAGCGAGGCCCTCGTTGCGCTGGTCGAGGTTGTCGACGACTGGATCCGTGTTGAGAAGCGTTTCGAGGGCGCATTTGGCGCCAAGCCGACCGAGGAGCAATCGCTAGCGGCCAGCGAGTTCCTCGAGGTTCTCCTACCAGCGATCGCCGCGGCTGCCACGGGAAAACCGGCGGCGCAAATGGCACTTCGGGAAACGACCCGATTGTTTCGCGTCAAGATTCACCAGGCGATCGATCCTGAGTTTCGGCTCCTAAGCTGGATGCCGTGGAGCCTCCCTACCCGGGGCAAGAGCGGGCTCATTGCGGGAACCGTCGAGAAGCTAGCGGCGTGCTGGGCGGCAGAAGATCCGGCCGCGTTGATGGCCCGAATCGCAAAATGGTCCGCTGAGGCTGCAAGACAGAAGCGTGACCTGCAGCCGATGATCCATATCGCTCTGGAGGCACTGGGGCGCAGGACGACCGATATGGATGCGTTGATTGGCGCCGGTGAAGAGGCTGGCTTGACCTGGCAGCTCTCTTCGCTGTATCGCGCGTCAATCGCAGCTACCACCGAGGTTCCCGGTTGGTTCGAGAACGCGCTGTCCGGAGACGCACGGTTGACGGTCCTTCGAGCCGCGCTAGAGCCCTCCGCCAACGTGCGCGCAGCTGTCGCCGCGGTCGATTGTCTCAACGTCGGTGACCTCTTCGCGGTCGAACTAGCGTTGATGACCAGGAGCTCCTTGGGACCCGACGAAATTGCACGCGCCTTGCTGCACCACGCAGACGACGACGTCCGGGGATATGCCTCGGTCATGTTCAGCTTGGAGACTGGGGATCATGGCGTCGCGTTGCCAGCCGACTGGTACAACGAGTGGGCGGAAGCGTTCGTCATGGCGCCACTTCAGAGCCCTCGAGGAAGCAACTATGAGCTCGGCGAGAAGTTGCGGCGTCTCATCGTCAGTGACCCGGACTTGGTCGAGCAATGGTTCCTTCGCCGCCTTCGGCTCGATGCCCACGATACGGCGTGGGCTCTGCCCGACCGGGCGAAAGCGACCCTTCACAGGCTCCCAGTTGAGCATCGAGACAGGATCGTGCGATCCGATGAGGCGAGGCCCGTCATCAGTGACGTTCTCGACATGCTGTTGGGTGTCGATATGGACTGGCTCGGAAGGTTGCTCGACGGCGGCGTAGTCGACAACTACGTTGTGCTATCTACGCTCAACTACGGGGAGCGCGAAGTGCCTCAACGCATTGCTCACCTGGTGAGGCTGGCGCCTGTCCTGATACCGCGTGGTGTGGACGCCACGCGGCTGGCACGAACGGCTGAGTTGGGGGGCTGGACAGGTGAGGAATCTGCCAATTACGCGGCGCTCCTCGAGGCCTTTGAGTCCGTCGAAACTGAGGATCCGAGCGTGCGGCAGGTGCGCGAAGCGGGCATCTCGCTGTTCGAACGGCAGCGTAACGAGGCTCTGATCGAGGAGCGTGCCCGCCGCGTGGCCGGCGATCTCTGAGAGAGGGGCTACTCGTCCTCCGCCGAAGGGAAGCCGATGTCGTCGGCGATCCGGGTCCGGCTGGCCGGCAGGTCCCGGATGATCCTTCCGTCGAGTGACCGCTGGCGGAGCGAGAGCAGTGCATCGGGGAGCGGGCCGGTGTGGCGCGGGTGTCGGTATAGGATCGGATCGCCGGCCCCGAACAGGTGAACCCGGCTGAACGCCAGGACGCCGGCGCACTCGGCGACCCGCTGGGTGGCAAGGGCGCCGTCGGGCTTGAAGCTGTAGTCGGTGACCCCCATGCGCTCCGGATCGATGGAGACGACCATGTGGCCGTAGAGCGCCTCGTCGAAGCTCTCGATGTCGGGCCCATCGAAAGGCGCATCGATCGCCAGGAGGGCGGCTTCGCCCGGAAACGCTCGGAGCTGGCTTCGCTTACGGCGCGCAGCCAGTTCGACGCGCCCCGATGAGTCGTCGTAGTTGGCTCCCATCGAGACTGACGCGATCTTCGAATTCTGTGGGTTGCCAGGCCAGAAATCCGCCACGAACGGGCCATGAGGCATGGCCGCCTCAAGTCGCAGTCGGTTGGCGATCGAGTGGCCCGAGCCATCGGGTAGGCTCAAAAACATCGAGCGGATTACCCCGCGAAACGCGCGCTGTGAGAGGCCTGCTCGCGGTAGCCGGATGGGCGCAATCCACCACCCCGAAGGGAGTTCGACCTCGATGATGGCGAGTAGGGCCGCACGTCTGGCCCGCTCTCGCCGAGCGAGGCGGTTGTAGTCTGGGGAGGTTGCCTCGACGTACACGACTTGGCCGCTCGGGAAGGTCGCCCGCCAGTCGACGTTCTTCCCGTCGAGCCCAGCCGGCTGGTGCGCGACTTCCGCACCGAGGACCTGTAGGAAGCGGCCGACGAGCAGCTCGAAGAACACGCGACCGATCGGTGGCTCTCCGTGCAGACGACGGCAGAGGTTCGCGGC
>Ga0182011_10004901_pt1 | contig 10640 bp, 10 predicted proteins | sample 711E1DmetaG_FD_120481 | JGI IMG/M metagenome (GOLD analysis project Ga0182011, IMG submission 120481) | Permafrost microbial communities from Stordalen Mire, Sweden - 711E1D metaG | ecosystem: Environmental > Terrestrial > Soil > Wetlands > Permafrost | place: Sweden: Stordalen | collected...
ATGCCGCACCTCCCGGCAGGCGGTCACGATTTGTGACCACCTTTGTCCTGCAGTTTTCTCGCTTCGCCGCCGGCCCACTGGGCCTGGCGGGCAATGCCAATCAGAATCCGGACATCCTTCTCCGTCAAGAGACCGCGGGACAGGATGCGGCGCAGACCCAGCATCATGTGATCCGCCGTTCCCTCTTCCATGAAGCCGATCTTCATCAGCGCGTCTTCCCACATGCCGAACATGTGTTCCCGCGCCGCTGACGTCGCTTCCCGGGACCGCTCGACCGGGATTTCGTAGAGCCCGCTGGCCACGTACAGTTCGTAGCAGCAGACCATGACGGCGTGCGAGAGATTGAGCGAAGGATATTTGACCGTCGACGGAATCCGCATGATCTGCGTGCAGACCGTCAGGTCGTCGTTGCTGAGGCCGTTGTCCTCCGGCCCAAAGAGCAGCGCGACCCTGGCTTTTCGCGCGGCGGTCAGCAGGCGCGGCGCGACGTCGCGGGGCGTCCGGGCGTGCTCGCGGTACAAGCCGCGCCGGGCCGTCGTGCCGGCGACGAGCCCGCAGTCCGCGACGGCTTCCTGCAGCGTCGCGAACTCCTTGCGCTTGTTGAAAATGTCGGCTGCGTGCAGGGCCATCATCCGGGCTTCATCGACGTCCAACTCCCCGCGCGGCGCGGCGATGGCCAGATCGCTGATGCCCATGTTCTTCATCGCGCGGCAGACCGATCCGACGTTCCCACCGTAGATCGGGCTCACCAGCACAACGCGTATGTTCCGCAACGACATGATGACACGCTCCAAATCCCGCGGAAAATTACCGGTTCGCCGGCACAAAGACAACTGCGGGTTGCCCGGCCCTCACCCCTTATTGGCTCGACGAAGGCCGGCGGCCCCGTTATAGCTACTGTCCGACATTTTTCCGGAGGCGAATATGGACGAGCTGCTCAAAATCCTGAATAAGAACGCGCGAGAGACGGTGGAAAACATCGCGAAGATGCTGGACCTGAAGGTCAGCGACGTGAAGGCCCGTATCGCCCAGTACGAAAAGGACGGCGTCATCAAGGGCTACCAGGCCATCCTGAACGAGGATCAGCTGGACCTGGACCTCGTCAACGCAGTGATCGAGGTGAAGATCACGCCGGAGCGCGAGGGCGGATTCAACCGGATATCCTCCCGGATCAGCCGTTTCCCCGAGGTGCAGGCGGTGTATCTCATGTCCGGCACGTACGACCTGCTGCTCTTCGTCGCGGGCAAGGACCTGAGGACGGTCGCTTCCTTCGTCAGCGAGAAGCTGGCCACGATCGGCGGCGTCATTTCGACGTCCACCCATTTCATGCTGAAGACCTACAAGCGGCACGGGGTCCTGATGGAAGGCGAAAATGAAGACGAGCGGCTCCAAATCACCCCGTGAGTTCGTCGCGCGGCACGTCCGCGACATTCCGCGGTCCGGCATCCGGGACTTCTTCGACATCGTCAGCACGATGAAGGACATCATCAGTCTCGGCATCGGGGAGCCGGACTTCGATACGCCGTGGCACGTCCGCGAATCCACGTTCTTCGCGCTGGAACGGGGCGCGACGCACTACACGTCCAACCTGGGCCTGCTCGAGCTGCGCAAGGAGCTCGCGGGCTACGTGAAGAAGGCGTTCAAGGCTTCCTACAACCCGGAGAACGAAATCCTCATCACCGTCGGCGTGAGCGAGGCGCTGGACCTGGCCCTGCGCGCGATGATCAATCCGGGCGACGAGGTGTTGTACCACGAGCCCTGTTACGTCTCGTACCCGGCGACGGTCGTTTTCGCGCACGGCAAGCCCGTGGTCGTCGAGACCCGGGCCGAAGACGATTTCCGGCTGACCCGCGAGATGCTGGAGAAGCAGGTCTCGCCCCGGACGAAGATGCTCATGCTGAACTTCCCGAACAATCCGACCGGCGCCGTCCTGCCGCGAAGCAACCTGGAAGATATTGCCGACTTCGTCCGGGAGCACGACCTGCTGGTGCTCACGGATGAGATTTACGCGGAGCTGACGTACGACGGCGCGCACACGAGCATCGCCTCCCTGCCCGGGATGAAAGAGCGTACGATTTTTCTGCACGGCTTCTCGAAGGCGTGGGCCATGACCGGCTACCGCCTCGGCTATGCCTGTGCGCGGCCGGACCTGATCGAAGCGATGATGAAAGTGCACCAGTACACGATGCTCTGCGCGCCGACCATGAGCCAGAAGGCGGCGATCGAGGCGCTGACCCATCCGGAGTCCGATGTCGGCCTGATGGTGGAGGAGTACCACAAGCGCCGGAACTTCATCGACCAGTCGTTCAAGGAGATGAAGATTCCCTGCTCGAAACCGGCGGGCGCGTTCTATGCGTTCCCGTACATCGGCAACCTGGGCCTCTCGTCGAAGGACTTCGCGCTGAAGTTTTTGGAACAGGAGAAAGTAGCCGCGGTACCCGGCACGGCGTTCGGCGCGTGCGGCGAAGGCTACCTTCGGTGCGCGTACGCCACGTCGCTGGACAACATCCGCGAAGCCATGGCGAGAATGAGCCGCTTCGTCGGGAAGCTGAGGAAGTAGCGGGAGAGCGGAAGGCCGTTGACCGCTATGTCGTTCCCGCGTGCGTGTCGCCCGCGGATTTCTGCGACGTAACTTCCTGGAGAATCGCCACGATGCGGTCCATGGCGTTCTGCATATTGACCAGTTCCTTGCCGATCTGACCAAACCGCGCCATGTTCTCGGCCCGGAGCTTCTCCAGGAATTTCCGGCGCTCGCGAACCTCTTCCAGGCTGGCCACCAACCGCCGGACCTTCGCCTGCGAGCCGGCCAGCGCTTCGGAAAGCGATTTGACGTCGGCCGGGATATCCATTTCTTCTTCAGTGGGTTCGTTCGCCGCCGGAGCGACCGCGGACGCCCGCTGGTCCGGGGGCAGGCCCGGGACCACGACGTCGCGATGGCAATCGGGACAGGTAACCATCAGACCGGCCCCGCGTCCGTCGATCGCCAGGCTCTTCCCGCAATGGGGACAGTCGAAGACAATATCGTTTGGCTTTATCCCTGCAGGCGTTTCAACGTTCTCTGCCATCGCACACCTCCATGCCTTTCACGGCTTCTTCGTGAGCGGAACCGGCGTGTTCGCATCGTCACCCGCGGGTGGTGTCGGCGCGGGCGTCGGCGGCGGCTGAATTACCGGCTTCGGCTCTTCGACCGCGGCGGGCTTCGTCTCCGCCCGCACGGGTTGATCGACGGCCGGTTTGATCTCCTCCACGACCGGCTTGCTCGTCGTCTCCTTCTCCTCCGAAATTACCGGGGCAGCGCCCTGCTCGGAATCCGTCGCATCCTTCACGTTCGCAGGCGCTTCTTCGTCGACCTTGAATTCGCTCGGCACAATGACCGAAATCCGCGGCGTCGTGTTGACGTTCTGATCCTTCGGCTTGGACTCGCTGCTGCGCCCCTGTTTGAGCTCTTGTTCCCTCTTCTCCTGCGCTTCCTGCTCGGCTTTCTTCTGCTTACGCTTCGACGCGTACGTGGGATTCGCCAGCGGGCTGTCGCTCCAGCCGCGATACCACGTCTTCGACGCGTCGGTCGCATGCTGAACGCGCTCGGTCTCCGCGCGAATTTCCTCGGGGGTGTTGAGCACATAGGGCGTCAGGAGGATCAGCAACTCGGTCCGGGCATCGGTGCTGCTATCGGAACGGAACAGGGTTCCGAGGATCGGAATGTCGCCGAGGATGGGAACCTTCGCGCGGCTCTTATTCTTGGAGCTGCTCACCAGTCCGCCGAGCACGATCGTCGAACGGTTGTCCACCGCGATCGAAGCCTTCATCTCGCGTTTGGTGATCACCGGCACGTCGTTCTGATCGATCTTTACGATATCGCCGACGTCGTCCGCCGTCTGCGCAATTTCCATGACCACAAATCGTTGAGGATTGATCCTCGGTGTGACCGTAAGTTGGACGCCGATGTTCCGGTATTCATAAGCCGACGTCTGTTGGCCGGCGGACGAAACGCTGGTGGAAGTCACTACGGGCCGCTGTTCGCCGACGTTGATCTTCGCTTCCGTGTTGTCGGTCGTCATGATGATCGGTGTTGAAAGGATGCGTGCGTTCGAATCTCCCGCCGCCATGTGGATGACCGTGTCGATGTTGAGGTCGAAAATCGTGGCGAAGTAGGTGAGGTTTCCGCTGAGCGGCGTACTGCGGGTCACCGTGCTCCCATCGATGAACGTCTGGGCACTGCTATCCACCCGCTGGCCGCCGCCGAACCCCAGGAGCGGCGTCTGGCTCACCACGCCACCGTTGGGCCCCTGCTGGCCGTTGTTGCTGTTCAGCGTCATCGAGCGCTGCAACCAGTCGATCCCGTATGACAGGTTCTTGGACAGGTTCACCTCGATGATCGCCGCCTCGATCAGCACCTGGGAGAGCATCTTGTCCAGCCGGTCGATCACGTCTTCCAGGGCGGCGAGGTCCCCTTTGGTTCCCATCAGCAAAAGCGAGTTCGTGCGTTTGTCGGCGAGGATCTTCGTCGATGGCGAAAGCTGGCCGATCCTCGATTTCTCTTCGCCCGTAACCTGCTGGCGCATGCGCTCCACCGTTTCGGCGCGGCGTTGAATGTAGTCCTGCAGGGCCTGGCTGCTCGCCGCGGCCTGTCCGGCGGCGCCCTCGGCCGCCTGCGACGCAGCACCCTGGCCGGTGGTGGGAGCCGTTTTGGATTCCGCTTTCGCCGCACCGATGAATTCGTTCAGGATCGATGAAATCTCTTCCGCCTTGGCATATTCCAGCGGACGGACCCGGACGATGATGTCCGGCTGCACCGGACGATCGAGAATCGAAACAATCTTGTCGAAGAAAGTGAAATTCGACGGCCTCGCGATCACGATGAGAATATTCGTTCGATCGTCGGCCACGATCTTGACCTTGCCCTGCACGATCCCGCGCTCCGCGAGAGCCGCTTCCGCGGCCGCTGCCTGCGGCTGCTCGACCGCGCCGACGGTGGGGACGCGCGCCCGAATCACGCCCGGAGGTGAAGCGGCCGGTGCCCCGGGCGTGGCCGCGCGGGGCTTCTCTTCCTTGGACTGCGTATCGGCAATGATCTCATTCAGCCGCGCCGCAATTTTGGCGGCCTCGGCGAACTTCAATTCGTAGATCCGGGTTTCGACCTTCACCTCCGTCGGCTGGTCGATGTAGTCCAGAATTTCCATGATCCGCTGGAGGTTGGACGCCGTGTCGGTGATCAGCAGGCTGTTGGTCCGCTCCAGCGCCTGGAGCTTGCCGTAGCCGTGCAGGAAGCCCTGGATAATCGTCTGCGCCTCGGCAATCTCGATGAACTTGAGCGTGACCACCTGGCTGATGAGATGATCGGTCTCCGCAAAACCCTTCTGGGGCAGTTCGCGGGAGATGGTCATGCCTTCCTGGCGCGCCGCCGTCGGTTGGACGACCTTGAAGAATTTCTCCCCCATCGGCACCATGGTGACGTTATTCATCGCGAGCACGCTTTCGATGGCTTCGAGGGCCTCGGATTGCGTCAATCGCGTTTGACCACGCAGGGTGATGGTCCCGTTGATGCCGGGCGACTTGATGAGCGTCCGGCCCGTCAGCTCGCTGTAGAACGTCAGGACCTGGTCCAGCGGCGCGTCGCGGAAGTTCAAGGAGATCAGTTTCTCGCCTCCGGCGGATGTGGATTCGGTGGTCGTCGACGAAGGAGCGGGCGACGGGTTTCCAGCAGGCGCGAGGCCGGGGTTCACCCCGGAGCGTAAGGCGGGGTTGGGCGGCTGCGTCGTTTGCTGCATCGGCGGCCGGAAGGACGGCGGCGGCTGTGCCGGCGCCACCAGCGAACTTGCGAAAAAGGAGACGGTCACCAGAAGCGAAACCGCGCGAATTGATCGTTTACGAAGTTTCCGAAACATGGCGTTTAACCCGGCGTGCTCACTTCTTCGCCGTCACCGGCTCCGTCTTGACGGATCCGAGCCCGCTTCCTTCCCGCGTATAGGCACAATCCATCGTGAACGTGCCTTTCAGCCTGCCGGGCGACTGGCCCGGGCTGATCGTCATTTGGTGGATGTCGAGAATAGCACCCTGAGACTGCAAAGCATAGAGAAAATGAACCACGGCATCGAGGTCGCCTTCCCACGTGCAGAGAATCGCCACCTCGTACAGGTCGCCGACGTTTTTCTCCTTTTCCGGCTCGCGCCGGAGAAGGATCAGGTTGTTCTCCTGCGCCATTTTTTCGAGCGTCCGGAGGAGTTCCGCCGTGACGTCCTTGTCGGCGGGATGCTGCGGCAGCTGCTTGCGGATCAGCGCCAGCCGCTGATTGATCGCCGTCTGATTGCCGAGCAGGCGTTCGGCGATCTTCCTGCGGTCGACCAGCGCCGCGCGCTCCCGGATCGTGGCCTTCCAGTCCTGCACTTTGGACTGGCCGAACCAGTACGTTCCGCCGAGCACGAGGATCACGGTAGTGATCCAGGCCAGCAGGATTTCGCGCATCGACATCTTCATGGGGTTTCCTCTTCCGCGCCCGGAAGGGTCGCCGTGACGGAGAACTCCGATTTCTGGGTCGCTCCGACCGTCTTGCTCCGGACGGCCTCGGGCTTGACCTTGGCGAAGAATTTCGACTGCTCCAGGGCCTGGAAGAAGTCGTAGATCGGCTCCGGCGAGCCGGCTTCACCGCGAACGGCGACCGAACCGGCCTTCTTGTAGCTGAACGAGGTCAGGTCGATACCCTGCGGCAGGACGCTGCTGATTTCCCGCAGCGTTTCGAGCGCCGAACGGCTCCGGTCGGAGTAAATCTCAAACGACTTCACTTTTTTCGCGAGGACCTCGACCTGTTTCGCCGGTCCTTCGAGCTTCGCCACATCCGCCCGAACCTGCTGCGTTCGGCCCTTGGCGATGCTCAGTCCGCCGAAAAACGCGAAAATGCCAATCAACCAGACGCCCAGGAACGCGGTGGTGGCGATGACCAGGGTCTTCCGGAGTTTCCGGGACTGTTCTTTCGCCCGCCATTCCGGAGGCGCGAGGTCAACGGTAATCGGCGGCCGCGCGGCCGTACGCCGCGCCAGGCCTTCGCTCAAGGTCGGCAAGGACTCGAAGTTACGGCTCAGCACGTCGAGCCCGCAGTTCTCGGCAAGCTTCCTGGCCAGATCTTCCGGAACCGTTTCGCCCCAATGCCATAGACCGACCTGCTTCACCTCGGCCGTACCCCTCTCGGCTTCGAGCGAGGTCAACGTGTAGCTGATTTCTTCTGACAGCTCGGTGTTGAAATCCTCGTCGGAGATCCCCGCCGCCGCGCCCAGCGACCGGAAGATGATCGGGATGCCATCCTCGCTGAGAATCAGTTCCGCGCCGGACTTGTCCATCAACAGCAGGACCCACCGGCCCTTCTCGGGAATTTCCCTGCTCTGCTTCAGCAGATGCCACCACCCCATGACTTCGAGATCCATCCAGTGCGGCAGCAGCTTGAACCTGCCGAGGAGCGCGCCCCACTGATCCACTACTTCCCGCTGCACGGCCGCGATCAGGACGCGGGACGATTTTTCGCCCGGCGAAAGGAGCTCGAACGAGACGGCCATGTGTTCGATCGGAAACGGGGAGAACTTGTCGACCTGGAGCTCGGCCATGCTTTTCATCTCGGCCGCGTCCACCGTAGGCAGATCGATCACCCGCAGCAGCGTTTTCTCGGAAGAGATCGCCACGCAGAGATCGCCCCGGAGGTGGCCGTGCAGGCTCTTGATCGCGGGCACAAGCTCCGGGGACGCCGGCGTGATCGGAACCTGGGATTCGACCTTCACGACCCGGTGCTCCGCGACTTCGTAGCCCGTCTTCGTCGGCTTGAGCGAGGTCATTTCGACCTCATCGCCGCGCAGCACAAGGGCCGTTATGAAATCCTGAGCCATCCTATTCTCCAGAAAAGCGTCAAAAACAAATGACTAATGACGAATGACCCATGGCGAATCAATGTCCAAATGAAGAATCGAGCGCAAAAGCGCCTCTTTTCCCCATTCACGCGTCATTCTGTCAGGGCATGTCCTCTTCGCGCCAGAAAAGTGGAGTCGTGCCGGTCTGATCCAACCGCATCACGCACCAGATGCCGCTCTTGACTCCCTGAACCTCACCGATGGAAATGATCCGATAGACTCCACCCGCCGTCGTCGTGATCCGGTCCCTGATTTTCTGCGCCAGGGCACCGCTCACGCCAAGCTTGCTGATGACTTCGTCGACGCTCTCAAAACCGTCGTCCTTCGTCCCCTCCTGCTTGTCGAGCCCCTTGCGGCCATCGATGATATCCTGGACGTCGTAATCCTCCATCCCGGGAATGGTCATGAGGACTTTCTGCACGGCATCATTCACGTCGACCTTGCCATCGCCCCACGTCGTCAGCACTTGCGCGATGCCGAGGTACGGCTCGGCCTTCGGATCTTCGGCGGGGCCGCCGAAAACGATGGATTGTGTGAAGCCTTTGATCAGCAGGAGCTCGTCGACCGTGTCGAGCGGCCCGTTCTTGCACTTGTAGCCGCGTTGAACATAGTAGGGATCGTCCGATTCGGCGCCGTTCAGCCGCTGGGCGTCGTCGCTGTCGACCCAATCGTTGAAACAGTCGATCAGCTCCGCCCATTTCTCCTGCGGCACGTTGGCCTGGTCCAGGATCTCTTCCCAGTCGTCATCGGTCAGCTTGTTGACGTTCCGCCGGCCCGCTTCCGGAAGTATATCGAGCGTGAACTTGCCCTGTCCCACGTTCTGGCTCACGCCGGAAAGGCCCATGCCACGCTGAAGGTTCATGGCCTTGACGTAGGTGTCTTCGTCCTCGTCGTCCTCCGGCCCTTCCTTCTTCGCCGTAAGGCTCTTCGCCAGGAACAACTTGGCGTATTCCAGACCGGCGCGGGCGACGAACTGGGACTTCAGCCGCTTGCGGTAGAACGACGTGATGTTCGCCTCGACCTGCATGTCGTACGCGAAGGAGCCAATCAGCAGGGACAAGATCAGCAGGACCCACAGCGCCACGATCAACGCGGAGCCGGAGCGACGCGAAGCTCGCGGCCTGGAATTCAAGATTCCAGATCCGTCGGACGCCCAACCCTGCCGGAGTACGCTCATCTAGCTTCCGCTCCCTTTGGTCGGCAACATCGTGCCCGGTGTCCCCCTGCTCGGCGTGGGCTGATTGATCACGCCGGGCGTTGCCCCGGACCCGGTATTCACACCTGGCTTCGCGCCGGTCCCGGTATTCACACCCGGCGTTGCGGCCGTGCCGTTGTCGTCGGTCGCGGCAGTAACCTTGTTGGTGGACAGGGGCGCGATGGGAATTTCCACGAGCCGTTTGATCGTCACCGGCTCGTAATCCTTCTCCTTGTCCAGCGGGTCCATGTACAGCGTCACTTCGACGAGGCTGGGAACCTTGTTGGTGTCTTCCCACTTGTTGTCCCAGCTCTCGTCGTCGGAATTGTAGATGCGGCATCGGAAGCCTTTGACTTCCGAAGAGATGTACCACGGCGTAACGTCGCTTTCCTCCATGTCAGCGAGATAAGGATACGCGCGGATCGCCACCGCAGCGTCGCCCTGCTCGTCGTTCTCGATGCTGAATTCCAGCCGGTGCAAGCCGTGCGACAGCGGCGAATCGGGCGGAACAAAGGCAGTGCTGGAGGTGATGAAGCTGATGGAGTCGGCCGGATACTGCCGGTTGCTGGTCTTGAGCGAAAAGCCGTAGTACTGCTTGTTGCTGGTGCCGCCGTGCTGGAAGTATGCCGTCGACCGCAGCGCCGACACGAGCTGCTCCATGACGAAGTCGCCGTGCCGGAGTTCATCGAGCAGCTGAGTGCCCCGGTCCCACGCTTTCATCGTCGCCGAGAAGGTGCTCCAGATGATGGCAAAGGCCGTCACGAGGATGGTAAGCGCGACGAGCAGTTCGATCAGCGTGAAGCCTGAAGATCGACGGCGGATGCCGGATGTTGGATGCCGGATGTTGGATGCCGGATACGGGATCCGGCATTTTGCCTTACGGGCTGACAACGGTGCCCCCCTTGGTCTTCGGCGCGTAGAGATAGGTGACTACTTCCTCGTAAGGCGTCTCACCGCGCTCGGACCACGACACGCGGGTCGCGATGGAATACAGGCCCTCTTCCTCTTTCTTGCTGATCAGATCGATGGTCCGGGTCCAATGGTAGCCGGAGTACGGATCGTTGAAGCTGCCTTCCTCGGTGCCTTTTTCGATCTTCTCCTTGTCGATCATGTGTTCCAGCTCGACGCGGCCGAGCAGATGACGGGCGGTCTCGTAGTTGCGCGACTGGCGGACGACGGACAGGCATTTCGAAGCAGTCTCGATCAGAACGGAAAGGCCGATCCCCAGGATCGCCAGCGCCAGCATGACCTCGATGAGGGTCAGGCCGGCGCGACGAATGAACGCCGAACGTCCAACGTCCAACGTCGAACTTCGAAGTCGGACCTCTGACCGCTGATCGCTGACCGCTGACCGCCAGCTACTCATACTCCACCTTCGCCTTGCCCGACATCGGGTCGATCGTGATGATCGCGCGTTTCTGATATTCGTCCTCCAGCTGCACGGTGTACGGATCGCACATGCCGTTGGGATAGTACGACACCGCGTAGACTTCCTTGTAGTGGTAGGCCTTGTCGGACTCGAACTTCGTGATGCGAACGCCGTCCGCCAGCGGCCG
>Ga0182011_10004902_pt1 | contig 10638 bp, 11 predicted proteins | sample 711E1DmetaG_FD_120481 | JGI IMG/M metagenome (GOLD analysis project Ga0182011, IMG submission 120481) | Permafrost microbial communities from Stordalen Mire, Sweden - 711E1D metaG | ecosystem: Environmental > Terrestrial > Soil > Wetlands > Permafrost | place: Sweden: Stordalen | collected...
GCTGCCCGCGGCAATGATATTCCCGTCATCGGAGATTGCGACGCAGGTGATCCAGTTTTCGGCAGTTGCTGACCAGAGCGATGTCCCCAGACGGTTCAGCACGAGCAGGTGGTTGTCATCCGTTCCGACAGCGATCATTGAACCATCACGCGAATAGGCAATGGCTTCTGCATTCCCGTTGCCAAATTTTTTATCCCAGATAAGTTTCCCGGTCCCGCTGTACATCCGGACACGGTTGGTGGTCGCGGTCACAAAGGAAGACCCGTCGGGAGCTACTGCAATAAGATTCTGCTCCGAGCCCGTATCTGACCAATCCGGTATGAGAGTGAAATTCGACAACATGACGTTATTATTCGTGGTGATAATGATTCGGTCTCCCGCTGGCATGATCCTGATATGGTTGACGGTCATGGTTGAGTTCAATCCAATCGCTTCTCCCGAAAACGTCATGGTCATTATCCTTCCACCGCCGGCTGCTGCGATCACGGATGCATTTGGTACTATGGATAAATCCGTGATGTCGATATCCGTGGTTTTATCCCAGATCACGGAACCTGCACCTGAAATAAGACGGATATCCCGGCCCGTGGAAGCGAAGATATAATCCCCCTCGCTGCTGATAGCAAGGGAGGTCCCTGACCAGCCGGCCCAGCGCTTCCTTCCTTCGGGGGTAAGGGAGATCAGCTGAGAACCACCTATGAGAATGGTCGATCCATCCGCGGATATGACCACGCCCGACAGCGTACCGCTCTCGGAGCCGGGTTCCATCCAGAGCGGGGTTAGATCGCCCGATGCCGGCACGACAAGGCAAAGAAGGAGTGCAACCCCGCAAAGAATCGCAAGACTGGAGTAATTCATCAGATCCTAAGTGAGTGGGAACCTGTTATTCAAAATCTTTCCCTGTACCAAGTATCTGCAGGTACAATAATACGGCATGCTGAAGAGGGGCAGACCGGCAACCTGATACCGGGTGCACCAGAGTTGTCAGTATGTATGCGAAGAGACAAGCCGGGCGTATACACACAGCGATACTGCCCGATAGTTCCGATGCGCATCGACCATTGCCTGACTGCAGAGAATCCCACAAAAGGAGAAAGCACCGCAGGGTTTATTGATAAAAGGGGGTGAGCCCGGGGAACACATTTGTCTTCCTGGAAAGTCTGGATTCCCCGGATATCCTGAGCCCGTTATACAAAAAACTGCCGGGATAAATCCGCATTGTTTATATAGCCTGATTTCTATTCTTTTTCATACCAGCATATGGAGGTCTGGTTCATCATGACAACAACCGCATACATGATCAAATCCTTTGGCGTTGTAAGTGTTGGGAAATTCTGTGCCGTGATAGGTCTCATCTGGGGACTTATAGCCGGACTGATGGTCGCCGTCGGCATTGGCGGGATTGGATCGATGATGGGATCTCATGCTCTTGGAATAGGAGCGGGTATCGTCGGGCTGATCGTCATGATCATCATCGGAGGTGTCGGGGGGTTTATCTCCGGGGCCATCGGGGCGATTATTTATAACATCATTCTCGGTGCAATTGGGGGCATCGAAATGGACCTGGAAGCAAAGGTATAACGGAATTTTCCTTTTTTAGTGGCAAAACCCTGAAGCCGTACCTGACAACAACCGTTGTCCAGGGTGAGAAGGATTATTATCGTTTCCTGCGTCCTGATGCAGGGAAAATAAATAAGAGTGATCTTAAAAAGATACGGTTCTCACTTTTTCTGGTATTTCTTTCCGACAGAGAATGCTTTATCGATCTGTTTCCCGACATGCCAGTAGGCAGACTGGGCGTACACGATCGGGTCGGTTTTTCCCGTGTCCGGCTTGCCGTCAGTAACGCAGGCTTTATCGGCATGGATCTCCACGACCTCCCCGATATACAGCAGGTGGCTCCCGCAGTCAACGGATTTGAAGAGCCTGCACTCGATATTGACCATGCACTCCTCTGCCAAAGGAGCGGTTTTCAGTTTCCCGTAGAAAGATGTAAAGACCTTTGACTTGTCTTCCTGCGTACCGGAGACGAGTCCGCAGTGGTCGGCCTCGACCACGTGCTGTGCGGAGGGGATATTTAAGGAAAATGTCTTGTTCTCCTCGATTCCCTTCACCGTGTACCGGGCCTTGTTGAGCGCAACGCAGACCATCGGCGGCGCCATGCAGGCAACCGTGGCCCAGGCGGCGGTCATGTAATTCGGCTTCCCCTTCACGTCTGCGCCCACGAGCACGGTGGGCATGACACTCATGTACGGCATCGGACCGAGCGCGATCTTGTCCATAGTATTTCTCTCCGGAATGGTGTTTGTAATGGAGGAGTTTAAGGGTATCTCCCGGTTGCAAAAAATGATGTTCCATTTTTTGCTTTTCGGGTAATGATCTATAAACCCTGCCTACCTATGCTGGGCAGGAAATTCACTATGACCCTCACGACTCATTCAGGAACCGGTATCGTACTCAGCCCACAGCAGCAAATCCGTAAAACCCCGTCCAGCGCCATGAGTGCAGGAGCGAGCCTCCAGCCGACATTCATGGAGGAGGCAGACTACGAAATCCTGCACCATTTTGGTGAAAAGTTCCGGTTAACCGGGATCGATTTAGACCCTGAAGATTCCCATGAAATCAAGGTACTGGTACAGTTTCTGGGGCGCCATGTGAAGCGGAACCAGATCTGCGATGTCCAGTGCATGCTGCTCTGGAATGAATGGATAAGGACCTTCCAGCGCAGGACACCCGGGTTTCCAAAACTGATACGGGAAAAAGAGTTCCGGGATGTTATCACGAAGAATTTCAATATAAAGATTGCCACCGATGGTTTCCGGGGTGCAGTCTACCCCGGTATAAAATTCATCCCGTAACTGCTGATAGTGGGGCCAAAAGGCCCCCTGGAACTGAGATCCCCCTACGGATACGGCAATCCGGAGGGGTTTTTCCCGGGAAATACCATCCGGTGCAGGAAGAGTGTGACACCATCCTTTCATCAGGCACTCCAGGCTCATGCCGGTGAATCATCAGATATCCCGCTGACGAAGAGGTACTAAGGGGAATCTCACATACCCCGGAAGCCGGTTTCTCTCCTTCAGCGACTTTGGGAGGTTGGGTATTATTTTTTATCGCAGTGCTGATCGATTTTTCATGATCCTCCCGGGAGATCTTCTTCAACGGGTGGGATGGCCTGTTGCCCTGATAGCCGGATGGTATACGTACCAGGAGATTATCCGGATAAAAACCGGTTGACCGGCAGCCATTTTGTTATCTGCTATCCGGACGAAAAACAATAAATAATCTTTTTCTCTGAAATCATTGAATCAGTTTCCGGAAGATATACTATGGTAAACCTGAAAATATCTCCTGAAAAAGCGATTCTTCTGCTCAATGAGAAAATCGATGAGATTGAAACAATGAGAAAGAACCAGACTTGTCCTGCATATTACGATCTTGTTGGCTGGTGTTCAAAGACCTGGTCGATGATCGATGGAATATACGGAGCTGATGATCCGCATCCCGAAGAGATCCGGGTTATCGGGGGTCCGGCATGTTCGTGTAATTCACCCGGCGGGACACAATTGCTTCTGGAGGTCTATCAGGATCGGCTGCAGGATTATATCAATGAAATTCAGGGATCCATGAAGATACCGGAGTAAAAAATCAAAACCAAAAAAAATACGGTAATTGCAATTAAAATTTTTCCAGATTGAAATTTTTTTAAGAAATACTCCATCAGGGAAGTATTTTGTATGAACCACACATAAACCCCGTCTGACTCTCCTTTCAGGTAAAAAAGTGCCTCCTCTCCGCGTGCCCTTTATATCACGGGAACAAATGGGGATCCAGCAGGGTTATTATGCGATCCAGCAGCCGATGGTAGGCTTTCCCCCGCCGTGTATCCTGCGGGAAGAGCCGTCCGATCACCATTCTGCCCATGCGCATCTGGGGGGTAATCCTGTTCTGGTCACGGATGTTCCTGATGTGCTGGATGAGGAAATCGCACTGGTGGACAAGAAATTTCTCGTCCTGTGCGGTCCCGGGATATTTCTTCAGGAGCTGCAGCCGGGCAATGCAGAACTCATAGGGATTACTCGTGATACCCTGCCAGGAGCGGTAGACATAGAAGGGTTTCCTGATATGGTAAAACAGGTATTTTTGCGATATTCTGATAAAAAATTCAGCGTCCTCCAGGCACCTGAACTCTTCATCATACAGGCCGAGCGCATCGAAACATTCTTTCTTTATTAAGACAGCACCGTTCCCAAGCCAGCTCACCTGGTAATCGGCAATTTCCTCATTGATGAGGCCGGGTTTGTCCATTTCCGGCGAGTACCAGTATCTCCTGTTACCCTTATGGTTGATCTCCCACATATCGGAATAGACCACTCCATATTCACGGGGAAGCGAGGAAAAACAGCGTACCATCACTTCAAGTTTTTCCGGGAGCCATATATCGTCGCTGTCTACAAATCCTATATACATACCCCGTGAAGCCAGGACGCCGGTATTGCTTGCATGCGAAGCGCCGCAGTTTGATGGATGGCTAATTTTGACAATCCGGGGGTCTGTATAGCCGGCAATAATCTTCGCTGTTGCATCGGTAGACCCATCGTCTACAATGATAAGTTCAAAATCCTCGCATGTCTGGGCAAGGATGGAGTCGATGGCCTCTGCAATATGCCTCTCACTGTTATAGGCACGGAGAATAATGCTCGCGAGCGGAGGTGCAGCAGGATCTGCCATATAATAAGCAGTTTCGCCGGCAGGGATAATAAACATCCTTTTCCGGTCGGGGCGGGGCCCTGCCGGAGATCGGCGAGAAAGAATAACCCGTCGGAGAATATACACAAACCTGCGTTACCGGAACAGATCGCTGAGGGAAAGGCGGTTTTCTCCGGGGCAGGGATACTATCCCGGAATTTGCAGAAAAGATCCAGCGACTTGCTGCCGGAGAGTTATTGGGGCAAGAGATGGGTATATTTAATAAGAGAAGGGTAGAGGAAATGTTCACATCCGAACGAATGGTTAACGAGTATATGACCACGTATAAATCATCGCTGTAGTCTTTTGTGAAATAATTTGGAATGAACGTATATCATGCCGTCACCGATCCAGGAACTACGAATCCTTCATACCAAATATCTCTATCCGGACATTTACGGGGGCAATTTGCGGACTCTGAATATTGCAAGGCTGGCTCAGGGTGTATGTGGAAAGACCACTGTTTTCTCTATGGATGATAAGGTTAATTTTGAAGGATCTTTTCTGGGAATACCGGTGATCCAGGAAAAGGAATTACCCCCAAAACGGGAGAGTATCCGGGATTATTTCCATGCCCTTACTGCAAAAGTTTTAACGGTACCTTATACACAACGGGCTTTTGACCATTCCGATCTCAGTCTTTTCCAGATAGAAGATCCGAGTTTATACCCGCTCCTGAAAAAAAACCATATTTGCCGGTTTATCCTTGATGAACACAATGTTAACTGGGAACTTCCCCATCCTCCCCAGACTGATCTGAAAAAAAAGATTTATGCAAAAATCGCTTCCCGGAGGGAGAAGGAGAACGAGAAACAGGCACTGCACGATGCAGACCATATACTCTGCTGTTCCACCCGTGACCGGGACATTCTTATGGGGGGAGTTCCTGAAATTGACGGAAAAATTTCGGTCATTCCAAACTGTGTCAATATCAGGGACTACGATGCTGCCTGTCGGGCACCAGAACCGGGAGATACTACGGTAAAGGAAAGACAGGTCCTGTTTGTCGGTACACTTTCGTACCAGCCCAATATGGATGCTGTCAGGCTGATTTGCAAGGACATAGCACCACAATGTCCTGATTGCGTGTTTATTATAGTCGGTATAAATCCGCCAAAAATTCCCTACCCGCACAATGTGAAACGTACAGGGTACCTTCCAGATGTGCGACCAGTATTGGCTGGTGCGGATATCTGTATCGCTCCCATCTGTTCCGGAAGCGGCACACGCCTGAAAATTCTTGAATATATGGCAATGGGAAAACCGGTTATATCGACATCCAAAGGTGCAGAAGGGATCGATTATACTCATGGCCTGAATATTGTCATCGAGGATGAGATTGAAAGATACCCGGAAATTATCCACCAGTTGGTTGCGGATGAAACGAGGTGTTCAGACCTTGGAAGGAACGCACTAAAACTCGTCCGTGAGAAGTATGACTGGCAGATCTACCGGAAATCTCTTGAGAAAATATACCAGGATATGCGGTGAGATTCCTGCAAGCATCCCGACAGAATGCTGATACTGGGATACCGCTTCAATCAACCGGTTCGGGAATAAGGGAAAATGATTTTATTGAGATTGCAATTCAATCAGGGCAATTTTAACAATGGAGAGAAAAGGATCGAATCTCAATATTCCTAAAATACTTTTTTCTTTCCCTGTTGTCACTGCCCCGCAAAGACGGGGCATATATTCGTTGTCTCGATATTCTGAAAGGATGAATCAATTTGGGGTAGGAAATAACTCTTTTTGGGAGAGAGAATTAATTAAAAAAACCCGTGCGGATGAATTCATACGAAATGTGCCAGACTAAAAAAAATGCCCCGGTAGGATTTTACGGATTACCGTACTCACCCGCCGGTGCTGAACTTTGCACGGCGGGGTTCCGATGGGGAAAACCATAAAAAAAGACATCATCCCCGGGAAGAGAATCCCCCCGGTATCCCCGCTATCGGCCTTGTAGTGACAATTCATGGTTTTTTCCGTCGGGAAAAGATCGTTTTTTCCCCGTCCGGGAACCCCGTTTTATTTTCTTTCATAGCGGGCACCGGGCGGGGGACGGTTTGTCCAACGACCCGGAGGTAAGCCCGTTTTTGCGGAAAACGGAAGGCCGCTAAAGAGCACGATCTGAATCCGTTTTAAATGCCCGTTTTCCAAAAATACGGCAATAAAAGAAGATTTTCCTCCGGTGTTGGCACCGCTTCCATTGCCGAATTTCCGGGCAGAAAACCACTCGTCCGGTCTCCGTCGGAGAATCGATCTGAGGAGACTTCATGTCCCCCGGGACCCCTGGTTAAACGGGGGGACCGGGCGCCGGCTCCGGGAGTTCCCGGATGCATAAGTTTATGAGGCCCGGCCGGAAATATCCGGTTCACCGTATCAGCCGGGACCCTTTCCCTAAAAAAAATTCCACCCGGTCCCGGAATGTACAAGGGGAACCATCGCCATGAGGGACCAGTTCGCAATCATCGATGAGTACATTGCATCGTTCCCGCCGGACGTGCAGCAGAAACTATCGAAGATGAGAGCCGTGATCCACCGGGCCGTGCCGGACGCAGAGGAGGCGATCCGGTACGGGATCCCCACGTTCCGGCTGGAGGGCAGCAACCTCGTTCACTTTGCGGCGTTCAAAGACCACCTGAGTTTTTTTCCCACGGCATCCGGTGTCGAACATTTCCGGAAGGAACTCTCGGCCTACCAGCTGGGAAGGGGCACCATACAGATCCCGCTGAACGGGCCGGTGCCGTACGATCTTGTGGAACGGATAGCGCGATTCCGCTCTGAGGAGACCCGGAAGAAAAAGAGATTGTGAGCAGGCCGCGGGATTTCACCGGCCCGGATCTCATCGGGCGTTCGGGTTCACGTACTCGTCCGGGTTCCAGAACCCGATCTCGCCAACGGCAACATCGTACACCCGGAGCCTCCGGAAGACTCGCTCATGCTGGGTGCGGTGCCAGATCTCGCGGGGCATCCATGGCGGGAACGGCAGGGCGCGGACATCGCGGAGATCGCCCGCCAGCAGGTCTTCGTAAAAATCGTCCGGGCTGATGTAGTTGCGCAGCACCCGCAGGTAAAAATCAAACCCTCTGCCGGATCGCAAACACGATCCCGATACCGGCAACAAGCGTGATCGGTGTAGCGGGGGATTTCTGGGTCGGTACTGCCGGCTGGCCCGGCCCGCCGGGAGCAGTTGCTGTCGGTCCGGGCATGATAAATGTCCCGGATCCCGATCCCGAGAGCGAGCAGATCGCGGTTGCCTCAACCGTATCTCCAGGTTTCAGGGCAAGCGGGTAAGTATAGGTAAACGTGTCAGCAGGCTGGCTTGTGTACAGTGAATCGTTGACCACGTTCCCGTTGACCGTCAGTTTCACTTCTTTGATGTAATGCCCGTTCATGCCCATGATTGGATGCACGATGGTGACACTAAGATCGGAGGTATTCTGGCCGAAGGTAAGCGATACGGAACTAGGAGGAGTGGCGGCAACAGGCAGGACGATGAGAGAAAGCACCAGGAGAGCGGCGAGCGGGAGAATAAAACAGGGATTACCGGGAGCTGATGCCGGGAAAAGAATCATGCGGGTCATCAGGCGTTTATAGTGCGTGCCGTGATTAAAATTATTTGCCTGGTACCAACTGCAGCGGAGAGATTTTATGCAGGTGAAATGTTTCACGGGTATTTTTCACCACATTTCCCGGGATCCGGATCGCCTCAGGGTTCCGCACCAGTATCCGGTGAGTCCCGGTAAAGGCGAGCTAGGCGCGAACCTCATCTCCCGATGTGTATACCAACGGGGGGTTCCCTGCCGGGAGAACGGGATCCCTTACCGGGCGTGCGGGTTCACGTACTCGTCCGGGTTCCAGAACCCGATCTCGCCAACGGCAACATCGTATACCCGGAGCCTCCGGAAGATCCGCTCGTGCTGGGTGCGGAGCCAGATCTCGCGGGGCATCCATGCCGGGAACGGCAGGGCGCGGACATCGCGGAGATCGTCTTCAAGCAGGTCTTCGTAAAAATCGTCCGGGTCGATGTGGTTGCGCACCACCCGGACTTTCACGAGAAATGCGTAGTCGTCCTTGAAGGCGATGAAGTCGTATGCGAGCTCCGGGTTGTCCGTGTTCTCCTGCCACCGGTAGCCCATCTTCTCCGCGAAGTTCTTTGCATCGCGGATTGCTGCCGCCGGGCGTTTGCCGCGGGTCATTTTACTAAGGTCCGTGTGCCGGGTTGAAGGGTTTGTGGTTGAGCGAGGGTCGGACAGTATACTTTGGCAGGGGGGTGATCGCACGGCCGACCACGAGAATGCCGGCACCGGGTTTCAGGGCGTCCTTCACGATATTCATGCGGATGCCTCCCTGCACCTACCCTGCGGTCTCTTCCCCAATCCCCGGCAAAGACTCATCCCCGGCCTGGAATGAACCTCCGGTCATCGTGCCGACAATCCGGTTAATTTCCCTAACCACTGCCATCTGATGAATTCAAATGCCTCCGGTCAGAAGATTGGAACAAACGGTTGCCTGACTGTCCCGGTCCGGCCGGCCAGTTCCGTTCAGGAGGATACAGCAATGTTGAAACGTGTTCTTGAAGAGTTCCTGCAGATCGAAGGGGTGAATACGGCGGCTCTGATCGCAACGGACGGTTTTTTAATCGACTACGTCGGGAGCGAGCCGACAAATAAGGATGCCCTTGCTGCCCTTGGTTCCTGCGCCATGCAATTCCTTTCCCGGACAGGGATCGCCCTGGAAATGGGCCGGGTCCGGCAATCCGTGCTTGAGTATGAGGACGGCACCATCATCTTCTCGCAGGTCAGCAACGAGGAAATCCTCGCAGTCATCACCGGCATAGAGTCCACCCTCGGGCGCCTTGCCTATATTCTCCCGAAGATTACCACGCGGGTTGCTGCGCTGATCTGACCAGCCTCTTCTTTTTTCCTTAACGAAAATCCTGAATGGTTACCGGGAACTGGTTTTTCCTTTTTGGGGATCGCCTTTGCCGCAATCTTGTCATAGCGGAGAGTTAAGTTACCCCCCGGGATAATTCCCTCTGTACCGTGAGACATTGCGCAAAAGACCCTCCAACAGAAGGGATGTAATGATCGCAGTGATTTCCTTCACAGAACTCCTCAAGCATATACCCCGATGAGACGAGGGAGTGCTTAAACTCATGCTCAGAGAAAAATGGTGCGTCATCTCCGGCTCTCCCCCCGTGTTTCTGGGGGCCGATAGTCGGCGGTTGAGGAAACGCAGGAAGATGAGAAAATGAGAGCAGATAGTGAGATCCGGACGTGAAAAGTTGAGCGCCCCGGCTGGGACATTGACTGAAATTAAATTAAGTAAAAAAACATTATGCTGACTTAAAAGTCAGTCATAACCCTGAACTGGTCGCTCTCTTCCCGGTTCAGCTGGTCGAGGAATTCATCCGCAGAATGATCGATATCCTTCGACGCAGTGATTGCATGGCCGACCCCAAGGATATCCCCCCGGTCTTCAGGATACCTTTCATAACGCTGGACAGATGCCACCGGCTGGTCCGTCGGCTGCCATGGGAGCCCCTCCCCCTCCCGGAATAATTCACACGATCTTTGCAAAAAATGCAAATTATCAACAGGATATTACCCAGACTGCCCGTATTATTGACAATCGGATGATTGCATGGCCCTCAAAACGTTCTCGGATTGCACCAGGTGTCAGTATCTGACTACCTGTGATGTTCATATTACGGGGGGGAAGCACAAACACAGCGCAGGACCGGATAGCTGCGAACTGGATATCCGGCAGATGCCAGGGACGATTCAGAATAAATGTCCTGATGCAAAAAAAGAGAATTTTTCATTTTATTCACGCGGGAATACAAATTATCGAAACCCGCGGTTGCTCCGTTGAAAACCCGCA
>Ga0182011_10004903_pt1 | contig 10637 bp, 6 predicted proteins | sample 711E1DmetaG_FD_120481 | JGI IMG/M metagenome (GOLD analysis project Ga0182011, IMG submission 120481) | Permafrost microbial communities from Stordalen Mire, Sweden - 711E1D metaG | ecosystem: Environmental > Terrestrial > Soil > Wetlands > Permafrost | place: Sweden: Stordalen | collected...
AGCTTGACGCGCTCGCCATCCAGATCGGCGTACGCCTCGTACCAATCGACCTGCGCCTCGACGCCCCAGTCGTAGCTCTGCGGGACGAACGTCTCGTGCTCGGCCAGACCCAGAACGTGCTTGCGCCGCTCCACATACTGCCGCACCGTGCGCTCCGCAGGCGTGCATCCCGGAATCTCGGCGCGAATGCGATCGAAGATCCGCCGCGCCGTATGACGCTGCTTCCGCGGAGCCTTGCGGTCCAACTCCAGAATCGAATCGATCAACGACACCGCAGATGCCATCTTCACTGCCGGACGTTCCGTCTTCTTGCGCTGCGCCGGAACGGCGTTCCGAACCGCCTCCCGCACCATGCGCCGATGGACGCCCAACTTCCGTGCCACGCCGATAATCGACCCAACTCCAAACTCATACTCCCGACGTATCTGCTCGTATAACTCCACCTTGGTTCTCCAGTCCAACTCGCCCTCCGTCCCTCAGATCCACTGAGAAACAGGGTAGAGTCCGCTCTGCCCAAGGGTGGGCCAACTTAAACCGCCAAGCTGGGCCAAATCAGAATGCCAGAATCACGCTCGGGTCACCGGCCAGCGGGTCGGCGGAGCAGAACGTGCCGGTGCTGCTGTTGTAGTAGTGCGCCAGCGCATAGTCCAGCCCGCTCTCGGAATCCCGGTCGTAGCTTGTGAAAACAAACTTGTCTCCCGAGCCCGACTGATACCACTGCTCGCCGAAGGGGAGATGCCCCTCCTGGCTCGCTACGTTTCCGCTCGCGTCCGTCGTCAGCCGCACCGAGAGATGGTCCTGATGGTAGTACGTCGTCCCGCCGCCCGAGAACATGGCCAACATTTCGGAATCAATGATCCACGATGGAGTACACGTAAAGTATATTCGACATCCCATTGTATGTGATGAAGAGCGGTTCCGTTTTGCTTGCCACTATGCGGTTTGATGCCTGAAATAAGCCGCTTGCTGACTGACAACCTGTTGGGTCTTTAACTACAGCCGCAACCTTGGAAGTTCCTGCTCTCCACACTGAAAATGAACTTGAGACACATTTATCCCATTCACTGTAAATAGGTCTATACCAGACTCCCGTGAAGCCTATGACGTACTTGTCATCCGCGACTCCCACGGCGTAATGAACGCCGGTTCGAGAACAGTATGGAAGAGACCTTCCCCGTGTAAGTAGCCTCATCAGGGAATATTTATGATTTGGATCAACCGATTCAATGCAACTCCACCTAACGTCAGTAAAGTTGTTGGTCTCAGCTAGCACTTTCTGTCCCAGAAAGTCGATTTGCGTCACGTTCAAGCTATCACTGTTTCTGTTACAGGCGAGATTGGAACTATCCATACAAATGTATATGCCTTGCTGTCCTGTGTCATTTAAGAACATCCCAATTTGGCCTGTTCGGGAAACTGTAATCAAATCGATTCGCGCTCCCCCCCCACCACGCGATGTGCCTCTAGTTGGAAGAACCGCTTCCTGTAGCTTCTCTCCATTCCGCAGAGAGTAGCTGGCAAGATGGATAGTTCCATCTTTTCGAGTAGACAGCACAAGCACTCTGCCGTTTAGGTCATCTACCGCGAAATCAGTGATGATCTGATCGTCTACCTGGGCCATTGTTCCAACCGTCTCCAGGCTGTCCGGGTCCATCATCTCCAAATACGATTCTGTACTGCATATATAGACTCGATGCGTAGTTGTCGATATTTGTACCCGCCCACAGTGGTCTATTGACGCATCCCCAGGTATCTCGTCGGTAACCCTTTTCGTAATCAACGAGTGACTCTCGATATTCCAAGAAGACAGCAATCGATGAAAACGGTTGCCTAAGCCGGCATTCTCCGTTGAACGTGCAAACTGCTGTACAAAGAACATCCCCTTGTCTTCGTAGAATGCGGCTCCCGAAACGTATCCATCTGGGAGTTGGACTCTTGAGCCGATGATTTCCATGCTTTGCCCCTCCATTCGGGGCAAAGCGGTAAACAACAGGCAGCAGATGAGGATGAGTTTGTTCAAAATATGCACCCCGGATCCAGTGCTGGGCTATTTCGGAAGAATAACTTACCGATACTATAATCCACTATCCCATGGAGGACTGCTCCAGCACCGTTTTCCCAAGCTGCTCCAGCACCGCCCCAATTCGGATTGAAGATATCAACGTGTTCCTCACCCCCGTTATAATGCGTCTGCATAAACAAAGAATTGTTGCGATTGCCGTTCGGTATTATTCCAAAGGCGTTGAACGGAGAATATCCCGCTGGAGGTGAGATCGACGTTGTGGTTTCTTGGTGGCCATCAACGTTCTGTATACCATGTGAGTTGCGCCCGCATTTCCCTGTTGCGCGGTCATTGAGCATATCTATGCCCGTGCTGATACCAGCACCAATCCAGTCGACGCTGGCTTTGCCATTCAATGCCTCGTTCTCCACGAGGCTATTAAATGCATGTTCCGCATAATGAATAGGCGCTGCTTCAAGCCATTTCTGCGGCATGATTTTCAAATTCATCAGTCCTTCCGCACTGCTCAAGGCATCCCCAATGGCGGCTCCCTCCAAGTCGCCTTCGTTGATGCCAAGGTGGCCTGTTTGTATGGCGTTCGACGCTACGCCTACCGCCAAACCTTCCCCAATGCCTTCCCCAACACCCTCAAGACTCGCCATTGTAAATCCAGTTGCTGCCCCGGCCGTAACAATATCAGCTGTGATCGCACCCGCCGTGATCAGCCAACTCAACCATGATTTTCCGCTTGGGTCGGTGATCATGATCGGGTTGTCGCTGGCGTAAGCGTAGCGGTTCCAGGACTGCGGATCGCCGGGCTTGCCAGCCACGGGATCGGCCATCAAGAACGCTCCGGTGGTGCTGTTGTAGTAGCGCGCCAGCGCATAGTCCAGGCCGCTCTCCGAGTCCCGGTCATAGCTTGTGAAGACCAACTTGTTTCCCGAGCCCGCCTGATACCACTGCTCGCCGAAGGGCAAGGTGCCTTGCTGGCTCGCCACGTTCCCGCTCGCGTCCGTCGTCAGCCGCACCGAGAGATGATCCTTGTGATAGTAGGTCGTCGTGCCGCCCGAGATCATGGCCAGCAGGCCGGTCGTGTCGCCTGCGCCGTTGTAGACGTACTCCCGCGAGGGAGAGCCGGGCGCTGCGCCATTATCGTACTCCGCGAGCACCGACGAGCCGGAGAAGATGCTCACCGTCGTTGTCCCGCCGCTCACCGACTTGGCCACCCGCAATCCGTTGGCGTCGTAGGTGTAGCCTGCGATGCCGCTGTAAGCCGTCATCCGGTTCTCGCCGTCGTAGGTCATAGCATTGGGCCCAAGCGGCTCCACGGTCATGTTCCCGCTCGGGTCATAAGCGTAGCCGAGGGGCTGGTTCGTTGTCGAACTGTCCATGCCGTTGAAGCCGAAGGTCAGGCTGGGCTGTGGGAGCGAGCCCGCCGTCGCGGTCTGGCTCCAGCGGTTCCCGAATCGATCGTAACTCTCCATCAGGCCCCACTGCGGAAATGCCGACGAGCCGCAGGTCTTCGCGGTGGTCATTCTCTGCAGCGGGTCGTAGCCGTAGCCCACAGAGCGCCCCGAGTCCACGTTGTCCGTGATGCACTGGATGGAGCCGTTGTTCCCGGCTGTGCCATGCGAGCAGGGTGGAGAGTACATGGAGTTCTGTTGGTACGAGTATTGCAAATTGAAGTAGGTCGAGTTTCCCTTCGCATAAGACATGTAAGTAAGCTGCGTTCGGTCAGGAGAATAATAGAATGTCCCCGTCAAGCCGTTTCCGTAGTTGAAGCCGGTCAGTTTGCCGGGAGAGTTGTACGAGAAATTGGCGGCGTAATAGCTGCTCCCGGGGGTGCAGTTTGCCGCCGAGGGAGCGATCTGGCAAAGTTGACCCACCTGGTTGTAGGCCTGCTGCACAACCCTTCCCGAAGGGTATGTGATCTGCGTGAGATCGCCTCCCGCGTCGTACTGGTAACCGATGTTGTAGGTCTGGCCATTGATGACCTTCGAAAGCTGCGTCGTCCGCCCATTGGCATCACGGCTGTAGCTCTCTGATCCGGTCGGATCGACCATCTCCGTGAGCTGCCCTATGGCGTTCGCTGCCGCGCCTCCTTGGTCGTAGTAATAACATACGTTCGCCGAAGTTCCGTTCGGCGCAGTGGTGCAGACGTTGGGCATCGACGCAATGTTCTGGCCGCCCGGGATCGTATAGGCGACGCCCGTCAGCCTGTTGCCGTGGTCGTAGGTATACGTGCTTACCACTCCGCGAGCATCGGTTCGCGTGCAAACATTCGAGGGATCGCCGCTGCACAATCCGCCGCCGCTGGTGTTATAGGAGAAGGTGACGGTCCCGCCTTCCGGCGTGTTCTCAGAGATCTTGCGGCCGAGACCGTCGTAGGCGAAGGTGCGGGTCTGGCCCCCCTGGATCACCTGTGTGAGACGATTTCCAGCGTCGTAAAGATAATTTGTCATGTAAGGGTTGGGCGTCAAGGCTCCTGAGGAGTTTGGTTCATCGACCTCGATAATTCGGCCAAAGCCGTCCAACCATTGTTGACGCATGTACCCCGATTCGTCTTCCGACACCTGTGGGTATCCGTATCCGTAGGTCGATGCTACCCCCTGCTGGGAAGTCAGTCCCCCAACATTTACAACATTTGGACCGGAGAATACCTGCTGGCTCTGGCCATCAGGATGCATTGTGGATATTTGGCGATCAAGCGCATCATAGCCGATAGTTTCAAGAACGTGGTTCGGATCCCCGCTGCCGGAATATGGGTGGCTTTGCGTGTACAAGCGCCCATTCGTGTCATAAGAACTATCCACCTCTACCGGGCCGATGGGGTTGTTGACAAGAATCTGCGAAGCCGTCCGGCCCCACGAGTCGAGATTCGTTTGCGAGTGCTGGCAACTCACACAACCGGTTGACGGCGATGTGTCTCCCACAGCGGTGTACATGTCCGATTGCGTGGCAGAGGAATAATTTGCAAGGCTCCATCCGATGGGGGCGATCTCTTCCGTCTTCCGGTCCAAACCGTCCTGATAGTGGCTGGAAACAGGCTGATTGTTGTAATCCCAAGTGATGGCCTCGGTGCCGCTCCCAAAATAGTAGCCTTCCGTATATGTGCCGATTGGGTCAGTGACACTGGTCAGATAGGCATTAGTCGGTTGTGACGGCGTATAACTAGCCGGAGCAGTGTCGTTGCCGCTGTCGGTGAAGAACTTGTCGGCATAGTTATATGTTGTGAGGTTCCCTGCAGGGTCCGTTGCACTCAGGACTTGCCCAGTCGTATCGTAGGTGTATGACGTAGTCAGGTACGTCGATCCGCTAACCCAGCGAGAAATTGAGGTGGGATTTCCACGGGCCGTGTTGCCTGCGCCAAAATTTGCATCGTCGTGCTGAGCTACGCCGGTGATTGGGGTCAGCGCACTACAGCCGGGGCCGCTGTAGCAATCATAGGTATATAGCGTTTGCGAAACTAAAAAACCACCGCCCCAACATGCTGAGCCCGATCCTAAGTTGTTGCATACCGTGACGACAGCAGGACGGTTGATGTTGTTCGTAGCGATGCTAAGATACCACGTATAGGTCGCACGATCAGGCACCGGCGAAAAACTGTTTCCCTCCGGAATATATTCCCATTCCTTGATCGCCGTTCTGCTACCGCATCCTGGGCACTCGTAGGTATATTGAGTTTGCTTCGTGAGGTTTCCGCTTGCCGAGGGCACTGTCGTCTGCTGGCTCTGAAGCGTCACAAATGCGCTGCCGGTGCAACCCATCAATTCGCATGGTTGAGAGAAGTCCCAGGTATTTGTAACTGTGGACTGCGGCACTCCCTGGAGGTCTCTGCGCACGATCGTGGCTGGCCAAGCGCCATTATTCAGTACAAAGTGGTAAAATATTTGGCCGGTTGGAGAGGTAACTGTTGTTTGCTGCATACAACTATTAGCAGGCCAGTATTGATTGGGTTCGCACGAAAACAGAACTTGCGGCGAATAGCTCCAGTTGCCGCCAGCAGACGAATGAGAGGAAACCCACCGACTCTTGTTCCCGTAAGCGTCCGAGAACGTCTGATAGGCATAACTGACTGTTCCGCCCGTGGGTAAGGTTATGCCTGTGATCTCACCGTAATATGCGCTCTGTCCGCCGGGAGAAGAGCAAGCAGAATTGCCAGTCGTCTGGTCGCAGTCGTATGTGAAATAGTAGGTAGATTGAGCAGCGTCAGGCAGCGTGACTGATCGAATAACCGATATCATGTTGTGGCTTACGTCTTGAACATTTGATTGCTGAAAGTTGGTCGAAACAATAATAGAGGTATAGATGAATTGATATTGCGCTGCGCCCTGGGATGTCGGGAGCGTGAGTAACTGAGGATACGTTGGATACGTTCCGCTGCTTAAGGCCGCAATTTGGCGGCCCGAGGTGTCAAAGAGAGCGAAAGGCTCGGTAGCCTGGTCTTGGGACAGATAGTTCCCGTTGGAATCCTCAGTTCGGATATAGTGGCCTTGCGTATCCTGAGGTGCATCATCAGTCACATAGGCGAGCGTCCCATCCGGAGCATAGACTTTGTAAATACCGGTGAGACTATTGTAATCCACATACATACTGTAACCGGAAGAGTCCGTGGCAAAATTATTACCTACCGATGGGCAACCCCCATGGGCGTAGGAGGTGTTGACATGAAAGTAATGCAACGTTCCACTTTGATCCAAATAGTTCAGGTCAGATTCGCAGCTAGACGATGAAGCAGTCCAAGTAGAGGGGTCGGTTTGGACCATGTTGGAGATGTACCATCCGCCGCGGTCATACCAGGCTGGCCCATTGTATGGGGCCCAGAACGCCGTCATGCCATTGTTGCTAACTTCCCAGATGTTACTATTGTATTCAAGTGATATTTGTTCAGGTTGACTCGACCCACGCTGCGAATACGACCCAAGCGGGATGCTGAGATGCAGATTCCCGGTGGAGGCGTCGACAGATCCAAACTCGACTGGTTGCGGTGCAGCAAAGCTGGGCATTCCGGTGCTCGTCAGATAATTCTGGCCGCGGGCCGGATGAATAAAGAAGCCAAGAATAAGAAGCGCCCCAAAGACAATACCCAATCGGCGGCTCGCGCGCATAAACTGCGATTGAAATCTGCAGGCCATTTGCATCGGTCCGTCCAGCATTTTGAATGTGCCTTCCATCGAATCGCTCCTCGCTGTTTGTATAATTCCGTCATTCGCATCCCGATTGGCTACCGCGCAAAATCGGAGTCGGCTAAACCTGCGTTGAATGTGACTTGGCTGAGCTTCATCGTGAACCCTGTCACATCCTGAACAGTCTCCACGATGGTTAGTGGTGCTGTGATTCCGTTTTCGTGTTGATAGTTTGAATAAAGAACCTCATGCGAAACACCTGCGTCATGTTGACCGTTAGCGAAGTGGATCCGGTCGAAGATGGCGGTGATGAGAAGAGTCTTGGGATCGATGTAGAAGTCGCGCGCTTCACGTTCCCCTCGATTGCCGTGGGGATCCTGCCGCTTTGTGTAAACCCTCTGAAACCGAATGTCATAAGCCGAAGCGCCGTTGTGGGTCACGAGACCTTCGTAAACGATACTGGTCGTTGAGTCCTGCATGGCCGCAATCAATGGCAGGTAGGGAAGGGTGAAGCTTCCAAGATCGTTGGCGCTCTGGCGATATATCGGCCTAGTTTGGCCATCTTCATCTTTCAGCGAACCGCTCTCGCCATTTACGACCGTTGTACGCGTGCCCTTCGGAAGGTCGACATCTATCCTGAACTGATGCAACCCGCGGCTTTTCACGGTGATGTCTCGGCTAACGGAATCGGCCCAGTTGTAAGTGATGGTTCCCGTTTCAGTGAAATCCAGAATTGAAAGCAAAAGCTCCTGCCCGCCGCCTGCCTTAATCGTCTGGGCGAGGATTGTGAGGGCCTGCGGATCGCGCTGAACAGGATTCTGAGCGAAAGCCGTCTTTGGCGCGAGGAGCCAAAGACCTATCGAACAGAGCAGCCCCAACAAGGTTGCGCCGGCATATCCGAGAGGGAGATATTGGGCGAGTAAAAACCTGAATGTCTTCATCTGTTTCCTTTCCGGAACTGCGACCGGCGTCAACGACAAAATTGAAGTTATGCGGCAGCGTAAGTTGAATAGCGAACCGCTCGAACCGAAGTACCCCCGTCGCGGCGCGCCCCACCGTAACGCTGCAAATCGCTACGGGCAAGACGAGTTGTTAACCGTGAAGTTGACATTGTTGTTGCTCGTTTGGCCATTGGCGAGTTTCACGACTACGGAGCCAGTCGTGGCAGTGCTTGGTACAACCGCAGTGATTGAAGAGTCACTCCAATTGAGCACTCCTGCGGGGGCACCATTGAATGTAACTATGCTCTGTCCATCCGCCGCCCCGAAACCTGATCCAGAAATGTTTACCGCCAAACCTACAGTTCCAGACGAAGGGTTCAGGCTCGCAATCGTCGGGGTCGGCAATGCAGAATTATTGACGACCTGGATAATGGTATTGGACGTAACCGCGCTGTAATTCTGATCTCCCCAATAATAGGCAGTAATTGAGTATGTGCCCGGAGACAATGCGCTTGTGGTGAACGTAGCGGCAGTGCCGCTGAACGTCGCAGAGCCGATGTACCCTATGTTGTCATAAAAGTCCACATCCTCACCAGTGGCGTCGAAGGAGAGGGTCGCTGTGAAAGTCAACGGTAGTCCGCTTCCGGATGGTGAACCGGATGCGGTCAGGCTCAATGTCGGCGTCGATAAGGGTGGTGGTGGTGACCCGGGCATAGTCGCCGATACCCAAACCCCTCCGGCGCCTTGCCAATTGCAATCGCTGCTCCAGGTGCCTGTGGGATCGTAACACTCGTAGGAAGAGCCGACGGCTGTGTAAGTGGCTCCGGAGGTGGGACTTACAGATCCGCTGGCTTCCCCGTTTTCCACCAAACCTGTATCGAAATCGAAGCCATTGATATCGTCTGAGACCTGGACTTCTGTGCCTAGCCCTACCACATAAGGATCGCCATTAGGCCAATTCTGCCAATCTGAATCGGCCCAACTATCGTTGGCCGCCCAGGCATAAAGCTCGCCGCTCCAGTCGGTGGCAAGGCAGACCGTTTCCTCCACATCGTTTGTCGAATCGACCGTATTCAGTGTGCATGTGTCTACCTGGGCAAGCACATGGGTTGGGATCAACACATGTGCGCCAGCGATCAGGATTAGAAATGTCCAGGCTGCGCGGCGAAGGAACCGATCGAGGCAGGTCATGGTTGCACCGCCGCAGGTGCGCCGGGCGTGTTCCCGGAGGCTGGCGGAGGCGTCGCACGTGGCTGAGAGAACATTCGAGCAAGGAAAGCCTCGAACGCGCCGACTTTATCCGGTGGCAGGGTACTTCTTAGGTGCGATACCTCGGCATTGAGTGCCGCGTCCCTTTGACTAGCCAGGGCTTGTAGTTGATTGGGACTCGACGAAGACTTGCCTGCTGCGAGAATCGCATGGTTCTTCGCATGCAGATCCTTTGCTTTGGCTGCCAGTCGAACCGACGAGGCGCGTATCGGCGTGAAATCCGCATCCGACCATCCCAGGCTTCTTTGCAGATGGTTACGCACCACAGTGCCATTCTTCCCTTGCGCGTCCAATTCCGCAGCTCTAGTGTCAAGGTGATTCTGGAATAGCAAGAAGTACCAATAGAGATGCTCTACAGGTACGGGTCTGATCTGAGATGGTTTACTGGAAGGGGGCTGTCGGCGAACCTGTGTCCGCTGACCCACTGCCGGACCTGACAGTGCGCACACCACTAGCATGAATCCAAGAAGTGTCGATATTGCGGTGTAGTGCGATTTCCTGGCCATCTTCCTTGCCCTTTCGTCGGATCGCTTTGAGTTGATGGATCGCATCAATCTGTGACGCAGTCTCTCTTGACGTGTGGACTTTACTGTTTCAGTCGATTTATGGGCGCAAAGAACAGAAGGGCTGTGCTACGGCGCACCAAGGCCGCAGGACGCACACATGTCCTCAACATATACAGATAACCTCTAATTGTTTGGGTGCCTGGAGGAAAGAAAATCAGCGCAACAATGTGATGCTCTGCTATGGCACTAATTTGTAAACACGGAGAAGTGTAACATTGACCGCTATAGTGTCAAGCAACAATATAAAAAATATTTTAGGAAAAGTAATGGTAATCACAGTTGCTTGCAGAATAGTAACTATGTTCTTGCCCCTGATTTGACCCTCAGAAGGGATTCGAAGGAAGCCGATGAGTGAAGGAATCTCGGCAAAATATCCCCAATTTACGCTATGTTTGGAAGGCAATACATATGAGGCTACAGAACGATACAGTAGTTGTGACTATTATCACATATTATCCGTGTGATTGGCGTCACGGGGGGAGTGAAGGCTTGTGATATATCATTCTCGTATTTTTCGACAAGCCCTGTAGCGATTGTTGCTGGAATTGCGCCCCAGCAGAGGCTTTCAAGGGGGGATTTCACTCCTCTTTTCTCTTCCGCATCCGCCTTTCGTGGCAAGGGCACGAAGTGGATGGTACTGGTCGACGGTCAGGGTCTTCCGCTGGGAGTTCGGCTGGAAAGTGCCTCTCCGGGAGAAGCTACGCTTGCGGAAGCCACGCTTCAAGAGGTCCGC
>Ga0182011_10004904_pt1 | contig 10635 bp, 10 predicted proteins | sample 711E1DmetaG_FD_120481 | JGI IMG/M metagenome (GOLD analysis project Ga0182011, IMG submission 120481) | Permafrost microbial communities from Stordalen Mire, Sweden - 711E1D metaG | ecosystem: Environmental > Terrestrial > Soil > Wetlands > Permafrost | place: Sweden: Stordalen | collected...
CTCACTGTGATCGCGTATCGCGGCCCGGTGTCGAAATCCGAGCTTGAACAGATCCGCGGCGTCAACTGCACGATGATCTTGAGGAACCTGATGATGCGCGGACTTATTGAAGAGCGCGCTGAAAGCGGCGTGATGCAATACACCGCATCCATGGAGTTCATGAGCTTTTTGGGCGCGCGAAGCGTTGCCGAACTGCCGGACTATGAAACGCTCCGGCGCGACAAGCGGATCGAGGATATTTTGGAATTGGCGAATAAACAAGAATAGGTATGAGAGAACGGATCGCAAGCGCGATAATCGCATCGTTCATCGTTTTTGCCGCGCTCCCCGGTACGCTTTTGGCGCCGACGGTGCTGGCTTCAACGTCTTTGACGCAAGAACCAAGCACCAATAACCAATTTCCAAGACCATCCTTTATTGCGAGCTTGTCTGCCGCCAAACCGGCGGCCAAGCCGCAAAAAAAGATCGGCTCCGACGGTCGCGAAAGCTTGGGCGTGAAAACGACGGCCGCGCACGTTTATGTCGTTGACGACCAAAGCGGCGCCGCCCTTTACGGCTTGCGCGAGAACGAACAAGTGCCGCTCGCTTCAATTACCAAGCTCATGACCGCTCGCGTTTTTCGAAGCCGCGGCATTGATTGGAACAAGGCGGTGACGATGGAAAATGTCGCGCCGGACGGCGGCGTGGCTTATTTTAAGAATGGCGACCAAGTGACGGTGCGCGACCTTTGGCGAACGATGCTGGTCGGTTCGTCAAACACCGCCGCCTTGACGCTCTCTATGATATCAGGACTTTCGGCCGGTGATTTTGCCGCTGAAATGAACGCGGACGCGGCCGGTCTTGGCATGAGCAATACGCATTTCGTCGAACCGACCGGTTTAGACGAGAAAAACGTTTCGACCGCCGCCGACATTTCGATCCTCGCGCATGCGGATTTCAACGATCCCGAGATCACGAGTGCGGTATCAATCCCGTATTTCGATCTCATTAAGATCGTCGGCGCCCCCAAGCGCGTGGTTTCGACCGATAAACTGCTCGGCTCGTTCATCACCAAAGCGCCGTATAAATTATTGGGCGGCAAGACCGGTTTTATCAACGAAAGCGGCTATAATATCGTTATCTCGGTTACGCGCGCCGGCGCCGCGCCGGTCACGGTTGTGGTCTTGGGCGCCGCTTCGAACGACCTGCGTTTTCAGGAAGCCAAGAGCGTGGCTTATTGGACCTTTGAGAATTATGTTTGGCCCGCTCGCTTGGCCGCCGCGACCCAATGATCACGCCCGGCTCGATCGCCACGGTTTTTTTTGTTTCGGCCGCGCCTATCCTTGAGCGCGGCGCGTTGCCTTTGGCGCTTAATGGTTTTAAGCTGCCGCTCGCGCTGGCGTTGCCGCTGGTCGTGATCGGAAATTCATTGCCGGCCATCGCCGTGGTTTATTTGCTTGATCCGGTCCTCGTCTGGTTGGGAAAATATATCCCCCCGGTCCGTCGATTCGCCGATACGATGCTCGCGCACTTTCGGCGCAAGGTTCATCCGTGGGTCGATCGTTACGGAACGCTCGGCCTTTTGATCGTCGTGGCCATTCCATCCCCGCTAACGGGCGCTTGGACCGGTTCGGGAGGGGCCGCCATTTTGGGCATGCACAAACGCAACGCCATTTTCGGGATAATCGCCGGCGTCATCATTGCTAATTTGTTGATCTTGGGAATAGATTTGGGGATCACCAAATTGTTATAAAAATGAAATATGAAACACGCAACATGAAGCATTCCGGCTTCACATTTAATGTTTCGTGCTGCATGTTTCATGCTTCATGAAGTATATGCGCATAGGAATCGATCGTCGAACCAGCCAAGGCGATGCGGGGATCGCTCAATACGGGCAGAACCTCTGCAAATATTTGTCTCTTGTCGATCAAGAGGACGAGTTTGTTTGTTTTGACAAAGTGAACGACGCCGCGCCGCTTTTGGAAAGCCAGTTCGGTTTTCGCATGCAGATCCGCCGCGCCCGCCTCGATCTGTTGCACGTCTTGGCCGGCGCCACGCCGGTCGGTTATAATCGTCCGTACGTGCTCACGGTTCACGACTTGGCCATTTATCGCCATCCCGAGTGGTTTCCCGACGGGCAATGGTTTTCATTAAACTTGGCATATCCCTTGGCCGTTAAATTGGCCAAACGGATCATTGTTCCTTCGCTTGCGACCAAGGCCGATCTGATCAAAATATTCAAGGTCAAGGAAAAAAAGATCGCGGTCATTCCGCACGGCGTCGACGCTACGGCAACCGGCAAATGGCAAATGGCAAATAGAACAAAACGGTATATTCTGTATATCGGCACGATCGAGCCGCGGAAGAATTTACCCGCCTTGGTCCGCGCTTTCCGGAAAATGATCGACGTCGAGCCGGAGTTGCGCGATGTTGAATTGATCATGGCCGGCGCTTCCGGGTGGAAGACCGACGAAGCGATGGACGAGATCAGAAAAACCCAGTGCGAAGGGTATCGGATAACCTTGCTCGGCCGCGTCAGCGAAGAAGAAAAGTGGAAGCTGCTCGCCGGCGCCTCGTGCTTGGCTTTTCCGACCTTCTATGAAGGTTTCGGCCTGCCGGTCATTGAAGCGATGGCCATGGGCGTTCCGGTCGTCTGCTCCGACACCTCGTCGCTTCCCGAGGTCGCCGGTGAAGCCGCGCTTTACGCCGACCCGAACGATATCGGCGCCTGGACCCATCAACTCGCCGAAGTTTTAAAAAATAAAAAAACCGCAGACACATTACGGGAGAGAGGGCTGGCGCGGGCCAAAGAATTTTCTTGGGAAAAAACCGCGTCGGAAACGGTCAAGGTATATCGCGAGGCGCTCGCTTAGCGCTTGACGATGAAGATCATGATGGCGAGCACGACAAGCTGCATGCAAATGCCGGTGCCGAGCGGAATGTTGCCGACGCGCGAAGCAATGGCATTGTGAATGCGTATGTGCAGGCGCTGGAACCAGAGGAGCGGACGTATCTTCACGCCCTCGCCCAAGGCGACCAAAAAGTCGGGACATATTCCGCCGATGACCCCGGCGACCATCGTGCCGCGGCTGGCGTATGGCGCCGTCTCGAGCAAGTAGATGAAAATGATGATCGCGAGGACAGAATCGACCGCCACATAGATGAGCGATTTTTTTACCGCCTGACCTTCTTTATAATTGACATAGAGCTGGGAGTCGCCGTGGGGGATGAGGTCGAGCATGAAATGCGAAGCCACCCCCAACGCAAAAGCCACTCCCGGGGTGGGGACATTTTGACCGATCAATACGCCCATGGCGACGTGAGTTGATACGAACACAGTTAATGATATTACCAAACAGGAGCGTTTTTTTCAAGGAAACAAGCTTTCCGGCAACCGTCTTTTCCTGTATTATTAGGGAATTATTACCATATGTCCAAAGACTATTCATCCTCGATAAAATTAACTGGAAAGATAATCGATGCCTGGCTGCCGTGGAAGGTAAAGTATTCCCGCATCCCCGGCGTGGCCGTAGGCATAACCTACCGCGGGAAGCTGGTCTATGATCGCGGCTTCGGCTATGCCGACATCGAAAAGAAAGTAAAAATGTCGCCGCGGAATTGTTTCCGCATCGCTTCGATCTCCAAAAATTTCACCGCTTTCGCGGTCATGAGCTTGGTCGAAGAGGGGAAAATCAAACTCGGCGATAAAGTCGGAAAATACCTTCCTTGGTTCTCCAAGCAGGCGTCGAAGTCGGCGGGCGTCACCATTCGGCAGCTGTTAACGCACAGTTCCGGCGTTTTCCGTGACGGCGAAGCGCCGCATTGGGAGAATGATGTTTTTCCTGATCGCGCCGCTTTTAAAAAGATGGTCAACGCGCGGACAACGGTGATGAAACCGCCGGCCAAGTTCAAATATTCTAATTTCGGATACTCGCTCCTCGGGGAAGTCGTCAGGACCGCGAGCGGCCTTTCTTATGATGAATACGTCATGCGCCGCATCATCAAGCCGCTTGGTCTTAAAAGTACTTGGCCTGATTTGACGCCGGCGGCGGCGAAAAAACTGAGCCGGGGATATTCGCGGATCATTCCCGGCGAAAAAAGAAAAGCCTTCGCATACTTTCCGGTAAAAGCGTTCGCGCCCGCCACGGGATTTATTTCCAATGTACCGGACCTTGCAAAATATCTGGCGGCATGGTCGATCCGCTCGGGAAAGCTGGCGAGCCGTGCGACCAAAAAAACCATGTTCGAATCCCATGTGCCGATCAACGACAAGGGATCGGCCTATGGCTTTGGTTTCCGTACTGCGCCGCTAGGGAAGCGGAAACTCATCGGCCACGGCGGCGGATTTGCCGGCTTCATGACCGCGCTCTGGTTTGATCCGGCAAGTGAGATTGGCGTGATCGTTCTGATAAACGGCAACAGCGCAAATTCCTATGCGCTTTGCCGTGGAATTTTTGAAACGATCTACCGTCTGCACGACGAGACGCGCCTGATCGCCGGAAAGCGTATCACGGGCGGCGCTCGCTATGATGGCACATACCGTGCCCGCTGGTTCGATGCCATTATCGTAAATCTCGGTTCTTCTCTCGCGGTGTTCGATCCGTCCGAAGAATCTCCGCTCAAGAACGCCGACTTGCTTTTTCCTCTCGGTGGCAACCGCTTTCGCATGGAAACGGTTTCAAACTTCGAGCCCTTCGGCGAGGTTTCGACCTTTTATTTCAAGGGAAAAAACAGGAAGGCGGCGATCTATGACAGCGCCAACGCCCATCCGGCGAAGCGCATCGCATAATGCAAGCCGCAATCAAAAAAACTCCGTTCATTGACGGAGATTTTTTGATGCCTGGGGCCGGAATCGAACCGGCGACCTAAGAAAATACTGCCTTTATCCAGCCCAAAATTTGATACATTAATTCAGAGCTTTTTCGTATATGGATCGTTAGCGTGCCGAAGTGTTTTTCGGGGTTGTCGTAGACCTTTTTAGAAGCGACTTTTTTATAGCTGACTTTGGTGAATGATGTTTCCGGCATTTTTAAAATGGTTTCCCAATATTTTTTAACTTCGTTGATTCGGTATTTGTCCGATTGGTTTATTCCAATCGTAAAACGAAAGCGGTCGTTGGTAATACTACACGCCTCGCGGAACCAGCGCATGATGAATATAATGATATATGGATCGGAATTACAAAAACCGACTTGGCTGCGATATTTTGATCCTTCGCCGGCATATAGGGCGATGCCAGCTACAAGGAGGTCGCGTTTAGACATATTTCCAATATCTTGTCTACCGGATATCTGGTGCTTGGCGATGGTTAATTCTTTTTTCAAACGGTTGCTTTCGGCTCCCGCGAGCCGTCCCGGTAAAGAAGCTCTGTTACGGTAATCGTCAAGACGTTTGCTCTGTTCGTAAGTCAAAATAATATCGTGACACCAAACACTGACCGAGGCAGGGGATACCTTGAGTTCTTTTGCAATGGCCTTTATACTTTTGCCTTTGCGACGAAATTCGCGTGCAATGTTTCTTTCGGTGAATTTTGCCATATTATCGATATATATTTACTCACATATTATATCATAGGTTCATTTTCTTACAAGCAAACACCCCTCAATAAATTAAGGGGTGTTTGATGCCCGGGGCGAGGGTCGAACTCGCTACCTTGGCATTATGAGTGCCACGCTCTTACCAGTTGAGCTACCCGGGCGGACGAGTAGTAGGTTACTAGATTTTAGTAACGAGTTTTGGAATTTGCGCTTATGCGCCGATAGCTTGAGCAAGTATGATCACAAATTGCTTTATGAGCATGCTTGCGGGGACCGGATTTGAACCGGTGATCTCCAGGTTATGGGCCTGGCGAGATGCCACTTCTCCACCCCGCTATATTGGCTTATGGCACGTGGCTTGTGGCAAATGGTCGTGCTATTTGCTACGCGCTATATGCTATTTGCCAAATTGCCGCCGGTGGGACTTGAACCCACACGACCTTGCGATCAAAGGATTTTAGTCCTTCGCGTATGCCATTCCGCCACGGCGGCGTAAAACAACGAAAACCGTCTTAAGGCGACGGATATCATAATATACCCGCAATCCGCATGCTTGTCAAAGAGTGTTTTCGCTGATAAACTGGTAATCTATGGCCGTCGTCATTGCGATCGCGAATCAAAAAGGCGGGGTGGGGAAGACCACCACGGCCGTTAATATTGCCGCCTCCATGGCGGCGGCGGGAAAATACGTGCTTTTGATCGACCTGGACTCGCAGGCGAATGCCACTTCGGGATTGGGGATCGATCACAAAACGCTTGAAACGAGCATCTATGACGCGCTCTTGGGGCGTTCGACAATGCGTTCGGTCATTCAGCCGACCAATTACACCGGGCTCAAGATCGCACCCGCGCACAGCGCTCTTGCCGGCGCGCAAGTGGAGCTGGTCGAGATCGATCGTCGCGAACATCGCTTGACCGACGCCATTTTGGAGGTCAGGAACGATTATGACGTTATTTTGCTCGATTGCCCGCCGTCGCTGGGTCTCATTACCGTGAATGCGCTCACCGCCGCCGATGCCGTGCTTATTCCGGTGCAAGCCGAATACTATGCGCTCGAAGGATTGGGTCAGCTCTTGGAAACGGTGGCGCTCGTTAAAGAGAATTTGAATCCCAAATTAGATATCATGGGTGCGGTCATCACCATGTTCGACAGCCGCGTCCGTCTTTCGCAATCGATCCTTGAGGAATTGTACAAATATTTTCCCAACAAAATATTCCGCTCGGTCATTCCGCGCACGGTACGGCTCGCCGAAGCGCCTAGTTTCGGACAGGCGATCAGCTCGTACGATCCCGGTTCAAAAGCCTCGTCCGCCTATGAGCGGCTGGCGCGCGAGCTGGTCGAGGCGATCGAGATTCGACTTAAACTTGAAGTTTAAATTTAATTGCCATGGCAAACAAACCATTTTCTTTGGGTCGCGGACTCTCGTCGCTCATTCCGAAGCGCGATGACGCCGCGCCTGGGCGCGTTGCCACTCCCGTCTCGTTCGTTCCCGAGCTTGGACGGATCCATGACGTTCCCATTGGCAAGATCGTCGCCAATTCAAAACAGCCGCGCCATCATTTTGATCGCGCGGAATTGGAATCGCTTGTCGCCTCCATCCGCGAGCATGGGATCATTGAGCCGCTCGTTGCGCGTTTGTTGCCCGACCATTCCTTTGAGCTTATCGCCGGCGAACGGCGCTTGCGGGCGGCCGCGGCGCTAGGCCTTACCTCGGTGCCCGTCATCATTCGCGAGACCAAAGACGATCGCGACAAACTGCTTCTCGCGCTCGTTGAAAACTTGAACCGCCAGGATCTGAACGCCATTGAAGAGGCCATGGCCTACCGCCAGCTTAATGAAGAATACGGGTTTACCCAGGAAGAGATCGGCAAGAAGGTCGGCAAAAGCCGGCCGACGGTCGCCAACCTCATGCGCCTGTTGTCGCTTTCCGAATCCATGCAGCAAGCCGTGATCGACGGGCGCTTGAATACGGCGCAGGCCAAGGTGCTCGCCGGCGTTAACGACGACCGCGACCGGGAAAAAATGTTCAACGCGATGCTCGGTGGGGGCGTCACCGTGCGCATTGCCGAAGAGGCGGCGCGAACGCGCAAAGCCGTCGACAAGCTGCCGCACGCGCAAACCTCCGCCGACGCCGAAGCGTTGCGCTTGCTCATGGGCACGAAGGTAACGATCACCGGCGCCGGCCGCAAAGGCGCGGTGAAGATCGGCTATTATTCGGAAGAGGAGTATCGGGAGCTCATGAAGAAGTTGGGAGTTAGGGAGTAGTTTGTTAGTGAGTAGTGAGTAGTGAGTAGTGGGTAGAAAAGATGAATAAAACGCACTGAAGTTTCAGTGCGTTTTTACTTTCTACTCTTTATTCTTTACTCACTACCCACTACCCACTACTCACTATGTAATTATTTCCGTTTCTTCCCCGGCTTGATGAGGTCGATGAAGTTTGAAAGCGGGGAGCGGGCGCAGGATTTGATCCGGTCGCGAGCCATTCTCGTTTTTACGAACTTGAGCCAATCAGTCGAAGGTCCTTTGCGGTTTTTGTCGACGGTGATCCGCACGACATCGCCGCTTTTTAGCGGCGTGCTTAAGGGCACGGCCTTTTCGTTAACAATTGCGGCCACGGCGGTGTTGCCGATGTCCGAGTGAATGGCATAAGCAAAGTCGACCGGGGTCGCTTCTTCGGGCAGGTCGATGACATCACCCTTGGGCGTGTAGACAAAAATGCGATCATGAAGCGCGTCGATCTTCAGGTGCTCAAGCGTTTCGAGGAATTCTTTATTGCTCTCGATCTCTTTTTGAATTGAAGCGAGCTCTTTGACCCAATTGATCTCGCGCTGCGGAATTTTTTGCTGGCGGCCTTTGTTCTCGTCGTAACGCCAATGGGCGGCGATGCCGTGTTGGGCCTCTTCATGCATTTCTTTGGTGCGGATCTGAAATTCCACGAACTCGCCGTCATCGCAAAAAACCGTGGTGTGGATCGAGCGGTAGCCGTTCGGTTTTGGTTGAGCGATGTAATCCTTGATCCGGTCTTTGACCGGTTTCCACAGCGAGTGGATCACTCCTAACGCGGCATAGCAGTCGGGAATGTTATCCGCGATAATGCGGATAGCGAAAATATCCCAAATGCGATTGATATCCCAATCGTATTTGATGAGCTTGCGATAGATGCTGAAATAATGTTTGGTGCGCGCCTGCATGGAGACGATCGACTTGATGCCGGCCGCATCCAGCTTCTCTTTGACCTTGGCCGCGATCGCGTCCAAATAGCCTTCGCGTCCGAGGTATTTGTTGCCGACGATATCCGACACCTTCTTATATTCTTCGGGCATGGCGTGCTTGAAAGCCATATCCTCAAGTTCGACGTGCAAGTTGGCCATGCCGAGACGCATGGCGATGGGCGCGTATATTTCCAGTGTTTCAAAAGCCACGCGCAATTGTTTTTCTTTGGGAAGCACCTCGAGATTGTTCAAATTATCGATCCGGTCGGCGAATTTGATAATGAGCGCGCGGACGTCCGCCGCAAAGGCCACGAATGACTTGCGCAGGTTCTCGATGTAGCGATCGTTCTTTTCGTGTTTTTTGACCGTATTCGTCTGCTGGGTGAAGCGCAGTTTGGTAACGCGTTCGACCAGCAGTTCGATCTCCTCGCCGAAGATCTTTTTTAGATCGGCCCTTATCTCGTCCTGCGGGCGCACCGTGTCCTCGATCGTGTCGTGCAAGACCGCCGCGATCACCACTTTCATGGGCATGCGCATATTGGCAAGCGCAACCGCGACGCGCAGAGGGTGTTCGATATACGGCTCGCCCGAAGCTCGGTTGACGCCGTGGTGCACAGCCTCGGCAAAATCATAAGCATCCTTCACGGCTTCAATGTCTTTGGGGTCGCGGTTTTGTTCCAAAAGGATGCCGATGAGTTTGGTGAGGATGTCCATACTGTTAGATTAGGCGCGTTAGGCGTAAAAGGCAATATTGCCATTGACAAAAATCGTCGGATAAGTTATCTTTTCCGCAAGTCAGTTGATTGAAAAATGATCATTTTTGGAGGCCAATATGGACCCTGAACGACCGCGAAACGGCGTCCGGGATCCCGGACCGCCAACCAAGAAGCAACTTGTTATCGTTGATATGCATAACACGCTGGTCAAGCCGGTCGGGGGGAAATCCCAGGCGTTGTTGGTTTACGAGCAGGCCGAAAGCGTCCTCGGGAAACTTCCGATGTCGTATCGAACACTCGCTTGCCGCACCCGGGCCTTGCGCCTTCGCCTTGAAGAGCAATTGCCGGAAAACGGCCGGTCGGGCGTCGCCTATTGGGGGCTAGTGAATTCGCAGATACTGGGTTGCGACGCCGGCAAAGCAATCGAGATAAGCAGACGTCTGACCACCAACCCCGACCTCTATGAGATGCCCGACGATCGTCGGCTTTTCTTTACATGGCTTTTCGAAGAGAAGTTCCCGTCGGATGTCGCGATGCTCGCGATCGCGAGCAACTCCGACCGCAGGTCGGTTTGCGCGCTTCTTGAGAAGATCGGGATGAAGAAGTATTTCGCAACGGATCGCATCTTCACCCCCGAAACGATGAACGGAGCCGGAAAGCCGTCCTCGATGTATTTTGAGAACGTGCTCAGGGCGATGGGCGTCGAGCCGAAGCTGGCCGTCGATTTCGGGAACTCACCGTTCCACGATGTTCCGGCCGCAAGGGTGGGAATGGATGTCGTATGGCTTAGGGACAACGAAGAGGTCATTTCTCGCGCCGCGATCAGGAAACACTTGGGAGCGGAGTCGATGAAATTGGTGCATACCGTTCGGCGGATCGAAGACGCCCGGCGGATCGTTGATGCAAAATTCGTTCGCATGAAGTAGGGTCCGAGAAGCGCCACCGCGCTCGCTCGGACTTTTTTTATTAAAAAAATGAGCCCCTGGCGGCGGGGCTCGAGGATTTGTTGAAGATCAGAACGGTTGCATGAACTTTTTGGCGATAAGGATGCTCTTGACCGACTCGGTGAGCGTTATTACTCTCTCGCAGAGTTTTTTTACGCCCGGGTCATAATGTCTTTTTTCGAGACAAAGGGCGGCGACCGCCAGCCAATTCTCGATCTCTTCGCGCGGATCGCAGTTCAAGTA
>Ga0182011_10004905_pt1 | contig 10634 bp, 12 predicted proteins | sample 711E1DmetaG_FD_120481 | JGI IMG/M metagenome (GOLD analysis project Ga0182011, IMG submission 120481) | Permafrost microbial communities from Stordalen Mire, Sweden - 711E1D metaG | ecosystem: Environmental > Terrestrial > Soil > Wetlands > Permafrost | place: Sweden: Stordalen | collected...
ACGGGCCAGGGATTTCGCATGGGAGCCGAGGATAACGTGAAAAATACCCATTCCGATGTGACGGTTCGCGGGGATAATGGTATAGATAATTTATCGCCAAATTGGCCTTATTCGATTGCCTACTGGTATGGATACAAGGGCAGCGTGAATTGGATGGTAAGAGTCGTCGGCAATGCTATGGTTTCCCAGGAGTAGTTGGTAGCTACCAAATGCATGTTGGTACAGGCACAAGCTATCGTTTAGTACCTTCTTGAGTGATAGAATGGCCAAATGACTAGCCTGCTCAGGCCTTCACATTTAGACTTGGATGCCTGACTGAGCGTATTTACAATGGATGTTTATTCTCATATAATATTTGGCATGCAGGAAGGTGCCATGGACCTGCTGAATGGATTACTTCCAGAAGGGGTAGAAAAAGGCTTTGTCGCTAAAATGTCATTTTTGATGTTTCAGCGCTGAAACGGGGTAATATAGCTTCATGCCGAGGTGGCGGAATGGCAGACGCGGCGGACTTAAAATCCGCTTCCCTCACGGGAGTGTGGGTTCAAGTCCCTCCCTCGGCATTAACCCTTCCCAGAACTCAGGCGAGTTTGATATTGGTCTCTTTCCCAATATGCTCGATGAAGCGCATGTACATCTTGGTGCGTAACTCGTTTCTTATCCGGTAGGGAGTAACAAATTTTCCTTTCAGCCAGATCCTGTTTTCGTCTACATGAATTAGAACGCGGCGGTTGCTTTCGGCCTCACGCAGAAAAGTGGGATAATTCGCTTTGAATACTTCCTGCGACTCCTTCTGATAAATCTCGTCCTCACTATTTATAACCTCTTCCAATAGCCCTACCGCACGTGTGATATCGCTGTCCGACGATACTGGAATTCTTATTTCATCAAATATATAGTCGCACTGCATCATTTTGCAGTTCTTTTCATAGCCTTTGGAAAAATTCAGAACAGGTTTATCCAGGACAATCAAATTGGGTACGTGAAGTATTTTCCCCGTCAGTTCGCCTCCCAGTTTCTCATCTTCACCCACTTCGTCCAGCGTAAGATAAAAAATACCTATATGCCTGACGTCTCCCTTGTAGCTGTCTATCCTTATGCGGTCTCCTTCATGCAGCATACCGGAGAAGACGATAATGAAATAACCGAAATAGCTGGCAACGTATTTTTGTAGCGCAAGTGCCAGCCCGATAGCGATGATGGATATATAGATTGCAAGGTTGCTGAAAACGGCCACGGAAACTAATATCGCAACTGCTATTAGAGCTGTGAATATAGCAAGGAAACGGCTCTTCATATCAACACCTTTGTGGCTATGAAGGCGGCAGGACTTTAAGTATACCCGTCGCATTATCGACGGATACGTAATAATCGCCCGGCGAACCAGCGACTGTCATAAAAGTAATCTCTTCGTTCTGGCCCGGGTTAAGGTTCACTTCATTGACAGCTTCTATCCTATCGTTTACTTTAAGCTCAGCCCTATGCAGCAACGGTTCAGTACCTGTATTGACGATCGTGGCAAGTACCCCTATGGTACTACCGGGGAACGCCCGGTCCGGCAATATCATTAAGCTTGAAATGCTGCTTGCATCCTGTATCTTCACCGGCTCAACTACGGGTTGCGGCTCAGGCTCAGGCGGCGGTTCCTGGTGACTGATAGGCAGTGGTGTCACCGGGCGCTCCGGCGTCCGAAGCAAACCGAACAATGACCTGATATCTGTTGTCTCAGGTACAGTCACTTCAGCCGAATGCCTGGCATTGATCAATGAGTTGAGATGCGCTAGCTGGTCTTCCAGGTAAGTTATCTTTTTCTCAGGGATTTTGGAAGTTTTTAAAAACGTGGCGGCTGCAATCTGTCCCACTTTGAATCTTGCCTCCAGGTTAGCCAACTCCTGCTTATAGATGCCCAGTTCGCGGTTTTTCCCTGACAGCGTTTTATTAAACTCTGACTTTAGATGGTCTATCTTTATGAGCGCGTATTGTAAAACCGCTGCATATTCAGACTTGAGAGCATTATACGACATCTCATTTACAGCGTTGTCACCGCGGAGCTTTTCGAGGTTGCTCAGGAACAGCTCAGCCTTCTCCTTATTTAATAGAGCAAGATGTAGATCTTTTTCCATTTTAAATATAAGTCCGGGCTAATATTACCACTTTTTGGAATGCCACTATGGAATTATACGCGCGATTTTCTGCTAATGACATCTTTTACCGCAACCTCAATATTGGCGGATGTTAAGCCGTGTATCTCCAGCAACTCTTCAGGCTTGCCTGATTTGCAGTATACATCATTAATGCCCAGGGATTTCAGCGGGACAGGCAAGTTGCAGGAAAGTACCTGTGCAACCATGCTGCCCAGACCGCCGTGCAGCAGGTGCTCTTCAGCGGTAACAATTGCACCTGTATGTGCGGCCGCATCCAGTATTGCCTGCTGGTCTATGGGCTTTAAAGTAGACATATTCAACACTCGGCATGATATGCCTGCCGAACCAAGTGAAACCGCAGCCTGCAAAGCCATATATGTCATTATGCCCGTGGCGATTATTGTGGCGTCGTGTCCGTCCTTTAACAAATCAGCTTTGCCCAGCTTAAAATTACAGCCTTTGGGATAGACAAGGGGCGTTTTGGAGCGTCCGAGCCTGACGTAGAACGGGCCTTCTGTTAATACTACTGTTTTGATTACCTCGACTGTCTCAATTGAATCGGCGGGTGCGATTACGGTAAAATTCGGCAGTGAACAATATAGCGCCAGGTCCTCGATGGCCTGGTGAGATGACCCATCTTCACCTACCGTGATTCCGCAGTGAGTGGCCACTACTTTTACATTGGCCTTTGGCTGTGCGATGCACATCCGTACCTGGTCGAAACAGCGACAGGATGCGAAAACAGCAAAAGTGCTGGCAAATGGGACTTTGCCGCAGGATGCCAGTCCAGCCGCAATGCTGATCATGTTTTGTTCCCCCAGGCCGCACTCGATGAAACGGTCGGGGTAAGCCTGGGCGAAATACTTGGTCATAGTTGATCGGGAAAGGTCGGCATCAAGGACAATAATAGAGTTGTTGTTGACCCCCAACTCTACCAGTGCTTTGCCGTACGCTTCGCGCGTGCTTAACTCAGTGTAATCAGTCATGATAGTTCTTTAAGTGCCTGCTCAGTCTCTGCCTTATTTGGCGCTTTGCCGTGATAATCCACGTTATTCTCCATAAAGCTTACGCCTTTACCCTTAATAGTATGCGCAATAATAGCAATTGGTTTACCATGGGCTGTATCCGCTTTTTTAAGTGTATCCACGACCTGCGCTATGTCATGGCCGTTTATCTCTATGACTTCCCAATTAAATGCGCGCCATTTATCAACGAAAGGCTCCAGGTTCATTATGTTCTTTGTAAAACCGTCCAGCTGCAGACCATTGAAATCTACAATGACAGTCAAATTATCAAGCTTGTGATTGGGGGCGAACATCGCAGCTTCCCATATCTGCCCTTCGTCACATTCGCCGTCGCCCACCAAAACGTAGGTATGGTAGCTCTTATTATCAAGTTTGGCAGCGATTGCCATGCCAATGCCGACTGAAAGTCCCATTCCCAACGATCCTGCAGATTCGTCAACCCCGGGTGTTAACCTGCTGTCGGGGTGGCCTTGAAGGCACGTTCCGGTTTTTCTCAGGGTACCCAGCCATTCAAGCGGGAAGTACCCGCATTCCGCCAGGGCCGCATAAAGAATAGGCGCTGCATGCCCTTTGCTTAAAATGAAACGGTCTCTGTCCGGCCACTTAGGGTTCTTCGGGTCATGTTTCATAACGGCGAAATAAAGCGCAGTTACGATATCGGCGGCTGAAAGGGACCCTCCGGGGTGGCCGCTTCCGGCTTCGGATATCATGGTGATAACATCTCGCCGTAATTTCCTGGCGATATTTTCAAGTTCAGGTATGTTATATTCTTTCATAGGATTTACTAAATAGGCGGAAGCTGTTGGCTAAGAGCAATTATTTAAGGTGTCCTATCTATCATATAGCTATAATTTGGTTTATTATAAGATACTGACGATTGATATGTCCATTTTATTGTCATTTTTACGAGTTTATGACCATCTGTATTGTGAATACATGGGACGTAAATTATAATTCTTACAATGATAATTGATTCGCATACACATATTTTTAGCAAAGAAGTTATGCTGGACCGTGAGCAGTACTGTGCCGCGGATACCTGTTTTGGCATGCTATATTCGAGTTCCAGGGCCAGGCTGCTTTGCGCTGAAGAACTTATCAATGCCATGGATGAGCACGGCATCTCGAAATCTGTAGTGCTTAATATTGGATGGACAAGTCATGACATGTGTGTGCGTACCAATAACTATATATTGGAGTCCATAGCAAAATACCCAGCCAGGCTGATAGGGTTTTGCAGCGTACAACCACAAGAACGCGAGAAAGCCCTACTGGAAATCGAAAGATGCTGTCATGCAGGAGCAAAGGGAATTGGGGAACTGCGGCCGGATGCACAGGGATACGATTTGAATGATGAAGAGTTGATGTCACACCTGGTCAAATATGCAGCGAAAAGGGGCATGGTTTTTCTATTTCACGCTTCCGAACCGGTCGGGCATAAATATGCCGGAAAAGGCGCTATGACTCCCGGAATGATGTATAGCTTTATTGAGCGCCATCCTGATTTAAAAGTGATACTGGCTCACTTCGGGGGAGGATTGGTGTTTTATGAGTTGATGCCTGAAGTGTCCCGTATATTAAGCAACACGTATTACGATACAGCAGCGGCTCCCTTCCTGTACGCTCCGAAAATATATAGGGCTATTATCTCTATTGGGGGTAGCAGTAAAATTCTGTTTGGAAGCGATTGGCCGTTGTTGGACCCTGCCAGGGTGGCAGAGCACATCAAGTCTGCCAATTTAGACCAAAACGATGTTGAAAATATATTCCATACTAATGCCGAAAGACTACTGGGTGCCTAGGGGACCGAGAGCAATTCAGTGATAAATCGTGACGAAGTAAGAGCCTTTATTGCTATTGAGCTTCCAGTTGAACTTAAGTCCATGCTAAAGGACTTTGAGAATAAGTTGAAGACCCCAAAATCCAGGTGTGCTAAATGGGTCGATCCGGGGGCCATTCACCTGACCTTGAAATTCCTGGGAAATATTGGGCCTAAAATCCTGGATGAATTGAAGAAAGATGTTGAGGCCGAAGTCAGAAAAAGCCAACCTTTCATGCTGGCTACGGCGGAAACAGGCTGTTTCCCGAATGCTCAGCGGCCGCGGGTTTTTTGGCTTGGTCTAAGCGGTGAAATTGACCGGTTATGTGATTTGCAGTCCAGGATAGATGAATCTGCAGGAAGACTGGGTTTTCCCAGGGAGAATCGTCCTTTTGCAGCTCATCTCACTCTCGCCAGGTTAAGAGATGATTGCAGCGTTGTGGAGAGAGGCGTGTTTGCTGAATTGGTTAAGGGAGTCCGGCTGGAGACTGGTTTCTCTATGCGCGTTAGTGCAGTTTCTTTAATCCGCAGCCAATTGAGACCGGAAGGCGCTATTTATACACGGCTGGCTCAGTTCGAGATGGCCGATCGATAAGTGGTCATCCGGTTATGAACTTGTTTGAATTCGGCCTATTTGCTAATAAAATTTAATAAATGCTATACTTTACTCAATCTCGGAGGAGGTGGAAAAATAGTGGAAAACTATTCCTTTCCAAAATGTTTAAAATGTAAGGTCGGTGATTTGGTTCCGCTGTCCGATTTTGGCAGCCAAGGGGCAGCTATACATTATAAAGCTTGGGTATGCACCAATCCTGAATGCGGATTTAATCTCAAGATCAGGAATGGCGATATATATTTAAACGAGCCTATATTTAGCGGGGCCAGTCATACTTTACGAGCGCCACATTAATAATTAATTTAGAAATAGCAGGTGGAATAAACAGAAGAAAGAAAATGGAGTCTATGTTTTGACCAGGTGGTTGAGACAGCTCCAAAATGAAGTCATCGATTTTTTCTTTCCACGCGAGTGTATCGGATGCGGAAAAGTCGGTGACTTTATTTGTGTTAAGTGTTCCAAAAAATTGCCCCGCCTTAATCCCCCTATATGTCTAAGGTGCGGTAAACCCGAATCAAGCGGCACTTTCTGTTATGAATGCTGGGGGAAGTCGAATAGTCTGGATAGTATACGTTCAGTATTTGTTTTTGATGGTGCATTGCGCGAAGCAGTGCTCTCGTTCAAATATCGTAATCTTCGAGCTATAGCAAATTGCCTGGGTGATTTTATGGCTGGTTATTATAAGTTAAATAATTTGACTGGAGATATACTTGTACCTGTGCCGCTTAATGAAAAGCGGATACGGGACAGGGGATATAATCAGTCTGAATTGCTTGCCCGGGCAATCTCTATACAGATAGGCATCCCGGTCAATGAGAAAGTGATCAGGCGGATCAGGGACTGTCAACCTCAGGCGAGGACCAAAAATGTCGACGAACGCAGGCGGAATATGGAGAATGCGTTTAGCCATATGGGCGATGAGGTAAGGGGATTGGATGTTGTTGTAATAGACGATGTCTGTACCTCTGGGGCAACGCTGGAGGCATGTGCATCTGCGCTCAAAGCGGCTGGAGCAAAGCATGTGACAGGGTTTACACTGGCCAGGGAAATTAAAAAACAGGAGTGAAAGATGCAAATTCAGGTAATCACTAAAAATTTGAAAGTTGAAGGCGATATTAAGGAATATGCTGAAAATAAACTAAGCAAACTTACGAAGTATTTAAATAGTATCAGTTCAATTAAACTTGAATTAGTTGAAGAGAAATCTAAATCAAGGTTGCATACGTATAGCGCTCAGGTTACGTTAAATGTGAACGGGTTCTTGATAAGAGGGGAACAGAAGGGCGATGATGCTCATGCTACGGTGGATGCTGTTGCAGATGTGATGGAGCGGCTCATAAACAAGTATAAGGCTAGATATGAAGTCAACAAGGGCAGAGAAGCGGAATCGATCAGGAAACCGGTAAATAGCGAAGCGCAAAGGGAAGATGAGGAAGAGAAGAAACGCGTAGTGAAATTAAAAAGGTTTTCAATTAAACCAATGACGGTGGATGAGGCCATTGACCAGATGGAGTTCATCGGCCATGATTTCTTTATTTTTATTAATGATGATAATAACTCTATCTATGTTGTTTACAAACGTAAGGATGGCAAATATGGAGTACTGCAACCGGAATCTGTTTAAAATCTAACAAGCAGGAGGTCGCTGATATGACCACCGAACTTACCGTCAAAAGTACTAAGTTGATGCTTGTGAGGGGTGATATTACTCAGCAGAAGGTTGATGCCATCGTAAATGCCGCAAATTCCGGCTTAATGGGTGGTGGGGGAGTTGATGGCGCTATTCACCGGGCCGGTGGCCCTTCCATAGTTGAAGAATGCCGAAAGATAGTTTCACAGATTGGCAGGTTGGCGGCGGGTAAGGCTGTGATAACTACCGGGGGTAATTTGCCGGCTAAATACGTTATCCATACTGTGGGGCCTGTATGGCGGGGTGGTGGCAACCGGGAAGGGGAAACGCTGGCCAGTTGCTATACGGAGAGTCTGAAAATAGCATCGGACAAAGGTCTGGTCAGCATCGCGTTTCCTGCGATTAGCACAGGTGTCTACGGTTATCCTCAAGACCTGGCAGCCAAAATAGCAATCGATGCTGCAATAAGTTATCTTAAGGACAATTCCACCAGCCTTAAATCGGTTCATTTCGTGGTCTATGATGGCAATGCTTACAATATATATGCTGATGAAATGAGCAAAGTAACGATATAGCATCGTTGCATTTGGTCGGAGGCAAATGTATAGCGCGTCTTTTCTCACCAACTTGGGATCAATAAGTGTCCTCTGTTCGGCTAGGGGAATATGCCATCTTACACTGCCCGGTTTTGCTGAGCATAAACAAACTCCAATTACTGATAATGAATTGGTGGTTCAGCGTCCTGCCTACCTGCCGGACCTGGAGGAAGAGCTGAAGACCTACTTCAGAGGGGCACTGGTTACATTCGATTTTCCCCTTGATTTGGCGGGGGCGCCGGAATTCTATCTTAAGGTTTGGAATGTTGTGAAAAATATTCCGTATGGTGAAGTGCGTAGCTATGGGTGGGTAGCACGTGAACTGGGTAAGCCCGCAGCCGCACGTGCTGTAGGACAGGCCCTGGCGCGAAACCCGGTCCCTGTTATTGTCCCTTGTCATCGGGTTATTCAGAGTAACGGGACGCCGGGTGGTTTTGCTAGTAGAATGTCGTTTATTGAAACCAAATTAAGACTCTTATCACTGGAAGGTTATATATTCAAAGATCGTAGAGTCCATGTTCCCGGCTAGATAAAATTCGGAGGTAGTAATGATCCAGCACGAATTTGCGGAAGTCAATGGCGTAAAACTTCATTATGCGTTTGAGGGTAAGGGTAAATTGATAATATTTCTGCATGGATTCCCTGAGTATTGGGATATGTGGAAAGCGCAGCTAAACGAATTCGGGAAGGACCATTTAGCGGTCGCTCCTGACATGCGCGGTTATAATCTATCCTCTGCTCCCCAGGATCCGAAGCAATACAGGCAGAAGATACTGGCAGAAGATATAAGGCAGCTTGCTGAGCATTTTGGTCAGAAAAAATTTACACTGGTAGCACATGATTGGGGTGGTGGTGTAGCCTGGACTTTCGCAATATTGTTTCCTCAATATCTTGAGAAATTGGTAATTATTAATTCGCCTCATCCTGCAACAATGGAAAGAGAGCTGCGCAACAATCCTGCCCAAAGGAAAGCCAGCAGCTACATGCTGTTCTTTAGGAGCCCCGAAGCAGAAAATAAACTATCGGAAAATAATTATTCCCTGTTACTCAATTTGGCGTTTGGGGACCTTATTAAAAGTGGGGTATTGAAGGAAGACGATGTTAAAGGATACATCAAAGCATGGTCGCAACCCGGTGCTTTGACCGGGGGACTTAACTACTATCGGGCAACGAACGTTGAGGCACTTGAAAATCTTGAGGAGGCATTGAAAAAACCATCCATAGGAGAACTGATACCCAAAATCAATGTGCCTACACTCGTGATATGGGGTGAGAAGGATACTGCATTATTGACGGGTTGCCTTGATGGACTCGAACAATATGTCCCGCATGTATTGATCAAGAGAGTGCCGGATGCCTCGCACTGGATTGTTCGTGAAAAGCCTGAATTGGTCAATAAGTATATGAGGGAATTTATCGGGCGCGGATAAACTTGGGGCAGGCAATGGATTATCTGTCAAAAGTGAAACTGAGTTCCTTGATTAGCTCATTACAGTAGTCTATCTTTACGTCAGGCATATCCATGCGCGTGATTTTATTGTCTTTCTGGATAGAAAGCTGCACGCTGTCTTTGCCGGGATATCTGCGTAAAATCTCCATCACTCTTTGCAGATAGGCTACGTCCTTTGCAGTGTCTTCGCTTTGTTTCATATTAATGGTCAGCTTTCTTGGCGGTGCTGAATACGTGTTTTTCCCATCGCTGACTTTATTCGTATCAGGATCGTATTTATGCACTCTGTTGCAGTTCACATTGACCCGATCATCCCTGACTTTGACAGTGCCTTCGATAATAAGTATGTTACCCTCAATCCATAAGTCCTGGGATTGAGTGTAAACATCCGACCACGCCGTTACTTCAATACTCCCATTCAGGTCTTCAAAGGTCGCCACAACAAATATACGGTTATTTTTTGTTGTCACAAGCCTTGTGGAAGTAATCATTCCTGCGACGACGACCTTCTCTCCCGCCATGTCGGAATTGATCTCCCCGCACATAACGCTTGAGTATTCGGCCAGCCTGGATGCCAGGGCTGCGAGAGGATGCTCGGAAAAATAGACCCCCATCAGTTCCTTCTCCCACGCCAGTTTCTCCTGAAGAGTGACGTCGAATTGTTCCAGGCTCAGAGAAGGCAAGGGTACATCTACATTCTGTCCAAATAGATCGAACATACTGGATTGGCCGGACTCTTTTTGCTTCTGTTCACGCTGTGAAAGGGACATTATCCTTTCAAGGGCGGACAATAATGAGCCGCGCTGACCAAGGCAGTCGAGTGCCCCGGCTTTTATCAAACTCTCAATGACCTTTTTATTGATGTTGCGAAGGTCGACTCTTCGACAGAAATCTTCTATGGTGCTGAATTTTCCACTCTGGTCGCGTGCTGCTATGATCGGAGCCACCGCATTTGATCCTACGTTCTTTATTGAAGAGAGACCAAACCGTATAGCACGGGTACCATTGTCTTTTTCAATCACAAATTCGGCGTAGCTATGGTTGATGTCCGGTTTCCTGAAGTCCAGGTTGATACGCCGGCACTCGCCAATAGCTGTAACCAGCCTATCTGCCTTATCGTAATATGTATTTAGAAAGGCAGTCATATACTCGATGGGATAATTGGCTTTGAGGTACGCGGTCTCATAGGCAATACGGGCGTAGCTTACGCTGTGCGCCTTGTTGAATGCATAGCCGGCAAACGGCTCGATCAAAGCGAAGACAGCCCCGGCTTCCTGCTCGGTATAGCCCTTTGTCCTGGCGCCATCGATGAAGTTTTGCTTTTCTTTTTTCATGGTCTCCGCATTTTTCTTAC
>Ga0182011_10004909_pt1 | contig 10625 bp, 5 predicted proteins | sample 711E1DmetaG_FD_120481 | JGI IMG/M metagenome (GOLD analysis project Ga0182011, IMG submission 120481) | Permafrost microbial communities from Stordalen Mire, Sweden - 711E1D metaG | ecosystem: Environmental > Terrestrial > Soil > Wetlands > Permafrost | place: Sweden: Stordalen | collected...
CCCACTTGGACGGCTGGAGTTCTCGGGCCGTTTGCCGTTTTCGAACTGGCTGGGCTGGTTCGATAGGCGATCCAGGGACCTGGTGGTCAATGCGTTCCGGGCACCGGAAACCTACGGCAAACAGTTCTACCCTCCGGAGTTGCCCTCTGTGTCGGCCGCAGGCCGGAACCTGGTCGAGGCGATGCAGCGCAGCTTGTACCATGTGATCGGCCATTCAATTCTGGACGTTGCAGGGCCGGAGGTCGAGCGGCAGGCCGGGAAACTGCTCTTGAGCGGGCGCGCCATGCCGGTGTCGATTCCAGCAACGAAATAGCCGGTTGAATATTTTTGCGAGGCGTTCGCGGCATACCTATTTGAGGATGGCCTTGCAGACAAGGACCCGGCGGGCTACGATTTGGTTGAGGCCATTCTCCGGGCCGTGTGGAAAGAATGACCGCACAGGAACAGCAACGAGACGAGCAGTTGAACGCCATAGGGGGAGAACTGTTTGATCGTTCCCAAGCTGGAACCCTTGATTTTGAGGCGTTCCAGGCTCTTCTCAAGCGCGCCATTGCGGCTGTCGGCTCCGACTGTGAGCACTTGGAGATGTTCTGCCACTTTGCCACTGGCGAAGGCTGGTGGGACTGGATGATGCAGGAACTCCGGAAGGCGCCTTCGCAGCGCGTGGCCTAAGGCGCCGCAAGTCAATCAGCAAGGAACAGTAATTAAATCAGTTATTTGCCCGCGCCCTGAGCGCCGTGCCCGGCCTCGCTGTAAAATCCGAAGATACCCGTGATCCCGCATGCAATCCTGTGCCAAGATATTGGAGGCAGGTGAGCGCGCAGCAACGTGGTCTCGTATCCCAAGGGGCATATGGCGCTTCGGTCACATCGCGATCCGGCTGCCGGGCGGCATCGAGTGGCGAAGCGGCCCAGGCCGGCACGCGCCGGGTGGCTTCGCGCAACCGTCATTCTGGTGCTCGCGGGAGTTGTGGCCCGCGCCCAGCCCGCCACTGCCAACCCGGCCCCATTGCCGCTCCTGACCACGGCGCACACGGCCCACAGCCTGACCCCCGAGGAAGCGGCTCGCGGCTACCCCGTGCTGCTGCGCGCGGTGGCGACCTACTACGATCCCTATATCGATCCGAGACACGCTGCCCTGTTCGTTCTCGATGAGACCGGCGGCATCATGGTCGCCTTGCCGAGTCTGCCGGTGCTGCCCATTCACACCGGCACACTGCTCGAAATCCGGGGCGTGACCGGCGGGGGTGACTTCGCGCCGCTCGTGGAACATGCGCAAGTGCGCGTGATCGGAGAGGCCAGTCTCCCCACGAAAGTTCCTCGCGCCGGCCTCGAACAGATGATGATTGGGGCGGTTGACGGGCAATGGGTGGAAGTCGAGGGCGTGGTCCACTCGGTTCGGGAAACCGTGGCCAACGTCACCTTGGATCTTGCCTTGGTGGACGGCACTGTGACGGCCACAACCGTGAAGCAGCCGGGCGAGGACTACGTCCGGTTGATTGACGCCAAATTGAGGATTCGCGGCAACGTTGCCCCATTCTTCAACGCCTTCCGCCAGATGACCGGAGCCCACCTGTTCTTTCCGTCCATGGCGCAGGTGGCGGTCGAAGAACCGGCGGCGCCGGACCCGTTCGGATTGCCGGTCCGCGCCATTGGCAGCCTGCTTCGCTACGACCCGGCCATCACGTTCCGCCACCGCGTACACGTGCGCGGGCGAGTCACGTTGCAGTGGCCGGGCCGAACCCTCTGCATCCAGGACGCCACCCAGGGGCTGTGCGCCCAGACTGCCCAGACTGCGCCGCTCGGCGCCGGAGACCTGGTGGATGTGGCCGGCTTCCCGGCCAGCGGTGGGTTCACGCCCACCATGACGGACGCCACCTTCCGGCTGGTGGGACCGGGCCGGTCGGTCACGCCCGTGCCCGTCACCGCCGCGCAGGCCCTAAGCGGCGATCGCGACTCCGCACTGGTCCAGGTGGAGGGCCAGTTGATCGGCCAGGCCAACGGAGCCCCGCAACCGAGGCTGGCAGTCCGCTCGGGAAATACGGTGTTCGCGGCGGTACTGCCAACCGCCATGGCCGGCGATGCGGTTCCGCATCTGAGCGAAGGCAGCAAGCTCCGCATTACGGGAATCTGTTCCGTGCAAGTCGATGCCCAGCAGATGGCGCTGGGAGAGGGCGTGATGCGGCCCGCGTCGTTTCGCATCCTGCTGCGGTCTCCCCGCGATGTCGTCATCGTCGAAGAGGCGCCGTGGTGGAACCGGGAACGCGCGCTGGCCGCGCTCGCCGTGCTCGGGGTGGTGGCCCTGAGCGTGTTCGCCTGGGTGCTGCTGCTGCGCAAGCGGGTAGCCGAACAGACGGGCGCCATTGCCCTCGAAAAGGAGCGCTACCGCTCGCTGGTAGACCACGCCCCCGATATCGTCTTCGCCTCCGGCCTGGATGGTAGCCTGACATCGGTGAATCCCGCCGCCGAGCTTCTCTTGGGCTACACCCAGGAGGAACTGCTGGGGCGGAAGATCTGGGAACTGGTTCCCGCCGCTCAGCGGGAGGCGGCCAGAGAACACGCGCGCCGCCTGTTGGCCGGCGAGTCTCCCGGGCCGCTGGAATGCGAGGTCCGGACGAAGGGCGGCGGGATGCTGGTCGTCGAGGTCAACCTCAGCGTCATGCGCAAGGACGGCAAGCCGGTTACCGTACACGGAATCCTGCGCGATGCCACGGAGCGCCGCCGCCTGGAGGAACAATTGCTGCAGGCGCAGAAACTGGAGGCCATCGGACGCCTGGCCGGGGGCGTCGCCCACGACTTCAACAACCTGTTGACCGTCATCAACGGCTACAGCGACATGTTCCTTAAGGAACTTGCGGAAGACGATCCGAAGCGGCCGGGGATCGAAGAAATTCGCGACGCCGGCGAGTGCGCGGCCGCCATCACCAAGCAGTTGCTCACCTTCGGACAGCGCCAGATCAGCTCCCCCCGCCCGCTAGATCTCAACGCCCTGATCCGCGGCGCCGAGCGCATGTTGCAGCGGCTCATCGACGAGCAAATCCGGCTCGAAACCGACCTCGATCCGGCGCTCGATCCGGTCCAGGCCGATCCCGGCCAGATGAACCAGTTGCTGCTCAACCTGTCGGTCAACGCGCGGGATGCCATGCCGGAGGGCGGCAGGCTCGCGATCGCCACCGCCAACGCCCGTTTCGATTCCGAGAACGCCCCTCGGGGCTGCCAGCCCGGCGCCTACGTGAAGTTGACCGTGGCCGATACCGGCGCCGGCATGGACGAGGAAACCATGCGGCATCTCTTCGAGCCCTTCTTCACCACCAAGCCCAGCGGGCTGGGAACGGGGCTCGGGCTGGCTACCGTTTACGCCATCGTCAAGCAGGCCGGCGGCAACATCGGCGTGGACAGCGAGCCGGGTAAGGGGTGCCGCTTCGAAATTCACTTGCCTTGCGCCGTGGGCCCCCCCGAACCGGTTTCCCCGCCGGCCTTCGAGTTGGCCCCGGGCCAGCGGGATCTGACCGTGCTGGTGGTGGAAGACCAGGACAGCGTGCGCCGCCTCGTGTCCCACGCGCTCCACGGCTGCGGGTGCCGCGTCCTGGAAGCCGCCAGCGGCGATGAAGCGCTGCGCCTCGCCGAAGCGGTTGAAGGCGGTTGCCAGCTCGTGGTGACCGACGTGGTGATGCCCGGCATGAGCGGCAAGACTCTGGCCGAGCAACTGCGCGCCCGCTGGCCGGAGATCAAGGTACTCTTCATGTCCGGCTATCCCAACGAGGTGATTCTCCGCCACGGGTTGATGAACGGCCAGGTCAACTACCTGGGGAAGCCCTTCACGCCGTCCGAGCTGGCGGCCAAGGTCCGCGAAGTGATGGGATGACGGGCGCTACCATCCCAACCACGCCAGCGCCGCCTCCAGCGCCAGCACGCGATCCCCGGGGCCGTCCCCCAGCCGCGCCATGGCGGTTTTCACGTTGCGCACCTGTAAGGCGCGGAACAACTCCTCGCTCTCCGGATCGCCATCGCCGGCCAGCACCAGCGTGGGCGTCCGGAAGTTCGCCGCGAAGAAAACCGGCGAGTGCTTGAGGTACTGCTCCGGATCGTCCCACGGCCACCCGCCCATCCAATTCGCGGCGCGGCGCGGGCCTTCGTGCGAGAGCAGCACATCGGCCGTCCAGTCCACGATTGGCCGCTCGATGACGGCGGCCGCGAAACGGCCGGTGTGCCCGATCAGCCAGGCCGCCACCAGGCCGCCCGCCACCGCGATTCGCGCGGTGTCGATGTATCCCTTCGATACCACGAACTCGACGCCGCGCATCAGGTCGTCGGCGTCGTCGCCGGGGTGGCGGCTGCGCAGCAACTCGCCGAAGGTCTCTCCGTAGCCCGGGGTGCCGCGCGGGTTGGCGCACAGCACCACGTAGCCGCGCGCGGCGAAAATCTGCGCCCGCAACTGGAACTCCGCGCCGTACATGGCGCGCGGGGAATCGCGGATGTCGACGAGCAGCGGATACTTCCTGGACGCATCGAAGCGCGGCGGTTTCACCAGCCACGCCTGAACGCTCCTCGCGGCGGACTCGTAATGGATCTCCTCGGGCGCTTCCCAGGTGCGTTCGGCCAGCAGGTGATCGTTGGGCGAGGCCAAGGTGGCGACGCCGCCGGGAAGGTCGACGGCGAAGGTCACCACGTCGCCGCCCTCGCTCGCGGTGGAGCGCACCGTGGCCGCGCGGCCGTTCGGCGCCAGCGAGAATCCCCGCAGCCGTTCGGTCCGTTTGGTTGCCTGCCGCAGGCTGCCGTCGTTGAAGGCCGCATAAACATGGGTCGAGCCTTCGTCGTCGGCCAGGAAGTAGAGGGTGCGCGAGTCGTTGCTCCATTGGGGATGGGTGGCGTCGCGGTCCAGGGCACCGGCCAGCGCGCGGATGCGGGTGCCGTCGGGGTTCATGACGAAGAGGTGCCGCACGGAGTAATTGCGCGGCTGCGCGCTCCTCATGAGCCAGGCGATTTTGGAGCCGTCGGGCGAGGGCAGCGGGGTTCGGTACCAGCCGGGATCGCGCGTTAGTTGCCTCATGACGCCGTCGGCCCGGCCCATGGAGTATATCGCGCTGTGGTCCGCGATGGCGACGATGGACCGGCCGTCCGGCATCCACGCCGGTTCTCCCCAGTGCTGGAATGCGCCGCTCGAGACCTGTTGCGGAGGGCCGCCGCCGGAGCCGATCGCAAAGATTCGCTCCGGCGCCACGGGCTCTTGCAGCAGCCTCGGCAGCAGGGCCGGCGGAGCCCAACTCGCCGCGCCGGTCTTCTCATCGGCTTCGGCCACGAAAGCGATCCAGTTCCCGTCCGCCGACCACGCCATGCTGTGGACGCCCGCCGCCACAGTGGTGAGCTGCATGTCGCGATCGGAATCCAGGCGCCGCAGGTAGATCTGGGGCTTCGACCCGCGGAGAGAGATCCAGGCGAGGCGGCTGCCATCGGGCGACCACCGCGGCGAGCTGTCGCGCCATGGGCCGGCGGTGAACGCGTAGCGGTCACGGCCGTTCGAGGAAGCCAGCCACACGTTGGCGCGAGCTGTGCCGGTTTCCCGGTCGTTCCACTCCTCGACATACGCCACCCACTTGCTGTCGGGGCTCACCTGCGGGTCGCTGGCGGTGCGCCACATCCACAAATCCTCGGGAGTGGCGGGCTTGCGTTGTGCGATAGCGCCTACCGCGAGGGTGAGGGCTGCGAGCACCAGTTTTCGTCCTGTCACGATAGAAGTCTCGCACACAGCAGGAGGCGCGGGAGGTGGGTGCCCGCATCGGGGATTAACCTTAGTTATCCGCATAATCCTAACCAAATCTATGGCAAACGAAGACGATTAAACTCTCCACTTGCCGCACTTGACCGGATATAATTGTGCTGCGTAGTACTAGGACTTTTCTCAATGGTGAATCTGGCGTGAGCTGTCCGGTGTGCGGTAAGGAGAGCGGACCTCTCAGATTCCTCCGAAGGGGGGAATTCTGCAGCTCTGCGCATCGCCAGCAGCACAAGAATTCGCGGAGCAGAGCAGTGGATTCCATCGAGTCCCCCGAACCGCCCCCTGCGCCAGTTGCCGGGTTCGTGATGGTGCTGTCTCCGCGTGAAGGCGCGCAGGAATGGGCGCCATGTTTGGACGAGGTCAGTCCTCTGCCGCTGGTTTCGTGCCTGTTCCTCGGATGGCCCGTGGAGATTCCTCTGGCGAGGGGCCGCAGTCGCGAATGTGTGGCGCTCACCGCCGCGCCCGCGCCAGGCGCCAGCCGCGTACTGCGATCCGCCGTCTGGCCGCGGCCGGCGAGAGTGGGCGCGCAGGCCCCGCCCTTCGCCATCGCGCCGGAAACCGGGTTCAAGCGTTTGCGCGAAGTGGCCGCTCTTCTCGCCAGCGATCTGGCCGCCGCGGCGCCATCGCTTCAGCCGGCGCCGGTGGAATGTCTGGTGGTTGCCAGTGCCGAGTTGGAGGCCGCGGGCGCCCCTCTGAGCCTGCCGCAATTCGCCGTGACGGCGAGCGAGGATCTGGATCGCCTGCGCGAAGCCGCTGCTCTTCGGGCCAGTAACCTGGCGGGCGCGGCGCCATCGCTTCAGCCGGTGCCGGTGGAGTGCCTGGCGATTGCCAGCGCCGCTCTCGAGGCCGCGGCGGCGGTTTGGCCCGCGGCTCTTCCTTCCTTCCAGGGTCTGACGTCGATCGCCGCGCTGTCCCGCCGTCCGCGGCCGGCCACTCTGTTGGAGGCGGGCGAGCGGCGGCAACTTTCCGGCGGAGCCGAGCAGCCGCGTAACGGCGCCGTGCTGCTGCCTTTCCAGCCACGCGAGAATCTGCCGCGTTTCAGCGTCTCCGCGTGTTTCGAACCGCCGGCGGCTCTGGCGGTAAGCGCTCCGCGGCTGTTGGCCAGCGATGAATGGATGACGTCCGCGCCTCCCGGTCTGACGGCCCGGATGACTCTGCCTTCGATAGCGGAAACCGTGCCGCTTCGCTCGCTTGCGCCGGCGATGCCCTGCGCCACACAATCGTGCCCGCCCGCCGTCGAGCCGCGGCTTCCGGCCTGCGCCTCGTTCCAGCCGATGCCCCAACCCGAGGCCGTGTTGGTGGATGCGATCCCGAGCGTGGTGGCGGTCACCGCTCTCAGTCTCGGCTTGCGGTTGCCCGGAATGCCTGCGTGGCGGGCCCAGGATTCTCTGCGCGGTGCGCACCTCGGCCGGGCGGATGCCCCCGCTGCAAAGCCCGTGGAAACGTGGCCGGCCGTGCAACCCTGTGCGCCAGCGCCCGCGGTGAGTTTGCCGCAACTTTCCTTCCCGGTCCCGGCCCTTGCCGCGGCCTCGGGACGCGAGCGGCTGGAATGCATGGCGGAGCCCGACAGGAGGCTGCGGCCCGCGCCGCTTGTCCCGGCGGCGGCGCGCATGGTGGTGCCCGTGATCGTTGGCGCGCGCTTCCGACAGCGGGTCTCCGTGGGCAAGGCGTTCACCGTAGGACTGGCCGGGAGGCCCGCCGCCATTCTGCCGCCGGCACCTTTCGCCGCGCTGGATTTCCACTGCCGGCCCAAGCCTGGCGTGGCTGCCAGGCAGACGGAGTGGATTGAGCCCGCCATCGCGGTGATCGGTCCGCGGCAGATCGTGCGGCCGCTTTTCGACCGATGGGAAGATGTGGCGCAGGCGGCCCCGGGTGCGAAGTCCGGCTTCAAGAAGGTCGCCGCCATGCCGCGCACCATGCGGCAGATCGCCGACAGCAAGCGCACGCGTCACATCATCGGAGCGATCGCCGCCGGGCTGTTCCTGGGAGCCGCCACTTGGTATTCGTTCGCAAGCGGGAGCGGCCGCAACGCACGGGAGATCGGTCCGGAAGTGGCCTCCAACGAGACTCCGTCCGTGCCCGTGCGGCATGAGCCGGCTGGAAAAATCTCGCGTCTGCGCCAAGCCATCGCCGACCGCGCCGCCGTCTCCTGGAGCGACAGTTTCCGCGGCGGCATGGAGGCTTGGGGCGCTGGCGCGAAGTCTTGGGCGCCCGGTTGGACCCGATCCGCCGACGGCTATGTTCAGCCCGGATCGTTGGCCGTCTTCCACCCCACCTTGACTTACACGGATTACACCCTGGAGTTCTTCGGCCAGATCGAACGCAAGAGCATGGATTGGGTGGTCCGCGCGCGCGACAGCAAGAACTACTACGCCATGAAGCTCACCATGGTGCAACCCGGAATGCGTCCGGTGGTCGCCATGGCGCATTACTCCGTGGTGAACGGCGAGAAGACCGGGTACACGGAGACGCCGCTCGACATCATGGTACACAACAGCCGTCCGATGCAGGTGCTGCTGGATGTGAAAGGCAACCGTTTCACCGCATCCGTGGACGGCCAGGAAGTGGGGAGTTGGACCGACGATGCGCCCGCCACGGGTGGAGTCGGTTTCTTCGCCGAGGCCGGCGAGAAGGCCCGTCTGTATTGGATGAGAGTTTCCAGGAACCAGGATTTTCTGGGCCGCATCTGCGCCTATGTTGCCGGATCGCCGAGCGTGCAGACCGCCGCGTTGTGGCCTCAGGACCCTTGCGGCTCTGGGCGCCGCAACGGTCCGAATACGCCCGTTGAACCCGCCGAGCCGTTGGGCATGGCGGCAATTGTCACTCTGCGGCGCTTCCGGGTGCGCGGCCGCGCCCTCCACGCCGTCCCGCATTTCGTAGAACGGAGAATCGAGACATGGAGTCGGTAACCCCCCAATCGAGCCGCCGAACGGCTATGCCGGAAGGCGTGATGTCAATCGAGGAGGGCAATCAGCAGAAGCGCGCCAGCCGCACATTATCGAAAGCCGTCTCCCTGCACCTCGAGGGGAAAATGGAGATCGCGGCCAGGCTGCTGGAAAAGGCTATTGAAGGCGGAGAGAACGATCCCTCGCTGTTCTCGGCCCTGGGCCACATTCAGTATGAGATGCGCGACTATGAAGCCGCCGCGGCCACGTACGCCCGGATGGCGCAGGCCGAGCCGCTGCATCGCACCGCGCACTTCAACCTGGGCGTCTGCCGGGGCAACCTGCAGAAGTGGAGACCGGCCGCCGAGGCGTTCCGTAGCGCCCTCGAAGCCGATGCCACCCGCGCCGAGGCCTTGCTGGGACTGGGAATCTCGCTGATCCATGCCGGCAGCCCCGCCCAAGCCCTGGAGCCGCTCGACAAGTACCTCAGCCTCTTCCCCGACCACGAACAGGCGATGTTCGGCAAGGGCGTGGCGCTGCAGCAGACCGGACGGCCCGCCGAAGCGGTGGAATTGTACCGCAAGGTGCTGGCTCGCAACCCGCGCTGCGAGGAAGCCGTCTCCAATCTGGTGGCCATGTTCCTGGAGAAGAAGGACTACGTGTCGGTGCGGCGCTACGCGCAGATGCTGGTCGAACTGCAGCCGGATTCGCCCGTGGCCGCCGAAGCCCTGGCCACCCTGGCCTTCTCCGAAGGCGACTTCGCCACCGCCGCGCGCTATTGCAACAGCCTCTCGCAATGGATGCCCGACCGGTTCGAGAACTGGTTCAATCTGGGCGTGGCCTATCACAAGCTCGGCGACTTTCAGAAGGCCGCCCACGCCTATGAGCAGGCCGCGGTGCTGAATCCGCAGTCGCTGCAATCCCACCTCAACCTGGGCGTCGCCCGGCAGGAACTGAACGACTTGGCGGGTGCGCGCGCCAGCTACGAAAAGGCGCTGGAAATCGACCCCAGCCAGGCCGGCGTTCTGTGGAACCTGGCGCTGGTGTTGGAACAGCAGGGCGAACGCAAATCGGCCGAGCAGCTCTACGCCCGGATAGGCCGCGATGCCACCGAGTACGGCGATGCCCGCTTCCGCCTGGGTTACCTGCGCCTGCTGGGCGGCGAGAGCCCGGCCGATTACCAGGCCAGCGCCGAGGCATTTCAGGAGTGCCTCTCGCGCCGCGCCGATTGGCCCGAGGCGTGGCTGAACTCGGGAATCGCCTTCGCCCGCTCCTCGCGGCTCGTCGAAGCCCGCCGCTGTTTCGAGGAGACGCTCATGCTGCGTCCCGACTCTTCCGACGCGGTGCGCGGTCTGGCGGCCCTGGCGCTCGATCAGCAGGACTTCGACGCGGCCCTGAACCTGCACCAGCGGCTCATCGAACTCGGCGAACACTCGCCGGAATTGTTCTATAACGCCGGCCTGATCTGCCAGAGGCGCGGCAACGCGCAGGACGCCGTGAGTTTCTACCAGCAGGCGCTGGGCGAGGATCCCCAGTTCGCCGAAGCTCTTCTGAACCTCGGCCATGCTTACATGGACCTGGGTCAGGAGGAAGAAGCCCGCTCCCATTGGCGCAAGGCGATCCGCGAAAAGCCCGAGCTGGCGCAATCCTACTTCGAACCGGCCGCCGCTCAGGGACTGGCGTAGGTCTCTCCGCGGATGCCGTAAGCGCGGCCCCGGAACGCGCCCGCTCTTGCGGCCCCTGGTACCCTGAACGCGAGCGTGAGGGTGCGGCCCGGCAGCGGCACCGAACCACACGGTCGAAGGCCTCGGGAAACCACAACTTCGATACTGCCCGCGCCCGGCTCTGTCACGGCTTCCACCGGAGCGGTTGGGGTGCGCGACGCAGAGGCGACTTCGCCGGCGGGATGCGGGGCGCCAACGGCCGGGCGCCGATGGCACTATACTTTTAGCTTATGGCGTATCG
>Ga0182011_10004911_pt1 | contig 10623 bp, 4 predicted proteins | sample 711E1DmetaG_FD_120481 | JGI IMG/M metagenome (GOLD analysis project Ga0182011, IMG submission 120481) | Permafrost microbial communities from Stordalen Mire, Sweden - 711E1D metaG | ecosystem: Environmental > Terrestrial > Soil > Wetlands > Permafrost | place: Sweden: Stordalen | collected...
GTTGAACTCCTTACCCACTTCCTCGAGAGTGCGGGCTCGGCCGTCCTCCAGACCGAAACGCAGTTGCAGAACACGACGCTCGCGGCCGGTCAGCGAGTCGAGGACCGCCTCGACCTGCTCCTTGAGCAGCTGGTGGGAGGCAGCTTCCGCAGGCGCCAGCGCGCCGCGATCCTCGATGAAGTCGCCCAGGTGCGAATCCTCTTCCTCGCCGATGGGGGTCTCGAGGCTCACCGGCTCCTGGGAGACCTTGATGATCTCGCGGACCTTCTCCGGCGTAACGACGACCTCCTGGCCCTTGCTCATCGCCTCGGCGATCTCTTCGACCGTCGGCTCGCGGCCGAGCTCCTGGAGCAGGGTGCGGGAGACGCGGATCAGGCGGTTGATCGTCTCGACCATGTGGACCGGGATGCGGATCGTCCGCGCCTGGTCCGCGATGGCGCGGGTGATGGCCTGGCGGATCCACCATGTCGCGTACGTGGAGAACTTGTAGCCCTTCTCGTAGTCGAACTTCTCGACCGCGCGGATGAGGCCGATGTTGCCCTCCTGGATCAAGTCGAGGAATGACATGCCGCGGCCGATGTACTTCTTCGCGATCGAGACGACCAGCCGCAGGTTCGCCGACGTCAGCTGCTCGCGCGCGTCGCGCCCGATCCGAACCAGCTCGCCGCGGCGGTGGGCCAGCTTGGTGTTTGCCGGAACCTCCGGGTCGTGGCCCAGGCGGCGCAGCAGATCGGTGTCGTGCTCGCCTTCGATCCAACGCTGGAGGGCCGGGTACGCGACGGCTTCTCGGCTCCAGTCGTAGATGGCGCGCAGCCCGACGTTGTCCCGAGAGTCGAGGTCGCCGTTGTGCACGGCGAAGTAGGCCCGGTCGAGCAGAGCGAGAAACGCGTCCGCGGACAGCGACTCGTTGTAGGCAAGGACCAGATGTCGGGCCTCCTTGAGGAGCTCCTTGGTCCCTTCGGTGGTGGCGTCCTTGCCGGCTTTCACCAGGTGGAAGTCAGGCGTCGCAATCAGGAGGTCGGCGGCTTCCTCCGCCTTGACGGCGTCGGCGACCATGCGCGCCGATTCGGCCGCGAAGGGCAGCTTGTACTGCGGCTTGATCGTCCGGGTCTTACGCTCGGTCTCGTGGTGCGTCCACTCGTGGAGCGAGACGATGCCCTTCCATGGCTCGTCGACCATCTGCTCGCCGAGCTCGATGGCCTTGGCCAGCACGACCTCTTCCTCGGCCGTGAGAAGCGCGACCTTGCCGATCTCCTTCAGGTACATCCGGACCGGGTCGTCGATCCCGATCATGTCGGCGGAGAGCGCCTCGAGCTCCTCGGGAGTCGGCTCCTCGAGAGCCTCCGCGTCCAGCTTGACCGGGACCTCGCCCGCGGCGTGCGGCCCGACCAGGGCGTCTTCCTCGACGACCTCCACCCCGAGCTCGACCGTGTCGTCCTCGAGTGCCTCCGGAGGCACCAGCTCCTCGTCCTCGTCAGCGAGGAGCTCGTCCTCGTCGAGCGGCTCGTCTTCGGCCGAGCGGCGCGTTCGCACGCCCGCGGCCTTGGCCTCCTCGAGATCTGCCTTGCGGCGGCTGCCGCCGGAGAGGGCCACCTCTACCAGTTGCTTGTCCAGGGGGTCGGTCATCGGTGTCCTCCAGCAGGTGTCAGGTTGCTCACGGCTTCGCGCCGCCGGCCCAGCGACCGAAGCGCTTCTTTGAATTGGCGATTGGCCTCGAGAAGCCGGGCCCAGGTTTCGCGGTCACCAACGGCTTCGGCTTCGACGATCTCGTTGCGAATGAATTCGAGCTCGGCTCTGATTCGATCGGCCTCCAAGGCCAGGAGGCACTGATCAACGCCATTGCGGACGTGATCGGTGTCGAGCGTGGTTGGGTCGTTGGGGCCGCGGTCCGCATACAGGGCGATGGCCAGGCTGTGCAGCTCCGGGGGCAGCGCCTCTAGGAAACGCATGCGCTTGAAGTCGCCCTGACCACCGGCCTCGCGGTCGAGGTCGCGGTCGGTCAGCATCGCAACCAGCAGCTCGCGCGCCGGCGTGCTGGGAAGCCGCGCTCCCTGCGCCGCCAGCGTCTCGGCGACACGTTCCTGCTGCTCGGGCACGAGCAGAAGCAGCCTCAGCAGACGAGCTTCCTCGCGCGTCAGCGACTTCAGCTCGGCCTTCGTGTCGATCGTGTCCGGCGCCGACATGACGGCGTCCGCCGTGAAGCGCCCCGAACCGGTGCCCGCCCCGCCCGAGCCTCCACGCCCGTCCGCGCCCGCCTGCCCCACCGGCACAGGCGCCCGCAGCGCCTCCAGCAGGACCCGCTCCTCCACCCCGGTCCGGCGCGCCAGCGTCTGGAGATAGCTATCGCGCATGACCGGATCGCGGATCTCGCGCAGGATCGGGAGCAGTGCCCCAACAGCGTGGCGCCGCCCCTCGGCCGTCCGGATCGGGAAGGCCGTGGCGTAGTAATCGATCAGGAACTCGATAATCGGCTGGGCGGTGCGGATCGCCTCCCGCCAGAGATCGGGCGTGTCGCGGATGACTTCGTCCGGGTCCTTGCCCTGCGGCAGCCGCGCCACCCGAACCCGCGTGATCTCGACGCCGGTCTCCTCGGCCGCGAGCGACCCGATGAGCCGGAACAGCTCCGCTCCGCCGATAGAGCCGGCATGTTGCCCCGCGGGATCGACGTCGTAGGCGAGGACGATCTCGCGCGCATAGCGGGCGATGAGCGCGACCTGCGCCGGCGTAAGCGCCGTGCCGAGGCTGGCCACGACGTTTTCGAAGCCGGCCTGATGCGCCATCAGCGCGTCGGTGTACCCCTCGACGAGAACTGCCTCTTCCGACCGCCGCATCTCGCCGCGGGCCCGCTCGATCAGATACAGCGTGCGGCTCTTGTCGAAGAGCGCCGTCGCCGGGGAGTTGAGGTATTTCGGGGCGCCGGCGTCGTGAGTGACGGCCTCGTGCGCGCCGGCATCCGCGGCCGCGTCGACCGCCGAAGCCGCGCCTTTGGCAGCGGGGAGGATCCGCCCGCCGATCCCCACCGCGTTCCCCGCCGCGTCGCGGATCGGGAAGATCACCCGCGAGCGGAACTTGTCATAGGCTCCTCGGCCGCCCTGCCGCTGACTCGTCAGGCCCACTTCCGCGAGCTCCGCCAACGCGACGTTGCGGCGGCTCTGGAGCATCTTGATCATCTGATCCCAGCCACCGGGCGCCCAGCCCAGCTGGAAGCGTTCGATCGTCTCGTCCGTGAAGCCGCGGCCGTGCAGGTATTCGAGCGCGGGCGCACCGGTCTTCGATTGCGTCAGGACGATGTGGTAGAAGGCGATCGCCTGCTCGAGGACCTCGCGCAGGCGAGCCTTTCGGGCGTCCTCGCGGCTCGTCCGCTCGTCGACCTCGATGCCGGCCCGCGCCGCCAGCCGCTTGAGAGCATCGGGGAAGCTCAGACTCTCGCGCCGCATGACGAAGCTGAAGATGTCGCCGCCTTCGCCGCAGCCAAAGCAGTGCCAGCTATCGCGCGACGGGGTCACGACGAAGCTGGGGGTTTTCTCGCCGTGAAACGGACAGAGTCCCTTGTAAGTGGTGCCGGCCTTGCGCAGCTCCACCTGCTCGCCGACGATCTCGAGGACCGACAGCTTGCTCTTGACTTCTGCGGCTACCCCAACTGCCAAACGTTTCTCCTGCTTATCAGGCGGCCGACGAGACTCCGACGTTCACTCTTCGCCACCTCCGACCGAATGGATCGATCCCCCATCGACCGCCCGATCGAATGCCCAGCCTGCCGACCGACCGTCCGACTGCGGGCCGGTCGAGCAACCGACCGATTCCTGTCGAGCCGATCGATCGCGCGCCCCGTCGAGCCGCCCAATTTCTGGCCCGACCTCTCGGCCGAACCACCCTGACATAACTAACGGCCTGTCAAGTCTTGACAGGCCTTCGCCGCCGGATTCTTACCACTTTTCGCCGCGTTTGTATACCCCTGGGGGGTATTGACATGTCAAGTGGGCGAGGCTGGCATCACCCGGCACGGCAGGTTGAGGGCCTCTCGATCCGATCTCACGCGGCGAACGAACGACGCCTGTCTACCCGCCCCTGAGCCAGCCGGCTCGCACCTCGCCGGGGGAAAGCCGGGCCAGGAGCCCGAGCAGCGGGATGGCGGCGGCGAACGCTTCCGAGAGCGTGTCCGGGAGGTTCGGCGAGAAGACCTCGTCGTCGGACAGGGGGCGGCCGAAGGTCACGTCCTTGAGCTTCAGCAACTCCGCCCCGGGATGGTCAACTGCGAAACCGGCCGGGACGCGTTTGAGGCCATCGCCGCTGACCGACCCGAAGGTGCCGACAAATGTTGGGTTCTTGAGGGTCGCCTCGACCTTGTCGAAGTCGTTCGCCACCAGTTGCCGCCAGGCAGCCAGCTGAGCCGGTTCGGGATGCCACATGCCGCCGCCGGCGAGCATCTCGCCGGGCTGGAGGTGGAAATAGGCCCCAACCCCGCCGCCGTCTCCCGTCCACGGGAAGCCTGCGGATACGTGCGTCTTGTAGGGCGACTTGTCGGCGGAGAATCGGACGTCGCGGTAGATCCGGAAGGGCGAGTGTGTCGGATCGGCTCGAAGGGGTAGGCCGTCCGCCTCGAATCGCTCGGCCAGGGCGCGGCACATGGCCTCCATTGGCTCCTTGAGCAAACGCTCGTACTCGGCCTTCCGAGGCTGGAACCACGACCGCTCGTTGTGCAACGCGAGCTCGACCAGGAATTGGACGGCGTCCCGCGAGAAGCCGGTGAAGGGTGCTGCCACGGCCATCGGTTCTCCTCCCGAGGGGGACGTGCGATGAGGCAACGAGAATCATCTCACAGAGTGTCTGGGGCGCGGAATAGCCCGGCCAAGCGTCCCATTGCACGTGGAAACGGCGCCGAGTGGGTCGCCCGGTCACTCGGGCCTGGGCTCGTCCAGGACCTCGCGAACCTTGCGGGCCAGGCGCTCGGGGGTGAACGGCTTGGGCAGGAACGCGTAGCGCTGGGCGGGCATCTGGGACAGCACCGTCGCCTCGGCGTGGCCGGACATCAACACGGCACGCGCCTGCGGAGCGACGGTGGCCAACCGCTTGAGCAGCTCGGGCCCGTTCATGCCGGGCATCATGACGTCACTGACGATCACATCTACGGCCGCGCCGATGCGGCCGGCGAGACGGATTGCCTCGGCCCCATCCGCCGCCTCGAGCACGACGTAGCCGTGGGCCCGCAGCCCGAGCACGGCCAGACGGCGCACGCGGGGCTCGTCCTCGACGACCAGCACCGTTTCGATACCGCTGGGGGTCGGCCGCGGCGACGCCGCCACGGGCTGGGGGTCCGCTGCACCGCTCTTGCGGGGCAGGTAGATGCGGAAGGTCGTGCCCTGGCCCGGCTCGCTGTACACGCGGATGTGGCCGCCGATCTGCCTGACGATACCGTGGCATGTGGCCAGACCGAGGCCCGTGCCCTTGCCCATCTCCTTGGTGGTGAAGAACGGCTCGAACAGGTGTGAGCGCACCTCATCAGTCATGCCTACTCCTGTGTCGGCCACCGCCAGCAGCACGTACGGCCCAGGAGTGGCGCCCGGGTGTGCTCGGGCCGACTCTTCGTCGATGTCCTCGTCGGCCGTCTCGATCAGCAGGCGACCGCCATCGGGCATCGCGTCCCGGGCATTGACGGTCAGGTTGACCAGCAGCTGCTGTATCTGGCCCGGGTCCGCCTCAACGGTCCCAACACTGGGATCGAGCGCGCTTTCGATCTCGATATCGTCGCCCAGCAGCCGCTGGAGCATCTTGAGCGAGTCGGCCACGAGGGCGCTCAGATCCAGCCGCACCGGGGCGACGATCTGCCTGCTGGCGAACGCCAGCAGCTGCCTCGTCAGGGTGGCTGCCCGTTCGCCGGCCGTACCCACCTCGTTCAGATCGAGCCTGGCCGGATGGTCCGCCGGCAAGTCCGGCGGAAGGTCGAGCTTGCACATCTCGACGTAGCCGAGAATCGCCGTCAGCAGGTTGTTGAAGTCGTGGGCCACGCCGCCGGCCAGGCGCCCGATGCCCTCCATCTTCTGCGACTGCAGCAGCTGCTCCTGGAGGGTGCGTCGCTCGCTGATATCCTGGATGACCCCGTCGTAGGCGATCGGCGTCCCATCGGCGTCCAACCGCTGGACCGGCGTGTGGCGAACCCACCGGACGGTCCCGTCCTTGCGCAGGATGCGGTACTCGAGCGGCGCCGTGCGCTCGCCCGCCAGGATCCGCCGAACCTGATCGGCCGCGGCCTCACGGTCCTGCGCCACGACCAGGCTGAACCACAGACCCGGGTCGCCGGACAGCTCCTCGGCCGAGTATCCGGTTACCGCGACACAGCCGGGACCGTGGCTTGCGCTCGCCGCCCGCCCGTTCTCGATCTTCACGCTCATCACGTAATCCGTGATGGTGTCGATGATGTGGTGGTAGCGCTCCTCGCTCTCGCGGCGTGCCTCCTCGGCCATCTTGAGATCGGTGATGTCATCGGAGAGCCCGAGCACGTAGCGTGCCTGGCCGTGCTCATCGAAGATGGGGATCTTCGTTGTGTGAAAGATCCGGCGCCCGCGATGCGGGGTCGTGAGGGCCTCCTCGGGCACTTCGATGGTCTGCCCCGTCAGGACCACCTGCCGCTCCACCGACGCGAAGAAGGCCGACTCATCGGCCGGCGCCAAACCCTGGTCTTCCTGGCCGACCAACTCGTCCCGCGAGTAGCCCAGCGCCAGTTCGGTGGCTCGATTGACGCGGACGAAGCGCAGGTCGCGGGCGTCCTTGACGAACACCATCGTGGGGATGTTGTCGATGATGCTGGCCAGGAATCGCTCGCTCTCCCGCAGCGCCTCTTCGGCCCGTACCCGGTCGGTCATGTCCTCGCAGGTGCTGAGCATCCCGACCACGCGCCCGTCGCCATCGAAGAGCGGCACCTTGCTGACCCGCACCCACGTCTTGCGGCCGCCTGCTCTAACCTGCATCTGCTCGTAGCCGAGCTTGGGTCGGCCGCTCTCCATCACCGAGCGATCGTCCGCCATGTACTCGTCGGCGAATTCCCGCCAGCTCAGGTCGTAGTCCGTCTTGCCTACGATCTCGGCCGGATCGGACAAGCCGGCGTCGTGGGCGAAGGCCTCGTTGCAGCCGACGAAGACCGCGTTGGTGTCCTTCCAGCAGATGCGCTGGGGGACGGTGTCGAGCACCAACCGGAGCATCTGCCGCGAGCGGAAGAGCTCTTCCTCGGCGCGACGGCGAGCGATGATGTCGTGCAGGGTGGCAACGTAGCCGTCCCCAAACCTGGTGACACTGACCTCGTACTCGCGACCGAAGCCCTCGGGGTCGCTGCGCTCGGGAACGTCGTGGTCTCGAACCGAGCTTCGCAGGAGGGGCTCCCCGGTTTCGACGACGCGAACGTAGGCGTCGAACTGCCCGTTCGCGCGCCGGCCGGGGAAGAGGTCGAGAATCAGGTGGTCGATGAGCTCCTCGTGCGGCACGCCGCTGATGCGGCTGGCGGCTTCGTTCGAATATACGATCCGAAAGTCGACGATGCGTCCGGTCTCGTCCCGGATCGCGCTGTTGATGAGGACGCCGTCCATCAGCCCGTCCAGGCAGGCCGGGAAGCTTCCGTCGGAGCTCGCGAGACGCGCCTCGGCCTCGAGACGCCCGCGCTCTGACTCCGCGAGCTGGAGCGACAGGTCCGCCAGCCGGCGGCGCAGAAGCTCGCCCTCGTCGGCCGAGTCGCGGGCGTCGTCACGCACGGGAACATCCGGCTCGCCAGGGCTCAGCTTTCGCTTGCGTCTGCTCATCGATGACTCCGGCCGCTCGTCCTTGCCGGCACGGTGACGACGGGACGGCATCCCGGCCCCCAGGCCTCCCCGCGAGGGATCGGTCGCGGAGCCGGGATCCTGCAGAAATCCACGCTGCTCGGTCCCCGCGGCGTAGCCGGGGTCGCTGCCCCTTGAGCGTCAGCCTATAGGATGGGGGGACCGTGACCCTGACCTAAACGTCCTAGCGACACGCCCCGCGGCCTGCGGAACCGGCCGGCCGGCCGGGGGGCGAAAGCACTCCGCGCCCCACGCCGCCGCCGTGAGTCGTCGTCGTGCGTTCGATGCCGCAGGCGACTACCCCCCGGCGTGCTTGCGCGTTGTCCGATCTCTGGCTCAAACTGCCCGATCTACGGATACGGAGGAACGACCCTTTGGACGAAGCGACGCCTCAGCCCGACCGGCCCGCGGTGGAACCGGGCGGAGTCGGCGGTCCAACCCGGGCGGGGCGGTCGGGCGGGCCTGAAACGCGGACCCTGCGGGCACGCATGTGGGCGCTGGCGCAGGCCTCGCTCCCAAGAGGGGCCCTGATTCTCTCGTCGGTCACGGCCGTCGGCGTGATCCTGGGTCTGCTGGAAACCAAGGTGCTTGCCCATTTCTTCGGCGCCGGAACCGACACCGACGCCTTCTACGCGGCGCAGGTGCTGCCCAGTCTCGTGCTCGAGGTCCTGGTCGTGGGTGGGGTCAGCGCCTCGTTCGTGCCGCTCTTCGTGGGGCTTCGGGACGAGGACCGGGCCGACGCACTGGCCTTCGGGCGGACGATCCTGACCTTCGCGATCCTGGCCATGACGGTCGCGACGGCGATCATGACCGTGTTCGCGCCGCAGTGCGTGTCATTCGTCGCGCCGGGGTTCAACGGCGATCAGCGGGACGAGTGCATCAACCTGTTCCGAATCCTGAGCGTGACCCAGATCATCTTCGCGGCAACGTGGATCCTGGGTGAGGTCCTGATTGCGGAAAAGCGGTGGCTCACCTACGCCATTGCGCCCCTCATGTGGTCCGGCGGGATCATCGTCGGCACGTTGCTTTTGCAGGACGCGCTCGGCATCTACGGGTCGGCGATTGGGGCGGTGGCCGGAGCGCTCGCCTATCTCGGAATCCGCCTGATCGGCGTGCTGCGGGCGGGCTTCCTTCCCTGGCCGAGCCTCAACCTGCGGACGAAGGGCCTGCGGCAGTACGCCGTGCTGATGCTCCCCAAGATGCTGAGCCAGCCGCTCGAGTCGTCGGTGATCGTGCTCTACTTCACCGCTCTGGCGTCGACCCTCCAGACCGGGTCCGTGAGCGACCTCACCTGGGCCCGCAAGTTCCAGACGAATCCCGAGCTCGTGATTGGCGTCCAATTCGCCATCGCGGCCTTCCCCGCCCTCGCAGCCGCAGCGGACCTGGGCGACAGACGAGCCTTCCGGAAGGTCTTCAGCAGGAACCTGGCGACGATTGCGGTTCTGTCGACCGCCGTCGCCGTCGGCCTGCTGGCGCTGGGCTGGCTCGCCGTGCGGATCGTGCTGGCCGGCGGCGCATTCGACGCCAACGACGTCAGCATCACGACAATTCTCGTCGCTGTGTTCGCGGTTTCCATCCCGCTGGAGAGCGTGGTCGAGCTGCTGGCCCGAGCAATCTACGCGACCAAGAACACCATGATCCCCACTCTTGCCTCCGTCGCCAGCTTCGTCGCCCTGTTTCTCACGGCCGAATTGCTCGCCCCGCGTGCCGGCCTGGTGGCAATCCCCGCCGCCTACGGGGTGGGACAGGGCGTCAAGCTCGTGATCCTCGCCATTGCGCTCGCTCCACGGATGGATCGCATCGGCCGGCCCGTGCCGGCGCCGGTCTGGACGCCTCCGCGCGTAGCGGCGCGGCTGGCCCATCAGGAGTTGCGCGGCGCATACCCGGGCCGCTCCAGCGGCCGCGCGCCCAAGATTGCCTTCGCGATCGTGGCCTCGGCGTGCCTGGTGGTGGCAGGCCTCTACACCGCGAGTCAGGCCCTCAATGGAGCGAGCTTCGGCTACGCGCCGGTGGTCACGCCCAGGCCGCGAGTGCAGGCCACCGAGGACATCGCCGTCGCCACGCCCGGGCCCTCGGGCATCGCGGCCGCGACTTCGACCGCCACGGCGGGCCCGACGCAGGCGGAGACTCCCGCTCCATTCGGATCTGCCGCCTCTCCCACCCCAACCGGCCAGTTCGCCATGGATCTGTATCAGCCGGGCGACTTCATCGGGGAGCTCAAGAACACCTGGTGCATTCCGGCGGCGATGCAGACGATGGAGAACATCATGAACGCAGGGGCGGACACGTCCGAACAGACGCAGGCCTATTTGTACGACCTGGCCAATCAGATCTCGGAGGCCCGCAACGGCAGTCCGAATCCGGAAGGCCTGACGGGGGGCTTGCAGCAGGGCGGCTACGGAAACTACGCGATCCAGACCAAACCGACCATGGCGGCGGCGGTCAAGTTTGTCGTCAAGCAGATCCGCCTCACGAACCGGCCGGCCGCGCTCTTCGTCTGGTTTGGCTGGCACACCTGGGTCGTGTCGGGCTTCGTCGCCTCGGCCGACCCGGCGGTCACGGACAACTACAACGTCCTGTCCCTCTCCATCGAGGACGTCTGGTACAACCGCCACTCAACGTTGTGGAACAAGACCAGAGGCGGCTACTCGCGCCCGCCCGACTCGCTCGTGGCGTACGGCTTGCTTTCGCAGGATTACCTGAAATGGGACCAGGCGGTCTACTACGCCGGCAAGCAGACCCAGTTCGTGTTCGCGGTGCCGGTCCAGTAGGCGGGGCCACCGGTTCCGCGCAGCGGATCGGCGGCGAGACGCGCCCA
>Ga0182011_10004913_pt1 | contig 10619 bp, 7 predicted proteins | sample 711E1DmetaG_FD_120481 | JGI IMG/M metagenome (GOLD analysis project Ga0182011, IMG submission 120481) | Permafrost microbial communities from Stordalen Mire, Sweden - 711E1D metaG | ecosystem: Environmental > Terrestrial > Soil > Wetlands > Permafrost | place: Sweden: Stordalen | collected...
GCGGCCGCGGGCTTGGCGGACTTGGGCTTGGCGGCCGCGGGCTTGGCGGACTTGGGCTTGGCGGCCGCGGGCTTGGCGGCCGCGGGCTTGGCGGCCGCGGGCTTGGCGGCCGGCGCGCTCTTGGCCTCGGCCGGCTTGGGCTTCGTGGCGCCCTTGGCCTCGACGCCGGACTTCTCGGCCTTGACAGGCTTGGCGGCCTTGGCCGGTTTCTCCGCCTCGACGGCCTCAGCTGCCTTCTCCTCGACCGGCGCCGTGGCCGTTGCGACTGCAGCCTCAGCCACAGGCGCAGGCTTGGCTGCAGGCGCCGGCTCGGCCGCCTTCGCCGGCGCTGCCACAGGCGCCGGCGTCGCGGGCTTGGCCGCCGCTGCGGGCGCCGCGGGCGCGGGGGCTGCAGCAGGTGGTGCGCTCGCGACGCGGGCCGCCTCCTGGGCCTGCCTCGCCGCCTCAGCTGCTTCGGCCTCGGCCACGCGCGCCGCCTCAGCAGCGGCCGCCTCCGCGGCGGCCTTCTCGGCCGCCGCCCGTACTTGCGCCGCCTTGAACTCGTCCTCAGCCACCTTTTGGCGGCCCTCGGCCACGGCATCCGCCACGACCTTGATGATCAGGGCGCACGAGCGGATGGCGTCGTCGTTACCCGGGATGACGTAGTCGACCTCGTCCGGGTCGCAGTTGGTGTCCACCAGGGCCACAATCGGGATACCGAGTTTGCGCGCTTCCTTGACGACGATCGCTTCCTTGCGTGGGTCGACCACGAACACCGCTGCCGGCAGCCGCTCCATAGCGGCCACGCCGCCGAGGTTGGTCTCAAGCTTGGCAAGGTCGGCGCGCAGGCTCATCGCCTCGCGCGTCGGCAGCAAGTCGAGCGAGCCGTCTTCGACCAGCTTGCGCAGCTCGTGCAGCCGCTTGATCCGCTTACTGAGCGTAGCGAAGTTGGTGAGCAGGCCACCCAGCCAACGGTTGCACACGTACGGCTGATCGACGCGCTCAGCCTCGGCCTTGATGGCGTCCTGGCACTGCTTCTTGGTGCCCACGAAGAGCACCGAGCCGCCGCGTCCGGTGGCCGAACGCAGGAAGGCGTAGGCCTCGTCGATGAGCAGCGTGCTCTTCTGCAGGTCGATGATGTAGATGCCACCGCGCTCGCCGAAGATGTAGGGCTTCATCTTCGGGTTCCAGCGGCGAGTCTGATGGCCGAAGTGGACGCCGCTCGTGAGCAGGTCCTTCATGTTGACCGTAGGCGTAGGCACGGGATGCCTCCTCGTGGATCGGTTGCATAGTGCGCCGGCAGGAGCACGCGGATTCCCTCTCGGGCACCGCCGCGGGCCGTGGTCCACCGGGTCGGTTAGGACAAAGTAGGCGAGATTGTACCACAGCCCAGCCGCCACAGAGAGGGCCGGCGGCGGCGCTAGCCGGCCGGGACGCTAGCCGATGGCGGCCGGCTCCACCTCGTCGCGCAAGCGGCCCTTCAGGCGCAGCACGGCCTTGGTGTGCAGCTGAGACACGCGCGACTCGGTGACGCCCAGCACCTCACCGATCTCGCGCAGGGTCAGATTCTCGTAGTAGTAGAGAGCGATGACGATCTTCTCGCGCTTGGGCAGCGCGTCGATGGCAGCTGCCAAACGAGCCTTCATCTCGCTCAGATCGAGCATGCGCGAGGGATCACGGCTCTTGGGATCCTCGAGCGTATCGATGAGCGACGAGCTGTCGCCGTCCGAGCCCGAGATAGACCACAACTCGTCGAGCGCCATGATGGACGTGTTGGCGATCTGCGTGAGCGCCTGCTGGAACTCGTTCACGCTCATGCCGAGTTCGGTAGCGATCTCCTCGTCCGTGGGCGCGCGCTGCAGCCGGTTCTCGAGCAGCGCGCAGACCTTCTCGATGTCACGCGCCTTGGCGCGCACAGAGCGCGGCACCCAGTCCAACGAGCGCAGCTCGTCGATGATAGACCCCTTGATGCGCGAGATCGCGTACGTCTCGAACTTGATCTCGCGCTCCGGGTCGAAGCGCTCGAGCGCACCGATGAGGCCGAGCAGCCCATAGCTGATGAGGTCGGCCTCCTCGATGTGCGAGGGCAGACCGTTGCTCATGCGGCCGGCGACATACTTGACCAGCGGCGCATAGGCAAGGATGAGGTGGTCACGTGCCGCCTGGTCGCCTTCGCGCTTGTAGCGCGCCCAGAGTTCCCGCGCTTTGTTCTCGTCCAGGCGAGCCATCAAGCGCGAGGGTGATGTAGCTTGTACGTCCGGCGCAGGTGTGCGCCGCTGACATGCGTGTACACCTGTGTGGTCGCCACTGAGCTGTGGCCGAGCAACTCCTGAATCGCGCGCAAATCGGCACCCCGTTCGAGCATGTGCGTCGCGTACGCATGCCGCAGCATGTGTGGCGACGCCGGCTCAATCCCTGCAATGCGGCAGTATTTTAGCACGATGCGACGGATGTCGGACGTGAGCAGCGGCCGACCGCTGCGTGAGAGCAGGAGCCGTCCCCCGCCGCGGCCAGGCTCGCCGCTGCCCGTAGCCAGGAGGCCGCGGCCCCGTTCGAGGTAACGTCGCACAGCGGCCGCCGCCTCCTCACCCCACGGCACGACACGCATCTTGCCGCCCTTGCCACGCACGAGCGTCTGAGCGTCGCCCTGGTGCAGGTCGCCGAGCTCGAGGTCGACCAGCTCCTGGCTGCGCAGACCGCAGCCATACAGCAGCTCGAAGATGGCGCGGTCACGCAGCTGCTGGGGCTCGCTGCCGGCGGCCGCGGCCAAGACCGCCATGACCTCGTCCAGGCGCAGCGAGCGCGGCAGCCGCCGGCGCCGGCGCGGACCCGGCAGCAGTCGAGTCGGATCGGCGTCCAGCACGCCGCGCTCGGTCAGGTAGCGACAAAGGGTGCGTAGCGTGGAGAGCTTGCGCGCCAGTGTGGCGGGAGCGTAGCCCCGGTGCCCCAGATCGGCTGCGAACGCGCGCACCGTTGAACGATCGAGCGCGGCCAGCGCGCCGGTCCGCCCCGCGAGCCACTCTACAAGCTGGCCGAGATCGGATGCATACGAGCGCCGTGTGGCCGCGGTCATGCCGCGCACGACAAGCACACGTAGGAACGCGTCTACGTGCGCGTCAGGATCGACGATCCGTCGCTGCGCGGCTGCCTCGATCGCCTGGTCGGTGGCCAGCTGGTCCCCCTCGCTCGCCCGGACGCCTGGACCGGGTCGCCCTCACGTTCGGCGACCGTGAGGCGGAGTCCTGCACCCTGGCGGCGCTGGTCGGCCGTCAGCCGCGGCGGCGGCGAAAGCGGCCGCCCGCCGCGGCACACACCAAGCCTTCGAGCTCGAGCGTGCTGAGAAGCGAGAGCGTCTGGGCGACGGTGGAGTCGCTGGACCGCGCGAGCTGGTCCACCGTCTGCTCGCCGTCGTCGAGCGCGGCCAGCACGGCAAGCGCGCGATCGGCGCCGCCAAGCGGCGCCGCTGCCCGAGCGCCCGGCGCAGTCTGGAACGCGACGCCCTCACGGAGCTGCGGCCCGACGACCGCCACCACGTCGGCTGCCGACTCACACAGGTGGGCTCCCTCACGAAGCAGTCGGTGAGGGCCGGCCGAGAGACGCCGGCCGGCCTCACCAGGCACGGCGAACACGTCGCGGCCCTGGTCGAGAGAGTAGCGCGCCGTGATGAGACTGCCGCTGCGCTCTGAGCCCTCCACGATCACCACGGCATCGCTCATGCCGGCGATGACGCGGTTGCGCGCCGGGAAGCGCCAGGCGCGCGCCGGCACTCCCCACCAGAACTCAGAGAGCAGCAGTCCCTGTCGCCGTACGGCAGCGAAGAGTCGCGCGTTGGCTTGCGGGTAGACCACGTCGACGCCGCACCCAAGCACGCCGACCGTAGCCAGCGTGTCGGCGCCGGCCGTGGCCGCGAGCGCCTCGGCCTGAGCGGCGGCGTCGATCCCTAAGGCCATGCCGCTGACGATCACCGCCCCCAGCCTCGCCAGGTCGGCGGCGATGCCGGCGGCGATCTCCAGGCCATACGGCGACGGCCGGCGGGCACCCACGATCGCCACCACAGGGTGCCGCGCCACAGCTGCCAGCGCGGGCAGCGGCGCGGCACCTGCGAGGAACAGCGCCGGCGGCGGGTCGTGGAGCTGGAGCAGCGCCGGAGGATAGGCGGCCTGGCCCCAACAGACGGCAGACCGGGCGGCCTCGGTGCCGGTCGCGCCCCTGGACGCAGGTCTCAGCGGGCCGAGGCGCAGCAAGCGCACGTACTCTTGCGCGTCGCCGCTCGCTTGCTGCCGCTCGCTGCGGCGCTCGGCAGTGCCACTCCCTGCGGAGGAAGACTCGCCGGCGGCCGTTCGCCCGTCGCGGGTCGCGCACGCGGCCGCGGAGCCGCGCCGCGCGAGCAAAGCCGCGATCTTGCCCGGCTCGAGGTCCAGCACGTCGCCCAGCGTGCCGTCGCACTGCCTGACGAGATATTGCACAACGCCGGCGCGCAGCGACGCCAGTCGCGCCAGCCAAATGCACGTGGCGAGCCGGCGCGGGGAGACCGGCGAGCAGCGCGGCGCTCCCGCAGCCTCCACGCCCTCTTCAGCGTCCATCGATGCCTCGCGCACGATAGGAGAGACTCTCGGCCACGTGCGCCGCCTCGATCCTGGGCGCACCCTCGAGATCGGCGATGGTCTGCGCCACCTTCACGACTCGATCGCAGGCCCGGGCACTTAGTCGCAGCCGCTCGTAGGCACGATCGAGCAGCGCGACCGCCTCGCCGTGAAGCACACAGAGACGACGCAGCTGGCGAGACGTCATGTGTCCGTTGGCGTACGTCGTGGTGCCGGCCAGACGCACGAGTTGCCGCATGCGAGCCGCCGCGACCCGTGCGCCCACCACGCGTGACTTCTCGCTCTGGCCGCCTGATCGCCGCTCGGCCGGCGCCACCCGGGGCACCTCGACGCGCAGATCGATGCGGTCCAGCAGCGGACCGCTGAGCTTGCTCACGTACTGTCGCAGACGGTGCGCCGGACACGCACACTCTCGCTCGCGGTCGCCGAGGAACCCGCACGGACACGGATTCATCGCCGCCACCAGCATGATGCGCGCTGGGAAGGTCACCGACGAAAGCGCTCGCGAAATGGTCACCTCGCCGTCCTCGAGCGGTTGCCGCAGCCCTTCGAGTGCGGAAAGCCTGAACTCGGGGAACTCGTCGAGGAAGAGGACGCCGAGATGGGCGAGGCTGACCTCCCCCGGGCGCGGCGTGCCGCCGCCGCCTACGAGACCGGCACTCGAGATGGTGTGGTGCGGGGCCCGGAACGGCCGCCGCACGACCAGGGGCTGCTGCGCCGGCAAGAGGCCGGCCACGCTGTAGATGCGCGTGACGTCGATCGCCTCTTGCACCGTGAGCGGCGGCATGATGGTCGGCAGGCGACGCGCCAGCATGGTCTTGCCAGACCCCGGAGGCCCGATCATGAGGACGTTATGTGCCCCCGCGGCAGCTACCTCGATGGCCCGCTTGGCCTGCCCCTGACCGACCATGTCCGCCAGGTCGACGTCGTCGTCCGCCTGGTGCTGAAGAAGGCGCTCGACCAGGAGTGGTCGTGCCGCCTCTCCCCCGCCGGCTTCGATGACCGCCACAGCGGCCCGCAGCGTCTCGGCGGGGTACACCTCCAGGCCCGGCACGAGCGCCGCCTCGGCGGCGTTGGCACGCGGCAGCACCAGCCCGCGTAGCCCGCGGTGCCGCACACTCTCGGCCACCGCCAGAGCTCCCACAATGGGCCGCAGGCTACCGTCCAGCCCTAGTTCGCCCACGGCCGCGATGCCGTCGGCACCGCGCTGGGCCTGCCGCGTCGCCAGCAGAAAGGCCAGAGCGATGGGCAGGTCGAACGAGGGGCCCTCCTTGCGCACGTCGGCGGGCGCCAAGTTGACGGTGATACGCCGCGAGGGGAACTCGTAGGCTGAGTTGACGATAGCCGCTCGGACGCGTTCGCGACTCTCCTGCACGGCCGCATCGGGCAGACCCACGATGGTGAAGGCCGGCGCGGCAGCGACGACGTCGGCCTCGATCTCGACCGGATATCCCTGAAGGCCGCTCAGGGCCTCGCTGGCGACTCGGGCAAGCATTGTCTCCTCTCGTATGCGTGGCGGCGCTCACGGCGCCTCCTGTGAGTCCTGACGGCGTGGCTCGCAAGTGTTGTGCTGCCTTCTAGGTGACGAACGCGGCCCGCAGGTGCGTGACACGCGCCGGCACGTGCGTGGCGTCGATGGCGACGATGTCGAAGCGCACTTCGTCTACGCCGGCCAGTATCGACGGTCGCGCAGACATCCACAGCTCGGCGAGACGGGCGATCTGACGCTGCTTGCGGACCGTCACCGCATCCTCGGGCGCGCCACAGGTAGCCGAGCGGCGCGCCTTGACCTCGACGAACACCAGGGCTTGCCCGTGGCGAGCGATGATGTCGATCTCGCCACGGCCGACGCGTTGATTGACAGCCAGCAGGCGGTACCCGCGGCGCACCAGGTAGGCTTGTGCCTGCGCCTCGGCAGCCTGTCCGAACCGCTGCCGAGCATTGGTCATCGCCTCGCCTCCTTGCCGACCGGTCCCGTGCGAAGGTAGCACGCCCTCAGACTGAGTGGAATGCTCCAGAACCCGTGTGGGTATGACGTTTGCCGTTTGTCTACTCGGGAGGGCGACGCCGGCTCGTCCGGGACGCCGCATCCGTCGCACGGGCACGGTATGATGCGGCCATGACGAGCTTCCGCTTCGTGCACGCTGCCGACCTGCACCTCGACACCCCGTTCCAGGGCGTCGCGCAGCCCGCCCCGGCCGTGGCCGAGGCGTTGCGCGACGCCTCACTGGCGGCCTGGGACGAGCTCGTCGAGCTCACTCTGCGCGAGCAGGCCGCCTTCCTTCTCCTGGCCGGCGACATCTACGACGGCGCCGAACGCGGCATGCGGGCCCAGTTTCGCTTCCTGCATGGCCTGGAGCGTCTCGCCGACGCGCGCGTGCCCGTCTTCATCGTGCACGGCAACCACGACCCGCTAGGCGAGGGCTGGTCCGGCATCGAGCGCTGGCCCGAGACGGTCAAGGTGTTCGGTAGCGACCAGGTCACGGCAGCCTCGGCCGAGCGCGACGGCACCACTCTGGCCACAGTGCACGGCATCAGCTACGCACAGCGCGCGGTGAGCGACAACCTGGCGGCCCGGTTTCCGTCACCCGACGATCACGGCCTTCAGGTGGCCCTTTTGCACTGCAACGCCGGCGGCAACGCCGAGCACGAGGCCTATAGCCCCTGCTCCGTCGCTCAGCTTCTCGACGCCGGCTACCAGTACTGGGCCCTGGGTCACATCCATCGGCGCCAGTCCTTGGGGAGCGGCAAGGTCGCCATCGAGTACCCCGGCGACCTGCAGGGTCGCAGCGCCAAAGCCAGTGAGCTCGGCGAGAAGGGCGCTCTGGTCGTCGAGGCTAGCGGACACCGCCTGCAGCCGGTGCGCTTCGCCACCTGCGACCGCGTGCGGTTCGCCGTGGTCGAGGCAGACATCGCCACCCTCGGCGACATGACCCACGTGCGCGATGCCCTCCTCGACGACCTCGCCAGGTTGCAAACGCAGCACGGCGGCTGCGGGCTGCTGCTGCGTGGGCGTCTCAGCGGCCGCGGCGGGCTGCACACCGACCTGCGCCGCCCCGACGCGCTGCCGGCCCTGCTCGACGAGCTCCGTGCAGCGTGCAACAGCGAAGCACCGTTCGTGTGGTGGGACGCGCTGTCAGATCAAACGCGATCGCCTATCGACCGGGAGGCGATCGCGCGCCGCGGCGACCTTTCGGCCGAGCTTCTGCACCTCGGCGCGGCGCTGGCCACCGACCAGGAGGCGCGGCGCGGCTTTCTCGAGGCAGCGCTCGCAGAAGGCCCGGGCAGGCAACTGCCGGAGGAGTCGCGCGCACCAGACGACGCCGAGGCCGTCGCCCTGTTGGCTGAGGCCGAGGACCTGGCCCTTGACGGGCTGGAAGGCGACTGACCGTGCGCGTCGCCGCATGGCATGTCGAGGGGTTCGGCATCTTCAGCGACTACGCCGGCCCGGAACTGCCCGACGGACTGATCGTCCTGACCGGCCCCAACGAGGCCGGCAAGAGCACTCTGCTCGCCTACATGCGCGGCATGCTCTTCGGCTTCCCGACCAAGCACGGCAGACAGCAGGTGCCGCTCTACGCGCCCGTGCGCGGCGGCCGCCGCAGCGGCCGCCTCTTCGTGCTTGGTGAGGAGGGGCGCTACGTGATCGAGCGGCAAGACGGTGCCACCAACAAGGCGGTCGTCCTCACCCTGCCCGACGGCAGTCTCGGCAGCGAGGACGACCTCGCCCACCTGCTCGGCAACGCCGACGCCACCCTCTTTGAGACGGTGTTCGCCTTCACGCTGCGTGAGCTGCAAGAGCTCGCCTCGCTCACCAAGAGCGACGCCGCCGAGCGCATCTTCTCGGCCGGCCTGGTCGGGGCCGGCCAGTCGGCGCAGAAAGTCGTCGCCGACCTGGGCAGCCTCGCCGGCGACATCTACAAGAGACAAGGACGTGGCGGCGCGCTGCGCGAGGCCCTCGACCAGCTCGCCCAGACGGAGAGCCGATTGGTCCAGGCTCGCGAAGCGGCCCTCGGTTATCCCCGACTCACGGCACAGCTCGCCACCGCCGACCGCGAGCTGCAGGAGCGCGATGCACAGGCTGCCACCGCGCGCGACAGGGTCACCCGTCTGCGCTCCCTGCAGAAGATATGGCCCGCCTGGTCCGAGCTCCTCGAAGCCGAGGAGGAGCTCCAGGCCCTGGGCGAGCATGGCAGAAACGACGAGGCGCTCAGCGGCCTCGTCGCCGAGCTCACGCTGCATCGTGAGCGCCTGAATAGACTGCCTTCTTCGGCCGCCGGAGCAGAGCGGGCTACCGCCGACCTCGAGGCCCGTCTCGCGGACCTGGGTCCTGGCTGGGACACCGCCCGCCTTGCGGCACTCGATGCGTCGCTGCCTGCACGCGACGTGGTGCGCGACTGGCAGAGACGCCTGCGGGAGGCCGGCGAAGCCGCCCTGTTGGCGCAGCGAGAGGTGCGCAAGGTCGAAGACACGCGCAATGCGCTTCTTCGCGAGCGCGAACGCTGGCTTGCACATCCGGATGCGCCCACGAGCCGCTCCGCTGCCGGCGCGGGCACGCCGGCACGCTGGGTCGTGGCGACTGCCGCCGCTGTGGGCGCTGCGGTCGGGGCTGCGCTGCTGATCGCCGGCAGCACCGTGGCCGGAATCGCCGTGCTGGCGGCGGCGTTGCTCCTGGGCGTCCCGGCCATCGTCTTGATCACCTTGCGGCAAACGGGCCAGCGAGTGGCGCACGCCACGCAGCAGCGCCTGCACGGCGAGCTTGCCGGTGTGGATGCTCGTCTCGGCGAGGCGGAGCAGGCACTCGCGCGCGAGGCCTCGGCGCTCAGCTCGGCTCAGGAGGCGACCGCCCGTCTCGATGCCGAGTGGGTCGCCTGGAAGAGCAGGACAGGCGTGCCGGCGGCGCTCTCGCCGGAGGGCGTCATCGACTTCTTCGCCGGCGTCGAGGAGGCACGCCGTCAACAGCGCGAACTGACCAGGGTCGAGGGCGAGCTGGGCGAGACCACGCGGCTGGTCGGCGAGTGGGAAGAGCGTGCGCGTGCCATAGACGCCGCCGGCGCGGACCTGAGCGGCGAACGCCTGGCCGGGCTTGTCGAGCAGCTGGGCGTCGCGCACGGTCGGCGTCGCGAGCTGCAAGCCCGCGTGGCCGGCTTCCGTCGCACGCTGGCCAGCGGTGCCCGAGAGCGCGAGTCCGTAGAGGATGTGCGCAGCGCACTGGCCGCCGGCGAGCCGGCGACCTGGGCCGACGAGGAGCAGTACCTCGCTGGCGAGCTGCGCGACCTGGTTCGCGCTCGCGACGCCGCCGTCGAGGCGCGGCAGGACGCCAAGACTGCCCTTGCCGCGCTAGAACAGTCGGCCGACGTGGCGGCGCTCGACGCCCGTCGCGAGACGCTGATCGCCCATCTGGACGGCATCGTGCACCAGTGGCGGCGCGCACGGCTGGCGCAGGCGCTGTTGGCCTCTACGCTCGACCGGTATGTGCAGGAACATCAGCCGCGCGTGCTGGCGCAGGCGTCGCGGCTGTTCGCCGCGGTCACCGGTGGTCGCTACGAGCGGGTCGTGCGTCAGGGCGACGGCAGCGAGCTCACGGTCTTCCAGCGCGACGGTGTTGCCAAGTCCACCGTCGACCTCAGCCGGGGCACGGCCGAGCAGCTCTACCTCTGCCTGCGCCTCAGTCTTGCGGCCGAGTTCGCCCAGCGCGGCGCCGCCTTGCCGCTCATCATGGACGACGTGCTGGTGGACTTCGACCCCCCACGAGCCAAAGCCGTGGCTGCCGTGCTCGCCGACTTCTCCCGTGATCGTCAGGTATTGCTGTTCACGTGTCACCCGGAGACCCGCGACCTCATCGTCGCCGTCGCCGGCGACCGGGCCACGGTCGTCGAGCTGCCGGCGCCGGCCTGCTAGCGCCTGCTCAAGCGCTTCACCCCTCGAAGCGCAGCCCCAGCTGACGGTAGCTGATCGCGTCAAACGACCGCCGGTGCAGCTCACACACGCCGTGCGCGGTGATCATCTGCTGATGCAGCTCGGTCGCATACCCGA
>Ga0182011_10004914_pt1 | contig 10618 bp, 7 predicted proteins | sample 711E1DmetaG_FD_120481 | JGI IMG/M metagenome (GOLD analysis project Ga0182011, IMG submission 120481) | Permafrost microbial communities from Stordalen Mire, Sweden - 711E1D metaG | ecosystem: Environmental > Terrestrial > Soil > Wetlands > Permafrost | place: Sweden: Stordalen | collected...
CCGGGCCGCATACTCCCCGCAGATGGATATTATCACCTGCCCGGAGATCGGCCAGTTCAGGACCTCCGAGCACTATTATGCAACGATGTTTCATGAATGCATTCACTCAACCGGGCCCCGGCTCGACCGGTTCAAGCGGACCGATCCGGTTTGCTTCGGGTCCGACACCTACGGGCGCGAGGAACTGGTCGCCGAGATCGGGAGTGCATACCTGGCAGCACTTGCCGGCATCGACTCTTCAGCAATAATTCAGAATCAGGCCGCATATCTCCAGAACTGGGCAACGGCGATAAAGGCCGATGCAGATCTCGTGATGTATGCAGCAGGCAGGGCAGAGAAGGCAGCGGACTTTATGATCGGGGCATCGGCCCCGGACCCTGCCAGCGCTGCAGGAACAGATGTGGCTGGAGGTGTGGCAGCATGACCCCGACAATTTATGATGCCATGCCGATCAAGGTTCTCGAAGAACTCGAACGCATCGAGATTGCGATCCCTGCAATGGAGCGCCGTGCCTTCATGCTGCAGGCTGATGCGCAGGACCTCCGGTTAAGACACGATGAGATCATCAAGTCGTGGACGGATAAGGCTGCATGGGAAGGGCTCGACAACCTGATCGCAGAGCGGCACCGGCTTGACATGATCGCATGGCACTGCGATCCGCTGCCGAGTGGGATCCGGACGGAGTAGGTTCTATGCTAAGCCCGCGGGCATACCGGGAGTACCGGAAAAAACGATCAACCATTTTTGGGCTGGTGAAACGCCTGCGCTGGTGGCTGCACCGGGTAAAGAAAAGAATCCTTTTTCGTTGGTAAGTGTGGTGGCCCGGCAGGAACACCGTGACGCCAATCAAAGGTCCTGCCGGGTTGGTACAATATCGACGCCTGGCATTATCTTTCTTGGCAAAGGTTGGCCCACCCCGAAGGCTCACGCGACGGGCCCGCTTTGCGGTCCCGTATCCGGCTCGCCTTCTTCCCGCCCGGACCGCTGACGTGTGCCTGTCCTGTTGAGCCGCCCTGATCTTCCTGGGCCCGCCCGATGCTCACGCGACACGGCGAAGGTCGCCGTGTTCCGGCTCGCATCCACCCACCCCCAACCGGAAACCTTACCCCGTGGTTATCCTAATGACTGCCCGTCCCTTTCAAGGGCGGGAGGAGCGAAGCGGGAGGCGGGTCGTCGTGGCCGCAGTGGCCCGAACGAGCACCGCTTCAGGGCGCGAAGGTAACGAACCGCATCAGCGGTGAGTCCGAGCCCCTGATGCGTCGTGCGAGTGAGTCACTGAACGTGCGACATGAGTACGATCAACAGCGACGAACACGATGCGGAGCATGGTGTGAGGAGCGGGCCGGAACAGCCGCTGGCGCCGGAGCTCGCGACAAGCCAAGGGCGTCATCCTATCAACAGGGTAACCTCGAAAAACAAGGAAGGTGATGTGAGCGGAACGGGCGTAAGCCCGTGGAGACGAACATGACCGACCGATCTTCATGCCACTCGATCAGCTGGGGGAGGATCGCCGCCCCGCTCCGCACGCTTCGTGCACCTGCGGCGCACTCGCACATGCTACGCGGACCGGCTTGCTTTGTTCTGTACAGCTGAGGGGAAGCCCACGCGACAGGGGGCCTGGGCCCCGTTGAGCGTAAGAAAAAAGAGATTTGGAATTATCGTGCTGCACTTGCCTCAGCTGCTTTCTTGGCCTTCTCATTCGTCGCCCAAGAAGCAATGGCGTCGAGATTATTCATCACCGTCTGATGCATCGTATCAACCTGTTTCGCAGCCAAATCTGACAATGCCTGAGAGCAGGTCTTACAGAACATCGAATCATGTGCGTTGATGGTCTGGCACCGGGGACACCGGATCGCCTCCAGTGATGTTTCTTTGAATTCCTCTTCCTCGCATAATCCGGCTTTCTGCAGCACCTTGCGCTCAACATCGGCCCCGGACATATGGACGTACACTGCCGGCATCCCGCTGTTTGCTTCCCATCCGGCAATAATCCGCAATTCCATCTCAGAGAACCCCTGCTTGGCAAGGTCCGTGAGCCGGGCATGACGGAGGGCATGCGGGTGGACTGGCTTCGTGATCTTTGCAAGATCAGCGAGTACCTTAAGGCGATTTGCGACCGTGTGTTCGTTGACCCGTTTACGTCCAAACCCGTAGCGGTTGTAGGTGATGAAGAGGGGGGCTTCGGGATTCTCTTTCATCGGATGGGTGTTAATCCAGGTCTGGAGATCTCCAACGCACGCCGTTAACCTGAGTCGCCGCTGCCCGGTCTTGCCGTTCACGACCATAACCGCCCCGTACCGGTCGAACTCGATGTTGCCTACATTCCTCGATAAAACTTCATTGATACGGCAGCCTGAGTCCCACAGGAGCATGACCAGGGCCCGGTCCCGCTGGGTATCGCAGGCAGCCACCAGCTTCTCAATATCGGACCGGCTGAGCAACCGTTCAACCGGAAGGCGGTTCTTCTGTCGTTTGATTTTGATGTTCTCGAATAATTTCACTTCATCAGCTGGCCGGAGATGCCGGAAAAATAATTTTATCCCGAGCATGTCGCCCTGGATGGTTGCATGCGAGCAGGGCCTTCCCCGTTTGGTCGGTTTGGTTTTACGGGAGATGAGGAAATCTTCGATATCTTTTGGCGTGGCCTTCATCAAATCCTGAAATTCGAAGAAGATGAGAAATGCATAAACTCGTCGGAGTTTGTCGTTGATGCTGGTTGTGCGAAGCTGCTGCAGTGTGAGAGCTCGGACGTATCCTTCGAGGTATTTGATATTGACCGGATCGAGTCTTTTCATTTTCAATAACTCGGGGTACATGGAAATAACTGAAATCTATAAATACATTAATGTATCTTATACTATTTGACAGTATAAGACTCAAGATCCGTTCCCGAAGGGGTTCGCGGGTTCAACTCCCTCCCCTCGCACTTTCCTGTCACTGCACCCCGTGGCAATGATGGCAGGTTCTTTTTATCTCCCTCTCGGTCCACTTCTCGTACAACCTGTTTTTGCAGATACAGAAAAAAAAGTTTCACTCAACGACGGATATATGTCCCGAAAAGATGTGAAGTATGCAAACCAGAATCCGCTGTTCCAAGGGACTGAGGTACTCATGCTGCAACTGCTGGTTCCGCGGCAGGTGCCCCTGTCGAACTGCTCGTAAACCCGGCAGAGTATCGCGCAATGATTTTACTGTCCCTGTGCCGGGGGCCAGGCCCCCGCTGCAGGGGACTTTCTCATCTCTTTTGTTTTCCTGGAGTGGAATACTACCGGGTTTCCCCGGTGCCGGCCTGTTTAGATCTTGATCTTCCTGAAAAGGAACGCCCCGGCCACGGTCATTGCTACGGCAAACCCCCCGATCACGGCAAGACAGATCGCCGGGTTGATCTGGGATGTCCCAGTCAGGCCGTACCGGATCCCTTCCACCCCGTATGTCAGGGGATCAATAAAGATAACCGGCGCAATCCACGGGGGCAGCGAGCTGATCGGGAAGAGGGCCCCGGATAACCCGAATATCGGGAAGATAACGAAGTTCATGATCAGCTGGAACCCGGTCATATCCTCCATCCGGGATGCAATGGCGATGCCAAAAGCCGTAAACGAGATGCCGATCAGCATCATGAACAAGAGCGCGATCAGGAATCCTGCCGCGTTTAAGACATGAAGCCCTATGAAAAGGGAAACGACAAGGATCATAAATCCCTGCAGGACAGCCGTTGTTGCTCCGCCGGCGGTCTGGCCCAGCATGATCTCGAGCCGCGAGACCGGCGCAACAAGGGTCTCTTTCAAAAAACCGAACTGCTTGTCCCAGATGATCTGGATGCCGGAGAAAACTGACGTGAACATGACGCTCATCGCGACCATGCCCGGGACCAGGAACACGATATAGTTGCTCCCGAGATTGGGCAGCTGCACGACCGAGTTCAGGCCGAAACCGAGGAAGAGCAGGAAGAAGAGCGGCATGCTGATACTGCCAATAATGCGGCTCTTTGACCGGATGTAACGTTTCATGTTCCGGAGCCAGATGGTATAGATGATGTCCATAATTTAGTGCCTCATCATTCTCTGGTGCATGCGCATGGTCTCTTTCTGGTCGGCTTCCTGTTCGCGGATGGTTTTCCCGGTAAAGGAGAGAAAGACATCCTCGAGCGTGGGTTTGTGGATCGCAATCGACGTTATTGGGACCTGCCGTGTATTGAGGAGCGTGACAATGGTACTCACATACTGGTCGGCATTTTTCAGGCTCACGACCACGTCATCGTTATGGGTCTCCACCCGGACGACCCACGGTTCCTTGAGTGCTGCAGCAACACCCCCCGGGTCGGGAGACCTGATGGTCACCAGGTCCCCGCCAAGCCCGTCCTTGAGGTTGGTTGGCGTATCGATGGCGATGATCTTTCCGTGATCGATGATAGCGACCCGGTTGCATAACCGGTCTGCCTCATCCATGTAATGCGTCGTGAGGATGATCGTTATCCCTTTTTCCTTCGCGAGCGTCGCTATATAGTTCCAGAGAAGGTTGCGGGTCTGGGGGTCGAGGCCGAGCGTGGGTTCATCGAGGAAGAGGACAGACGGGTGATGGAGAAGGCCGCGGGCAATCTCGAGACGCCGTCGCATCCCGCCGGAGAAGGTCTTGACGATATCGTCTTTCCGTTCAAAGAGTTCGACAAGCTTCAGGAGCTCGTCGATCCGCTGTTTCCGGATCTCTGCCGGGATCCGGTAGAGCCGGCCATGGAAATCCATATTTTCCCATGCGGTCAGTTCCTCATCAAGGCTCTGGTCCTGGAAGACGATGCCGATGGATTTCCTTACCCCGTCCGGGTCCTTTTCGATATCGATCCCGTTGACCGTTGCCGTTCCCGAAGTCGGTTCAAGCATGGTAGCCAGCATCGAAAGGGTTGTGGTTTTCCCGGCCCCGTTGGGTCCCAGCAGGCCGAAGATCTCACCCTGCTCGATATCGAACGATATATTGTCGACAGCGACAAGATCATTGAAGCGCCGGGTCAGGTTCTGGATGTGCAGTGCAACAGTCATGGAATCATATCCTTTCAAGCGGATTGAGGGGATGTAAAGTATAGCTACTGCCTTGTTCTTTTAATACCCTTGTTACCGGAGTCCGGGTGGAGGCGGTGGCTCATCATTGAAGTGCAAGCATACCCCGACTCCACCCTTGTCCGGAACGTTCTTGATGAGAATAAATGAGTGGATTGTCCTCATCTGAAATTGCGGGTAAAAAAATTATACATCTTCCTTTTTGTGCAGTACAGCCGCTGCGATGAAGATCAGGACTGAGGAAAGGAACATGACATCCGTTTCGAAGGAGAGAGCTGCCGTTTCACGGTGATTCATGCATGCAGCGAGAAGGACAATGATCCCGCAGACAAGGATTAAACCAACTCTTGTGGATATGATGGTATCACATCCGTGCAAGGTATTCATTTTCATATCCGCATAAATCCGGCGATAAATGAAACTTTTTTTGCAGTTATGAGCGGAGAGGGCCCTGTCATCTCTTGTGAAAACGGCTGAAAATAAGGGAAAAAATCAGTAATTATCTGCCTTAATCTCGAAATATGCCTGCGGGTGGTCGCAGACCGGACATTTGGCAGGAGCCACCTTTCCTTCATGAACGAATCCACAGTTCCGGCAGTACCACTTCACCGGCATCTCCGACTTAAAGACGATCCTCTGTTCTATGTTCGCATGCAGTTTCGCGTACCGTGCCTCGTGATGGGCTTCCACTTCGCCGACCATCTTGAAAAGATGTGCAATCTCCCTGAACCCCTCCTTCTCCGCAGTTGCTGCAAATTTCGGATACAGCGTGCCCCACTCCATCTGTTCACCTGCAGCTGCTGCTGCGAGGTTCTCCTTTGTGGTACCGATCACTCCTGCAGGATACGCAGCAGTAATCTCCACCTCCCCGCCTTTCAGCTGTTTAAAGAAGAGTTTCCCGTGCTCTTTCTCTTCTTCCGCGGTCTGCAGAAAAAGCGCTGCGATCTGTTCATATCCTTCCTTTTTTGCTGCACTTGCAAAGAACGTGTACCGGTTCCGTGCCTGCGACTCGCCGGCAAATGCCGCGAGCAGGTTCTTCTCGGTTTTGCTTCCTGAAAACTTCATGGTTCTCACTGTTCCACGTGATCCTTTTTCGTAAGTAATGATATACCCTGCGGACAAAAAAGCCCGACAGGGAGGCCGGGTGTCCGTGATCCATGGCTTTTTTACCCCGCGGGCAAAGATTCAGTCATGACACCGGGATCCTTTCCCACTCTTTTTGTCTCGCATGGCGCCCCGACCCTGCCGCTGGAACAGGGAGTGCCGGCACGCGAATTCCTTGCCGGCTTGGGAAGGCAGTATCCGGCTCCTGCAGCCGTGCTCTGCATCTCGGCCCACTGGAACACACCCCGGCCCGCCGTAAATTCCGTCATGAAACCCGCGACCACCCATGATTTTTTCGGGTTTCCCCGGGAACTGTATGGAATCACCTACCCGGCACCGGGAGATACGGACCTTGCCCGACGGGCAGCCGGTCTCGTTGCGGAGGCGGGAATTCCCTGTGACACCGACACCGGGCGTGGTCTTGACCACGGGGCGTGGGTGCCCCTGATGCTGATGTATCCTGATGCCGGAATCCCGGTTGTCCAGCTCTCCATCCAGGGTCACCTTGACCCGGCCCGGCACCTTGCCCTTGGGGATGCGATAGCACCCCTGCGGCAGGAAGGCATGCTCATCATTGGCAGCGGAGGGGCAGTCCACCCGCTCGGGGACCCCGCGGTTGCACTCGGTGAGGGGCTGCCCACTGACGAATGGGCGATCGCGTTCAACACCTGGCTGAACCAGGCCGTGACAACCGGTGATCGCGGCAGCCTCATCCGCTATCGTGAGCTCGCACCGTCAGCAGTCCACGCCCAGCCGTATCCTGACCATTTCATGCCGCTCCTCGCTGCGCTTGGTGCAGCCGGCCCGGGTGCCCGGGGAAAGATCCTCCACCAGAGCTGGTACTGGGGGAACCTCGGGATGGGTGCTTACGAGTTCCGGTAAGATCGGACGGTGCAGTCATTCCGTTTTCCGGTAAGCCCCTTCTGGCACGGTAATCTCGAAGACCGCACCCTGGCCGGGGATGCCGGTCTCGTTGATGGTGATGCCGGTGATGGCAAGGATCTCCCGGGCGAGAAAGAGACCCAGCCCGGTGTTTTTCCCATGCCCTTTCTCGAAGATCTTCTGCTTCTCGCCAGGGGTGATACCGCTCCCGTTGTCGGCAAAGGTGATAACGAGGCCGTTCTGAGTCTCCCTGCACCCGACCGTGACGGCAGTTACCCCATTCCCGTGCTTTGCCGCATTATCGAAGAGGTTGAAGAAAACCCTGTCGATCATCGGGTCGGCAAAGATCTCGATTGCGGTGCAGGTGTTGCGCAGCGCTATCTTCTCGGGCCGGACGCTGAGGATGACTTCATCCGCCGGGAACCACACCGGCGCATGCACGCCCAGTTCCTGGTATTCTTTTGTGAACTCGATCTGGTGCTGGATTATCTGGACCGCGGTGGAAATCTTGGTAAGGAAGTCCGCAACGACCGGGTCAGGCTTGTTGAGCGTTGCCAGCTGCGTGTATCCCTGTGCCACCATGAGCTGGTTGCGGATATCATGACGGGTGATGCTGTTTAAAAGGTTAAGCTTCCGGTTCGCTTCCCGTACCGCTGCTTCCGACCTCTTTTGTTCGGAAATATCCACAAATGATTCAACAAGGACGTTCCTGCCTCCGATGGACGTGGGAACAACAGTCTTCAGCACCGGGAGTCGCATGCCGGCAGCAGTAAGCAGGACCCGCTCCGAGGTGTCCACGGTCTGGCCGCAGTCAGTCACCGGGCATTTCCCTTTCTCTGCAGGACAGATGAAGCGGTGGCAGACCGCACCGGTTACTGCATCCTGCGGCAGGCCGATCAGGTCCAGGGCTTTGCAGTTCGCATCAAGGATCCGGTGGGTCTCTGCATCGACAAGGATGATCCCTGCCTGCGCTGTATTCAGGATCGTCCGGCCCCACTCTTCGCGTTCCTTTTGTGCCTGTTCCGCCCGTTTACGATCGGTGATGTCCTGGTTGACTCCGTAAAACCGGATCGTCTTACCGATGGTATCTTTCTCGATCCTGAACCAGACGCCCACCCACATGACCGACCCGTCGGGCCTGATGATGCGCGACTCGAACTGTTTCTGGAACCGGGGGTCCTGAGTCCCGATTGCTTCCCGGATGGTTTCTTCAACAAAATGGGCATCATCCGGGTAAACGAAGCGTTGAGCAAAATCCTGTGCGGGAATCCGGTAACCGCCGGCCTTATCCGCCGTCGTGCCGATCATCGCGTAGTACTGGTCGTTGAAAAGAAATGTCTGCGAAGCGACATCGAATTCGAAGTGGCCCATGCGGGCTGCACGCAGGGCTTCCTGGTCCATCCTGCTGAGCAGGCGTAGAAGTTTCTCTGCCCGCTTGCGTTCTGTAATATCACGGTCAATACCGCGGTATCCATGGTAACCGCCATCCTTCCCGATCAGGATCACACCGCTTGTCTCAAGGGTGACCACGGACCCGTCCTTTCTGAGGACTTTGTTCTCAAGCGCCGTAATCGGGAGACGGGATTCGACATACCGGCTGAATTCAGCGCCTACTCTCCGTGCTTCGTCCGGTGACATGATATCGAACGGGGTCTTCCCGAGCAGCTCTTCCGGTTCATATCCCAGTATGCGGCGCGCCTGAGGGCTCGCATAGGTATAGACGCCCTCCGCATTCACCTCCCAGATAAAATCACTCGTGGTCTCGACCAGCATGCGGTACTTCTCCTCGCTCTCCCGGAGAGCCGTTTCAGCCCGCACCTGTGCTGAAATATCGCGGAAGGTGATGTAGGCTGCCGTTTTTCCTTTCCATGTACAGGGTGTTGTAGTGACGTCCACATCAATTGCAGTCCCGTCAATCCTGAGGAATTGTTCCTGGATAAGTTCCTGGGGACTCTCCGGTGCCCGCTGAACCCTCTCTGTTATCCGTGCCCGGAATTCAGGGGCAACAATATCGATTGCCGGTTTCCCGATAAATCTACCGGGATCGTCGGTACCCAGCAAACGGGCAGCGGTCTGGTTTACATAGACAAGGATCCCGTCCTGGTGGATGGCAATCCCGTCGAACGAGGATTCAACAAGGCTTCGGTATTTTTCCTCGCTTTCAAAAAGCGCTTCCTCTGCCCGCTTGCGTTCGGTGATATCCTCGTATGTTCCCAGCACGCCGATGATCTTCCCCTCTTTGTTGAGCAGGGGAACCTTGGTGGTCCGGAGCCACGCCTTGCTGCCGTCAGGTTTTATCTGGGGTTCTTCGTAATTAATCCGGGGCTGGCCGGTCTCCATCACCTGGCGATCATCGGCCCTGTAGAGATCCGCAGTTGTTTTTGACGCAGTATCATAATCGTCTTTTCCAGTCAGTTCCCCGGGATCATTATAACCGGCGTCCTTTGCAAGGGGCAGGTTGCAGCCAAGATATACTGAATTCCGGTCCTTCCAGAAAACACGCTGCGGGATCGTGTCGAGGACCATCTGGAGCATCTGTTGCGAGTTGAAGAGGTCCTCCTCTGTCCTTTTGCGCCCGGTGATATCCCGGACATAGGCAAAACTGTACTCCCGGTCATCCTGGCTGACGTACACCACCACAATCTCGACGTCCATGATCGAGCCGTCCCTGCGCCGGTGCCGGGAAGTGATCAACTGGTTTTTCCGTTCCCGGAGGTCAGTGACAGACATCCGCCAGATCTCCTCAGTGAGATCCGGGTTCAGGTCGAAGATCTTTATCGCAGAAAACTCCTCACGGGAATACCCATAATCCCGGCATGCAGTGTCATTCACGTACAGAAAATTACCCTGAAAATCCAGCCAGAAGATCTGATCCGAAGAACGATCGGCCGAAATCTTCAGCAGCCGGAGTTCCTCCTCGTTCTTCTTTCTTACCTCTTCGGCCCGCTTCTGCTTGATGATCGCCCAGAGCCCCTGCATCAGGAGCAGAAGCTCATCCACATCATTCTCTGTATAATCGGAAGGCTTGTTTGCCACCCCGGCAAGAAGCACAATCCTGCCCTCGTCAATTACCGGGACGTTCATGTGCCGGGTGATACGCGGGTGCCCATCGGGATATCCCTTCTTGGCCGGATTGGGTGCGGCATAATCGTTCGTGATAACCGGCCGGCGCTGCCGTATCGCCTCGCCCCAGAGCCCAGTCTTCTCGGTTTTGTAGACTATAGGCTTCTCCTGCATCGAACACTCGGCCATAGCGGACCTGGACCACGCATACATGGAGAGCTCGCTCTCGTCCTCGTTTACGAATGCTAGGTAACCGAGGGAACTCCCGGTGACGATCCCTGCCCCTTCAATGGCATACCCGAGCAGTTCGCGCTCGCTCTTTTGTGCATATTCGTAGAAACCGAGCATATACTTGAGACGCGTTTCGCTCATCCGGATCCGCTTCTCGCTCACTGCAAGCTCGTTATACTGCACTTGGAGTTCCTCGCTTGACGCTGCGAGCTGCTCGTTAGCAGCAAGGATTTCCTCCTCGGCACGTTTCCGCTCAGTGATATCCATGATGACTCCACGCACTCCCG
>Ga0182011_10004915_pt1 | contig 10618 bp, 9 predicted proteins | sample 711E1DmetaG_FD_120481 | JGI IMG/M metagenome (GOLD analysis project Ga0182011, IMG submission 120481) | Permafrost microbial communities from Stordalen Mire, Sweden - 711E1D metaG | ecosystem: Environmental > Terrestrial > Soil > Wetlands > Permafrost | place: Sweden: Stordalen | collected...
CTGGCTTCAACCAGCTTTGGCGCGCGCCGCTGCGCCAGGCCCTGGACGAGTTGCGCGACGCCGTGGCCCCGCTCACCGCGCAGGAGGGCGGCAAGCTCTTCAAAGACGTTTGGGCCGCGCGCGACGGCTACATCGAGGTGATTCTCGACCGCGAAACGGAATCCGTGGAGCGCTTCCTGCGCGCCCATGAGCGCCACGATCTCTCTGAACCGGAGCGGGTGCGCGCCCTGGAGCTGATGGAGCTTCAGCGCCATGCCCAGCTGATGTACACCAGTTGCGGCTGGTTTTTCGACGACATCTCCGGCATCGAGACCGTGCAGGTGATCGCCTACGCCGCGCGGGTGCTGCAACTGGCGCAACAGCTCTTTGCCCAGCAAGCCCTCCCCCTGGAGAAGGCCTTCCTGGCCAGGCTGGCGGAGGCCCGCTCCAATGTGGCTAGAGCCGGCGATGGAGCGCAAATCTACAAGGCCTGCGTGGCCACCATGGAACTGGGCCTGGAGCAGGTGGCGGCGCACTATGCAATCAGTTCCATGTTTTCCTCGTTTGCCGAGGAAACCGATCTCTTCTGCTACCACGTCCGCCGCATCTCCTATGAGATATACACCTCAGGCCGCGGACGCCTGGCGCTGGGCCGGGCGCACATTGCCAGCGCCATCACCGGCCATCGGCAGAGCTTCTCCTTCGCGGTTCTGCACTTCGGCGACCAGAACATCACCGCCGCCGTAAAGCCGTACAACGAGGACGATGCGGCGGAGTTCGATGAGTTTGCCAAACAGGCCTCCGATTACGTGCTGCGAGCCTATTTCCCCGAGGTGATCCGCCTGCTCGACCGTTACTGCGGCCATGTGGATTACTCGCTTACCTCGCTCTTCACCGATGAGCAGAGGCGCATCGTGCAAATCATCCTCAACTCGACGCTGCGGGACATCGAGAGCTCGCTGACCACCATCTACGAGGACCACGCCAGCCTCTTGCACTATCTCTCGCAGGCCGGCCTGCCCAAGCCGCCCGCGCTCACGCTGGCGGCGGGCTTTGCCGTCAACGCGGGGCTGCGCCGGGCTCTGGAGGCCGACCCCATCGACCAGGCCCAGTTGCGGTCTTTTCTCTCCCTGGCCAAGGCGGACCAGGTCCCGCTGGAGACGGCCAATCTCTCCTACATTGCCGATCAGCGCATGAAACGCGCCATGATCGAACTGGTGATGTCCTCCGGCTCGCTGGAGATGTTGGACCGGGCGCTGGCGCTGGCCCGCATCCTGGTCGAGTTGCCCTTCGAACTGAACCTGTGGCAAGCCCAGAACCTCTGGTACGAGATTCTGCGCGCCTCCAGTTACTCCCTGACGGCGCTGGCCGGCGACGACCGCCCGCGCTGGGAGGAGAAATTCAATGAACTGGGCAGTTGCCTCTCCATCGACTGCGCGGCCATCCGCGCCCAGGCCCCCGCCGCCGCGACGGCTGCGGATTAGAGCCTGTTCACACTTCTTGTCTGCTGACCCAATCCCATGAATTGAGGGGATTTACCGGATGGCCGCCGCCCGCGCACAGGTGCGCGGCAATCTCTATCATCACATTTCAATGATTTGGCCGTCCCGTTGTTCATCCAGGCTCTTCCGTAGCACGAATCAGTTGCCTGTGGGCAACTTGCAGCAGTCGCCTGCCGCCGTCGGCTCGTTGGCGCCCGCGTCCAGTACCACCTTCCAATGGCCATCGGGCTGCTTGCGCCAGATGGTGATGTAGCGGCCGCCGGTGGTGACGGGCTTGCCGTTGGCGTCCTTGCTGTGCCCCTCGAAGTGGCCCCAGGCGTAGCCGATGTCTCCGGACGGTCCCATCAGGGCGTCGGTCGGGGTCCAGGTAAGCTGATAGACCTTGGGGTCCCAGTTGGCGGATTTGGCGATAGCCACGCGGCCAATCAGCGGCGCCTGACCGTTGCCCAGCGCCACGCCGTCTTCGGCAAACCAATCCGCAAAGGCCGCTCCACCGCGCGCCAGCACGTCTTTGGCAAAACGGGCCTCAAGGTCGAAGAGAAGCATCTTGCCGGGCTTCACGGTGGAGTCGGTGAGCGGGTTGGCGGCGGGCGGGGCATCGGCGGTGGGAAACGTCAACTGCCCCCCAGCCGGCAGGGTGAAAACCATGGCTCCCGCCAGCATGGCTGCCAGGAGGATCACTTTACCGATTCCAGACCTGTTCCCCGTCACGATTCCACTCCTCCTGTTCAGCGCGAAACACCTGCTTGCCTATCGTACAACGAGGGGTTGGGGAGGGGGTGAGGCGGGGGGTTGAAACGGGTTAAGAGTCGAGCGACGCCCACGTTTCCGCGATGTGCCGCCGTGGTCGAGTATGCCGCCTCGTCGTTCATCGCTGTGCGTGGCCCGGCAAAAGCCGCCGCTGGCTGGTAACCTATCCTCAGCCATGAACGACAATTTGCACCAGCTACGCTGTTTCGGGTGCGGGACGCGGATCAAGGGCGCTGAAGCCCGGCCTGACTTTCGCTGCGCCGCCTGCGGGGAGCTCTTTGAAGTGGAGTATCCCGGCTGGGGCGAGCGCAAGGGCCCGGACCGCCCCAACCCGGGCGCTCTCAAATGGCTATGGCGGGAGCGGCGCTGCTCGTCAGAGGAGCTGGACCACTCCGGCGTATGGCGCTTCCGCGAGTTGCTGCCCATCCTGGACAGCTTTGGCAACGCCGTGACCCTGCGGGAAGGCAACACGCCGCTCTATCATCTGAAGCGGAGCGCGAAAGCCCTGGGCATCGACCAGTTGTACGCCAAGCACCAGGGCATGAACCCGACCGGATCGTTCAAAGACACGGGGATGACCGCGGCCATGAGCGTGGCCAGGGAACGCGGCTTCGAGTGGGTGGCCTGCGCGTCCACCGGGAACACCTCGGCCTCGATGGCCGCCTATGCGGCCCGCGCCGGCTTGCGCAGCCTGGTGCTGATTCCGGAGGGCAAGATCGCCTGGGGCAAGCTCTCGCAGGCCATGGACTACGGCGCCGTCACCTGCCAGTTGAAGGCGGACTTCGACGGCTGCCTGCGCCTGCTGACGCAGATCGTGAACGAAGCGCCCATCTATCTGCTCAACTCGGTGAACCCCTACCGGCTGGAGGGGCAAAAGACGCCGGCCTTCGAGATTGCCGAGGCCTTCGACTGGAATGTGCCCGACCACCTGATCGTTCCCGGCGGCAATCTGGGCAATAGCTCGGCGCTGGGCAAGGGATTCCGCGAACTGCACGAACTGGGTCTGGTGGCGCGGATGCCGCGCATCTCCGTGATTCAGGCCGAGGGGGCCAATCCCCTGGTGCGCAGCCTGGAAACCAGCCAGGGAGCCAAGCTGGAGCCGGTGGAGGCGCACACCCGCGCTACCGCCATCCGCATCGGCAACCCCGCCTCCTGGCGCAAGGCGGCGCGGGTCATCCAGGAGAGCGGCGGCTGGTGCCTGGACGTGAGCGAGGCCGAGATCGCCATCGCCAAGGCCGAGCTGGGCGCCGAAGGGCTGGGCTGCGAGCCTGCCTCCGCCGTCACGCTGGCGGGGTTGAAGAAGCTCAGCGCCAGGGGAGCGATCCACCCCGCCCAATCGGTGGTTCTGGTGCTCACCGGCCACACCCTCAAGGACGCCGATTACACCATCGATTTCCATCGCGGAACGCTCCTGAAGGATGAGGAAAAGGCCGGCCGGGAGGCGGCGATCGACGCGCTGCGGCGCGATGCGGTGGCTGTGGAGGCTACTCCGGCGGCGGTGCTGGCCACACTGAAGGGCAAAGTGAGATGAACGACGCAGCAAGAGCAAGCGCCGAAGGTCTCCGGCTGCGCCTGCCCGCGACCTCCGCCAATCTAGGCCCCGGCTTCGACGCCGTTGCTGTGGCTCTCGATTTTTATTTGGAGATTGCGGCCGAGCCAGCCGCGGAGTTCTCGATTGCAGCCACGGGCCGCGACCGGGAGCGCTGTTCCGCGATGGAGAACAACCTCATCCTGGAAAGCTACAGGAATCTGCTTCAAAGCCACGGGCGGCCGGTCGTACCGCTGGCCATTCGCATGGCCAACGGGATTCCATTGGCGATGGGCTGCGGCTCGTCGGCGGCAGGCCGGCTGGCGGCCATCGCCCTGGCGGTGCATTTTGGCCGGCTTGACTGGAGTTCCGAGCGCATCGTCGAAGAGGCCGGCAACCTCGAGGGCCACCCGGACAATGCAGCGGCCTGCTGGCTGGGCGGGTTTGTGGCTTGCGCCAGCGAGGGCCGGCGTGTGCATGTGGCCCGCGTTGTGCCTCCAGCCGAGTGGCGGGCCATCGTCGTTCTTCCCGCTGAGCCCTTGTCCACCACCAAGGCTCGCGCCCTGCTTCCCGCCGAATATACCCGCGCCGACACGGTGGCCAACATCCAGTCCGTGGCTCTCTTGGGGCTTGCCTTTGCCCAGGCCCGGGGCGATCTGCTCCGCGTCGCCATGAAGGACCGCATCCACCAACCCTTTCGCGCTCCGTTTTGCCCGTTCTTGCGGCCCCTGCTGCCCCTGGCCGGGAATCACGGCATTCTAGGCGTGGCTCTCAGCGGCGCCGGGCCGGCCGTGCTGGTGATTGCCGGCAGCGAGGAGAGTGTGGCGCCTGTCTCGGCGGCCATCTGCAATGCTCTCGAGGGCCTGGTGAAACCGGAGTTGGTGGTCTGCCGCCTATTGCCCGACGGAGCCGGCCAGTGCTTTGAAAGGCGCCGCGCTTGAAATCCCGGCTTCCCCCATCGCATTCAATGCAGAAGATGAAATGGTTGTCATTGGGGTAATATTTTCTTCGTCCCCATTGTCTATCTGGCTAATCACCCATTGGTGATGACTCCTCAGGATTACCTAAGATTGCTTGCCATTCACGCGAGGAACACCTAAATTGGCCGCGTGGGCAGTTCTGGGGGAGGGCTGCTCTAGCGCCCGTGGTCCTTGCAGGATCCGGGCGCTTCTGTTTGCATCAACGACCCGGAGATCGTCCCACAACATCATCCCATTCAATACCTTACTGAAAAACCGCCGCATCCGTTCAGCATCCAGCTCCCGTTTACCGTTCAGGCGCGGTTTGCGACCTTCCCGTGTGCCATCGCATCTCATGAAAGTGCGATAGCGGGTACACTCGAGGGAGTGCGGAAGCCGCAAGGAGGAACATGGCAGGATTGGAAGTTCTGGAAGTCAGCGATGCTACGTTCGACCAGGAAGTGCTGCGCAGCGAGCAGCCGGTTCTGGTGGATTTTTGGGCCGTCTGGTGCGGTCCCTGCAAGGCCATTGCGCCCATCGTGGACAGTTTGGCCGCGCAGTACGCAGGCAAGCTGAAAGTTGCCAAGGTGAATGTGGACCAGAACAGCGCCACGCCTTCGCGCTACGGCATACGCGGCATACCCGCATTGCTGCTCTTCAAAGGCGGCAAGGTGGCCGATCAGATCGTGGGCTTTGTGCCCCAGGAAGTGATCGACGAAAAGGTCAAGCGACTGCTGGCATAACGGACTCGGCAGCAGTGTGAACAGGCCCGGCAAGAACGCCGGGCCTGTTTGCGTAGAGGGTTTGGCCGGAACCTTACTCAGGAGCACCGCTAGCAAATGCCCGACGGCTCAGAGCACGGACTTCGCACGTGCGCCTGGCTGATTACGCTCGTTTGGTAAGGCGGATCGGGTCGATCCCGGCAAAGAATTCCACAAGCGCGCCTTGACGGTCTGCTGGCAATGGATTGGCGCTATCCCACCCTTACTGACAAAGAAATGCAAGACGCAGGCTCTTCGACTCCGGCCGCTGCGCAGGACTTCGCTCAGAATGCCAGCAAGGATGGAGCACTTGGCGGGTGCGCGATCCCACCCTTTCGCCGGAAAGCGAAAGGATGGGGCACGGATGTGTTGTGGAAGGGAGGGCGGAAAAGCGGCCCGGCAAAGTTCCTACTGTGTAACCGGCTGAGAGGGCGCCACCTTGGGCGTCTTCAGGTGGGGCGCCTTGGAGAGCTCCGGCGTCTTGGGATAGGGTGGAACGTTCAGCATGGGAATCTGTGGCGCCGGGGGCGCTGCCGGGAAGGCCGCCGAACCCTTCTTGATGCGCACGTCGCCATTCTCGGCGCTCAAGACAATCCTCGCTCCTCCGGAGCCGATGGTAAATGTGGCCAGCTTGTTCTCGCCTTCGGAGGAGGGCGCCGGATAATCCGAGACGATGTCGCCGTTGTGCGTACGGGCATTCACCGTAGCCGAGGCGCCTGGCGGCAGAGTCACCTCCACGTCGCCCTTGCTGTTCTTCGCTTCCACGCCGTAGTTTCCGGCCGGCTCGACGGAGATGCGGCCGTCGCGGTCTTCCACATAGCTGTCGCCGTAGATCTGGCTCAGGTCGATGTCCTTGGAGTGCGTCACCACATGAACCGGCCCCCTGGCCTCGGTGACGCGCAGATCGTCGGAGTTGAGGGTCAGGTCGCCGGGCAGCGCCGCCAGCTCCAGATCGGTGACCGTGGTGTGCAGATGCACGGCGCCGGAGACGTTCTCCAGATGCACGTCGCCGAGGATCTCGCCGTTCTGCGTGATCTTGCCCTTGATCTCGGAGAGGATCAGGTCGTTGCATTCGCCGTCCGCTGTCAGGTCGCCCTCCATCTGGTGGACGGATAAGTCGTGCTTGCCACTGGAGAGATGCGCCTGCACCGAACCCACAATTGCGCTCAGGTGTATCTCCCCGTGAGGAGCGGAAACGTTGATTCCCGCGCCCAGGCCGGCCGCGGTCACGTCTCCCCTGTCCGCGGTCACCGTCACGCTCGCCGATTTGGGGATGGTGACGATCAGGTTGAGCCGTCCGCTGTTGTTGCTCTCCGATTTGACCAGCACGGCCGTGCCGCTGACCTTCACGCTGGGTTTTTCCGCGCCGAAGATCTTGTTGGCTTCAGAGTCCGAGTTGGCGTAGGCCACTTCGTGCGCCTGCACTTCGAGGGTGGATCCGTCGCCCGCGGTCACGCTCACGTCGCCGCGTGGATTCTGAATTACGATGGCGGCGTTCGCGGGAATCTGCGTGTTCAACACTTGCTGGTCGCTGTCGTGCTCGGGCAGGCCGAAGGAGTTGAAGAAGTCGTCGCTCTGATCGCCGAAGTGGGCGCGGAAGGGGCCCCACCAGTTGTTCCACCCGGCGGCGCAAAGGCCCAGAAAGGCCAGCAGGATGAGGATGCCCACAAAGCTGCCGCCGCGGCGCACCGGGGTCTCGCGCTTCAGGTCGAGCGCCCACTCGCCCAGCAGGGCCAGACCGGCGCCGATCAGCAGAAGCGGCCACCAGCGGCCATACCAGCCCCAGAAATCGCCGGCGGCGATGTGTCCGCTATAGACCAGCAGGGCCACCACGCCCACGCCGATCAGGATGACGGGGCCGACGATGGAGGGAACGCGCGGCCCGTACGCGCTCACATAGCTGGCCTTCCAGGCGTGACTCTGGGCCTTCCAGGCGTCACGCTGCGCCCGCCATGCGGCTCGCTGCTGCTCCCGGTAGACCCGCCATTGGGTCTTGGGATCGTAGGGAGGAATCGGGGGCGGCGCGCCGCCGCCCGGAGGCATGTTCGGAGGTACGTTGCTCATGATTGCCCTCCCTCGGAGTCCCTACCGAAGTCGTGCGAGTCAGAGGAGTGAATGGACGATGCCGGCGGCGCCGGATGCTGCGGTGCGCCCGCAACCGCGCCGGGATACGGCGCCGGCGGGTAGCCTCCCTCGACGGCCAGTGCGGCTCGCTCGGCCAGCGCCAGCACGCCGGCCAGGATCAGGAAGAAGGGCCAGCTCTTGCCCCAGGAGAGGATGTCAGCCTGGTTGAGCAGAGCAAGCGCGCCAACCAGCAGAAGAAACGCGGGGCCGCGCAGGCGGCGAATCATGATGTACCGGCTCATTTGGAACCTCCTTGCGACTCTCCCAGACGCCGCACGATCAGCCAGACGCCGAGGCCGATGAGCAGCAACGGCCAGGCAAACTCCATGAGGCGGCCGTTGAAGATATTCATCTGCCCCAATAGAAACAACAGCCCCAGGGCAATCAGCACCACGGCGCCGACCGGCTCTTTGCGCCGCCAGAACACAGGATGCCAGTATTCGGGTGAAGGCACAGGCGGAATCGGCGGCAAGCCCGGATCGACGAAGCCCGCGGGCGGCGGCGGATACGGAGTCTGGTAGGGGCTCTGCCCATAAGGCGGCTGGTAGGGGCCCGCATAGGGAGGCGGATAGCCTCCGGCAACCGGAGCCTGCCCAGCCGGGCCAGCAACTCCCGGACCGGGCGCGGGCTGAGCCGGCGCGGCGCCGGGTTGCCCCGGATACTGCGGCTTGGCGCCCAGGTTCAGCCAGTTGCCCACTTCGTTCAGCCCCAGCGGGTCGGGCAGGGGCTGGCCGTCGCGCCGCGCCTTGGCGGTGTGGTAGGCCTCGAACGATTGGTAGAGAATCCACGCGGCGATGAAGAGGCCGAAGATCGGGTAGTGGTCGGTAATCGAGATGAGCACCGCGAAGATCACCACATGGATCAGCCCCTTGAAGAACTGGCCGTTGTACATGGCGCCCACGCCGGGAATCAGTCCCAGGATCGCGGCCGCCGAGGGGTTGGCTCCGCTGGGATTCGAGGCCACGAAGGGGTGAGAAAAACCCACCCAGGCCGTCCAGCAGGGCTCGCAGAGAATCTGTCCACCCGCCGCGTTGCGCACACAGCCGGCACACAGCGCCTTGCCGCAGCTTTGGCAATAGGCGGTTGCGCTTGCACCATTGTGATTTACGCAGTCCATACTGTGCTCCCTTCCCGTAGATCCTTCGCGGAGCCGCCGGAGTGCGCGGGCTGAGCCTGAAGCGTCAAGGATGCTTCCAGAAAGTCATTGGAATCGTTGGCCGCCGGCCCGGGAATCGGGTTGCCCGACTGCTGGGGAGGGTCAACGCGAGAGCCTCCATCCTTGCGGCTGGGACTCTGTCGCGACTCGCCCGGTGAAGCGGGCGCGGCGTCTTTCGGTTTTTGCTGGTTTTCTTCGCCCTGCCCCTCGCCCTGCGTGCTCCGGCGCAGTTCCCGCATCCGCGACTCGACCTCGTAGACAAAGCGCAGGTGATCGTAATAACGGATGATCGGGGTCGAGGCCATGGTCAGCCGCCGTTCCATGAACGAGCGCACCGCCGTGGGGCGCAGGTTGGCGAGCCGCACGTCGCTGAACCGGAAGCCGGTCATATAGAGCGTAAGAGAGATGGAGAAGAAGGCCATCGCGGCCGTCATCAGCAGACGGGGCTCGGCAAAGCGGCGAAGATGGCCCACAAAGCCGGGACGCTGCCACGCCGGAGGCATCTGCAAAACGTTGCCGCCCGTTACCAGGCCGTAACCCGCCACCTGCCCTGGACCCGTCTGGGCCAGAATCCTGTTCAGCAGCCCCTCGGGCGCCTCCGGCTCGGGCGAAAGGAACATCAGCCACTCGCGGCCCTTGCGCGCTTCGTCGAAGAGCGCCGTGCAGGCCGGGCAGACGGCCATGTGCGCGGTGAAATTCGACTCGTCCTCGGGCTTCAGCAGCCCGTCCAGCGCGTCCGCCAAAAGAGTCTCCCACAGCCCGCAGGCCGGGGAACTCGGAATGTGTGTGCGCTCTGCCATGATTACATCACCTCCCGTTTATTACGTTCCAGCAGCCTCGCCAGTTCCGCGCGGCCTCTGCTGATGCGGGACTTGACCGTCCCCTCGGGTATGCCCAGAACCTGGGCGATCTCCTTGTAGTCCATATCCTGCAGGTCCCGCAGAATCACCGCCTCGCGCAACTCGACGGAGACGCGCGCCAGGGCCTCCTGCACCATCTTGGCCAATTCTTTCTGGGCCGCCGACTCGTGCGGCGAGGGCCCGCGGGCCATCAGCCGGTCCACCGGCTTCAACTCCTCGGCAGACTCCCAACCCTCATCCAACGAACCTGTAGCGCGCTGGTTGCGGGTCCGCCGGAAGTTGTCCACCAGCAGGTTGCGGGTCATGGTTGTGATCCACACCTGCAGGCTGCCGCGCAGGGTGTCGAAGCTGGCCAGGTTCGTGTAGACCTTCAAAAAAACATCTTGCGTAAGGTCCTCGGCGTCCGTCGGGTTGCCGGTAAAGCAGTAGCAGAGCCCGTAGACGCGCCGGTGATGCGCGCGCACCAGTTCAGCCCACGCGCCCGAATCCCCGTCCATGCAACTGCGGACGACCTGGGACCAGTCGATCTCCAGGGGATTCACCCCTGGCTGCGGCTGGCGGGCGTCTGGAGCCATCGTTTTGCCTCCCTGCAGTTGGCCGGTAGCGGGCGGCCTTGAAGCGCCAATCTCCGGCGCTTCCATGGTACGCCGCGCCGGGCGGGGGGGCGACGCCAACCCCATAACGCTCCAGCTCAATGTGCCCACGCATTGCATATTTTGCTAATACGCGGGAGGGGTCCAAATGGTTCCGTTCCGGAGCAGAGACGGGGCGGCGGATGGCCGGTGTGCGGGGGTGCGCCCGCCGGAAACGAACGGCCGGGATTCCTGGCCACCCACCTTGGGCAAAAGCCGCGAAGAATCAGGCGCCCTCCTTAGTGTCTGGCTGAAGGGCGCCTCCCTACTGGAGCGTGACCAGCACTTCGATAACGCCCGTTCCGGAATCCAGCTTGGCCATGGCCTTGCCGATCACCGCGCCCAACATGCGGGAGCGGTCCGTGCC
>Ga0182011_10004916_pt1 | contig 10617 bp, 5 predicted proteins | sample 711E1DmetaG_FD_120481 | JGI IMG/M metagenome (GOLD analysis project Ga0182011, IMG submission 120481) | Permafrost microbial communities from Stordalen Mire, Sweden - 711E1D metaG | ecosystem: Environmental > Terrestrial > Soil > Wetlands > Permafrost | place: Sweden: Stordalen | collected...
GAGGTTTGGAACATCTCCGGAAAACGGTTCGGTCTTTATTTTAAAGTGGAAGGTAGAGCCCGATCCTTGCTCGCTCTCCGCCCAGATCTTGCCTCCCATCAGCTCCACAAGCCTTCGGCTTATGGCGAGGCCCAGGCCCGTGCCGCCGTATTTTCTGGAGGTGGAGGTGTCAACCTGGCTGAAGGAGAGGAAGAGTTTATCCCTATCCTTTGGAGAGATGCCTATCCCTGTATCGGATATGGCAAAGTGGATCTCGCCCGGCTCCTCTGCCGGTTGCACACGAATCGCCACATGGCCTCGTTCTGTAAATTTAACGGCGTTGCTGAGAAGGTTGGCCAGTACCTGGCGCAGCCGGGAAGAATCGCCCAGAATGGTTCGAGGAACACCCTCGTCGACCTCATAGGTCAGTTCGAGCCTTTTTTGCTTGGCCTCTGCAGCTACCATATCCTTTGAGGATTCAATGCATTCTCGCAAGATGAAGGGCTGATGCTCCAGCTTCATCTTGCCTTCATCGATCTTGGAGAAATCCAGGATGTCGTTGATGATGGCGAGCAATGCATCGCCACTGCTGTAAATGGTCTCGACAAGATCGCGTTGCTCCGGAGCGAGATCCGTATCGAGCAAAATCCCGGCAAGGCCGATGACGGAGTTCATGGGAGTGCGTATCTCATGGCTCATATTGGCCAAAAATTCGCTCTTTGCCCGAGAAGCGGCATCTGCCGCCTGCTGTGCCATTCGAAGCTCTCCTTCTGTCTTTTTATGCTCGACCATCTCCTCTTGCAGAGCAGCATTGGCCCTCGAAAGCCACGCCGTCCTCTCCATCACCCTCTTCTCCAGCTCTTCTTGCGTTTTTTTCAAGACCTCCTCTGTCTTCCTCCGCAAAACTGCGTCCCCAATGCTTCCCGCTGCCGCATGCAGAATGGCAATTTCGTTATCAATCCATCGCCGTTCGCCTTGGCAGTCCTCAAAACATATAGCCGCATAGAACCGACCTTCGATGAAGATAGGCACGAGCAAAAAGGAACGAATTCCATTCGTCTCCAATATCTTTCGATCAGAAGCCGAAACCTCAGAAGTCTTGCCCTGGATGCAATTATCATGAGCCAGCCTCTCCTGCCACTCCTGGAGAAGATCATTGGTGGAGAGGTCTCCTGAGAATGGCTTTGCAGGCTCCCTGGACCATTGCAATGGCAGGCCTTGCAGGGGCTTCAGGCGCAATGTATCAAAGTTCTCCAGTATTTGAACCCGGTCTACATCTGCGGCTTCTCCCAGGATTTCCAGAGTCTTTTGTATCGCATTGGGATCCGGGGTGAGCAGGTGGATCGTGGCCTTGGCTACTCCCTGCAGCAGCAAATCGCGTCTATGCAGCTCTTCCTCTGCCCGACGTCTCTGGATCAGCTTCCACATACCGCTCATGAGAAGAGTGAGCTGGCGTACATCGGCATCATTGTACTCTTCTTCCTTATTGCCCACACCTGCCACAATTACTATCTTGCCCTTGTCCATTATGGGCACATTCATGTGGCGTAGAACCATAACATGGCCGGGCGGAATGCCTCGCTTTTCGGCGCACGTGGAATAGTCATTGGTTATTATTGCTCTTCGCTGTCGCACCGCCTCGCCCCAGAGTCCAGTATCTTCCAGAAGATAGACCATCTTTTTCTGGTCTATGTTGCATTCCTGCATGGCTCTCTTGGACCAGTGGTGCATTACGAGTGTCTTCTCTTCTTCTTCAACGAAGGCGAGATAGCCAAGTCTTGAGCCGGTCAGTTTCACTCCGGCTTGCAGGGCGAAATCTGTTATCTCTTGAATGGATGCCTCATCCATTTGGTTAAGCTTCTGCAAAGCCTCCAACCGGGAATCATCCAGGAGCAGGGCTTCCTCGGCGCGCATGCGATCGGTAATGTTGTAAAAGTTGGCCAGAAAATAGGCAGGCTTTCCAGAATCATCTTTGACCAATGCACAGATCATCTCTGCCATGTAGGATTGGCCGTCAACCATCCTTATGGGGATCTCACCGCGCCACTGTCCACAAGAACGGATTGCAGGAATGACCTCTTCTTGCACCTTGCTCCTGCCCTCACTGCTTGTGAAATCGAATATAGTTCGCCCCTTCATCTGGGACACATCAGAAAATCCACTTTTCTTAAGGAGGCTGGGGTTGACGTACTCAATCTTGCCTTCCAGGTCAGTGAGCATGATGGCAGTGGGAGAAGTCTCCACGACTCTCGTCATCTTCCGCATCTCTATCTCCGCGACCTTCTGATCGGTCAGATCTCGCACGTATCCTGCCAGACCCAGTGTCATTCCCGAATCGTCCTGCCAGGGGAAATAGATGGAATCGAGGTAGCGTTCCTTTCCTTGGATCGCGAGATGCACTTCGGTTCGCTCTCGATTTCCTGTCAACATGACTCGCTCTTTGATCTCCCCGATTCGTTTGGCTTCGGATGGGGAAAATATTTCGTTCTCGGTTTTTCCCATTGCCAGGGAAGCGTCTATTCCGAAGGGTTTATCGTTGGAAAACCAGGTGTAGCGCAGATCGCGATCTTGCAAGAACAGGCAATCCGGAAAATGAGATATCATCTGGTGAAAGGCAGCTCCACTGGCAGTGGCGTGGCGCTGCTCCTCCAAGGAGGCGGAAATCTCATCCAGATTTCGACCCAATTCATCAAGAAACGCCGGCATTTGTCTCTCATCGAGGCCGCTCTCCAGGCAATCATCTACATGCTGGCGCATGCGTTGGATCTTCGTTTCTATGCCGTCGCACGTAAGCCTATTTTTGCCCAATGTTCTATCACTGCCTGCTATCAACGGGATTGGCATCTTACGTCCTAATCAATATATTGGATACACCAGAACATATCTATTTAGCTCAGTCGGTTGCCTATCTAGGGCATTGCAGGACCTGTTGCATAGGTTGGTGTGCAAGTGGATCCTAAGAATTTCGTCTCATTTTTGTTTAAATGAAAATATGATTTTCCCGGCTCAAATCATTGAAATGAACGAGCCATCGTATTACGGATGAAAAGCCTTCAAATGTTTCTTACCGTCATCCCTTCCCGCGCTCCAACAGTTCAATCAGCTCCTCTGTGTTGTACCTCGATATCAGATCGATTAATTTATCCATCTGCCGATAAAAGCGTCTAACTCTTTCAACCCTCTCCAAAGTGGCCGGAGATACATTTTCACAGGCCCGAAGATCGTTTTCGGTCTTTTCCAGAGCTACCATTATGCTCTGCATCTCCTCCCTTTTGTTTATTATCATATCCTTCTTCAGAGAATCAGGATCCGTAACCGGAATATAGTGATATCTCTTATCTCCCTGTATGATCACCCTCTTGGCCATTCCCAGCCTTTCCAATGTGCTCATATTGGAGCTTACGGTGGACTTGCTGTAGCCGGTATCCTCTACAAGCTGGTCCATGGACAGTGGTTCATCGGCCAGAAAGAGCGTGCCGCGCAAAACACCCACGGCATCGCAACAGCCGCAGCTACTGGCTCCCTTGACACACGCATCAACCATATATCTTTTTACGATATGGCTCTCATCTCGATCCATCATTTTACTGGAGACCACAAATTTTAAGTACTTTTCGCATGTTTCGGACGTTTGGTAATTTCCGAACGACACTGGAGTATGGTTAATGAACGGCATGGATCGGCTCGGCCAATGGATCGCAGATAATCCTGCTATAATCATGGCTGCCGCACTCCTTCTGACGGTTGTCTCACTCCACTATGCCCAGCAAATTGAGATGCAAGGGATGACCACTGAAAGCATGGTGGGCAAGGATTCCCCCCTCTATCAGCTTTACGACCATCTTTATGTTGAGAATTTTGGGACGGAGTCCATAGCGGTACTGGTTGAAGCAGATGATGTCACGAAGCCGGAAATCCTCAAAGCGATGCTGGAGCTTTCTGATAAGATGAAGGAAGCACCGGATGTTCTCGGAGTAACAAGCATAGCCGATATCGTGGCGGGTTTAGAGGAGAGCAAGACCGGTGTCCGGAGCATTCCTACTCAGGCGGCTATAGATGAGATTCTATCAGATTCGGGCAATCCGGCAATAAATGCCATAATGCCTGATAAGAAGCATACTATGCTCTCCATCGAGCTGCCTGTTTCCCTTACGGAAGCACAACTGGGAGAACTTTATCTGGAGACTGGTGGCCAGGTAAAAATGGCAGACTTTCCCGGCGACGTGGGGGTGACTGTCACGGGTCAACCGGCGCTCATGAAATCTATAACCGAGGAGATGGCCAAGAGCAACGGTCCCATTCTCGCCCTGGCAGGACTGCTCATGATAGTGGCGCTGTTGCTTACCTTTAACCATGTAAAATGGTCGCTGCTTCCTATACCCGTCGTCTTCCTGGGCGTGACCTGGACATTCGGAGCTATGGGATTGTTGCATATACCTTTTACCATGGTATCAATGTCCGCCTTCCCGGTTCTGATCGGTATCGGCATCGATTATGCCATCCAGTTCCACAATCGGATCGATGAGGAGTTCTCTAAAGGCGTATCCCCGGTAAAAGCCGTGATTGAGACGGTCAGGCATGTCTCTATGCCCGTCATGATTGCCTTGATCATAACGGCAATGGGGTTCGTTTCTCTCTTGACCTCATCTGTGCCCATGACCAGGGATTTCGGGCTGATCTGCTTGATTGGGCTCTTTCTCTGTTACCTCTCCGCTCTATTTGTGGGGGTAACTTTGCTCTATATAGTTGAGCGGAGGGGCTCCGTCCGGAGGTCAAATAATGATGGAGATGCCGCTGTCAACGTGCCAAAAGACACGATGATCGGAAGCATATTAGAGAGGATATCGGACATCTGCATTCAAAAGTGGCAAATGGTGCTGTCCATAGCGCTTCTGCTCTCACTGTTTGGGGTCTACGCAGATACACAAGTCCTCGTAGATACCGATTTCAAGAATTATGTGCCTCAGGATCTTGGACCTTTGATTGAATTCAGGCATATGAGCGATATCTTCGGAGGCACGGATACGATCGAACTGCTCGTTCAAGCCGATGATATCACCGATCCCGCCATATTGCAGTGGATGGACGAGTTTTGCATCTATCTAAAGAATTCTAGAGACCAGATATTTGGATATACAAGTCTCGCAAATTTCGTAAAACAGGCAAATGGCGGGGAGATGCCTCAGGATCAAACCACGATCCATAGTTTGATCGATGGGCTCCCCTCTGCCGTACGGGATAGGTATCTGGATGGCCACAATACGGCTATAATCGACCTGAATGTGGGCAAAGCCATCACCAACCTGGGCGCAGAGGGCACGGATCGGCTCATCAAAGAGATCGACAAAGATGTAGCGTGGCATTCTCCACCACCAGGGGTATCCGTCCGGGAGACCGGAGACTCAGTTGTGATGACCACCGTCATCAGTGCCCTGACTACCGGAAGGACAGAGATGACTCTGCTCGGATTGGTGCTGATCTTTATCGTGCTCCTGATCATCTACAGGGATCTGATCAAATCTCTCCTGCCGGTATTGCCCATGCTTGTAGTAATAGGCTGGATGGGCGGGGTGATGTACATATTCGGCATGAAATACACACCGCTTACTGCATGCCTGGGAGCGCTAATCCTCGGCGTAGGATCGGAATATGCAATACTGATGATGGAGCGCTTCTACGAAGAGCTGGCTAAGATCGGGGAACCTCTGGAGGCGCTCAAGATCGCCACACGACGCATCGGCTCGGCATTGATTGCCTCAGGCCTGACCACCGTATTCGGATTTGCAGCCCTGATATCCTCGCCCTTCTTAATCACAAATAATTTCGGTACAGTTACCGTCTTGGCGATAGTATTCGCTCTCTTGACGACCTTCACCGTCTTCGTGGTGCTTATGTACCGCATGGAAATCAGACGCGAAGTGGTGGAGAATGCGAAGTATAAGATGTTGAAAGCCCTCCGGCTGATGAAGTCCGGGAGGAGGATGATTTATGAGACTTAAATTTGCCTTTATTGCCTTTTGCCTATTCGCTTTGATCGCTGCTGTTCAGGCTCAAAACACATACATTCCCTTTGAGCTGGGCGGAGACAACTACTATACCATGTATGGTGGTCCGAATATCTCAGCCAGCGTTTCCGGGACAGATGAGTTCCAGCGTGGGGACACAGTTTCTCTATACGTGGATTTAACCAATTATGGAAGGACATTGGGTTTTGACGAAGATCAAACACCTCAGAACTCTAAAGAGTTCGCACTGGCAAATAGCGAGCTGCAAGAAGAGTACAAGAAGACCACAGCGCTCGGAATTACGGCAAGCCTGAAGTCCAATAATCCCGAGGTCGATGTAAAATCCGGCGATCAGGTAGTGCAATCATTGAAGCCTGGAGATAAGACCCAATCGCCCTTGAAGTTCACCATCAAGATTGGAGAGCATGCTCCTGCGGGAATTTATTCCCTCGGTCTGAACCTCTCTTACGACTACCAGGATAACGTTCGCGTTTATGCCTCAGACCTTTCAACCAGCGGAGGCTCGCCAGCTCTTGTAAACTACAGAGTCTCCTACATCTACCAGAAGGCGAATCAGACGGTACCTATCATAATCTCTGTCAAGAAGCAGGCCGATTTCGCAATAATCAACGCCACAGCCAATCTTTCTGCAGGTGACAAGAAGATGCCGGTCGAAGCCACATACAAGAATATCGGTGACGATCCCATCAGTGATGCGGTGGCAAGGCTGTCCATATTCAAGCCATTCTCTTCCACTGACGACCAGGCATACATTGGAACTCTTGGTCCTGGTGAAGAGAAGACCGTCGTCTTCAGGATCGACGTGGACTCCGATGCGACGCCAAAAGGTTACGGCATAAACAGCGAGATCAAATATACTGACATCAATGGCGATACCGTTATCTCCGAGAGCATGAAGATCCCGGTTTCGGTCAAGGCCGCTTCAGCCTCTCTCCTCTTGCCGGCAATCATCATTCTCATAATCATAGTCGCGGCCGGAGGGTACATGTATAGAAGAAAACAGAAGAAGGCCTGAGACCGGAATCCTCTTCTGCGCTCTTTTCTTTTTTTATCGTCGGGCAAAGGTTACTGGAAAATTGTATTGGAAACTCACTGAAAACTTCCTTCGGTTTGAAATGTCAAAATCGTATGCATTGGATATGCCCAAAATCTCCGGAAACGGCTCCCCATCCGTCAGCTTCCCGGAGGGCGGTCTGATTGAGTTCCATGGAACGCGGGGGGGATTTGTTTTCCAATTCCCGACTCTGTCGCATCTTCGAACGATGAAAAAGGCAGGCTATAGGCCAAGCTAATGCATGGGTCCATCGATCGCCAGACCTTCAACAGCGCACGAATTTATAGAATGTTGACAATTTTTGGATCTTATGTCATGGCCATGAGCTCAAGCTTCGCCCGGTCTGATTCGCCTGATCCTGGTGTGGTTTCCGCTATCTGTGCCTCGTCTTCGGATATATACGCCAGATAAAGTTTGCGCCGTGTTCCTTGGCTCATCTTGACATGTTTCGGGTCCAGTTCCAGGGCACGTTTCATCACGCTTATGACTGTTGTTTTATTCAGTCCTAGCATATCCACCAGCTCGCTGGTAGTGTATCGCCCCGGCCTCTCCGCCATGATATCTATGAGTGATCGTGCATGATTATCTAAGGCTTTTCCATCACCTGAACTCGTTTCTTGGACCGGCGCCTGTCGTCCCTGTCTGGTGCGAAGCTGGCTCTTCAGGTCGGCTACCTCTTTGGAAAGGCGATCAACCTGATCAATCAGCCTACCCAGAAGTTCCACGTCGCTCTTCTTTGAGTCGATCTCCCTGGATATTTTTTCGATGGCTGAAACGAGCATAAACATGCCTTGCGTTTCTTTTCGTTCTTTTTCAATCTCTTCGGCTTTTGTTTTGTATAGCTCTAAAAGCTCTTCGAACATTTATTGGCTACTCCTAGTATCTTCTAGTTCGGTCTCATTTCGAAGCGAATTAAAAGGTTGCCGATCATGGGTGCACTACGCTAGTATATATACCTTTCTCTAGATTATCAGACTACGCTGACATAAGGAGAAGACCTGCCAATCCATCTATCCGTCCAGCTGGAATCTGGAATTATAGTACTACTGGGAAAGGCTGGATCGTTCCCCAAAAATTGATTCAGACTCTCTTTACAATTTCAGGCAATTCTTGAATGTTCCGTATGATCTCATTCGCAGCCTGGCGTAATTTTAGGGCGGGGCGGGTATCCTGCTGCACAGTCAAGACACCAGTGTCCGCTGCCCTCAAAGCATAAAGATCGTTTAGGCCGTCACCAACCATCACCACTCGACGGTATTTCTTCTTCAGATCCATTACGATCTCCTTTTTTCGTCGCGGGCTGGCGGCGGAATGGATTCGCGACAGGTCTATGCCGTATTCCTTGAGGCTTGTAAGGCTGCGCATGCTGTCTCCAGAAGCCACATAGACGTCCGCGCCAAGGTTTTTTAGTTCTAGCAGGACATTACTCAATCCCGGAAAAGGGGCGCCACCCGTGCTCAATGTATAGGCTATTTCCTGCTGGCCCTGGTCCACTATCATGCCCATAGTCCGATAGATGCCCGGGCACCTGGCTCTTACCGCCAGATATACCTCCTGCAGTTCGCGAACTCTGACTTGAGAGCGGCCCAAGATGCCGAGAACCTCATCTCTCGAGATACGACTGCTGGAACAGCTTATCTCCACGCACTCCTCTCGGGCCAGGACAAGTGCCCCCAGCAGGTCGTCGGGTCTTCTGGAGACGACGAGATCCGGATCGATCTGAGGCACAACAAGGGCCCGGCCTTTCTTCTCCATGATCAGCTCCCAGGTAACAACACTCTCAAGAATGACTCCTCGGCCGATATCTTTGGCCACTCGGTACATCATCAGGATTGTACCTGCTACGTCCATGACCACGGCGATATCACCAGACATCTATCATTGGTTGGATAAAAGGATGAGATCAAACTATCGGCGGAAAATAATGATTGTTCAATCCTGAAATACGTCGCGCGGAAAATCGATAGGTACTTACGATTCGAGGGGAACTATTATGATGAATGTTCAGAGGCGTTTCCCAACGAAGTGCTCATTGCGGTGTTCGTGATCCGAGAATCGCTATCTTCGGGCGCATTATGTGTGTCCTTCTTCTGCTATTGCTCAATGCACTATCTGCTGATGCCAAAACGCTTACCGTGGGACCGGACGACAGCATCCAGGCCGCAATATTCATAGCCCGTACAGGTGACGTGGTTCTGGTATCGGAAGGAACATACTACGAGCACGTCCGAGTAGATAAATCCATAATTTTGCGCGGTCAAATGATGCCTGTCTTGGATGCCACCGCCAGCGGCAGTGCCATCACTCTGCTGGCGGACGGCATAACTGTAGAGGGCTTCAAGATTGTAAATGCAGGTAGCTGGCCCTCCGAATCCCCTGACGAGGCGGGAATCAAGGTTCTCTCAGAAGGAAATCGGATAATCAAAAATGACGTTAGCAACAATTTTAACGGAATTCTCCTGGTAGGCGTCAAGAACAACAGCATTCTCGACAATACAGTTTGCAGAAATTTGGGCTACGGCATCCGTCTGGAGAAGGCTATCGGCAATACCATCTCCAACAATCGCCTGGAAGAGAATTCGCTGGACGCCGTCGACGATGGATTGAACTTCTGGGATAAAAACTATTACAGCGAGTTAGATAATTCGGCAGTAGGCCGCATGGATCGAGGAGAAGGCCTATCTGAAGGTGGCTACAGCATTCCCGGTGGCAGGAGCGTTGATTTGCATCCTGGATATGGAATACTGTAATAATATGAAATAGATCAAGGCAATTGATTTATTTTAATCAGAAAATGGCGGCTGAAAGATGGATTATTTCATCCCTGGCAACAATAACTTTTTTAGCTAGAAGAACTAATGTGTACTAAGATAAGAAATGGGGTAGAAGCACGAAGGGAGTAGCAATAGCTTTGTTGCTAATGTTTCTCTTCTCTCTGGGACCGATCTATGCGACTGCTATGAACGGACAGGGCCAGGATGGAGATTTTAGCAACACGCTGAAGGTGACGGGAACGGGCACCTTCGAGGTGGGCGTCTCCGTAAAGGACAGGCAGCTCGCCTTGGAGTACGACAATTTCATGACCGGCGATGGCGACCTGGAGATGGATACGGGCACCGTCGAAGCTCAGAAGTCCGCCAAGATCCCGGGTGTGGTCAACGGCTCAGCTGTGCCGCTGGACCTTTTCGAGAATACCCGTCTCACCTACTCCGGTAAGACTCCCATGGTGGGAATAAAGCATATCAGCTCCAATTCATTCTGGGGCGGCATAGGCGCTGACATTACAGAATCCTTCTCAGTCACGGAGATGGACCGAGTTGGAAGCAGCTACTTTGCATCTGCCAACCCTGCTTCCTATACCGGCGATCCCAATAAGATCGCAGAACTGCTCAAAGCAAGTCCAGTACAAACTGTGGGCATAGAGACCAGGAATGCCTTTAACGGTACCTGGCAGACTGACGCTCACATGCACAAGATGTTCAGCAAGGATCTCAAGGTCCATGAGGCATTCACCGGCAAGTTCGATGTGGAGAAGAGGCTGGTGTTCCATGAAAATCC
>Ga0182011_10004917_pt1 | contig 10616 bp, 8 predicted proteins | sample 711E1DmetaG_FD_120481 | JGI IMG/M metagenome (GOLD analysis project Ga0182011, IMG submission 120481) | Permafrost microbial communities from Stordalen Mire, Sweden - 711E1D metaG | ecosystem: Environmental > Terrestrial > Soil > Wetlands > Permafrost | place: Sweden: Stordalen | collected...
CCGGAGAACGCGCAGCTGCCGGACGTCAATTTCATCCCCCTGAGCCTCGTGCAGCGGATCGAGGTCCTGCCGGTTTCCGCCTCCGCCCTTTATACCGGCAACGCCGTGGGCGGCGTGATCAACATCGTGCTGCGACCGGAGGCGGAGGCCACCGCCACCGAAGTGAACACGACCTACACGAACGCGCTGCACCGCTACGATGCGCCGCAATCGTCGGTGTCCCTGCTGCACAGTCAGGCCCTCCTGAGCGGGGCATTGCGGGTGCGGCTGAGCGCCAGCCTCACCCGGGCGGAACCGCCCACCGAGGCGGAGCTGGGTTATCACCACGGTCATGTGGCGACCCCGAATTCGCTGGGCGACGCCGTCTACGCGGCGACCCCGAACGTGCGTAGTGTGGATCTCACACCGCTGTTCGGAACCGGATCTTCCCCCGTGACCTCCGTGGCACCCGGGGCGGACGGTACGGGCGGACTCGCGGCCTTTGCGGGCCGCGGGGGCCTGCGCAATCTCGACCTGTTCGCTCCCGCCGGCGGCTTGGCGGCTTCGTCGCTCAGCGCAAAATTCCCCTACGGCCGGCGCCAGCAACGGTTCATCTACACCGCCACCGCCGTCTACGACGTCCTCCCTTGGCTGGAGGTGGGACTCGACGGCCTCTACGGTCGCACCGTGGTCAACCGCGGGTATGACGTGCTGTCCGCGGATCTGACCATGAAGGCGGGAGCGCCGCTCAACCCTTTCTCGCAGGACATCAAGGTCTCGTTGAATGAAACGGCGCCGCTGCTGGGCGAAGGTTACAGCGAGGGCCGTCTCGAGTTCTCGGCTGCCGTGTTCAGCCTGCTGCTCAAAGGGCCGGGAAATTGGCGTGTGGCGTGGGACACCCAATATGCCCACAGTCTTTCCAAATACCGGGGCCTCGCCGGCGCCGATTCCGACCGCTGGCAGCAACTCGTCGACCAAGGAACGTACAATCCCCTGCGCGACACCCAGGTCCACGGCCCGCCCCAGGAATTCTACGATCAGGCCCTGATCTACTACGGCGCGAGGGGGCGTTACGCCACCCTGGGCAATTACGACACCCTCGATGCCGCCTTGCGGATCACCAATCAGTCGCTGTCGCTGCCCACCGGCGTCGGCGCAGTGAGCCTCGGCGGCGACTATCGGCGCAATCATCTGGCCGACTATGCCGATGTGCGGCGATATGCCGACGGCTCCCTGGCGAGCGACCCGATTCTGTGGGCGGGGCGGACGCTGCAACGCTACAGCGTGTTCGGCGAATTGCAGGCTCCGGTCTTGCCGTCGACCCGCCTCCCCCGCTGGCTCACCGGCCTCGAGGCCGATGTGGCGGTGCGCTATATCGCGTCGGATTCAAGCAAAGAGGCCTACGTCGCACCGACCTGCGGATTGAAGGTCGATTTCCCGGGCGGCTTCTCCCTGCGCGGGAGCGTGACCACCTCGAATCGTTATCCGACCCCGGAGATGAGCCGCCTGGTCGAGTTGCCCAATGGCTCCGCTTCGGGCGGCGGGGGCGTCAACCTCGTCGCAATCACCGATCCCGTGCGCAACGAAACCCGGCTGGTGCAGGTCAACGCGGTGCTGAATCCCAATCTGCAGCCCGAGGCCGCCGTCACCCAGACTGCCGGGTTGATCTGGCAGCACGGCGGCGACCATCGGTTCCACGCCTCGATGGATTTCGTCGACACCCGCAAGACCAACGAGTTGTTCACCCTCGGATCGGCGCAGCAGGTCGTGGACCTCGAGGCCCTGCTGCCGGGCTGGGTGATCCGCGGCCCACTGCCGCCCGGCGACGCGCATTCAGCTGGACCGATCACCGCCGTGTCGACCGGAGTCGTCAACATGCTCTGGCGCCGGTCCCAGAATTGGAGCGCCTCGATGGATTACACCTGGACGAAGTGCCTCGGCGGCGCGCTCGATTTGTACGGCCGGTTGGTCTATTTCCCGCGTTTTGACGTTCAGGCATTCCCGACATCAACCGCCGTCGATGAACTGCGTCACCCGGACGGAGCCATGCCGGGGCTGCTGGAATATCGCGCCAATTTCGGCGTTAGCTGGTCCGACCGCGACCACGGGTTTGGCCTCGACGGACATTACTACCACTCGCGTGTTCTACCAGCCGCCGAATGGGCGGGCCAGGGTCAGGACCGCATCCGTCCGTTCTGGCAGTTCGATGCTTTTGTGCAGAGCGATCTGACCCGCTGGCTGCCGTGGAAATGCACGCGCTTTGGCTTGCGCGGGCAACTGCGCGTCAACAACGTTTTCGGCGCCGACTTTCCAAAATACACCAATGACTCGTCGGGGGCCGGCGTGCAGCCCTACGGGGACTGGCGCGGCCGGGTTTACTCTGTGACACTCACCGCCACCTATTGACCGAACCACCGCCGTGTTGAAGGCCCTGTTCAACTGGTTTGACGGACACCCCCACAGCTACTGGGCCATCGCCGCCGTGCCGACGATCGTGTGGGCAGCCTGGCTCGTCCTCGGCCTGCGGCGTGCGCCCGCGGCCCGGCCGAGCCGGGCGGAACGGACCTGGTTCGCCCTGCTTCTGCTCGGATTGCTGCTGGCCTGGCGCTGGCCGTATCTGCTCGACGCCAACCAGTTGAATCCGGACGAGAGCCAGTTCATCGCCGGCGCCATCACGCTGCAGCACGATCCGATCTTCTGGCACTCGGTCGACGGCACCACCTCGGGTCCGCTTAACTTCTACGCCCTGCTGCCGACGCACCTGCTGGGCGTGCCCCAGGATTTTTTCAATGCCCGCCTGACGGGTTTGCTGCTGGTGTGGGGGGCGCTGCTGGCGTGCCACGGCTTGCTGGGCGCAACCTACGGCGCGCCGCTCGCCCGGGTGGCCATGCTGCCCGGAGTGGCCTTTTTTGCCACGGCCACCGACTCGGATTTCATCCACTACTCCTCGGAGCATCCCTCCTTGCTCCTCTTCGCGCTGGCGGCCTGGCTGCTCTGGAAGCATCGCGCCCCGCCGCCCGCGGGCCAGTCTCAAGCCACGGCCGGCTGGCTGGCGGCGGGTTTCGTGATCGGCCTGCTGCCGTGGGCCAAGCTGCAGAGCGTGACCTTCGCCGCCGCCTTGGCGGGTGGAGGAATCATGTTCGCCCTGCTCCCCTCGCGCGCGTCCTGGCCGGAGCGGAGTCGGCGCGCCGGCTGGTTGGTCGTGGCCGTGGCGGCGCCGAGTGTCCTTGGGGTGCTGACGGTGGCCGAGACGGGGCAGTTCCGAAATTTCACCCTGACCTACCTCGTTCAGAATATCACCTATGTCGAAGAAACCGGACTTACCGTGTTTGCGACGCTTAAGGAGCTGACTCGGCTCTCGCTGTTCCAGTGGCAGTTCCCCGTGTTCCTGGTCGGCCCTGTGCTCACCGTCATCGGGGCCACCCTTGCCTGCGGCTGGCGGCGCCAGCGCCCGGATTTCCTCTACGTTGTCGGGGCCGGACTGACGGCGGTGGCGTGCTTCACCATTCTGGCCCCCCGCCGCGGCTTTCATCACTATCTGCTGTACCTCGTGCTGCCGCTGACGCTTTGGAGTGGAGCCTCTCTGGCCGGCTGGTGGCAAAACCTGCGCCCCGGGGCCGCGCGGCGCTGGCTCGTGGCGGCCTTCGTCGTCGGGGCCGGCTTGCTGCCCCTCGGGCAACGCCTGCGGCTGCCCGTACCATTTATGTTCGGCCAGTTTGCGGAACACTGGCGCCATCCCTATTCCGAGGTCGGTCGCATCCTGCGCCAGCAAGCCCGGCCTGGCGACACGCTGGCGATTTGGGGTTGGTGTCCGCAGCTCTATGTGGAAACCGACCTGCCGCAGGCCACCCGCGAAGCGCACAGCTATTGGCAGATCCGTCCCTCACCCCTCCGCGACTATTACCGGGCGCGCTACCTCGGCGATTTGGAGCGCAACCATCCCGCCTTCTTCGTCGACGCGGTGGGACCGGATGCGTTCGGCTTCCCCGACCGCGACACGGCGGGCCACGAGATCTACGTCGAATTGAAGGAGTATATCTGTCGTCACTATGACCTGATGCTCGATGACGGCCAAACCCGCGTCTATTTTCGCACCGACCGCATGCCTGTGCTGCCGTGATGTCCGACGCCGTCCCGTGTTTTCCCTCTTTTCCTGACGCGCGTTTCCTGTTCTGCTGCGCGCCATGAGGATCCTGCTTTCCGGCGCCTGCGGCTTTGTCGGCAGCGCGGTCGCCCGCTCCCTGCTCGCGGATTCCGCCCGCGGCCACGAGATCGTGGGGTTCGACAACTTCAGCCGTCCCGGCAGCGAGACCAACCGGGCCGAGCTGAAACGACTCGGCGTGCGGCTGTTTCATGCCGACCTGCGCGCGGCCAGCGACCTCGACAATCTGCCCGACGCGGACTGGGTCATCGATGCCGCGGCCAACCCCAGCGTGCTGGCGGGCGTCGACGGGCTCATGAGCAGCCGCCAGCTTGTCGAGCACAACCTCGCCGGCACGATCAATCTCCTGGAATACTGCAAGCTGCGCCGCGCCGGCTTCGTTCTGCTGAGCACGAGCCGCGTCTATTCCATTCCGCCCCTTGCCTCGCTGCCGGTGATCGTGGGCGACCGGGCCTTCTGTCTGCCGCCCGACGCGGCGGGTCTGCCGCCCGGCGTCAGCGCGGCCGGGCTCGACGAGACTTTCCCGACCACGGCACCGGTCTCGCTCTACGGCGCCACCAAGCTGGCCTCGGAAGCGCTCGCGCTCGAATATGGCGAGACGTTCGGTCTCCCGGTGTTCATCAACCGCTGCGGCGTGCTTGCTGGCGCGGGTCAGTTCGGGCGGCCCGACCAGGGCATCTTCGCCTTCTGGATCAATTCCTGGCTGCGCCGGCGGTCGCTGCGCTACCTCGGATTCGGCGGCCAGGGGCACCAGGTGCGCGACTGCCTGCATCCGCGCGATCTGGGGCCTCTGCTCGAACAGCAATTCGCCGCGCCGCGAATCGCGGTCGCCGACCGCGTGGTCAACTTCTCCGGCGGCGCCGCCTCCGCCCTGTCGTTGCGGCAGCTCAGCGACTGGTGCGCCGGCCGGTTCGGGCCCCGCGAAGTCGTCGCCGACGGCACGCCGCGCCCGTTCGATCTGCCGTGGATCGTGCTCGATCATGCCAAGGCCACCCGGCTGTGGCACTGGCAGCCCGCGACGCCGGCCGCCGCCGTCCTCGAGGAAATCGCCGCCCACGCCGAGTCGCATCCCGACTGGCTCGAACGGTCGGCTCCGTTCTGAGGCGCCCACCCGCTCCCCATGTCGTCCCGTCCGCCCGTTCCGCCGGCCACCCCGCCACTCACCCTCTTCTCCATCGTCATTCCCGCGCGCGATGAAGAGGCCTCGCTGCCGCAGACCGTGCGCGCCGTGCACCAGACCTTCCTGCGCGAAGGGGTGCCGCACGAAATCGTGGTAGTCGATGACGGCAGCAAGGACCGGACGTGGGCCGTGCTGCAGGAACTCCGGCGGGAGGTGTTAACGCTCGCGCCCCTCCAGAATTCCGGCCGCAACGGATTCGGCCGCGCCGTCATCCATGGCCTCAACCACATCCGAGGCGACGCCTGCGCGATCATGATGGCGGACGCCTCCGATTCGCCCGACGACGCCGTGCGCTATTGGCGCCTGCTCAATGCGGGCTGGGATTGCGTCTTCGGCAGCCGCTTCATCCGCGGCGGCCGGGTGGTCGATTATCCGCGGGTGAAGCTGTTCGTGAACCGGCTGGCGAATCTGTTTATCAAGGTCCTGTTTCACATCCCGCTCAACGATACCACCAACGCCTTCAAGGCGTACCGCCGCGGCGTGCTCGAGGGGTGCCGGCCTTTCCTCGCGCCCCATTTCAACCTGACCGTCGAGCTGCCGCTCAAGGCCATCGTCCGCGGCTATTCGTGGACGGTCACGCCCATTTCCTGGCAGAACCGCAAGCACGGCGTCGCCAAACTCAAGATCAAGGAGATGGGCAGCCGGTATTTTTTCATCTGCATGTACGTTTGGCTGGAAAAGTACTTCAGCCGCGGCGATTATCGGAAGTCATAGACCCGTTAATGCTTTTCTGATGAACGTCATCCGTTCCGACCTCGAAGGACTGCTGCTCATTGAACCCGATGTCTTCGGCGACAGCCGCGGCTTCTTCATCGAATCATGGAGCCGGTCGCGCTACCGCGACGCGGGGATCGATTACGATTTCGTCCAGGACAACTTCTCCCTGTCCTGCCGCGGCACTTTGCGGGGCATGCACTTCCAGAATCCCACCCCCCAGGGTAAACTGGTGTCGGTTTGGCAGGGAGAGGTCTTCGACGTGGTCGTCGATATTCGCCGCGCGTCGCGCACCTTCGGCCGCTGGTGGGGCGTCAACCTCTCGGCCGAAAACAAGCGGCAGCTTTTCGTCCCGCCGGGTTTTGCCCACGGCTTCACCGTGGTGAGCGAAATGGCGCTGTTTCACTACAAATGCACCGCCGCCTATGCGCCCAAGGACGAGATCGGGTTCCGCTGGGATGACCCGGCCGTCGGCATCCGCTGGCCGGCCACCCAGCCAATCCTGTCCCGCCGCGACGCCTCCGCCCCCCTGCTTTGTGACCTCCCGTCCGAGAAACTTTTCTGACCGCGAACCGACGCTCCACCCATGACGCCTCCCCGAATTCTGTTGTTCGGCAAGATCGGCCAGGTTGGCTGGGAACTCCGCCGTACGCTCGCGCCGATGTCCCGCCTCGTCGCCGCCGACTACCCCGACGTTGATTTCACCCGCCCGGACTCCATCCGGCAATGGATCCGGGAGACCTCCCCGGCTGTCATCATCAACGCCGCCGCCTACACCTCCGTCGACAAGTCCGAGACGGAGACGGCGCTGGCCATGGCGATCAATGGGGAGGCGCCCGGCATCATGGCGGAGGAAGCCCGCGCGTGCGGGGCGCTCCTGGTCCACTATTCGACCGATTACGTTTTCGACGGGTCGAAAACGACGCCGTATACCGAGGACGACCTGCCGAATCCGCTCGGCGCTTACGGCCGGACGAAACTGGCGGGCGACCGCGCCATCCAACAGGTGGACTGCGACCACCTGATCTTCCGGCTCTGCTGGGTTTACGGCGCCCGCGGCGCCAATTTCATGCTCACGATGATGCGGCTGGCCCGGGAACGGGAGAGACTCCGCGTCGTGCGTGATCAGATCGGATGCCCCACCTGGTCGCGCATGATCGCCGAGGCCACGACGCAGGCCGTGGCGCTCGCCGTCCGCGACGGGCAGCCCGGCGCCTTCAAGGGACTTTACCACCTCTGCGCCACAGGCGAGACCAGCTGGCACGGGTTCGCCCAGGCGATTGTCGACCTGATGCCGGCGGCCGAACGGAAATGTCTTGAGGTCGAGCCGATCACCTCGGCCGAGTTTCCCACGCCGACGAAGCGCCCGACCTATTCGGCGATGTCCTGCGCCAAGCTGGAACGGGTGTTCGGACTTAGGCTGCCTGACTGGAAGGAGAGCCTCCGCCAGGTGGTGGAGCGCTGAGTTGGCACGTTTCGAATCGAGATTGAACCGCGAAGTGGGCGAACAGTCGCGAAGATGAACGATGACGTGATCTACCGCGATGAATGCTATCGCATCATCGGAGCGTGCCTCGCCGTCCATCAAGACAAGGGTAACGGCTTCGTAGAACCGGTTTATCAGGACGCCCTGGAGATTGAGTTGGAGTTCTCCGGCATCCCCTTTGACGCTCAGCGCAACTACCCAATCCATTACCGCGGTCGGCCGCTCAGGCACACCTACACGCCCGATCTGCTTTGCTACGAGAAGATCATCGTCGAGCTGAAGGCCGTGAAAGTCCTGACCGACGAACACCGGGCTCAAGTGTTGAACTACCTCAAGGTGACAGGCTTTCAGCTGGGTTTGTTGGTCAATTTCGGCTCGCATCCTCGTCTCGAATGGGAACGGATAGTCCTGACCAAACATTGACCTTCGCGTCTCTTCGCGTCCCTTCGCGGTTCACCCATTCCCCCATGAATCTTCTTGTCACCGGCGGCTGCGGTTTCATCGGCTCCAACTTCGTGCGCCAGCGCCTCGCGGAGGCTCCCGCGGCGGGCAGCTTCCAACGGCTCGTCAATCTCGATCAGCTCACCTACGCCGGCAATCCGGCGAATCTCGCCGACGTGGCCGGCGATGCACGCTACGTCTTCGTGCGCGGCGATATCGGCGACGTTTCGCTGGTGTCGCACTTGCTGGCCGAGCACGCGATCGACGCGGTGGTGAATTTCGCCGCCGAATCGCACGTCGACCGCTCGATCGATTCACCCGAGCCGTTCGTCCAGACCAACGTCCTCGGCACGCTCCGCCTGCTGAACTGCGCCCGGCAGCATTGGACGAAACTGCCGGAGCCGCGCCGGAGTTCGTTCCGCTTCCTCCACGTTTCCACCGACGAGGTCTACGGCACGCTCGGGCCCAGCGATCCGATGTTCAAGGAGACGACCCCCTACGCCCCGAACAGCCCGTACGCGGCGTCGAAGGCGGCCAGCGACCATTTCGTGCGCGCTTTCCATCACACCTACGGCCTGCCGGTGCTGACCACGAACTGTTCGAACAACTACGGTCCCTACCAGTTTCCCGAGAAGATGATTCCCCTGATGATCCTCAACGTGCTCGAGGGCAAACCGCTCCCGGTATATGGCGACGGCCAGCAGGTGCGCGACTGGCTGTACGTCGAGGATCATTGCACGGCGATCTGGCGCGTGCTGCAGCGCGGCCGGGTCGACGAGACCTACAACATCGGTGGTCTCAACGAGCAACCCAACCTCGCGGTGGTCCGCGGGCTCTGCCGGCTCCTCGACGTGCGCGCCCCCGATCCTGGCGGCCGGCCGCACGAGCGCCTCATCACCTACGTCCGCGACCGCCCCGGCCACGACCGGCGTTATGCCATCGACTGCACGAAGATCCAACGCGAACTGGGTTGGGCGCCCCGCGAGTCCTTCGACTCCGGGCTCGCCCGGACCGTCGACTGGTATCTGGCCCACCGGGACTGGTGTCGCGACATCACGGACAAGCGCTATGCGCGGGAGAGGCTGGGCACCGCAAGTTAGGGGCGAGGGGCCATGGGCGTTGGGCACCAGAACCAGGCCACCGCGAAAGACGCGAATCCCCGCGAAGAACGACCAAACCGTATTTTCGTGCCCCTTCGCGTTCTTCGCGGTTAATTTGCTCCCATCATGAATCGGAAAGGTCTCATCCTCGCCGGCGGCTCCGGCACCCGGCTCTATCCGCTGACGATCGCGGTGTCGAAGCAGCTCATGCCCGTCTACGACAAGCCGATGGTCTATTATCCGCTGTCGGTCCTGATGCTGGCGGGCATCCGCGAGATCCTCCTCATCTCGACCCCGCAGGACCTGCCGCTCTTCCAGCGCCTGCTCGGTGACGGCGGCGACTTCGGCCTCCAGCTGTCCTACGCCGCGCAACCGCGGCCCGAGGGACTCGCGCAGGCGTTCCACATCGGGGCCGACTTCGTCGCCGGAAGCCCGTCCGCCCTCGTGCTGGGCGACAATCTTTTCTACGGGCACGACTTCGCCCGCGCAGTGCAGAACGCCAGCGCACGCCTGACCGGCGCCACCATCTTTGGCTACCGCGTGGCCGACCCGCACGCCTACGGTGTCGTCGAGTTCGCGCCGGACGGCCGCGTTCTCTCGATCGAGGAGAAGCCGAAACAGCCGAAATCCAACTACGCCGTGCCGGGCCTCTATTTCTACGATGAACAGGTCGTGCCGCTCGCCCGCTCGTTGCAACCCTCCGCTCGCGGCGAACTCGAGATCACCGACCTGAACCGGCTCTATCTGGAGCGCGGCCAACTGCAGGTTGAGCTGATCGGCCGGGGCACAGCCTGGCTCGACACCGGTAATCAGGACGCGCTGATGGACGCCGCCCAGTACGTGCAGGTCATCGAGAGCCGCCAAGGGCTCAAGATCGCCTGCCTTGAGGAGATCGCCTGGCACAGCGGCTGGATCGACCAGGCCCGGTTGCAGGCGCGCATCGACAAGCTGGGCAAGTCGAGTTACGCCGCCTACCTTCGCCGCCTCCTCGTCGAAACGCCCGGGGCGTGAAACCTGGCCCAGATGCTTCACACTGAGAATGGCTCTGTTCTGCAGACTGTGTGCTGGAGACGCGACGATTCCTGATGTGGCACGGGTCTCCCGACCCGTGGCCCACAAAACACGGGTCGGGAGACCCGTGCCACTTTGGTTGCGGCTCTGCGCGCCATGAATAATCCCGGTGAAGGGCCCGCGCCCGCCCCCATGACTGCGTCGAGCCCGTCCGTGCCGAGCGACCCTGCCCCACCGCGCCTCAGCGTGGTGATTCCGTTGCATAACGGGTTGGCGCTGACCCAGCGGTGTCTGGAAACGCTGCGGGCCACGCTTCCCGCCGGCGTGGCGCACGAGATCATCCTGGTCGACGACGGCAGCACGGACGGTACGCGCGCCTGGCTGGCGACGCTCAGCCCGACCTGCCAGGTCGTGTTGAACGAAAGCAATCGCGGCTTTGCCGCCGCCTGTAACCGCGGCGCCGCGGACGCCCGCGGGGAGTTCCTCGCCCTGCTCAACAACGATCTCGAGCTGACCCCCGGCTGGCTCGAACCGATGCTTGCG
>Ga0182011_10004920_pt1 | contig 10609 bp, 9 predicted proteins | sample 711E1DmetaG_FD_120481 | JGI IMG/M metagenome (GOLD analysis project Ga0182011, IMG submission 120481) | Permafrost microbial communities from Stordalen Mire, Sweden - 711E1D metaG | ecosystem: Environmental > Terrestrial > Soil > Wetlands > Permafrost | place: Sweden: Stordalen | collected...
ACAAGGGTAGTAGACCGCCGTGAGGGCGCTGGCCACCAGACCGTGGACTTCACCTCGATCAAGGAAGGACGGACAGCCGAGGCCTACTTCCAGGTCTTGTCCAGCTCGCCAAAACTCTGGCGAGCCGTTGCCTCTGAGATCTACCTGGACCCCTGACGGGAGCGACCGCCGCGTTCGCTCAAAGCCTGGTGCTCCGCAGGCTACTGGGTCTTCGGCTGGATGGTGACCGAGCGCATGACGTCGCCCTGGGTGATCTTGTTGACGACGTCCATGCCGGATGCCACCTGACCGAACACGGTGTACTGCCCGTCGAGGCTCGGCTGGGGCGCCAGGCAGATGTAGAACTGGCTGCCGCCGGACGTCGGGCTCGACGAACGGGCCATCGCCAGCGTCCCCGTCAGGTGCTGACGGCTGCTGAACTCGGGCGGCAGGTAGTAGCCGGGACCGCCGGTGCCCACGTCGGTGGCGTTGGGGTCCTTGCTCTTGGGATCTCCGCCCTGGATGACGAAGCCCGGGACCACTCTGTGGAATGTCGTCCCGTTGTAAAAGCCGGTCCTCGCCAGGTGGATGAAGCTCGCCACAGTCACCGGCGCCACGTCCGGGAAGAAGGTCAGCACGATGTCGCCCTTGTCAGTCTTGATCACGGCCTCGACGTTCGCGCCGTCCTGTCCGTCGGGGAAGTCGGCCAGCGTCTTGACCGGCTTACCGTCAGGCCCTATCTGAGCGGCGGTCGGTGACGACCCCTTGGCCGCCGGCGTCGATGCCGGAGTCGAACTCTTGGACTTGCCCTGTGCGTTCCCGTTTTTCTGTGACACCCCGCAACCCCCGATCACTAGAGCCATTATCGCAAGCACGCCGATTACCACGGACACGATCATCAGTCTTCGGTTCATGTCGCTTCCTTCCTTCGCGGAAAGTTCCCGGGGCGGAGCGCCCGCCTCGCAACGATGTTAAATCAAAGACGCCGCGGGTTCCAATGATGTTCCTGGTGCTCGCCCCCGCTGCCACGGGGACAAGTATAGCAGGACTGACTCGGGGCCAATCGAAGAAGGCGTTCAAATACGCGAGCGGCTCGAGCGGCCGGGTCCGGTCCGGGGCCTGAAGGAATAATTAGAGCCCGCAACGAATCTAGTGATATGGTGCTCGGTCTGCTGGTTGAAAATGGGAGGTGGGTGTTCAGTGGGAATGGAACATGATTCTTCGAGACCACTGCTGGAGAGCACGGGCTGGCTGGCCGCCCATCGGCGCAACCAGCACCTGCTCAAGCAGAGCCCCGTCAATTTTCACCGGTCGAGCCTGACCGGTGAGGTGTCGCGCGAGCGCCAATCGAAAGAGACTCTCGCGTGGCATTCCTGGAGCCTGAGGCTTTTCAACAGGCAGCCGCTCGCCGGAAACGAGTAAGCGGGCTCAGGCGCCCGGCGCCCCCGCCGTGGAGCAGTGCCTGCAGATCTCGGGGGGGTCCCCCTCGGAGAGCCTGTTCCTGAAGTCGCTGAATCGAGGGCCGTTCCACACACTTGCCACCCCTTCGGAGGCGGCGTTGCCCATGTGGCTGCGGTCGGGGGTGCCCACGTTCGGGCAAGGCATCATCTTCCCGCTGCTGCTCACGAATGCCTCCCGCCACGGCCAATCGCAGTCCTTCTTGCCGTTCCCGTTCCTGCCTGGTCCCAGTGGGGGCAGAGTCACCTCGACCCCGTTCTTGCGTCCGAGGTTCCTGACCTTGCTGAACGATTCTTTCAAGACCGGCCTGTCCTCGGCGGTCGGCATCTGCCAGGCGACGAAGTCCCTGACGGGCCTGTAGTTCCTGGGCAGGGCGGGCTCTTCCATGGTGCCCGGAAGGTGCTCCGCCGTGAAGGCGTCGACGCCGAGCGAGCCCGCGAGCTCCACCAGTTGCGGCAGCTGCGCCATGTTCTCCCTCATGATGTAAGAGGTGACCGTCACGCGCGGCTTGCCCGTCCCCGCCGACTCGCGCCGGGCGAGCAGCATCTCCAGGTTGGACAGCACCTCGGAGAGCCGGCCGTCACGGCACAGCCATCCGTAGGTCGTCTCGGACGGGCTCTCGATGAAGATCGTCAGGGAGTCGAGCGCACCCGCGACCAGGCTGTTGGCGATCTTCTCGCTGAGCAGTGTCAGGTTCGTGGCGGTCCCGACTTTCAGCCCGCGCCGTGCGGCCAGGTCGATGAACTGGGTGAAAGCGGGGTGCAGCATGGGCTCCCCCAACCCCCGAAGCTGTATCTCGCGCGCCTGCTTGAACTGGTCGAGCAGCATGTCGAACATCTCCAGCGGCATGAAGGCCTGCTTGCTGTTGCGCCTGATCCCTCCCGGGCACATCCGGCAATTGAGGTTGCACTTTCCAACAGGCTCGATCTGGACCTTGTCCGGTAGCTTGACTCTGCTACTCACAGGAAACACCACTCCGCGCACCGTGACATGACCTGATTAACGACCGCATTGCTTTCTTCGGTCGGTCCGGCGCCTCTCCTGCCGGTGCGGCAGGAATGAGCCGGACAGGCTACAGCCCCGCCAGGTCCCTCCTGTTGAAGACTATCGCTCCGATCACGCAGCCGACCGCGCCGATCCCTACGATTACGGCCGCGGTGGACCACCTCGGGTCCGCCGCCGGGGACAGCGCGACGTGGTGCAGCAGGGAAGTGTCCAGCAGCCAGTGATTGAGGTTGATGATAGGACCGATGAGCTCGAGCAGGAAGGACCAGCCGATCACCGCGTACATGACGGCGGAGGCCCAGCGCGGCTTTATGCCCAGCATCAGTATGCCGATGCCGACGATCAAGGCCGCCGGGACGGCGGAATTGACGCCGGCCTGTATCAACTTGCCGAAAGCCACCCCGGCGTGCTGACTCGCTGTGCCCAGCCATGCGAACAGGCCGGTCGTCACTCCCACCAGCAGTACCGAGACAACAATGATGCCCAGTCGCCCACGCAACCACTTCAGTCTCGACACCGGACGCACCAGCAGGTTGTCGAGATAACCCTCCGCCTCGTCCTCGCGCATCGAGTTGACCCCGGAGGCGGCCATCGCCATCAGCACGGTCATGACCATGAGGAACACGACCGCCAGGTAGGTGGTGGCACCAGCCGCCTTCTGGTTGGTGATGTTGTTCAAGAACTTCTGCGCACTCGTTGACGCGGCCGTCGCTTCCCCCGCGGCCTTGGCGACGGCTCCCATCCCCAGCCCGCCGACTGCCATGGCGGCGACCCACGCGATCACGCTTCCCCTCGTCTCTCTAATCGCGAGCCCGAAAGGCGTGTTGAGGAACCTGGTTCGCGGTCGCGCGGAGTCCTTGTCCGGCACCAGGCTCGCGCCCAGGTCGCGTCTGCCCGCCAGATACACGGTGAGAACGCCGAGCAGGACGATGAGCCCCAGGACGGGGATGAGCCACAGCGAGCTGCTTCCGGTGAGCGGGTGCAGGTTCTCTATCCAGCCCAGCGGGCTGAGGTAGGTCAGCCAGTGAACGCTTTTGCTCGCGTCTCCGATCGCCCTCAGCAGGAAAGCCACACCGAACAGTGCCGCCGTGATCCCCACCGCCCGCCGGCGCGTGGGCATTATCTGGCTGACCAACGCCCCCACCGCCATGAAGACCGCCGTGCTCGCTACCAGGGCGACGGCGTAGAAGAGGATCTCGCTGGCGCCGAAGTGCTGATGGTTCACGTTTCCTATGATGGCGGTCACGATCGCGACGAGCGCGAAGATTATTAAGAGCCCTGCACTGAGGCCCGCCAAGTTGTTGAGCGCGCCCTCCCGCGAAGTCGTCTGGCCCGAGAGGAAGAGCTCCCATCTCCCCTGCTCCTCCTCGCCACGGAACCGCTTGGTCGCGACCGCGAGCCCCCAGATGGCCCCCACGATCGTGAGGACTCCCAGGGTGCGCCAGGCGGTGAAGCCCCTGACCGTGTCGATGTGGCGCGCGACGCCGAACAAGGCCTGCAGCCCGGCGTTGTTGCCAAAGAGTTTCGCGAGCGTCTCGCGTGAGGCCTGGGTCGCGTAGGTCTTGGTGAAGCCGTAGATCGAGGAGACGACGTAGATGGCGAACCCGTAACCGACTATCGCGGCGGTCTTGGACACGCTGCGCGCGACGAAGCGCGCGATCACGGTGCCGGGGGAGCGGAACTCCTGGATAGGCTGCTCGCCGGGGGCGGCAATCGTTTCAACTGCCACCGTCGCCCTCCCCGGCCACTTTGTCCTCACCATAGAGCGTGAGGAACAACTCCTCCAGCGACGGCTCGCGGATCAGCAGGGTCCTGGGCCGGGCGGCCGACAGGACCGCCAGCAAGGGAGCGATCTCACCGCGGACCTGGCAGGTCAGCTGGCGACCCGCGACGTTTACGGCGCTCACGCTCTGTATGCCGCCCACCTCGGGTGGCTGCTTGTCGAACGTCGCCTCCACCGTCACCGCGGAAAGGTGCCTCATCTGCTCCAGCGTGCCCAGCTCCACCAGCTTTCCTCTCCGCAGTATGGCGAGGCGGTCGCAGAGTGCCTCCACCTCGGCGAGGATATGAGAGGAGAGAAAGACGGTCTGTCCGTTCGCCTTGGCCTCGTTGATGCTCAGCCGGAAGGCCTGTTCCATCAGCGGGTCGAGCCCGCTGGTCGGTTCGTCCATCACCAGCAGGTCCGCCCGCGTCATCAGCGCGGCGAGGATGCCCAGCTTCTGGCGGTTTCCCTTGGAGTAGGTACGCACTTTCTTGCTGGGGTCGAAGTCGAAGCGCTCAACCAGCAGGTCGCGGTATTGCGGGTCGAGGCGCCCGTGTACTTTTCCCAGCAGGTGCAGCGTCTCCTCGCCGGTCAGGGAAGGCCACAGCGTCGCCTCCCCGGGTATGTACGCCACGCGCTTGTGGACCTCTACCTTCTGTTTCTGGGCGTCCATCCCGAAGATCGTCGCCCGCCCGGACGTGGGCCTGATCAGCCCCAGCAGCAGCCTGATGGTGGTCGTCTTCCCCGCACCGTTGGGCCCCAGGTAGCCCATGACCTCACCTTTGGCGACCTCGAGCTCGAGGGGCGCCAGCGCCACCAGCGAACCGTAATTCTTGCTCAAACCCTCGGCGTGAATAACCGCGTCCATTTGTTCTCCCAATCGTGTGTCAGCATCACCATGAAAGCCAGGTCAACTTATACCACGCAAACGCTGAAATTCAAGATTGAAGCGGAGGATCGAGATGGGTTCGTGTTCGAACGTTATGCGGGCCTTACGCTGATCTTGAGGTCGCGGTCGGCCTCGATCGACCACTCCGCCGTTCCCTTCTTCCCGGTGATCGACTCCAGCGCCCCGAGCGCGGTGCCGACGATCATGAGCGGAAGGGCGGGGTTCTCGACGGTGGCGTTGTAAGCGCCGCCCGAGGCCTCGAACGAGACCATGTTGCCGAAGCCCAGGATCGCGAGCATCTCGCGGAACTCGTTGTAGCCGAATTTCCTCCAGGCCTCATAGTCCTGCGATGCGACCCGCATGCGCTGGGCCTCAATGACCGTCTCGGGGATGGTCTCGCCCAGCTCGGAGGCCAGTTCGTCGAAGATCGCCTGAATCCCGCCAGGGCCCACGAACGCGTACCGTACCCCGGTCTCCTGGTTCCTGATGATGCCCCTGTCGACGTCCCAGTCGAAGCCCGAGATGCCCAGCGGCACTCCGCACAATGGGCAGACCTCATATTTCACGTCGCCGGGCTTCAGCTCGACCGGCGCGGCGGCGAGGCGCTCCTCCATCCCGGAGGGGGGAGGCGACAGGCGACCTCGCACGATCCAGGTGTGCTCGTCCTCCTGCTCGGGCTCCACGGTGCCGATGACATCCTTTACCGCCTCGGTGGCCCCGCGCAGGTCGCCGCACATCAGCGGCACCGAGTAGGGATCGTGCAGGCGGAAGTCGATCCTGTTCTCTTTCCAGTCGACGTCGAGGATCTCGACGTCGCCGTAGCCGAAAGACTTCGCGACGCCGCCCATCTTATTGATGACGAGGCCGAGGCCGGCGCGGCGGACCACGGCGCCCTTCCATCCGCGGATCAGTTCCTTGGTGAAGTCACCGGTGGCCTTGGCCTTGCTCTCGGTGATGATGCTCTGGATCGAGATGCCGATGAGCCCCTCGATGTTGGCGAAGAGCTCGCCCAGCCCGTCCACGTCGGCGAAGACCATGCGGTGGTCGGGATTTCGCGCCTCGGTGATGGTCCCGTTGGAGCTCCACGTGAGGCTCTTGGACGTGCGCCTGGGGATACCACAACTCTTACAGACTTGAGCGCCGCTCATCTTCTGCTCCCCCTCCTGGATTGGTCGCCGCGCACATTCTACCACAGGAGGGCGAACCCTCAGCACATGCTGATAACCGAGATGAGAATTGACCGGGGCCGGCAGCGGCGATGAATTCGGTGTTATTGTTCCGCCTTCGCGGGCAGGAAGTCTTTCCTGGTGATCGGGGTCGTCCCCTGCCTCTGGATCGCCTGGACCATCGACCAGTCGGTTTCGTGAAGGAGCGTCGGTTTCCCCCCGAAATTCTGGCTGTCGAATCCCATGAAGACGACGGCGTATTGCGTGACCTTGAAAAGCGATTGGCCTTCCCGTTCATCACTCACCAGTATCGCCCTCTTTATCTTGTTGCGGGTCATCGCGTTGAACTGGTCGTTCATGTATCTGAAGTAGTTGCCGTTTTCCCAGTCCTTCATCTGCGCGACGGTGCCGGAAAGGAAATTCAGCGGGATGCGATTCTGGCGAAAGTAGTACTCGAGCGGCACGGTGCCCAGGCCCGCCATGGAGATCACCATGTCGCCGGGCCTCAGCTCCTTCTTCAAGACCCGCGTTATGGCGCTCGCGTCCCGCATCGTCCCTTCCATGATCCGTCCATTGACGTCGAGCTGGTACGGCCCCTGCGCGACGAATACCATCGAGTACACCAGGGTTATCAGCAGGAACGCCGCCACGGCGTACATCAGAGGTGAAAGCAACCGCGCGGGCATGACTCTCTTCACCCATGAGACCACCAGCTTCCAGACGGCGTAGACCCCGATCGACGCGAACCCCATGTAGAGAGGGATGATGGGTACGAACGTGCCGGGGAAGGCCAACTGCCGTAGAGCCAGGTAGACGATTACGATCCATAGCAGGAGGATCAGGGCCAGGTTGGTCCCTGTCTTGATCACGCGCTTGTACAGGAGGGTTGTCACGACGACCCCCGCCAGCAGGATGACGACGAAGACCCCTGGTATCCCAACACCCGTCATGCTCCAGATCGAGTTCACGTTCGTGGGCAGCCCGCGCATGAACGTCGACCAGGGGAGCGCGATCACGCCTCCCTTGAACCGCGGGTCTCCTCTAAGGGCGCCCGCGCCGGAAACCGATAGCGCCGGGGCATAGAGAAGCAACGTCAGGGCGACGACTCCCGCCAGGGACACCAGCGATCTCTTCACCAGCCTCGGCCGGTCATAATGTCCGAAGAACCTGGACAAAAATACCCAGATCATCACCGGCGGGAAGAAGTAGACGAAGGTGGGTATCGTGAAGAGGCCCAGGACGGCAAGAATCGTGAAACCCACCCAGCCGCCTATGCTGTCCGTGTTGATGAGATGTATCCCCACCAGAACCAGGCCCAGGAGGAGGGCGGCCTGTACCATGTACCCTTCCGCCTGAGTGGAATAGCCGACAAGTCCCGAAGATATCGCTACCATCGCCATGGCCAGCAGCGCGGCGTTGTGATTCTTTGCCAGCTTGCGGACCACCAGATATGTCAGAGGTATCACCAGGAGGCCGCACAGGAAAACGGGAAGCCTCAGGGCGACCACGTTGTTCCCGAAGATCCTCGTCGTAAAGTAAGTCAATATGTTGTGGAAGATGTGGTTGCCGGGCACATTGTAAGAAGTCATCACGACCTTGAGCGAGTTGGACGAGAACGCCAGGTATGAATACGCTTCGTTATTGCGGACGGGTTGGAAAAGGTATCCCAGGCGGAGCCCAAAACCGAGGATGAACAGGAAATAGAAAGTGAACCTGTGGAGCAAGGTCTGTGTTTTCCACAGCTTCCAGTATCTCTTAACAAGCGTCAGCTTTTTCACGACGGTCTCTGGAACACTTCATCCCCACAAGCTTTTCGCGGTTTGGGACTTTTCAATCGCATGCATCTCCAGGTGACATACTACCACCGGCGCGAAAATGCACGACGATGATAGATTTGACGGGTCGAGGTGGATTACCGTTCGGTCAGAGCCGGAGGAACCGGCGCGCTGACACGCCAGCAGATGCGATGTTTCACGCGAACGTGAATCCAAAAAGGTAAGTCAGAGGGCAAGCCTACCGCACGCATCCAATCCTGGCAGTCAAGATCGACTGGGGCTGGGGCCGGCGATAGGATTCGAACCCACGACGTCGCTTCACCCTGAGTCAGATCGGGTTGTCGTTGGTTGGTAGGTCAGGGTTCCGCTCCCGCATGGGAGGCTCGCGCCTCCCCTACGAAACCCCTCCATGAGTGAATCAATGCTGGGGGATGCTCCCCCAGCGCCCCCCGTAGGTTCGAATCTGAAGTGATAGCAAAGAGATGGAGCCGGCGATAGGATTCGAACCTACGACCTGCGCATTACAAGTGCGCTGCTCTACCAACTGAGCTACGCCGGCTAGTTGCATGTGCGCCGGCCGTGCCCCTTCGGTAGAATGCCACGGGCCAGGTTTTCGCGGTACTGAAGGTGCTGCTCGACCTTGCGCTTGATCCTCTGGAGCGCATTATCAATCGATTTGACATGACGGTCAAGGTCGTCAGCTATCTCCTGGTAAGAGCGCCCGTCGATGTAGAGAAGCAGCACCTGTGTCTCGAGCGTTGAGAGCATCTCGCGGAAGTTTGTCTTGATGCTCTCGGCCTCCTCGTGGCTGATGACGACCTCCGCCGGGTCGAGCGCGCTGTCGGAGGCAAGGAAGTCCATGTAGAGCCTGTCCGGGTCGTCCGCCTCGCTAATCGGGTTGTTGAGCGAGACGTACGAGTTGAGCGGCGAATGCTTCTGGCGAGTGGCAGTCTTGATCGCGGTGATGATCTGCCGCGTGATGCAGATCTCGGCGAAAGCCTTGAAGGAGGTCTCGCGGTCTTCCCGGTAGTCGCGGATCGCCTTGTAGAGCCCGATCATCCCTTCCTGGATGATGTCCTCCCGGTCGGCGCCCACGAGGAAGTAAGAGCGAGCCTTCAGCCTCACGAACTCGCTGTACCTCTCGAGCATCGTGACCAGGGCCTTCGTGTCCTCCGCCTGCGCCTCCCTGACCAGCTCTTTATCAGTCATCTCGAGATAGTGTGAGCCTGTGATGTCCGTGTTTTGAAGTAGTTCGTCAAACACTTGCATCCCTCCGTTCACTTGGGATTTCCTACCTTTGAACCCTTGTTTTTAACCGTTAAACGGAAGGGCCACGTGCAACTCTATGCCCGTGTGGCGGTGCTGTCAAGGCCTTCGCGCAAGTTTATTTTCGAATGTGGAAAATGCGGGGATTAACTAGGAATTCTCGCGCTTGAGCCGCTCCAGGGCGGAGCGGACATCCTCGGGGATCCGGTCTCCCAGGCGCACTTTCCCGCGGCCCTGAGAACCCTGACGGGCCGTCTCGTTGAGCTCCTCGCGGGACTCCGCGATCCTGGCCAGGAACTCCCGGGGAGACATGCGCAGTAGCCCGGCGCCCTGGGCGATGCGCTGCTGGGCGTAATCGCCGGTCACCACGATGGCTGTTCCGGCCGACTTCGGCTGCTTGTAGGCCAGCTTTTCTATAAAGTCGTCGGCGGACTGGCCCTGGGCGGTGTAGGTGACCTCGAAGTTTGCCCCGGCTTTCTCGGTCGTGGCCGCACCCGGGCGCCCGCCGGCGTCGAAAACAAGCACGACGCGAGAGTCCTCACGCGCGGCGAACTCGGACACCTCGTGGATGACTGCTCCCCGGGCGGCCTCGAGGTTCTGCTCCATGAGCGCCTCGAGTTCATCGTCGGCGTGCATGAGGTTGTAGGCGTCGATGATGTAGGTGTCGCCTTCCATGTCTTCTCCATGTCGGGGATGCCGGCGCTACGTCAGGTCTTTCCTCTGCCGCACCGCCTCGAACAGAAGGACCGCGCCTGCGGCGGCCACGTTCAGCGATGTGACGGCTCCTTTCATCGGCAGGCTCGCGAGCGTGTCGCACCGCTCTCTCACCAGCCGGCTCAGGCCCTTGCCCTCCCCGCCAAGCACGATCACCGTCGGGACGGTCATATCGACTTCGTAGTACGGGACACCTTCGTCCGCCTCCGCGCCGACGATCCAGAAACCCGCGGCCTTCAAACGGTCGATGGCGGCGGCCAGGCTCGATATTCGAATGACGGTGATGTGCTCGACCGCGCCGGCTGATGCCTTGGCGACCGCAGCGCTTATGCCCGCCGACCTGCGCCCGGGGGCGATCACGGCCTGCACTCCCGCGGCGTCGGCCACGCGAAGCAGGGCTCCCAGGTTCTGTGGGTCCTCGACCCCGTCGAGCGCGAGCAGCAGCGGCCGGTCCACCTTCTCCAGGGCGCGCACGATGTCCGGCAGGTCCCAGTATCGGTAAGGCGCGACCGCGGCGATGACCCCCTGCGGCGCGGTCGTGGTAGCCATCGACTCGATCCGCTGGCGCGGCACGTGCTTTACCGGTACTCCGGCG
>Ga0182011_10004922_pt1 | contig 10605 bp, 10 predicted proteins | sample 711E1DmetaG_FD_120481 | JGI IMG/M metagenome (GOLD analysis project Ga0182011, IMG submission 120481) | Permafrost microbial communities from Stordalen Mire, Sweden - 711E1D metaG | ecosystem: Environmental > Terrestrial > Soil > Wetlands > Permafrost | place: Sweden: Stordalen | collected...
AAATTGGTAGTGGTCACAGCTGTGCTTATTGTTCTCGTGGCAGGAGCAGGAAGCTTCTCCAGCGCGATAATGACCAAGAACATCCTAAAGGGGGACCTAGCCTCCATCGAAGTCCCCTACAACCTCACTCTTCTAAGCACCGAGCAGGATCTAAGGAATGAATCCATTAGTCAGTATGAGATGCTGAACACATCGCTAGGGGCCTTTAATAAAAAATACTCGGACTACGAGCCGTTTGCTGTAAAGTTCGATGAAAAGTTCCAGGGAGATATGACGAACGTATCCACTATAGTCAAAGCATCGAGGCAAGATATTTTTACTGGCTTGCTATCAGATGCGCATGCCCGCCTGGCCGTAGGTAAGTCGTTACTGCAAAGCATTAAGAAGCGTGATAGCCTAGGATAGCCCATTATTGAGGTCTAAATTTGGATCGTTTCAGATATTCTTATAAATACCGATACTTCTTATATATCGCTCAGCAATCGTCTGTGATCATGTCTGCGATTATGATTGAGGAAGAACAGTGAACCGAATTTTTCTCGTCACAGTGCTGATGGTCCTGGTGGTACTGGTGGGTGCCGTGGAGGCTTCTGTGTCGCACGTCTCAGAGCAGTGCGGCAGATGGACAGTAAGCTTCGACTGGTCAGATGCTGATGGCTACTCGAAGAGCGTTTCGCAGGCGGATAACGAAGATAACAAAGTAAAAATCTACACCGATACGCTGACGCTTAAATCGGATGATAATCCCCTGAAAACGATTAAGATAAGCATTATGAAGTATGCAAAATGGAATTCAAGCCTTTCAAAACTGTCGAATTTAATGAATCTTGCCAACAGCACGCTGATCAAATCTGGTTCGTGTAAGGACATCCGGGTTAGTATCGGAGAAATTGACGGAAAAACCGGAGTTGTCGGCAGTGGGTTGGGGTGCAATAGCGGCAAAATATTGCATGATGCAGTTTATTGCGTTGATAGTTCAAGCCCGGCTATACCGCCTAGCACTTTAGCGATAATCCTTTCAAGTTATGATCAGGATTCTACAGATCGCCTGGTAAATTCTGTACACGTAGAGTAGGTACAACATTTGAATCTAGGACGTCTGAATCTAAAATCCTCATCCATAGATTTTGTATCGAATGGCAAAGTTAAATGTAACTTATATCTGAGTTGGATCTGTCTTATCATTGCATGAGATTGCGGAGGGATCTGAATTTTGAGGAAAGAATTATGTCTCCTCCAGCTCTGCCAGTCTCTCCAGCGCTCTAGGCATCCACTCTTTCTGCGTTTTGTTGTTCGCTGCTACCTTCAAATATCTCCGCCATGAATCGGCGGCTGCCTTCTTATTCCCTCTCGACCCTTCAGCCACTGCTTTGTTGAACCACGCCTCGGCGTACTTGGGATACAGCCTAACGGCTTCGTCAAAGGACACTATCGCTTCATCCCACTGACCTAGGCGGTCCTGGCAGATGCCTTTGTTGTACCAGTAGAATGCGTGGTTGGGATCGATCTTTATAGCTTCCTCTATGCATTTTATGGCATCTTCATAGCGACTTAAGGAAAGAAGACATATGCCTTTGTTATTCCAGGCCTTTACATTCATAGGGTCAAGTTCGACTGCTCTTCCAAAACAGTCGATAGCTTCCTCAAAGCTGCCCTCTGCCATCAGTGCAACTCCTTTGTTGTACCAAGTCTTCGGGTCGCTAGGATCCTCATAGCCATTGGAAGGCTTTCCCAAACCAAAACCCAACAAGTCTTTAAGACCTTTCATCTTCAATCCGCCGATCTATGGTTCCTCTAGCAGATAAATGTTTCACATATCCGTTCATCTCAACTCTTATTGATTCGAGAGCTTCCGTCTCAATTTGACAGAAACATTCGAGAAGAACTGGAATCAAAGACCGAAAAGGATATTTAGGTTAGAATAGATTATAGGTTAAAGGAAATATTCGAATAGATGAGAATCTTAATTTTAATATCTAAATTGAGGAGATAAAAAATGCCGGAGTTTGTAAGCCCTTTTAGCGGCAAGGTGGCAGACCGCCAGCTAACACTAGGAGAACTGATTCGGGCCCTGCGCTTGGACCTTGCCGCGGAGCATGAAGCAGTCCACCTTTATCTGTCCCACGCCGAGTCCACGGATCATCCTCTTGCGAAGAAAGTGCTCATGGATATCGCCGATGAGGAGCGGGTCCACGCTGGTGAGTTCGCTCGCCTCATAAGCATCCTGACAGGAGACGAGGATGCTTTCCTGGCAGAAGGAGCCCAAGAAGTTGACCAGATGGCAAGCGATCTTTCCAAGACAAAAGGAGACGCTTCAACAACCGTGGACAAAGAATCAACAATAGGATCGCTGAAGGAGTAATTTGGTGGTAGTTATGGATAACAAATACTTAGGGCGGGAAGATGCACCCGTTGGAGAAGAGATCTGGAAGGTCCTGGACGCAACTATGACCGAAGCAGCCAAGAGCGTTCTGGCTGGCCGTCGTCTGCTTTATGTAGAAGGACCGTTTGGCCTAGGGCTTAAAGGTGTGCCTTTGCAGGACGTCAAAGGAGAAAGTGGCCTTGTGACAAGCTCCTTTGTGCCTGTCAGTTTGATCCAGAAGAGCTTTGTCCTGAGCAAGCGCGATATTGCGGCGAGCGAGCAGGAAGGGCTGCCTTTTAACACCGCCCCAGTGGCGGCCGCTGCCTTAGATTGTGCCCTGCTCGAGGACAAGATAGTTTTCCAAGGCGCCCAGGGGTCGCAAGGCCTTCTGACAGCCTCGGGAGCGAGTGAGCTAAAGCTTTCCACCTGGAAAGAGGTAGGAAAGGCTGCTGATGAGACCATAAGTGCCTTGACCATGCTGGACAATGCCGGATTCCACGGTCCTTACAGCCTGGCTTTGTCGCCCGGTCGCTACAACCTTCTTCTCCGCCGCTATCCCCAGGGAGGCACTGAGCTGGAGCAGATCAAATCGATGACAGATGGTGTCTTCAAGGCACCCGTCCTTGATAGCGGTGGGTTGCTCATAGCGTCAGGAAGACAGTTCGCAGCCATAACCCTTGGCCAGGACATGTCTGTAGGGTATATCGGCCCAGCGGGTGAGGACCTGGAGTTCTCCATCTCCGAGAGCTTGGCACTGCTGATCCGCCAGCCAAAGGCCATATGCGCGCTCAGATGAGAGCATTTGGCAGTTGCGGGTAATTGCGACGAAGGCGTATTCATCAACAAGCCCTTTAGGAAGGGCGATCTGAACGGCTTTGTTTAGGTTTAGAAGTGTTAGAGCGGCCGCACATGGCCGCGCATTTTCAATTTATTATTTTCGTTCCAGGACAAGAACATCTTTCTGCGAGCAAATTCAAACGGCAGCAGTACACCCTGCAACAAGCAACGAGCTATCACTATAAATAAATACGCCAGCGTTGTTTTGTAGTTCACTCATTATGATCCTGAGAATAATCGCTGTCGGCAAACTTAAGGAAAAATATTGGCAGACGGGAGTAGAAGAATATGCAAACAGGCTCCGGCCTTATGTTCGCCTAGAGATTGTAGAGGTTCCCGAAGCGAGAACGCCAGAGGGAGCCAGGCGTGCTGAGATGGATGGGGTGATGGATCAGGAGGCAAAGACGATTTTAGAGAGGCTGAACAAGACCGAAACCCTGACGATCGCCCTCGACAGAAAGGGCAAATCTCTCGACTCCGAGGAGCTGGCAAAGTTTTTGGAGTTGCAGATCCTGGATGGCCGCAAGGAGATAACATGGATCATCGGTGGCCCGTTGGGACTTGCTCCTTCTGTGATAGAACATGCCGATTTAGTCCTATCCTTTTCTAAACTGACCTTCCCACACCTGATGATGCGCTTGATCCTTCTAGAACAGATTTATCGCAGCTTCAGGATAATACACCACGAGCCGTACCACAGATGAGGAGAGAAGGATTGCGCGTTTATTTTTAAGACACTCTCGTAACTCCAACATGCATCAAAAAACTGTGCAGACCTAAACACCTTCCGTGATAATCGAGATTTCCGCGATTTAGGCTGGCAATTCAATTTTGGAAGTGAGCACAGACCTCAATCAACTTAAATCATACACGATCAACAAAAAATTTATAAACTATAGTGTATCAATATTAAAATACAGTTTTGAATATGGAGGGTAAACATGAATAATCCCAAATCGATGGTTACAGAAGAGGCAGACGTAGCAAGGAACATCAAAGATCTGCCAGAGAAGGCCGTAGATTATATAAAATCAGGGTTGGCTAGTGTGGATAAGGCATTAGATCTCTCCAAACCTGCTCAAAATATTAAGTCAATCATCTCCCAACAGATTCACGGTTCTGAGCGGAGCACTAGTACTGTGCCGCTCGAATGTAGTAAAGTCAGGCACTACGAGCTGTATGTAACAGACGGCTACATCAACATCTCTTCTGGCACATGGCCTCAGGCTGATGACAGCACGTCCATTCCGGGATGGAGTAAACCGATTTACATTTGGGGTTTCACAGATATAGATCCCAACATTTCAGGCAATCGTGTGAAGGTACCATCGGGATCGGTTGCACCAACAGGCAACACAGTGGGCAACGCCAAGTTTCCTGGTCCTTTTCTCGAGGCAGTAACGGGAGAATATGTGTATATTACCGTACACAATAGTGGCTTATTCCAGAAGCTGCAGAAGATCCAGGAAGACTTTTCTCTTCATCTTCACGGCATACAAGCGCAGGCTCCCTACGATGGTTTCCCGGAGACATCAGGTGGATACGGGGAGAAACTCAGATACTTCTGGATGGAGGACTGGTATCTAGAAAAGGGCAGCACAACCAAGGAGAGGGATGATTGGTGGAACGCGCTCGATGGAAAAGAGCAGCAGGAAATCCTGAGGGCGAAACCACCGCTCATCCGGCCCAACCAGCTCAATCAGAACGGTAAAATTTACAGCCTTAAGAACACCAAAAATCATCCCAAGGGAATCGGAAAAAGGCTTCCTTACGGAACTTCTGAAGACTGGAGCCAGTTCACCTATTATTTCCGGCCCAATCGACCCGGAACCTTTGCGTATCTCTGCAATGCATCTGCACCTGAGCACGTACAAATGGGATTGTGCGGTGCTCTGATAGTCAGGCCGAATGATGGCAGCAGGTCCGTCTACGGACTCAACACCAACACCGACTACGATAAGGAGTACACTTTCATCCTCAGTGAATTCGATTCAAGGTGGCACAGCCTCATCGAAGGCGACGCTGCCTTTGCCAAACACAGTCCTGCAAATTGGAGTCCAGATCTGTGGTTTATCAATGGCAGGACCTTTCCCGAGACTGTCAATCCCTTTGCCTGGAACAACGCCCAAGGCGGCATAGATGCTGAGCCGCGTTATAATACCTACGTAAAGGCAAAACCCAACCAGAAAATCCTGATCAGATACATTAACGCTGGATACCAGGATCATTCTATCCATCAGCATGGTTGGAGCATGCGGATAGTAGGCAGCGACGGATATCCTTGGGAATCACAGATGAAAAAGTCCATCATATCAATAGGCTCGGGGGAGTCCTATGAGGTTATCATAGTCGCAAACCCAGTCTACGGGGCAACCGATGATGCGGGCTCGCCTCTCTCAATCCCTGCGCCGGCTCCAGTAAGCCGAGGAACAATGAAGTGGAGGCAGATCTTCCCAATCCACAACAACGATGAATTCAAGAACATTACCAACGGAATTTACCCCGGAGGAATGATGACATTAATGGAAGCCTCCGAGGTTCCCAACGCGAGCAAGCCCAGTTGGATGAATCCATATACGGAGCAGGTTGAAGAGACGCCCTAAGTAGGGAGAGTCACGACAACCAACTGGCGGGTGCATGAGGTCGTCGAAGGATGGCTGCCTCTGCGGTCTTTCAGCCATTTTTCGCAGACCTGGTAGCCGCCCACACGGAACTCCCATACCTCCGCTGGTACGGCCTCGAAATACTGCGTCTTGTTGATGTAGACATAGCCCGGCTTGCCCTCCTCGTAGACTGCAAACTTGGGAAATCCCTTCTCCACGAAGTTGTCTCCCGAGATGGTATAGCAGGTGAAATCTGTAATGGACTTTTTATCAATTCTCCGTTAAGCTAGAGCAACTGCAAAAGATTGATGTGCTGGAGAGGATGTACCATAGCGGAAAGGTGGGATCTATGAACCAGGCAGAGGCCATTGAGAAAGCGAAGGAGCACTTCGGCAAACTGCTCATAGAGCAGCTCAAGCGCGTGGATCAGATGAAGGCAGGAGAGGACTGGGCGGATTACAGCAAGATCAAGCCAATAGTGGTCGGCGTGGTAGGAGGCGACGGCATAGGCCCCTACATCACCAAAGAGGCAGTGCGAGTCCTGGAATATGTTCTGCAAAAGGAGATAGCAGAGGGCAAGGTGCAGCTCAAGGATATCAAAGGCCTGACCATCGAGGAGAGGGCCAAAGCCATGAAAGCCCTGCCCGAAGACGTTCTTGCCGCACTTAAGGAATGCCACGTGATTCTCAAAGGCCCCCTGACTACTCCCAAGAAGGGCGACCCCTGGCCCAACCTTGAGAGCGCTAACGTCTCCATGCGCAGGGAGCTGGATCTCTTCGCAAACGTCCGGCCTGTGAAAGTACCGGAGCAGGGAATAGACTGGATCTTCTATAGGGAGAACACCGAAGGCGAGTATGTCCTGGGCAGCAAAGGCTTCAACGTGACCGAAGACCTCGCGGTGGACTTCAAAATCATAACCACACAGGGTGCAGAGCGGATCGTGCGCCTTGCTTTTGAGTACGCCAAAAAGAACGGCATCAAAAGAGTCTCCGCTGTCACCAAGGCCAACGTGATCAAGACCACCGACGGCAAGTTCCTGGAGACGGCCCGACGCGTTGCAAAGGACTACCCTGACATCCAGTTCGACGACTGGTTCGTTGACATCATGGCAGCCAAGCTCGTGGACGAGAAGCGCAGAAAGGACTTCAAGGTTATAGTCCTGCCAAACCTCTACGGCGACATCCTCACAGACGAGGCTGCGGAGTTCCAGGGCGGCGTCGGGACAGCCGGAAGCGCAAACATAGGCAAGAGATACGCCATGTTCGAGGCCATCCACGGCTCGGCCCCCAGAATGGTCCAGGAAGGAAGGGCACCCTATGCCGATCCGTCCAGTATCATGAGGGCCGCAGTCATGCTCTTGAGGCACATCGGCTTTGTGGATCAAGCCCAGAAGTATGAGATGGCCCTGGATGTCTGCGGCCAGTTCGAGAAGAAGGTAGCCCTGACAGGTCGTTCAGACGGTGCGACTGGAGCCAAGTTCGCCGATTATGTCATGGAGACCATCCGGTCCCCAGACCTGGAAAAGAAGTGGAGGAGCTACCAGCGAGGATAAGCATTTAATTAGATAAACCAACTTAAATACGTGGTAAATCTCGCACAATCCTTTTTAAAGCTGAACCGGGACGACTTAGCCATCCTGGCGAGCATCGAGACGGGGATGCGGACTCACGAGTGGGTTCCTCTAGCGGAAGTGGCCAGCATCTCCGGCATGCCTCCCGATAAGGCAGAGTACAGACTTCGCTTTCTATCGGACCTAAGGCTGGTTTCAATGGAGACTCGACACTACCTCGGCTACCGGATGGACTTCGAAGCCTATGACATCCTGGCCCTCTCCGATCTGGCGGACCGCAAGGTCGTGACAAGCATCGGTGACCGGATCGGTGTTGGGAAGGAGTCTATAGTCCACGAGGCCCTGGGAGTCAGCCCGTTAGCAATAAAGTTTCACCGCGAAGGCAGAACCAGCTTCAAGCACGTACGCAGGGTCAGAGAACACCTAAAGGACGGCTCCAGGTGCGCTTGGATTCACGCAGCTAGGCGAGCCGCTCGCTACGAGTTCAGCGTCATGACAAGCCTATATCCTCAAGTCTCCATCCCGAGACCAGTAGCACTGAGCAGGCACGCTATTGCTATGGAGCTGATCTACGGGAGCCAGCTCAACCAGATAACTCTGTCTAACCCTCAGGAATGCCTGGGGATAATACTGGATGAGGTAAAGGCTGCTTTGAGCTTGGGAATAATTCATGCCGACTTAAGCGAATACAACATAATAGTGCGAGGCGAAGAGATCAAGATCATTGACTGGCCCCAAGCTGTCAAGACCGACCATCCCAATGCCTCAGAGCTTATGGAAAGAGATCTGAACAACATCCTCAGGTTCTTTGCCCGCAAATACAAGATCGATCTTTCCCTGAAAGATGCTATGGACAAGGTCGGAATGGCGTATCAGGATGAAGGATCGAACGATGGAACAGCGACGCCGGAGGTGAACTGAGCTGGTCATCTTCGGAGTGGACATCGCCAGCGGTTCGCCCAACAGCCGCCGTCCTCCAAGTTATGCGCTTTTCATCTTGGACGGCGACAGCACGGCGACGTATCCAATGATCAGCAGGCATAAGCTGATTCGCATGATCAGGGAACGGCAGCCCGATATGGTTGCAATGGACAACGTCCACGAGCTGGCCTCGGAGAAGGCCGAGCTAGTCCAAATGCTCCGCCGCCTCCCGGCCTCTACCAGATTGGTCCAGGTCACGGGAGGAGACAAGCCTGAGGCTCTGACCAGGCTGGCCAGATGGAACGGGATCTCCTTTAACAGGCTCAACCCCCTGGAAGAGGCTGAGGTCTGCGCTCGCCTGGCAGCCCGAGGCGTAGGTGCTGTTCTATCGGCTTTCGAAGATCGAACCTGGATTAAGGTAAGCAGGCGCCGGTCTCCCGGCCGGGGAGGCTGGAGCCAGAACCGTTACTCTCGGAAGATTCATGGAGCTGTCAAGGGCCTGGCCAGAGAGGTGGAAAAGCAGCTTCGGGAGTCGGGCCTGGACTTCACCAGTCGAGCCGTCGAGGGGTTAGGCGGATTCACCAGGGCCGAGTTCGTTGTGGACTCGCCACGAGAGAACATCCACATCAATCCCGGTTACTACTGCGATGCTCAGGTGAGAATTGCGGGAATAGAGCGGCCAAAGCTCCAGTTCAAGCCCCTGCTGCAAAGGAGAGGATACATAATCGTTGGCCTGGACCCTGGGACAACCACGGGCATCGCCGCCCTGAACCTGCATGGCGACTTGGTAGATCTGGTTAGCGCCAAGGAGATGTCATCCTCGGACGTCATCGAATGGATAGCAGCCCGAGGGAGGCCATTGATAGTGGCCACAGATGTGTTTCCAACACCCGGAGCCGTGGAGAAGGTGAAAAGATCCTTCAATGCCGTCCTCTACTCGCCGGGTATGGACGTGCCTGCTGAGGAAAAGATTTCCCTAGCTAAGGTGTTTGGCTACAAAAACGACCACGAGCGCGATGCTCTGGCAGCTTCCTCTAGCGCATTCAAGAAATACAAGAACAAGTTCATGCAGGTGGACAAGAAGGTCCCTACTGAGATCGATCCGGATGAAGTGAAGGCCCTGGTAGTGAAGGGCTACTCCATTGAGAACGCCATATCCGAGTTAGCAGAAAAGCCCGTGCCCCTGGAGAAGGAGGAGCCACGGGCAGAAGTTGCCGAAGTGGAAGCTCCCGGCGTCGAGGCTCTAAGAGTCCAAAGTCAACAGCTATCAGAGCAGATCAGGACCTTGCGATCCTACGTTGACGATCTAAAGGCTGAGCTGATCGAGAAGGACGATGCTCTAGCCGGAACCAGAGCCAAAATGGAGAGGCTGAAGGACAAATCCTCTCGGGAAGTCAAACGCGACCACGAGATAAAGATCAGGGACAAGGAGATCGAGCGCCTGCGCGGTATCCTGCGCTCGGAGAGGAAGTACATCAAGAAGCTGAAGCATGACCTGGGCCACAAGAAGAAGGCGGAAAATATCGAGGAGATAAAAGGCTTCCGGAGGCTAAAGACGGTGGAGGCCTTCTCCAAGGAGAAGATAATGGCTGCTTCGGAGCGGTGGGGCATCGAAAAAGGGGATATGGTTTTAATAGCGGATGCTAGCGGTGGCGGGCCCAACACCGCAGACCTGCTCATCAATCGGGAAATTGAGGCATTAATCGTTGGGAGCGAGATGTCCCCAGCCATCCTGGAACATTTTAATGACAGGGGATTGCCGGTATTCTCTGCCAATGAGGTTCAAATTCAGAGGATAGACGGCATAGCCTTTGTGAATCCCGACGAGGTCGTGGCAGCTAGGGCTAGATGGGCCGAACGGATGAAAACCCGCCAGGCGGAAGCTAAGGCGGAGTGGTTGGAGTCCATGATCCAGGAGTACCGGGTGGAGAGAAAGAAGGAGGAGCGCAAGAAGCTCAAGCAGGTCTAGAGGTTTGCTCTGCCAGCCAGGCACTCGTATATGCCTATACAACTGCCCATTATCATTATTGCCTTCTTCCTTCGTTCATTACATTTTTAACCTTGAAAATGAATGATAATAGCATGTCAACTGCCTCATTGCTGGTTGAGATAAATCCTAAGGTTAGGGATCACTTGGATCATCTCAAGCTCCATCCAGAAGAGAGTTACAGCGATGTTATTGACCGCCTGGCCAGCATTGCTCTCGACGAAGAGCCTTTAGATCCGGAAACTCAAGAGAAGATTGCTCAGGCTTTGAAAGATCTCAAAGAGGGCAGATCTTTTACCAGCCAGGAGATTAGCAAGATGCTGGA
>Ga0182011_10004923_pt1 | contig 10604 bp, 10 predicted proteins | sample 711E1DmetaG_FD_120481 | JGI IMG/M metagenome (GOLD analysis project Ga0182011, IMG submission 120481) | Permafrost microbial communities from Stordalen Mire, Sweden - 711E1D metaG | ecosystem: Environmental > Terrestrial > Soil > Wetlands > Permafrost | place: Sweden: Stordalen | collected...
GGCGCCTTGTGCGACCCGATCATTGTTTATCCTTCCCCGTGGAAAGATGATTTACCGGACTGGGTCAAACCCCAGATTACCCTAGAGCGGCTCGTTATGAACATGAAAGTCTTGCATGAAGGCGGTGTGCCGGTGGGCGACACGGAAGTCCTGGCTTACATTTTCCCCCGGACGATGGAAGAGCCCCTGTCCGAGCAGTGGATGCGGATTTACACCTATGTTTTCACTTCCGCAATGAAATTCAAGAAAGTGGAAGTGCCGGAAGACCTCAGATGTGAGAGCCTCAGTGACTATGACATGAGGGAACTAACCGACCTGAAGATATGGATCTACCAGAAGCGGGTGCAGCACCGCAAAGAAAAAGCGCGGGCAGAGCGGCAGGCGAATAAGCAGGTCGAGGTTAAGGACGACACGTCCGAAGAACTGAAAACTGAGTCCGTCCAGCCGTCATTCTTCTAGGAGACAGCATGGCAAGAACGGAGAAACAATTACAGGCCGCATATGAAAAAGGGAAGATATCGCTGAAGGAATTTCACGAGGCATTAAGCAAAATCGGCACTGCCCGTCATGCCAAAGATATAGCCAAGAAAAAGAATCGAGCCAGCATGTCATCAACCAAATGGTTTTAAAAGAGGAGAAAAAATGGAAACTAAATATCTGAGCTGCGCGGAAACAGCCAAGTTTGTAAGAACCGCCCTGAAGAAGAACTTTCCCGGAGCGAAGTTTTCGGTGCGGTCCAGCGTTTACAGCGGCGGTGCATCGATTGACGTGTCGTGGGTGCTGGGGCCTACTACCAAAGAAGTTGACGCCGTCGCCGGGCAATATGCATCGGCTGATTTCGACGGGAGTATCGACATGGAGACGCGTTACGACCACTGGTTATTGCCGGATGGCTCCGCAATCATCAAACACGGTCCCGGCACAGAGGGCTCAATGGGATATATTCCGGCGGTGGAAAATCTAATGCCCGCCGGCGCCATACCGGTGTCATTCGGCGCGCATTACATCCAGTGCCAGCGGCGGTATGCTGACCAGTGGCAGGACGAAACAACCCTGATTAACCAGCTTGCCGCTGACATGTGCAAGCTGCAAGGTATTACGTGGAACGGCCCTAACCTGACAACCGGGTTATTCGGTGACAGTGACGCCGAACAGGTCAGCCAATATGCCTGGCGACTTCTGAACGCCACTTCTTTCGCGCCGAATGAGATATACAACGGCGTGCGCTTTGAAAAAGAGGGCGAGGATAACGGACTGAATCTTCCGATGGTGATTGTCAAGCAGTCCGCTTGTCCGCAACCGGCGAAGGTGTAGTTATAGCAGAAATTAAATAAAGGGGATTAACGCAATGGATGATATTGTTGATGAGGAAATGATAGCAGCCGGGATACTATATGATCCTGGCAAAGGAACGGAAGAAGCACTGAATTTGAAGGCAGCTGAAACCATCCATAAATTTCTCGGCGAAAAATCATGGGTTACCGAAACTTATACAACCAGGTGGTACTACGGTAAGCTACTCGCATGGACTGTGAAAAGCGTGATTAAGTCCCGGGGTTGGAAGATCATGTCTGTTCTGGGATATTCATTGGATGAGCCGGTGGTACGGGATATTCAAACAGATTACACCAAATTTGAGAGCTGTGTTATCGACGGTCAGTTTCTTTTGGAGAAGAATAATATCCGGCTGATTATCATTTTAAGTGCATCGAATTCTGTCCAGATAGAGGCGGGCGAAAAACACCATCGGCTGGTTAAATCATTCATTCACGCTATTGGTGATTTCTTAAACAAACATAACTTCTACAAGGGGAAAAACCTCAACTTTAACGGCGGAATCTCTTTCCTAAACGCGGGGCAAAGGGATTGGGACTCCGTTATTCTGGATCCCGCCATGAAAAAGGAAATACGTCAGAACACTATCGGTTTCTTAAAGAATTGCGCTCAATTGGAAAAATATGGTGTGCCGCCCAAGAGAGGCATTATCCTGGCCGGAGAGCCGGGCACCGGAAAAACAATCGTCTGCAAAGCGTTGATGTCAGAAGCCGATAACATCACCTGCATCGCCACTAGTGCTGAGGGTATGGTACAAGGTGGGTATATCCCCGAACTTTTCTCCGTTGCCCAGGCGCTCAGTCCCAGTATTATCTTTATAGAAGATATCGACTTCATTGGGCAAGAGCGACAAGGCATCTATCGAGGCGGACCGCCGTTAATTTCCCTGCTCGCTGAAATGGACGGCATTGCCGAGAAGAACGCAATCGTAACCGTAGCGACCAGTAATTCCTTTGAAACGCTGGATAAGGCGCTGAGTGAGAGACCGTCCCGCTTTGACCGTGTATTCAGAATAACCCGTCCGGCCTATCAACAGCGTGCTGAACTCGTGAAACACATCTCGCAGAAAATCCCTCTGTCTGAAGATATCAGAGAATACATAGTGACAGAGACCAACGGTTTTACTCCGGCGCAAATTCAGGAAGTTTTGCATGGTATGGTTATTGCTCGCTCCGCTCTGGGAGAAGATACCATGCAATTTAACCACAGTGATGTCGATTCCACTATCGTCTTGTTAAACATCCGAAGAACCGGCACGATTGGGTTTAATTCCATGCTTTGTCCGAAGAGTAAACAGTAATAAGTTTTAGGGAAATGAGTGACAAAACAAGCGAGTGCAATCTCAAAGTGGCTGTTTTTTAGTCTGCTCGCGAAAAGGCAGTTTAAAATGCCTCGTGACAGATGATATGACAATAGTAAAACAGTAAGTGTCTAAAAAAAGGAGAGCACTCTTGTTCAAATTATACAACTTTAATTTAGGCTAGATAAATTTAGTAAAATTTATCTAGAAATCGAAAATTGATAGTTTATGCCAGTTTTGTTTACCCGAAACGTAAGAAGATCGTTACTGACACAATATTTATCACACGCGCTCCCATTACTCATTCGGGTACGCCTAATAAAAAGGAGAGCTTCTCTCGGCAAAAGCAAACAACCAGCTAGCCAAGTGGCTTCCTCTTCTGCGTCTTTATTGTAGTCTCTAAGTGCTATTTGAGAATCGGTACTAAGAATAACAATCTGAGATGGTTTGTGCCCCAGAATAATATGCGATAATTCATGCATTATATCACTAGAATACCGAGCTTGTGTATGTGATGAGTTATAAATAATGAGATCAATGCCCAAATATGATATAGTTACTGCCGACCATGAATACTTGTCTGTCTGCAGAAGTTGAATCAGAGATTGTTTCGATAAATTCTCAATTTCGGAAGGATTAATTAAAGACACACCCAAGTATTTTGCGAGATTATTAGGTAACAATGGGTCTGTATTTCCCAACCCTAAATTCTTGCGAACTTCTTCTGATATGTTTTCGCACTTTGACTTAAAGCCTCGAACCAACATAAATAAAATTAACTATTAGCTTCAATCATTTTCTGTCCCTGTATTACAAGCTCGGTTAAAGCTCTAAGCGTTTCCGGTTGTAAATTTTTATCGGCACGGAAATGAGCTAAAAGTGTGCCACCCTCTTTAGGATTCGCTATTTTTGTTTTAATTGCACAACCTAAAATTTCGCTTGGATCGATTTCCAACCATCTACAGAGTTTTGAGAATGTTTCCAAATCTGGCAGTTTCCCGTTTTCAATCCTAGAGAGCGTGGCGTAACTAATTCCTATCTCCTCAGCCACTTCTCTAATCCCTCTTGCTCCTCTTTTGTCCCTTACTAATGGCCCAATGCTAGTAAGGCTTAACTTTGCCACGGTACCCCTCCTGTTGTTGCATCTGTGAAAATGGTATTGACATATGAAACAGTATTTGTTATCATAACTATAGCAGATGTGAAAACGATTTACAAGAATGTAACAAAATAATATTTTATGTGAATTCCGGACAATCGCTAATCAAACTATTAATAATATATTAGGAGGTTTTTACAATGAAAGCAATCATCGGTTTGGCAATGGCAGGAGTAGGTATCCCTGTGGGAATCTGGGCGTTAAATAAAGCAATGGTTGGACAAAATGGATATAACTGGGTGTGGTTAATAGCTTTATTTTTAGGTTCCATGGGAATAATTGTATTGATTTCTCAATTTAAACATTGGGCCAATTCGTAACCTAGCATCAACAATCAATTTTGATAAAAATAATGGAGGGACGCCATGACCTATGCTCTAACGAGTTATTTTGGTGAATTATTAAAGAATATCGAACCACCGCAAAATAGACAGGACGCCGCTGTAGAAGTCTCAGAAAGAGTGAGAGAATTTCTTAAAAACCATGAGGATTTCCCGACTTCGGATCCATACTCAAGATTGTCAGGTTCGTATAGAAGGCATACTGCTATTGGTGATATTAAGGACGTGGACATTATTGTTAAAGTTGATGCCAGTTTGGAAGAAAGTCCTGGCTCAATAATTCGGAATTTGAAAAACACGCTGGACGGTCTCCCTAATGCATTAGGTCTTAAAGGGTATAGTGAAATTAAACAGTCACGTAGGTCAGTTCATGTATATTTTGAAGATAAGGACTTTCACCTGGACGTTGTTCCTGCGATTGTTCCGAAAGAAATAGACCAAAAATTATATGTACCCGATAAATCTTGGGGGAAATGGATTGAATCAAATCCAATCGGTTATTGCAGACATTTGAGCGAACTCAACGATAAATACAATGGAAAAGTCGTACCATTAATCAAATTAACCAAGCATTTTAGAGATTATAATATGAAAATAATGAAGCCAAAAAGTTATTGGCTCGAGGCTTTAGTTGTTTATCATGTTAAGAATGGGTCTATCGATATGAATCAATCGATAGCCGAAATATTTAGAGATTTAATGTCTGCTATATATAATAAATTTGCCCCTTTAATTGGCCGTGATGATGAAGCAACCCCACATATACCGGATCCTATGTTGGGGAACGATATTTCATGGAACTGGGATCGGCCACATTTCGAAACTTTTATGAATAGAGTAAAAGAAGCGAAAGAAGTTGCGACAAAAGCACTCAAAACTGATAATCAGGAAGAGGCGATAAAATTATGGCAGTCCGTGTTTGGAGATGAGAAATTTCCAAAAGCGGTAAGCAAAACTTCTTCGAAATTATCTGATTTTACTCCCGGAGTGGCGTTTGTAGGTAGTAGCGGGTTAATAAATCCTCGACCATCACCTTCAGTCAAAACAGTAAGAAGCCAACCTACCACTTTTTATGGTGATTATTAGCTTGAAACCTTTAAATCATCCAATGTCACTTGCCCAGCAAAATATGCTTGTGCAACATAGTTTTCCGAATTTTAAATTCTCTTGGCAGAATGGTTTCGGAACTTGGCGCGGTACATTGCAACCTAGTGAAATATCCGCAGTATATAGTATCTTGATAAAATATAAAATTGGATATAGACCTAAAGTGTGGGTATTAAAACCGGAACCCAAATCAAACGTTCCACATCGTTTTAGTGACAAATCGCTATGTCTTTATTGGAACAAAGAATGGGAATGGTCTTCTAACAAAGAGATTGTGGATACTATTCTTCCGTGGACCGCTTTATGGCTTTATTATTATGAACTTTGGTTGGATACTGGTGAATGGTTAGCTAAAGAGGCTCCGCATTCACCAATTTAAATAATAAGGAGAATTAATATGGCCGGAACGATTGACTTAAATTCGTTATTTGGGAATTTACAAACACAGATGATTGCTCAATTAACCGCTAATCGGAAAATCATTTCTCATCCTGGAACGAAAGGGGATGCCACTGAATATTGCTGGATCGATATGCTTCAGAAATATCTTCCTCAACGCTATTCTGTTGCGAAAGCCTTTGTTCTGGATTGTGAAGGAAAACTCAGTGATCAGATTGATATTGTGATATTCGATCGGCAATATTCGCCGTTTTTGTTTAATCAAAATAGCGCTCTATATGTTCCGGCAGAAAGTGTTTATGCTGCCATTGAAGTAAAACAAGATATTAATAAAAAATCAATAACCTACGCTGGGAAGAAAATAGCATCCATCCGACGGCTAAAAAGAACAAGTACATCAATTGCGCATGCCGGAGGGAAGTATCCGGCCAAACCACATTTTGAAATATTGGGTGGAATACTTGCATTGGGTTGCGGATGGAACCCCCCATTTAGTAATGGTTTCGAAGGCACCATTAATGGCCTAAAATTAGACCAGAAAATTCAATTGGGGTGTTCGCTATGTTATGGTTCTTTTAATATTACACGCGAAGACAACGATGAATATAACATCGAGCTTTGTGAAGCAGAGAATTCCTTAATTTTCTTTTTCTTGAGATTGTTGGCTCGTCTGCAACAAATGGCAACTGTTCCCGCAATTGATATAGATGAATATGCTAAAGCGTTGAAAAAATGATTCATGCCGTTAGGCAAAAAATTAATTTATAATTTTTTCATGACTATTCCCACAGTATACCCAGTGCGGGCGCAAATTTTGGGAGGTGATTTTCCGAACATCCTAACCTGCCATCCCCATTTGGAGTACATTTCCTTAAGTTTTTTGACGTCATCATGACCGCTTATAAATCCGAATAAAGCACGTTTCTTCGAGCGGCTAGCCCATTTTTCAACGCGTTTGAGTAGCAATTTTCCTATGCCTCGGTTTTCCCAATATTCCTCATTCTTTCTATTTTTCTGTTCAAGTTCATTCAAGACCTCTGATAGAGACTTGTAATATTTTGCATTAGGAAGTTTGGCCTCGGGTAGCGGCTCTTCTGATAGAGATTGGTAATACGTTTTGTCAGAAAGTTTTACCTCGCGCGGGGGTTCCTGAACACGTAATTGTTCGTAAATGTCATTATGATCATTATCATTATTCTGAGGATTTGCATTATCTCTCGCTTTGCTGTTCACATGAACAAAATCTTCGATTATACCTCTGTTTTTGGGTATTAGCAACACTACAAGACTCAATATATACTGGTCTTCCCAGGGTATTGTGCGGTGTTTGGGTTTTTCAGGGACTACAAAAAAACCAACCTCGTCGTCTGTACGTCTTCTATAGAAATACCAGGATTTTCCTAGTTTGTCGATCCCGAGAAATTCTTTCTTAGTCATAACCGCCACATTACAACAAAAATATACAATAACTGCGAGCAGAATACAATTTAATCGGTTAGTCATGGTCAATTTGGAGTCATATACAACATATATAATGTTTGTGCCTAATAATTAGAAATCACCCCTCCGTCTTGCCCTCTTCCTTCTCTCATGCTAGAATTGGCGTAATTTGATTGAATTATTTCTGGAGATAACCTATGACCGAACTCATTTGGGAAGGTAAATATAAAGATGGGCAAAAGGTTGCCCCGCTACGTGCTAAACTTCCCTTTCAAACTGTTGAAACTGTTAACGAATCTGCCCAGGAAAGGCAGCACACCCTGGATTTATTCAGTAACAATATGCCAACAGAATGGCGTAACCGGCTCATTTGGGGCGATAAAAAGTATGTGCTACCTGCATTATTAGACGAATTTGCGGGGAAGATTGATCTTGTTTATATTGATCCTCCGTTTGATACAGGTGCGGATTTTTCCTTTGATGTCGAAGTAGAGGGGGAAGATTTTATTAAACAACCCTCTATTATTGAGCAGAAAGCTTATCGTGATACTTGGGGAAGAGGATTAGATTCCTACTTACAATGGTTATTCGAGACGGTTACATTATTGCATGAGTTGCTAAAAGAAAGCGGGAGTTTTTACATACATTTAGACGAGCATGTTGGCCATTACGCAAAGGCAATTGCGGATGAGGTATTTGGGCAAGACAATTTTAGGAATGAAATAATTTGGAAAAGTACCAGTGCCCATAGCGACTCGCATCGTTATGGCTCAAATCACCAAAACATATATTTTTACACTAAGGGCGATAATTGGACCTGGAATGACCCTAAAATGCCTTATGATGAATTATATGTTGAGCAATATTATCGATATAAAGAAGCTGATGGTCGGCGATTCAAATCCGGTGACTTATCAGCATATGGGTTACAAGGCGGAGGCTATACTTATGAATGGCATGGGCATATTAAGAATTGGCGCCTCCCAATAACTACAATGCAACGCCTTGATAATGAAAGAAGAATATTTTATACAAAAAATGGTGTGGCTCGTTTGAAAGGCTTTCTTGATGAAGCTGATGGAATACCGGCTCAAACCTTATGGACTGATAAAGAGGTACAATATGTAGTTTCTTGGGGAGAAGAGAAACTTTCGTATGATACCCAAAAATCTGAAGGGTTGCTAAGGCGCATTATTGATGCTTCTTCTAACGAAGGAGATATAATACTTGACTGTTTTGCGGGTAGTGGCACAACAGCGGCAGTAGCTGAGAAACAAAACCGCCGTTGGATTACTTGTGATCTTGGAAGGTTCTCTATCAACACTACACGTAAAAGGCTCCTACTGATTCCCAACATAAAACCATTCATCATACAAAATCTAGGTAAATACGAGCGTCAATTGTGGCAGACAGCAGAATTTGGCGACAAAGCAGAAGTAAAGCAAGTTTCATATCGCCGTTTTCTTTTAAATCTCTATCATGCTGAACCAATTGAAGGATACACATGGTTACACGGTTTAAAATCAGGAAGAATGGTTTATATAGGGCCGGTAGATTCACCAGTGAGTCCGGCTGACGTTGGGCAAATAGCTGCTGAATTTAAGCGAGCGATTGGAACGGGCAAGGACGCTCCAGCAAGAAACGGCATTGATATTCTCGGTTGGGATTTTGCCTTTGAACTGAATGAAGTAGCCAAACAGCAAGCAGCACAAGCTAATATCAATATGCGTTTCATCCGTATCCCCCGCGAAGTGCTGGAAAAGAAAGCCGTAGAGCAGGGTGATATTCGCTTCTTTGAACTTGCCGCTTTGTCAGTAGATAAAACACAGAAAGGACATGCCGTCACGTTAACATTAACCGATTTCGTTATTCCCCAGGATGATGTACCGGATGACATCAGGAAAGCAGTTACCCACTGGGAGCAATGGATAGATTACTGGGCAGTGGATTGGAATAACCGCGAAGATACCTTCCACAATGAGTGGCAGGATTATCGCAGCCGTAAAAAACGTGACCTGCAAAAAACTATCAGTCATACTTATGAGAAACCGGGTAATTATATCATCATGGTTAAGGTGATTGATATCTTAGGCAATGATACCACTAAGTCATTAAAAGTTGAGGTCCGTTAAATGCCTCAAAAAAAACTAACGCTGCAAAAGCAACTATCTTTGCTGGAAGTTAAAACCAAAACCGCACCTTGTGTTCCCGCAATCCGCACCGCCGTAAAGGAGTGGCAAAAGAAGGGTTATCCCGGTGTTACTGATACCACGCGCCAGTTATTAAATTTCTGGTTTATTGACCACCGGTTGGCGAACGGCAGGAATTTCCGGTACCACGATTGCCAGCGCGGCGCCGTGGAAACAATCATTTATTTATATGAAGTGGCTAAAATCCGCCGGCATAAGGAATTATTGGAGAAATATTCTCCCCCGGATGTTCCTGATTTACGCCTGCTGCAATATGATGATTTTACCCGTTATTGCATTAAAATGGCTACCGGCAGCGGAAAAACCAAAGTAATGTCATTGCTGATTGCCTGGCAGTATTTTAATGCAATTCTGGAAGGGAAAAATGACTACGCTAAAGTTTTCCTTATTATTGCGCCGAATGTCATTGTCTTTGAACGTTTAAAAATGGATTTTCAAAACGGGCATGTTTTTGCGAACGACCCTATAATCCCACCGGATTTTAAAATATTCTGGAATTCTAATTTTGATTTTTATGTACGGGGCGATTCCGAGCGTGCCAGCTCACAAGGCGCACTTTATCTGACTAATATCCAGCAGTTTTATGACCGTTCCGATAACGGCGCGGATAAAGAGCCGGCACCGATGACGGCGGTTCTCGGCTCCCGTCCGCCGACAAATAATCAGGAAATTGATGATTTCGATAAACGCATTGCAAAACGCAACGGGCCTTGCATGATTATTAATGATGAAGCCCACCATACCCATGACGAGGGCAGTCAATGGAACGAAGTTATTCGCAAACTGAACTCTGAGATACCCGGCGGTTTATGTTCGCAGATGGATTTTTCGGCGACACCTAGATACAGCAAGGGGTCACTTTTCACCTGGACGGTTTATGATTATCCCCTAAAACAGGCTATACTCGATAACATCGTTAAACGCCCGATTAAGGGAATTGCCACCGGAATTGAAGAAGCACGTTCTGATATTGCCAGTACTAGATATGCCGCCTATCTGGCAGCAGGGGTTGAACGCTGGAAGGAGTATCAGGAACGCCTTAAATCATTGAATAAAAAGCCTATTCTTTTTATTATGATGAGCAGCACTGATGACGCCGAGGATGTCGCCGATTATCTTCGGGAAAAATACCCTGAATTTTTCGCGGGTAACAAATTACAGGTAATTCATACTGATAAAACAGGGGAGGTTAGCAAAAAAGAACTGGACAAAGCACGTTTAGTTGTTCGGCAAGCGGATGGTTTGGATAATCCTGTAAATTGTATTGTCAGCGTGCTCATGTTAAGGGAAGGATGGGATGTTCAGAATGTGAC
>Ga0182011_10004925_pt1 | contig 10601 bp, 13 predicted proteins | sample 711E1DmetaG_FD_120481 | JGI IMG/M metagenome (GOLD analysis project Ga0182011, IMG submission 120481) | Permafrost microbial communities from Stordalen Mire, Sweden - 711E1D metaG | ecosystem: Environmental > Terrestrial > Soil > Wetlands > Permafrost | place: Sweden: Stordalen | collected...
GATTGATTTTATGACTGACCAAAGCTTTTTAAGTGCTTCCTCTGCACCCAACACGCTTTATTCTTTGCAAAATCTGATGGGACTCGCGTTCCTGGGCATCTGGATTATTTTCAGCACCATTGCTGCGCCCATCGCCATCCAAAGAGCGATAACGACTGGACAATCTGCCGCTTCAAGTTTGTTCAGCGGAGCTTTTTCTGCGGGCCGGGCGGCGGCAACGGCTGGCGCGACAACTTTTGCCGGAAATGCCACGACGGGCATTAAAACCGCGATTGCCGCCGCCGCCGCCACAGAAGCATTGGTGAATTCTTCAATGGGCGAAAATGCTTCCGTGATCAGTTCACTGGCTCAAATGAATTCTCGAAATTCCGGCCAAGAACGCGACCAACCAAAAGAAAAACAATCCGGAGGCAGTTTCCCGTCAAATGATCCGACGGGCGATAAAACCGTGTCTGATTTGCTTAATAAAAGCCGTGACCCATAATCATAAAATGGGTGAAATCCAAAAACGATTGTGCTAGTATTACAGCGTATGGCACTCGTGTGGATATTGGGAATTGGCGCGGTGGTTGTAATTTGGATGGCGGCGAACCTGTCGAAAACGCCCGCCAGACCGAATAGGCGAATTTCTTTTGATACCAAGCCGCCCCAAACTCCCGCTTGGAGAAAAGAGATGTCCGAGGTTTATTCAACGGATGGTTTCGATTATTTGAGAAAATTGGACCGTCATCAAAACGATCCGAACCATTGGCCTTGTCCGTTCCCGCCTGACTAATAAACGACGGCAGCAACTTGGGTTTTCCTTTGTCACCCGGTTCGGTTAATATCCCAGCGATGTGCGGTCGCTATTCCAATGCGAAGGATTTGGCAGAGCTGATGAAGCTGGTGGATGCCGTCATGCGCCCGCTTTCTTTGGCCCGCGTTACAACATCGCCCCGACGCAGATGGCTCCGGTGATCTTCATGGGCAATCAGCAGCCAGAGATGAAATTGATGCGTTGGGGACTGATTCCATCATGGGCGAAGGACGAAAGCACCGGGAATGCACTCATCAACGCGCGGGTCGAAACCCTTAAACACCCGGGCGGCATTTCGGCAGGCGTATCAGGAGCGTCGGTGTCTGGTTCCTACTGACAGTTTTTACGAATGGCAGGAGCGGGATGGGAAACGCCAACCGGTTCGGATCATGCTAAAAAGTGGTGAACCTTTTTGCTTTGCGGGGCTGTGGGAACGGTGGATCAAGGCGCCCTTCCCAGGATAACCCCACACGGATTTGGAAGAACCCACGCCCGGCCAGACCGTCGAATCCTTCACTAGTCCATTAAGGTTTGCGCCACTTATCACGGTCGCCAACATCAGTATCCCGAACACGCTCCACATGGGGCGCAACGCCTGGATTTAATTCTCGTGCTCTTTCAATTGCTTTTGCTTGGGTTGGTTCAACTGCACTCGCTCTTTCCGAGTTCGCTCTTCTGATGGCGTAATCCCCTTCAGAGCGCCTTTCGATATATACACGTTTATTTGACATATGGTTTTGCTAGCATTGTTTTTGTTCAGTTAGTTAGAGTTGTTCAATATATTGAAATATTAAAAATCTTGCCAATCAAAGCGCTTAGTCCATATCCATCCGCAAACGCCGATGATGAGCGTCACAGCAGGGATATACAACATCACCGCCATTATTTGGATTGCTTGGATTGACAATTCGCCAAAGCACCTCGCAAAGACGAACATCAAGCCCACGATGGAGAAAATCACACCAAGGCTATTTAGTGCCAACCCGATAAATGTATTTCGCCGTTTTCGTTGTCTTCTCATATTATTTAGTAAAAAGGTTTTTATGGTTTAAGGTTATGAAATATTCATTTTCTTTTAAAAACACGTTCCCAAAATGATCCTTGTCCTTTTTCCTTGAATTTCCGCTCCGTATCCATCACGTCCTTCTTTCGGACGGCAGCAATCCGCTTCTTGTTCCATTTGGTAGCCCACACGACTTTGCTTTCTGTAATCCAGTAGTGCGATTGACATTTGAGACTCCAGTTTCCTATGGAGGGATAGAGGGATATCGTTTCGCCATCAAATATCAGTTTCCAGTCAGCGGGAGAGAAAGGCGTAACAACCTCATTGCCGCATCCACAGCAACATTTATGGATCGCGGTAGCGTATTCCACCGAAATATAGATAACCCCGTCCTCAAGTATCCTGGGGACTGAGGTTACAAATTTATGCGACAGCTTCATCATTCATCAGTTTGTTTACGTTGAGGTCGTAGAGGGTATTATGTTCGTGTTCCTGATCCTTGTAAAAGCCCAGTTGCTTTTTCCATTTTATCACGGCCAAAGCCGCATTCAGTGCATTTAGTTCTGCAATCTGAATATTCTGGGCGTAATCATCATTGCCCAATTCCTTGAATGATATTCTTTGTTGAATGTGGTCGTGCTTTGACGCAGTGCCTGTCGTAACACGGACCAGCCCGCCAAGGCAATTGTCCTTGGCCTCTATACCAATCCCGCAATCAACGAAGGGAATGCCTGTGGCAATTAAATAATCTATCAACGCCTTTTTCGCCGGCCCGTCATCAATGCAAACAAATACGAAACTCAACACGGATAACTGTGATAGGTTTTCGGAGGTAAGAAATTCAGCGTGCGGTATAATATATTTGTGGAGTTTGGAGTAGATTGACGCAAGGTATGACACTTTTTTGAGGTTAGGCCCGAACTCATCAATGGAAGTTGCGCCAGGCGTTCTAAACGCATTGTGGACGTAATAATCATCTCCATCAAATAGGTGGATTTCCAATACAGGTGTTTTTGCCACAAAATCCAGCACATAAGAGCCAGTGCCGCCCAATCCAATTATTCCGAGCTTCTGATTTTCAAACTTTGCCGTAATCGCAATAATTTCCGCACGGCTGGAATTCGTGTCCAAATACTTGAAGACATAGTTTGGGTCGGTTGACTCAATTGGTTTGAATGTCTTTGGTGTCGCGTTAGGGTCTATTGCGAAAGCGGGGGCGCAAATGACACCAATATAAGAAATCGCCTTTTCGTAATAATCAGGGAAATCATCCTTTGGGCGGTTTGAAAAACTGCATCTCGTAGAAATATTGTTTTTTTCATCCAAGACTTTCGGCCCTGGGTTTGGGTGAGGGAGCGACTGAATGACACTCCCATCCTGATTACAGGGTTGTTCGCCTGTAAAATGAATCTCATGACTTCCGGGCTTACCGGCGCGAGTAGGCATGGAAAGGGTAAGAGGTGAAACAAGCGAGCCGTATTTTATTTCCCTGCTGGCATTCACATATGGCACATGATGCACCAGCAAGAAGGCTCCTCTTATTTCCACCTCATACCCTTCGTCGCGTAGCCGCTTGAGGTCAGGACTATGATCTATAAGTGTGTTTGACATTGAATATCATACCACGTTTGACCTGCACGGATTGGCCGGCAACCAGAGTCCCCTCGCGCTTGTGTTCCGGCCCCTTCGAGAACGTGACCGAATAAACGTCCTTGGGATCAAGCGATTGGTTGGGAAAGGCGAGTTTGACAACTTCGCCGTACAATATTTCCGGCTTGTCCCATTTTTCGTCGCGCGTATTGACGATAATCACGATCTCGCGATGGTGGAAATGCAAATGATGTCCATGCTTAATCCCGGATTCATGGATTTTTTGATGCTTGCGACACGCGATTTCTTTGTCTTCGACCCAAAGAATAATTTCTTCCCCGGGTTCGCCGATAGCGGCACCTGCCGCTTGAGCTTTTTCCAACAACTGGCCGATGGTGGCATCCTCGGCGATTTTAATCGCTTTTGACTGCCCCCCTTCGGCCAGGTGTATATGAATTTCGATTTCGTTTGGCATAACTGTTTAGACTTGTTCGGAATTAAATTCCATTTGTACGTTGAATCTAGGGCGGCAGCCCCGGCGTGTCAATCCATACACGCAATTACTTTGCGTGTGTAGAGCACAATGCGTGTGGCATTGACATCCGCTTTGCCTGGGTGTATAAACAGTCTGTGCCTCCTGACCCGATCTATAAACACATTGGTGCGCAAATCAGAGCCAAGCGTAAGAAGCTCGGGCTCAAGCAGGAAGCACTGGCAAGCGAGCTTCGGATTTCGCGGGGATCACTAGCCAACATCGAAATCGGACGACAAAGCGTTCTGGTCCATCAGCTCTACAAATTCGCAACTGCGTTACATTTGAAGCCCTTTGATCTCATGCCACCACCACCAATTGACCATTCAGAGGCTGAGCATACCAACTTGCCGATTCCTAGCGATCTTAAGGCACAACAGAAAAAACAAATCGCCAACCTTTTTTTACAAGTGGATACTAATCAAAAACCAGAAAAGGAAGGAAGCCATGCCAAAACAACAAAGCGATAATCCATATGTACGGGCACGCGAGCTTCTTGTCCGCCTGTCTATAAAGTCCCCACCCACTCCTGTGGAGAAAATCGCCAAGGAATTAGGTGCTCAGGTACGATTTGCGCCATTCGATGACGAATTGTCTGGAATGGTTCATATTAAAGATGGGGTTCCAATCATCGGGGTTAATTCGCTGCATCACCCCAATCGTCAGCGATTCACAATTGCGCATGAGCTCGGACATCTCGAATTTGATCGAGAGATGATTACGAGCAGCATTCATGTAGATAAAGGTTTTCCAGGACTAATGCGCGATTCAAAGTCGGCAACCGGAACAGAGCTGATTGAAATTCGAGCAAATCAATTTGCAGCAGAATTATTGATGCCTAGCACACTGATTAATCTAGCCTTGGCCGGGAAACAATTCGACATAGAAGACGACGGTCCTATAGAAGAACTTGCGAAAAAGTTTCGAGTGAGCAAGCAGGCATTGGAGTATCGAATCCGAAATCGCACTTAAACCATTTAGCCCGGACGGCCATGAGTCTTGTTTTCTATGATACAGAAACAACGGGGACACAGACCTTTTTTGATCAGATTTTACAATTTGCCGCGATCCGGACTGACGAAAAACTCAAGGAGATTGATCGCTTCACGATTCGTTGCCGCCTCTTGCCTCACGTAGTCCCTACACCCGGTGCGATGAATGTCACACGGGTGAAAGTTTCTCAGTTAACCGATCTCTCTTTCCCGTCTCATTATGAGATGGTCCGTGCCATTCGCAAAAAGTTGCTGTCGTGGTCTCCAGCTTTATTCGTTGGGTGGAATTCGATTAGATTCGACGAGGATTTGATTCGTCAAGCCCTCTACAAGACTTTACACAATCCATATCTGACAAATAGCGCCGGAAATAGCCGGTCTGATATTATGCGTATTGTTCAAGCGTGCAGCCTCTATGCCCCTGATGCGCTGACATTCCCCATCGACAACAATGGCCAAAGGATATTTAAGCTGGATCAGGTTGCACCAGCTAATGGGTTCAAACACGACCGGGCGCACGATGCGATGGGCGACGTTGAGGCCACGATATATCTCTGTCGCCTTCTCGTGGAGAAGGCGGCACATGTTTGGTCTTCCTTTATGCGATATAGCACGAAAGCCGCCGTCGTCGATTATATCACGGAGGAGCGCATGTTCTGCGTGAGTGACTTTTACTTTGGCAAACCACATTCATGCATTGCCACGACAATCGGACAGAATCAGCAAAATAAAGCGGAATGGTATGTGTATAACCTCAACGTCGATACGGAATCATTACGATTTCTCGCCGCGACGCAGCTTTCAGCACGCCTCGCCGCGTCCCCAAAACCAGTACGCAGATTAAAATCTAATGCCGCACCTATGCTCTTCTCGGTCGAGGATGCTCCGGAGATGTGCAAAAACTCAGAACACGGCTTGAAAGAATTGGAACGCCGTGCAGTGATGCTACAGTCTGATGCCGCACTGCGTGAGAGGTTGATTTCAGCTTTTGAGGCTGAAGCCGAGGAATATCCACCCTCGCCTCATATTGAGCAGCAGATTTACAATGGATTCATTGAGAAGCCCGACGAAAAATTAATGGAAGAATTTCACGAAGCAGCGTGGGCCAAGCGTTATGCGATAGTTGAAAAATTCAAAGACCCGCGCCTGAAGGAAATTGGCACGCGTTTGATCCACCTAGAACGACCTGACCTTTTAGGCAAAGCTACATGCCGCAAATATGATCTGGCCGCCGCGAAGCGACTGCTGGGGCAGGGAGAGGATATATCGTGGCTGACCATACCCCAGGCTCTTTTGGAGCTTGAAGGAATGAAAGCGACCGCGACTGGGGCGGAGTTAAGGCTGCTCCAGGAACACGAGCAGTATCTTCGCAAGCGTCATAAACAGGCCCTCATGGACGTTAAATAGATCGCGTAGTTAGATTATATGAAAACGAGAATATACACAGCGGATGAACTCAAAAATAAAATTATCACAGCAGTTAATCTCTTTATGGAGAGTGGAGATTCAGAATTGCTGAAATCGGAAGCACACGAACAGGCTATCAGTCATCGGCTTGCCGTTTATTTGGAAACACTTTTTACCGGGACAAGGGAACTTAATGTTGATTGTGAATACAATAAGAATTTAAGAGCATCTAAGCGGGTTGATATAGGTACTATAGAAAAACAAGCTCTCGAGGCTTGTAACTGTACAGCGTGTAAAAAAATACTAAAAGACCCTAACATTCTTAATGATAAATTATTTCGGCCAGACATCCTTGTTCACTCGCGCGGGAATCATGAAAGAAATCTGATAGTTGTGGAAATTAAGCATGAAAAGCCCTGTCCATTCGATCAGGAGAAGCTAGAGGCTCTGACCGTTCCAATCGAAAAAGGCGGGGAATATGGATACACGTTGGGAGTATTTTTATGGTTTCCAAGTGGTCAGCCGAAATGCCGTTGGTTCTGTGATTAGCGTGTTGTCCCACGTCGCACAATTCAGATTATGTCTTGTTTGGGTTGTCGTAATTTGCGATTCTTCAGAATATAATAAAAACCTCCGTTACTATGAACAAAATCAAAATGCTTGAGGCGTTTGCGGCAGCGATTCTTCTTGTCACATGGTATATGGATTGGAATTCAGTTCAGAAGTGGCAGAAAACACAAACGGGCCTAATGGATGAGGAAGTAAATTTCTTTCAAGTAATTCACGACCAGGAAATCGATTACAAAATGGAAATGTTGCTAATATGGTCAGACATCTTTCAAAATTCAAAAGATACGCATCCGCGTTTAATTCGTGATATTGCACCAATATGGATTCAGCCCAGAGTTCGTAAAGTGTGGGCTGATAACTTGGTGTGCCAACTGAATGTGGCTTCGACGTTTTATGTTGTGCTGCTTCAGGAACAAGCTTCATGGCACATTGATTCAAATCCTTCCCTTGGAGAAATCAGATCAACAAGCAACGGGATTTATTCTGGTCTAGCAACTGGCTTAGACGAACAAGGTGTAAATTACTTAAAAAATGCTAAAGTCATGGATGGCAATACACCTAGTACCGTAATCCAGATTAGAACCTCATTCGATTCTACCCCTGATGACACAAAGATTTCTGCAACGCAGGCTTTTAATCTTGATTTAAGGTTGAAATATCTTGTTGATCGGTTTCAAAACGTTGTTGGGTCAATGGAGGTTGCAATCAAAGCCAAATCAGACTTTTATTCATTCATCTATCATTGTTTATACGTTTTAGGAAGCATAATGTTAGTAGGTTCAAAAGTTTATGAATCCGTCTCAAGGAAAGACGCAAATCCCAAACGGAAGCATAATTAATATGCCGTCCAGGACTGCACGATTCTTCTTCTATCACAAACTTCGCACAATCCGCGTAATGTTACATACATGGCACTTCTACCCTTCTTTAAAAGATCAATGACTGGCCGCATTCCATTCCCATATAGATCGCAATGTTAATGCCGCTTTTTCCAATTTGGCACAGCTTCTGTGCGAAATGATTTAATTAAAAATGACGCCACAACAAGAACGCTTCCCAAACCATAAATAATTCTGTAGTAGAACGTATTCATTGCCGATTTATGGGATATTCCCTTGTCGATGGCGTAAAAAAGTGTTCTAAGACTAACTTGTAATAGTTGAACATCTCGGGTGATGGAATCTGCCTGCTGGAATGTTAGCAACCCCAATTCAGGAATGGCATCACGACCTTGATTTCCAATCAGATAAATTGTGCCGCCATGTTCATACGAAAAAGGCTTAGACTGCTGAAAAGCATGACGATCATTTTCATTAAACCCATTGAAGAATTCCTTTTGAATGTTCGCGTTTAGAGCGTTAACGGTATCCCAATTGGGACCAACAAGCATTAATCCCTTTTGATATTCACGGAACACTTCTTGCATCCCGATTAAGGGTTCCATTAAAACCAGTTGTTGTCTCGCCCATATTTTTCTTACATCTGAATAATTCCAAACCGGCCCTAAATCTTTTATAGAAACACCCTCAGTGTTGCCCGTAGTCAACAATCGGGTTTTCATATAAGAAGCCTCAACATCGGCTTTGTCTACTTCTTGAATATAATCATTGAACATCATCGTATACGAGCTCCTAAGATTATCACGAGCAGCGTCCCACTTTTGAACCGATCCCCATTCAAGAAACCAAGCCAACAAAATTAGTGCTGCACCGACCGCTTCAATAAATATTGGTTTGTTCATGGATATTTTTCTTATTATGCCTAAAACGAATTTGAAAAAGACATATTAAAATATGCAAATTGCCGCCATAAATATGCGTTGGCGTTATCTCGCACAATCTTAGTTATGTCTAGGGGTGAATTCCCCGCTCAACGCATTCAGTTGCGGGAGAAGGCAGCTTTCGGCTGTTTCGCTGGCGTACCGACTGGCTTACCGTTTGGTTGAGCCGGAAGATCAGCCCATCGCGCCCAGCCAGGATTAAATCGCTCTCGGCAATGTGTGCGAACATTTCAGGACGCGCCTGATAACATTTTAGCCTTCAATTTCTCAGTGGTTGCAACGCCGACGCGCTCCTGCAATTCATCCAGCAAGGCTTGCGGCTCTGCCAATTCCTGTTCAAACACTTCGCGTCCCAACGCCGCTTTTGCGCTTTGAAGATATTTTGCAGGCGGCACGATTTGCACCGGCTCGTTGGCCTGTCCCCAAAAAACTTCGATTAGATTACTGGACGCCCACCACGGATAAGAATACGCTGCTTTTGCTTGAGCCGCCGTTTTGGTGGAGTTCGTCGAGGCAGCGGTTGCTGGCGGGTTTGGTTTTGGCGGCGACATAACATCCGGGGTTACGACTTCTCCGAAAATAACCTTCTGCGCCATGTTGGCGGAATGTCCATCCCGTAAATGGCCGTAGGTTTGCATCGCAAGCACGCCACCATCCTTATGTCCCAACCACTTCGCGACTGTCGGGATGTCCACACCAGACTCAATGCAGCGTGTCGCAAACAGGTGTCGCAGGTCATGGTGCGTCAGGTGAAAAAGCCCCAATTTCTTGCAGGCGTTTTTTAATGAGCGGTTGAATTTTCGGACTTTGAGAACCGGATTATCCAGAAATTCCTTTTCCCCGCGTTCGGCTTTTAAGCGTTCCAGCAGTTTCCGCACTTCAGGGATCATCGGCACACGCCGCATTTCCCAATTCTTTGTTCCGGTTATCGAATCGCCCCGAATGATGATTTCGTTTTTCAAAAAGCTGCAATCTCGTCCATAGATCTTCGCCGCTTCACTCAAACGCGCACCAACATAAGAAAAGAATTCTATCGCATCCCCGCAATTATCACTGTCTCTGCTGCCAGCCGTTCGCACCTTTTTAACCAAAGCAAGGAATTGGCCGGGTTCTGGCAACTGCAATTCTTTTCGGCGCACACGCGCGCGTTTTACGTCTTTATCTTTGGCTGGATTGTCGTAACGCGCACCTGAATCCACGGCAATGTCCAGAATACGCCGGAGAACCGAAAGTGTGCCGTTCGTCACAGTAGGGGAATACATTTTGCCGAACCGCGCCCGCCATTCGAGGCAATCGAATTTCGTGATGCGCTTCACATCCATTTGCTCCAAGCCTGCCCACGTTTTCAGGAGTGCATCGGTTGCGCGTTCGTTGTATTCTTTCGTTCGCTCCTTGATGTCCGTGGCGTGTTTTTGGCGTTCTTTGAAAATTGCGAGTGTGTCGGCAAAAATCATTTTCCCGACAATCTTGGTTTGAGACGGGGCAACGGCTTTGTGTTCGGTGTCCAGCACGTCAGCCAGGCGCAATTTGGCGACGGAAAGAACATTCGTCTCCAAGGATTTTCGGATCAGCTTTCCGCGCACTTTTGCGCGAACGAAGTAGATGCCGGAGGGTTCATATCGCACCAGATTTGCGACCGGAGCTTTCGTCCAAAGGCTCGCGGATTCATTGTTTTCAGCTTTCATGGAAACAGTATCACATGGCGGTATCAGATGGTGTGTAATGAAATCATTACAACCTTATGAATGACCAATGTTTGCAATCGTTTTCTGCTTACCGTCATGCAGAAGACTAAACTGTTTCCTAAACCGTTGATTCCCGTTCAATTCGGGATGGGGGTACCATTGGCGCCCAATCCCGCGCGCCGGGAACATTTTCCGCAACTAATGCATCGTAACTATGTTATACTCTCTGGCGTCTTAAATTGACAA
>Ga0182011_10004928_pt1 | contig 10595 bp, 7 predicted proteins | sample 711E1DmetaG_FD_120481 | JGI IMG/M metagenome (GOLD analysis project Ga0182011, IMG submission 120481) | Permafrost microbial communities from Stordalen Mire, Sweden - 711E1D metaG | ecosystem: Environmental > Terrestrial > Soil > Wetlands > Permafrost | place: Sweden: Stordalen | collected...
GTCCGCTTCACGCCAGACACGGTGAACTGGAACCATACGGATCCCTCCTACCATCTGCCAGCCTTTTACGAGTTGTGGGGGAGGTGGGGGCCGAGCGGCGATCGCTCATTTTGGGCAGAGGCGGCTGACGCCAGCCGGGAGTTTCTTTACCGTGCCACGCATCCTGGCACAGGTTTGGCGCCGGATTACGCCAACTTCGACGGAACGCCATGGGCCGCATCGTGGAACCCCCGTTCGGCGGACTTTCAAGCCGACGCCTGGCGCGCGGCGATGAATTGGTCAGTGGACTGGGCCTGGTGGGCCAAGGACCCTCGGCAGCGGCAGTTGAGCGACCGGCTGCAGGCGCTTTTCGAGGCGCAAGGGGTTTCCACCTGCGGCAACCGCTTTACCCTTGAGGGCAAGCCACTCGCCACTACCCATTCCGCGGGGCTGGTGGCGATGAACGCGGTGGCCAGCCTGGCTGCAACCCAAACGCGCGCTCGGAGCTTTGTTGAGGAATTGTGGCGTACGCGCGTTCCCACCGGCCAGTACCGTTATTACGACGGGATGCTTTACCTTTTGGGGCTGCTGCATTGCAGTGGCGAGTTTAGAATCTGGCCACCGCGCTGAAGCTCGGTGGCGCGGTACACTAGTCCGACTCCGAATGCAGTTCGAAATCCGACATCCAAAAACCGAAACAAGGCCCAAGGCCGAAAGCCGAAAGAGCCCCGCCACCGGGCTCGAGGCCAAGCCGTCTGGACAGTTCCGCAGCCTTGTTAGGACCTCGTGTCTCAGGCTGCCTTCGGGGTTGGGTGTTCGACCTTCCGGTTTAGGGAGGCGGGCGGTTTCAAAAGCCCTTGTTGGTGTGTGGGCGGCTCTCTCGCCCTGGCTCGCTTCCGGCATCGGTCAACCGCCCCTCGTTCAGCCGGTGGCTAAAGAGGGCAGTTTTGCCATTGTCGACGCTGGTTCCGCGGCTGTCATTCAGGTCGACGAGCGCGACTGGCCTGGGGTCCATCACGCGGCGAACGATCTACGGACCGATATCGCGCGCGTAACCGGCATCACGCCGATACTCACCCACGATGAACCGGCGCTAGGTTCCCATGTAATCATCATTGGCACAATTGGCAAAAGCCGGCTGATCGATCAATTGATTCGCGAGCGGCGGATCGACGTCGCGTCCGTCATCGGAAAATGGGAGGCGACCTTGATCGAGATGGTAAAGCAGCCGGTGCCTGGCATCGAGAGCGGACTGGTCGTTGCCGGCAGCGACAAACGCGGAACGATTTACGGCCTCTACGATTTGTCCGAGCAGATGGGTGTGTCGCCATGGTATTGGTGGGCTGATGTACCGGTCCAGCGGCAGAACGCGGTGCATATCAACGCCGGCCGATATGTCCGGCAATCACCGGCGGTCAAATATCGAGGGATTTTCCTCAACGACGAAGCGCCCGCGCTCGCTGGTTGGGCCAAGGAAAATTTCGGCGGATTTAATCACCGCTTTTACACCAATGTGTTCGAACTCCAGCTTCGGTTAAAAGCCAACTTTCTTTGGCCTGCGATGTGGGATAATTCGTTCGCCACGGATGATCCGCTCAATGCCAAGCTCGCCGACGAATACGGAATCGTCATGGGCACCTCGCACCATGAGCCGATGATGCGTGCCTGGAAAGAATGGAGTCGCGCAGAAAACGGGCCGCATTCGTGGGACTATTCGAAAAACGATGCCAAGCTGCGGGCCTTCTGGGAGGAGGGACTGCGCCGCACTCGAGATTACGAAAAGATCATCACCCTCGGCATGCGGGGGGACGGCGATGAGCCGATGAGCGAGACCGAGAGCGTTGCGCTGCTGGAACGAATCGTAGCGGATCAGCGAAAGCTGATTGGCGAAATCATTGAGCCCCAGGTGGAGCCGGTGCCGCAAAGCTGGGCTCTGTACAAAGAGGTGCAAGGTTACTACGAGCGCGGCATGCGCGTGCCCGACGACGTTACTTTGCTCTGGTGCGATGACAACTGGGGCAACCTGCGTCGCCTGCCCATGCCCGCAGAACAGCGCCGTGCCGGCGGGGCGGGAATTTATTATCACTTTGATTACGTCGGCGGCCCGCGCAATTACAAGTGGTTAAACACTGTCCCGCTGCCAAAAATCTGGGAGCAGATGAACCTGGCCTATCACCACGACGCCGTCCGCATCTGGATCGTGAACGTGGGCGACCTCAAACCGATGGAAATTCCGATGGAGTTCTTCCTCACGTTCGCGTGGGACCCGGAGCGCTGGACCCAAAACGACTTGGACAGGTATTTGCGCTTTTGGGCCACGCGCGAATTCGGACCTGAACACGCGGCCGACATCGCGGACCTCGTGGCCAAGTACACCAAGTACAATGGCCGCTGCAAACCGGAGTTGCTCGAGCCGGGCACGTTCAGCCTGGCAAATTACAGTGAAGCCGATCGCATCGTGGCGGAATGGCAAGAACTGCGGCAGCGCGCCGAAAGAATGTCCGCCCTGCTGCCTGCGGAGATGCGCGATGCCTTCTTCGAGTTGGTTCTGCACCCAATCAAGGCCTGTGGCATCGTGAACGAGCTTTACATTGCGGTGGCGAAGAACCGGCTCTTTGCCAGCCAGGGCCGCGCCAGTGCCAATGATGATGCGGCCAAAGCGCGTGATCTGTTCCAGGCCGATGCCAAGCTCACCGAGTATTTCCATCACACGCTGGCGGGCGGAAAATGGGACCAAATGATGTCGCAGACGCACATCGGTTACACCGGCTGGCAGCAGCCGCCCGTCAACGTCATGCCGTGGGTGCGGGAAATCGAGTTGGCTCCCCAGGCCTCGTTGGGAGTCGCCGTGGAGGGCTCGACCGCATCATGGCCGGGCGCCAAAGAACCTGCCGCGTTGCCGGAATTGAATGTGCTCAGCGGGTCACGCCACTACATCGACGTATTCAACCGCGGCAGCGAGCCATTTGATTTTGAGGCCGCGGGCAGCGCGCCGTGGATCGTTCTGAGCGCCGCTCGCGGCAACGTGAAGAAGGAACAGAGGATCTGGGTGGGCGTGGATTGGAACCGCGCGCTGGCCGGTTCTGCCACCGGAACGGTGAAAATCTCCGGCCCGGCGACGGGGCCGGTCGTGGTGCAAGTGAGGGCCTTCAACCCCGCGGCCAGCCTCCGAACAAACCTGCACGGTTTCGTTGAGGCGGACGGATACGTCGCCATCGAAGCGACTCATTACACCGCCCGTCACGACACGGCCACCGCTCGTTGGGAAACGCTGCCGGATCACGGCCGCACTGGTTCGGCGATGACCGTCTTTCCGGTCACCGCGCCCAGCAAGAATCCGCCGCTGGATTCGCCCTGTCTGGAGTATGCCATGCAACTGTTTAGTACTGGCCGGGTGGAGGTCGCGCTTGAGCTGTCGCCGTCGCTGAATTACGCGCCGCCGCGCGGCGTGCGCATTGGCGTTTGCTTCGGGGACTCAGCCCCGCAGCTACTGACCGTTGTGCCCAAAGGTTACGTGGCCGGGGATGGCAACCGGGACTGGGAACAAGCCGTCAAGGACAGCATCCGCGTGGTGAAGTCGGAGCACCTGCTGGCTGCGCCCGGCGCTCACACGCTCAAAGTTTGGATGGTGGATCCAGGCGTGGTGTTGCAAAGATTGGTCGTGAATACCGGTGGCGTGCGACCGAGCTTCCTGGGACCGCCCGAGAGTTTCCGGCCAGAAAGCCGCCCAGACAGCCGCTGATACCAAAGAACTTCTAATGTCTATGACAACGAAGCCAGCTACCCGAAACCGAGGCAAATCGCTTCCGCCCTACAAGGACCGCACACTGCCCGCAGCGAAGCGAGTAGCCGACCTGTTGGCCCGCATGACGCTGGAGGAAAAAGCCGCCCAGATGCTCTGCGTGTGGCAGAAGAAAGCCGAAATGCTCCTGGACACCGCGGGCAACTTTGATTTGCAGCGGGCTAAAGCGGCCTTCAAGAAGGGCCGCGGCCTCGGCCAGGTTGGGCGGCCGAGCGATGCGGGCGCCCCACCCGGTGAACCTTGGAAGGGCCAGACTGCCCGCGGGATGGCCGAGCTAACCAACGCCATCCAGAAGTTCTTCCTCGAGCACACCCGGTTGGGCATCCCGGTGATCTTTCATGAGGAGTGCCTGCACGGCCATGCCGCCCGCGACGCGACCAGTTTCTGCCAACCCATCGGCCTGGGCGCAACGTTCAACCCGGAGCTGGTGGAAGCCCTATATACCATGACCGCCTTGGAGGCTCGCGTGCGAGGAACCCACCAGGCGCTCACTCCCGTGGTGGATGTGGCGCGCGATCCGCGTTGGGGCCGGGTCGAGGAAACCTGCGGCGAGGACCCCTACCTCAACGCGCAGCTTGGCATGGCGGCAGTGAGGGGCTTTCAGGGCGACCGCTCCTTTAAAGATAAGAAGCGTGTCATCGCCACGCTTAAGCACTTTGCCGCCCACGGCGAGCCGGAATCCGGCACCAACTGCGCGCCGGTGAATGTTTCCGAGCGGGTGCTCCGCGAGACGTTCCTGAATCCGTTCAAAAGTGCCATCCAGCAGGCGGGCGCCATCAGCGTGATGGCCTCCTACAATGAAATTGATGGCGTGCCGTCCCATGCCAGCCAGTGGTTGTTGCGTCAGGTGCTGCGCAAGGAATGGGGATTCAAGGGGTTTGTGGTTTCCGACTATTACGCCATCTGGGAGCTGAGCGATCGTCCCGACACTCACGGGCACTGTGTAGCGAAGGACAAAAAGGAAGCCTGCCGGCTCGCGGTGGAGGCGGGCGTGAACATCGAATTGCCGGAGCCAGACTGTTACCTTTGCTTGGTCGAACTGGTTCGGAAGGGCGTGCTCAAAGAGAAGCAATTGGATGAACTCGTCGCGCCGATGTTGCTCTGGAAATTCAAGCTGGGCTTGTTCGAGGATCCCTTCGTTGATCCCGACGAAGCCGGGCGCGTGGTCGGCTGCGACAAACATCGCCAGTTGGCGCTGCAAGCCGCGCGGGAGACGATCACCCTGCTGAAGAACCAGAACAACCTGGCGCCGCTGGATCCGTCCAAGCTCAAGAGTATTGCGGTGATCGGCCCGAACGCCAATCGCCTCCTGCTGGGGGGCTACAGCGGATTGCCCAAGCACTACGTCAGCGTGCTCGATGGAATCAAGGCCCGCTTGAGCGAGCGTGTTGACGTACTGTACGCGGAAGGCTGCAAGATCACCCAGGGAGGCTCATGGCAACAGGATGAGGTGCTGCCCAGCGACCCCGAAGAGGATGGCCGGCAAATCGCCGAAGCCCTGGAGGTCGCCCAACGAGTAGAGGTCATCGTGCTCGCGCTCGGCGGGAACGAGCAGACGTCGCGCGAGGCCTGGTCGCGCAAACACATGGGTGATCGCGCCACTCTCGATTTGGCCGGGCGCCAGGAGGACCTCGTCCGGGCCATGCTCGGAACTGGTAAACCGGTGATCGTGTTCCTGTTTAACGGACGGCCACTTTCGGTGAACTACCTCGCCAACAATGTTCCGGTGATTTTCGAATGCTGGTATCTGGGGCAGGAGTGTGGCCGCGCCGTGGCAGAGGTGCTGTTCGGCGACCACAATCCCGGCGGGAAACTTCCGATCACAGTTCCTCGTTCGGCAGGTCACCTGCCGGCTTTTTACAATTACAAGCCTTCGGCGCGGCGAGGTTACCTGTGGGACGATGTCTCCCCGCTGTTTGCGTTTGGCTTCGGCCTGAGTTACACCACCTTCACTCTCGAGAACGTCCGCCTGACTAAACCCCGCATCAAACGCAACGGCTCGACCCAGATGTTGGTGGATGTGACCAATACCGGCCGACGCCAGGGCACCGAGGTGGTGCAAATGTATGTTCGAGATCGAATCAGTTCCGTGACGCGACCCGTCAAGGAACTGAGAGGCTTCAAGAGACTTTCCCTGGAACCGGGCCAAAAGCAGACGGTCGCGCTCGATCTCACGCCTGAGTCGCTGGCATTTTACGATGTGAATCTGAAATACGTGATCGAACCCGGCGAATTTGACATCCTAGTAGGCAATTCCTCGCGCGACCGCGATTTGCACAAGGTCACGTTGACGGTGACAAGTTAACACGCTCGAAGATGTTAAGCACCCCCGTTAAGGCCCGCTCATTGACACCCCGCTTCAGAGGGTGCCGGGGCTTGACGTCAGTCTGCCAAACGCTTTGGCGGTTTTCCAGGACTACCGCCAACCCAGCTTTTGCCGGGAAACCGCTAAAGCGGTTCAACTACGTCATCGTGTCGGACGCAGCCCGATGAAGCGGGGTATTAATAAGGCGGAGAAACTTTAACGCGTTGAGATCATCACTCACCATGTCTGACAATCCCCAACAAAAACTCTCGATCTATGAAAAGGTCGCCTACAGCGGAGGCGATGCCGCCGCCAACTTCGTCTTCATGACGATGATCCTTTTCCAACTGAACTTCTACACCGACGTCTTTGGCCTTACTGCGAGTGCCGCCGCGGCAATTCTCTTGGCACCACGATTGTGGGATGCCTTCTTCGACCCGATTATGGGCATCCTCGCCGATCGCACCCGGACGCGCTGGGGCAGGTTCCGGCCGTGGGTGCTCTGGACAGCGGTGCCGTGGGCAGTCGTGATGATCTTGGCCTATACGACCCCGCGAGGCTGGGGCCTGGATGCTATGATCGCTTACGCCGCGATCACCAACGGGCTGCTGATGACGCTTTATTCCATGAACAACATGCCCTACTCGGCGCTGGGGGGCGTAATGACCGGTGACCTGGATGAGCGTACCAAGCTCAATACCTATCGCTTCGTCGCCGTCAACGTCGCGCAGTTTGTGGTGGGAGGCTTTACCCTGCCGTTGGTGGCCAAGTTTGCTGCCGGGCATGACCGGCAATACGGCTGGCGGATGACGATGACCCTTTGGGCTGGCCTCTGCCTGGTGCTATTCCTGATTACCTTTCTGGCCACCCGTGAGCGAATTCAGCCCGTGCAGGAGCAAAAGACCTCCCCAAAACGAGATTTCCTGGACTTGCTCAAGAACAACCCCTGGCGCGTGATGGCGCTAATGACTCTCGTCCATTTCGCTATCCTCTCCTTCCGCGGCGGTGCGCTCTACAACTACTATCACCATTACGCTGACCCGGCCGCGATGTACGACTTTGTGGCCAAGTTCGGTTTGGCCGGGGTGGCCGGCGCTTCGGGCGGCCTGCTCGAGACGCTTGGGTACATCGTCCACAGCGACAAATCCAACGTGGCCGACGTGTTTAACAGCATCATCAACATGGTGGGCACGGGCACCACCATCCTGGTGATCCTGCTTTCGCCTCCGCTCTCGCGCAAATTCGGCAAGAAGGCGGTCGCAGTCACCGGGTTCGGCTTTGCCAGCCTGAGCACGTTTGCGTTTTATCTGCTCGCCCCAACCAATGTGGCTGGCATGGTGGCGCTAACGATCCTTATCGCCGTGTGCTATGCGCCGACCATTCCATTGGTCTGGGCTATCTTTGCCGACTTAGCGGACTATTCAGAATGGACGATTGGCCGCCGTTTCACCGGTATGGTCTTCGCCACAATTGGGTTCGCGCTCAAATCGGGGCTTGCCCTAGGCTCCGCATCGTTCCTCTGGATTATGGAAGGCTTTTTCCAATACGACACCCGCCTGCCCGCTGCGCCCCACGCCATTGCCGGCTACCGTTTCACCAGCGGGATCGTGGTCGGTCTGCTCTTCGCCGTGTGCACGGTGCTCTTGGCAGCCTATAAGCTCAATAAAGCAACGACGCTCATGATGGCCGAGGAACTGGCTCGACGGCGCCAGCTCGTCGCCGACCAACCGCAATATGCCTGAGCGATGAAAATCCTTCCGGTCAGCATGCCAATTGATATTTCACTTGCTAGAGAACCAGTCTTCGATGCGCCGTAGCGCCTCCTCATATCAGAAAAACTGCAGAGACCTTCTTTGCACTGCATCGCGTAAGAAATTTGCTATGAGGGACTTGCAAAGGCAACGTTATGTTACTGACCGTCCCGAGGCGCGTGCGTGATGTTGCCTTGTTGTGAAAGGAGAATGCGCACCTCACGGGACAAGTAATTACCATCCAGGAACAGGGGTGTTCAAGTTCCAAAGGAACCGACCACCATCGGCGGCCACCTCAGGCGCCGCCGTCTCCAGTTGAAGTTATTCCACCCACGACCGTTGGCAGAACAGATCGAACCTTTCAAATCTCAAATCCCAAACATTCGGCGGCCTGCTCGGAAGGAGGTTCGCTGTGCAAGCTGCGTTTGATTACTGAGAGTAGGCGTTCATGATCGATCGGTTTCGGGAAAAAATCGAGTGCACCAGCCGCCTTTGTCCGTTCGCGATACGTTTTCGTGTCCGTGCCGCTGATCATGATGATCGGTATGTTCCGCGTCTTTTCCAAACGGCGGAGCCAACCCATCATGCTGAAGCCGTCCCACTCGGAAGTGCCTGCGAACCCGTCGACAGGAAAGTGCACATCGAGCAGAATGATATCAGGTTTTTCAGTCCGGATGGTAGTGAGAGCCTCGGCAACGTGTTCCTTCTTGGCCACCGCATAGCCCTGCGGCTCCAGTTTCATCGCAATTGTCTTGAGGATGATCGTGTCGTCATCGATAACCAAAACCTTCCCCAGCGGGCTCCCAGGCACCGATTTCTCGTCGATTGGCCTTTGGCTCGCAACCGGACATTGCTGTCTCCGTCCACCGAAACCAAACAACTGCCTCCACTGTCCCCGTGGATTGATTTTCGCGTCAGCCCGACCTGCTGCCGTGGTAAGTTGTATTTCCTGTTCTTGTATCATTATGCCTAAATATAGGACAATGGCGAACAATGGCTACTCGGGAGGTTCCTAATCGTTTCCCAGTGGAATTACGGGAGTTATGACCGGGGAATCCCTGGGTGTCTTGGACGACGTTCGAACATTGCACAATAATAATGAATATGTAGTCAAGTCCGTATACCACTTCTTCCAAAGCGTCTGTACGTCCCCCTCCTTCATTTTGTATGATTGGCCTATCCGACGGCCTCTTAGGCGTCACAGGGACCTGGGCTTCCCCAGAATGCAGCACGAGCATAACGGGCCACTGAACCAGGCAAAACTAACAATAAAGGCTCGGGTGCCTGTCACCCGGTCGAGAGAATGAAAAGAACACAGAAAATGGAAGATCAACAAAGAGTAAGACATGGGGCCATGGTCGCACTCGCGGCGGTCGCCCTTATCGTGGTCACCAGGCCTGCGGCTGCGGGGAATTGGACCGCTCGTAGCGTCTCCGACCTGATCGCCGCCATTAACGCCGCCAACTAGGCCGGCGGTGCCAAGTTCATCAGCCTGGCGCCTGGCAAGACCTTCACCCTGACCGCGGTGAATAACCCCACCGACGGGGCCACAGGACTCCCAGTAATCGCGGCCCACAACCACCTGACCATCCGGGGCAACGGCGCCACCATCACGCGGAGCGCGGCCCCGGGCACGCCAGCCTTCCGCCTGTTCGATGTGGCGTCTGGGGCGGCCCTGACCCTGGAAAACCTGACCCTTGCCAATGGGCTGGTGATTGCGGAACCCCGCATGGATGGCTGCGGTGGCGCCATTCTGAATGCGGCCGGGGCTTCGCTGACCGTGAAATGCTCGGCGTTTACGGGCAACCAGGTGGTTGGTGGCGACGGAGGTGGTGACCTCGGCGGCTTGGGCTGCGGTGGCGCCTTATGGAACGATGGAACCGCCAACGTTGAGTATGTTATCTTCCGCGACAATCAAGCCACCGGCGGCGCCACCACGAGCCCTGACCCAGCAAACTACGACATAGTGCTGGGAGGCTTGGGCTGGGGAGGAGCCGTCAGTAGTCAGGACCAAGGTACTCTCACCGTCAGGAACTGCTGGTTCACCGGCAATAGGGCCGTCGGCGGCCACCGCCACCAATCGAACGGCCAATACGACGGCGCCGGCGCCAGCGGCGCAATTGACAATTGGGGTGTAGCTTCGATCAGTGAAACTGCGTTCACCGATAACCAGGCGATCGGCTGCATCGGCGACGCGGGCGTGGACGGCGGTTTTGCCATAGGAGGTGCCGTCGGCAATGGCGGCAAGCTGGCTGACAGCCCCGAATGCACCATTCAAAACTGCACCTTTAGACACAATCTGGCCATCGCTGCCGACGGCGGCCAAGGCAAAGGCGGAGGCTATGCGGTTGACACCGGCGCCCTCTTCGGCTTCCCAGACACCGCCTCAGTCACGCTCAATGGAGGCAGTAAGGTCAACCACAACCACCCGGATGACGCCTTCCATTTTTAGTCCCCGCCTTCACCACCGACACATGGTGACGACAGTAGAGGAATAACAACACCGACAACAAATGCCCGGGTGCCAGTCACCCGGGCGGGGATCTGCCTGGTAGTCCCCACGGCTCACGGCGTAATGCACTGGTCCAGAGCTGATCGGAGCTTCTCCGCAGTCGAGCATCCCGGCTGCTCAGGGGGCTGTCGGCTCAAATGCGCGCGCGTGGTGAGTTTCCTTGTCTCCGAGGGGACAGCTTTGGTTGGTGGAGAGCTTCGGAACGGTAACGGTCCTACCATCATAGGTAGTAAACTCTCGCGGGAA
>Ga0182011_10004929_pt1 | contig 10593 bp, 7 predicted proteins | sample 711E1DmetaG_FD_120481 | JGI IMG/M metagenome (GOLD analysis project Ga0182011, IMG submission 120481) | Permafrost microbial communities from Stordalen Mire, Sweden - 711E1D metaG | ecosystem: Environmental > Terrestrial > Soil > Wetlands > Permafrost | place: Sweden: Stordalen | collected...
CCGGCCGGGGAGCGTGAACACCGGCTGGCTTGTCGATTACCTGCGCTCCCTCAGGCGGCACATTCCGGGAAGGGTCATCCTTGTGTGGGACGGCCTGCCCTCGCACGGGAGCCGCCAGATGATCGAGCTCCTCTCCTCGCAGGAGCACTGGCTGGGCGTTGTCCGTTTCCCCGCCTATGCGCCCGAGCTCAACCCGGTGGAGTACCTGTTCGGCAACGCGCGCGCCACTTGTCTCGCCAACTTCCTTCCCGATGACCTGAGCGAGCTTCACCTGCAGATTCAGCGCCATGCCTCTCACGTGAGGAGGCACCCCGATCTTCCCCGCGCCTTCCTCAGGCACTCGGGCCTTTTCTGATGGCAGAAACATCACTGTATTAAGCGAGGGTCAATAAGTTCAATTGATTGTTACAGTGAATTCCTTTGTCGTATTCCCCTTTTGGAAAGAAAGTGGGGTCGTTCCCTTTGCCTTCCCGTAAAACTTCCAAACCTGAATACCTGACTCGTAGGCACCTTCCATCAAGGACAACGTGTCCTGACTGTAATTACTCAGCAGACCCCATCCTTCCCCTTCTTCGACTCCTCCGTATGATTTAAACCGTATTTCGAAATCGTCACCGGCCTTGACTGAAACGGCGTTGTCATTCTCCGTAAAGACGTAAGAGTGAGGATTTACGTTCGAGTCTTTGTGGAACAGCCCCTTGATATTCGGCATTAACAGAATGCCAAAAATTCCTATCAGCAGTGCGACAATGCAAATGGATATGGTTATGACGAATGCTTTTTCCCGGCTGATTTTTGGCTTATCCACGCTGTCCTACACCTATCGAGTCTATCTTCCAGACTGTACTTTTCGGAGTCTCTCTCTGAAGTGTATGGATACCGGGAAGTTCGCCGTTCCCGTAGGGGTATTTCTTCTTGTAGGTCGCATCGAAGGTCACGTTGAAGACTCCGTCGTTCTTATCGCTGTACTGCGTTAATCTTTCTATGGATTTAATCTTGACACTCTTTATGTAGTTCTCGTACTGGTACACGAAGTTCTTGTAGGAAGTCCCTCTCTGATAATTAGCAGAAGTAAGGTTGTAGGCGTCCCTGTACTTTCCTTGGTTAATGGCTTGGTAATACTCGTTGATGACCTTTTTCTGGTCTGCGATTTCTTTGCCGGTTATCTTTCCGGACTGGGAAACGCCGTTGCTACTGCCAAAGAAGAAAACGCCAAGAAAAACGAGGGCCGCTATTACGATGGCTACAACAATGACTATGACGATAAGGTGTTCTCTGTCTCTTACTTTGTCTATCCATTCCATTTTTACTCTCTTTTCTTGTCTTTCACTGATTAGGTGGGGGTGGTGGTGGTGTAGGACCATTAGGAGAAGGAGGTATCGGTGTCGGTGTATTAGGAGTCGATGTCGGTGTAGGAGTCGGTTGTGGGTTGCTTGGTGTAGAAGGTGTTGGCTGACTGTTGGTTCCCGTGCCTTCTCTTACCCAAACAAGCCCGTCACCTAGAATCTTATCCTCCTCTTTGGTCTTGCCAAACTCGAACATGAAGTTCACGCCAGAAGGTATTAACTGTATCGTAGCACCAGAAAGAATGTAGGTGCCGTCTGAACTCTCATCACCCCTGACCAACACAAACTTGTCCTCACCGTTGTCCGAAGTAAACGTGAGTACATAAGTCGGTGTAGGTGGTACATAACCTTGCGGGAATCCTTTTGTACTAGGTTTCGGTGGATTTTTTACAGTCCAACTTCCGATTACATCGACGGACCTTGACGCAGGCTTGGCTGTTTTACCGCAGCCGGTCAGGAACACTATCAGGACTATCAGTGGAACGATGACCAGTAGTTTCCTCATTCCTTCTCTAGCCGTCAAAAACCCCCTCCGCGAGGGTTTACCGAGGGGTGACTCCTTCCAAGTATTCAAACTTTTTCCGTTAAGACAATTATAGCAGAGGGGTATGATAACTCAGCCACAAATTAAAGACGTTGAGCCCCTCTTTGAAAGTTCTCATACGAGGATTTTCGAACCTGCCGAAACTCCTTTTTGAGACGGCTTCGTCATAAGGTACAATGATAGAAACGTTATATCCTCTGAGGGATTTCTAACGAAAGGTATAGGTCAGATGCGTAACGCCAGAAGTCTGTACTTCAGAGTCGCTCTGTTCGGAACGCTTCTTGCTTTGGCGGGACTTTTACTACCCGTGGTAGGCACCCAGACAGCCAAGGCATCGGTACCTCTTATCGGACTCCAAACCCCGATTAAGATAACGAAACTCATCTATCCAACATTCGGAAACCCGGCCATCAAGAAGAAGGGTGACTCTTTCACTCTCGAGTTCGACCCTCGGGACAGGAACGCTCACTGGACCGTCCCGAATCCTCCGACCTGTACGAACTTCGCCGTTACTGTCACTTCCACCAACGACCCCTATCCGATTACCCGCTCGCTTCCTGTTACATCTGCCGTGGTAGGCTACTCCACACAATGGCCGGGACAGAACGAGTATAAGAACCACGGGACAGAACCTGATAACCGTATCTATCTGGTCACGGTACAAGTTCCCCAATATAGCGTACCTTCTGACCTGTACGACCTCACAATCAGTTGCAACATAGCAGGGGTTCCGACCACAGATATGCAGGGACACGCTTTTGAAGCAATAGACGCATATAAGACCGACTTTTCTTTTGTTCAAGTCACCGACATCCACGTTTTCGGCCCCGAGTGTAATTACCCGTCCTCAAATCAGAAAGAAAGAAACCAACGTCACACGAACTACAACGAGACAGGCGACGGGTACGGAGCCGCATACCTGCATAAAACCGTGATGCAGTTAAACGCTATGCACCCGGACTTCGTAATCAACACCGGGGATAACGACTTCGGTCAGTATTGCTGGGGCCAGAACGACTCACAGAGAGGGTATGGCAGTTGGGGACAGATGACCGAGTACGAGTTCGAACAGATGTGGTTCTTCCAAGAGATAAGCAAACTGAACGTCCCCGTCTTTTTCGTCATAGGCAACCACGACGGGTACAAGGAGGACACATCCAAGGGAGCCCTGACCAATAACGATTGGCCTTCAAACTTCACGTACCTGTATGGTCCCCTCTACCATTCTTTCGATTACGGTAACAACCATTTCCTCTGCCTCGACTCTATGGATTGGTCTGTGACCGATAGAACGATGTCGCTTTACAGCATTGGTGGGCTTATATCAATAATGCAGCCGAATAAATACATGGGCCAACTGGCTGACGGAGGAGATACCTATGCAGAAGGTTGTACCCCCGAAAGATTGAACCAACAAATTCCTTCCAACTATTCAGGTCAGTTGGGTTGGATGCGAGACGATTTGGCAGCACATCAAGGCTCTGCTACCCGTTTTGTTGCTATGCACCACGACCCTTACAAGACGGACGGCTCCGGGTCGATGTGGGCCAGCGGGACGGACCCCATAATCGGGACTTACTTCGACATGGGTAACGGGAACGGACGGCTCGCCTCGATAAGGCTGATGAAGGATTACAAGGTCACCGCCGAGATGAGTGGACACGACCACTCCGACACCTATGGGACAATCCCTTGGACGGCTGGTGGTGGAAACGTACAGTTCGTCAACACAACTTCTGTGTCTTTCCAGAACGACGACAACAGCACGAACAGTTCGGTTTATCCCGGCTATCGTAGGTTCTGGGTAAACAATGGACAATTAGATTCCTTCGCTTACTCAGGTAACCTGTCTTACCCGATTTATGCAGGAACAAACGTGGGTGGTTTGACCAACCTACATAATCTACAAAATCCCGCTATCCAGTACAGCCGGACCTATACTCCGAGCCAAGCAGCAGCCACTACCGCAACCTGTAGCCTGACCAACACGCTGACAAAAACGCTCCCGAACGCCTACTTCGAGTTCCCGATGCAATACCTCAACAACAAGCACTGGTATCAGGTAACCAACGGAACTTTTGGGGAAATCTACGACAACTCTGAAACGTCCCCAGACCACCGTATCTGCCAAGTCTACACCGATGTAGGGGCCAACGCTTCCAAGACCGTTACGGTGGCTCCTAGTGCCTCTGCCGACAATGGGAAGCCAACCGGAACGGTTCAGATAAACGGCGGTTCGGCAAGCACTACCAACCCGAACGTCACCCTCAATCTCAATATCACGGACGCTCTCTCTGGGGTAAAAGACATCGCCTTCTCCAACTCCTCTGATTTTTCCAATGCAGTGTGGCAACCCAACGTCACAAGCAAGCCTTGGACACTGACTACCGGCACCGGAAGCAAGACCGTGTACGTGAAAGCCCAAGACATGGCCATGCCTCCCAACGAGGAAACGTTCACAGCGACCGTCCGGATAGCCAGCAGCAATCCTCCTCCCACGACGACAAGCATCAGCCCGACAAGCAAAAACGCGGGAGACGCTGGGTTCACTCTTACGGTCAACGGGAACAACTTTGTAAACGGTTCAACCGTCCAGTGGAACGGCTCTGACCGACCTACCACCTTCGTTTCGCCCACTCAACTCACAGCGACCATATCAACGTCAGGCATAGGGTTCGAAGGTACTATCCCCGTGACCGTGTTCAACCCTGCGCCGGGTGGAGGAACGTCCAACAGCCTGATGTTCACCGTGAACGGGATTCCACCCAACCCCGAGGTGTGGTACCTAGCAGAAGGCACATCGGATTACGGTTTTGACACCTACATCACGATTGAGAATCCCAATGACAGTAAAGTGGAGGCCAAGGTCACCTATATGACCAAGACAGGAGAAGTGGCTAGCCCCGACGTACATCTTCCCGCCATGTCACAAACAGTCATAAACCCTCGAAACTACCTACCGGCGCCCACGGACTTCTCGACCAAGGTGGAGAGTATCGGGGGTAAGCCCATCTATGTCGACCGCAGGATGATATGGCAGGGACCGGGAGCCCCTTCCCAAGAAGGTCATTCAAGCATCGGGGTTACCGCACCTGCAAAGACTTGGTATCTGGCAGAGGGGTCTTCCAAGTGGGGGTTTGAGTGCTGGCTTCTTATCCAGAATCCGAACGACACGGACGCCTCGTGTGACGTGACCTACATGATAGAAGGACAGGGACCCAAGACCGTGAAGCACGTGGTCAAGGCTAAGTCCAGAAACACGTTCAACATGGCCGATGACATCGGACAGCAGGACGCCAGTATCAAGGTAGAGGCGAACATTCCCGTTATCCCCGAGAGGGCCATGTACCGCAACAACAGAAGAGAAGGCCACGACTCCATTGGCACTGTCAGCCCTGCTTACAGTTACTACCTCGCAGAAGGCACAACGGATTGGGGTTTTACCACTTATGTACTGGTCCAGAATCCCAATGACAAGCCGACCACGGTGACCATAACCTACATGACGCCGAAGGGACCCGTTCCGCAGACTCCCTTCGAGATGCCAGCCAATTCCAGAAAGACCATCAGGGTAAATGATTCGGTACCGAATCAGGACCTCTCCACATACGTTTCAGGGACCCTGCCTATCGTGGCGGAGAGGGCTATGTACTGGGGTGCCGGAACTCCTCTCGGGGAAGCCTGCCACGACAGCATCGGGATGTCCTCCTTGCATAAGACCTTCTACCTGCCTGACGGAGAGGCACGGAACGGATACGAGACGTGGACCCTTGTACAGAACCCCAATGATACAGCCGTTCCCATACAGATAAGTTACCTGACTCCCACGGGCCAGAACAACGTGGTGTTCGAGGATACCATACCCGCCAACTCCCGCAGGACCTACAGCATGGGAGACAAACTGAACGGCAGGGCTTCGGTGGTCGTGACGAGTAAAAACGGTGTTAAGATAATGGTGGAAAGAGCCATGTACTGGAACAACCGTGGAGCCGGGACTGACACTATCGGCGGGTACAGCGACTAAGGTTACTTCGCAGATTTCCTCAAATTGTAGAGGACCGAACTGACGGCAGAAACCTTCATGTCGAACTCTTTGGCTATCTCTTTGTAAAGCGTCCCCGAATCCGCCATCTTCAGTATCTGCCTGTTTCTTCTTGTCAGTTCCCGTTCTTTTCGGATTTTCCACTCGGGTAATTCTTTGCTTATTATCTGATAAACGCGAGCGTTTATGATGTCGAACTTCGCGGCTATGTCAGGGATGGGTACAGCATTTTGGAAAAGTGCTATTATTTCCCTGTCGCGTTTCTTCAGTTCCTCGGGATTTAACTTCGGATAAGACTTGTGTTTGATAAGCAGAGGAACACCCATCTTTCTGGCTCTCATCAAACAAGTGTCCACCCTGCCTTTCGTAATACCCAGCCTCTCGGCTATCTCCCTGTTCTTCAAACCCTGTCGCTGGAGTTTCGCAACCTCTTCTACTTGCCGTGCCAGTTCTTCTCCGGTGATAAGATGTCTAGTCAATTCAGGAGCGTACCTGTGTAGAGTACTTTCTACAACACTCGGAGAAAGCCCTACGAAAGACGCTATTTCAGGATAGGTGAAACCGCCTCTGCGGAGTTTAAGCATCTCGTCGAACTTACTTCTGGACCGCAGGGTCGCGGAGTGTTCCATCAACTCCGGCGCGTGTTTTTTCAAGACCTTGTGAGGAAGCGTATAAGAACAGCCCAGCCTCTCGGCTATTTGCCTGTACGTAAGGAACTGTTCCCTTCTCAGGCGGATTATCTCGGCGTGTCGTTCTTTCATTTCTTAACCCTGATTTCCTACTGCCTGTTCGGAGTTCAGAGGAGGTTCAGGCTCCGCCGCTTCTTTCTTGGCAAAGCCTTTCCAAGAGAACCTCTTCGGAAGGGGCCACAGACCTATCAGAAACGCAATTACAGCACCCGGCAGCAGACGCCACACAATCACCTTGAACATGAACTGACCATAGTAGGCACCAGAGCGGTTCAAAGAATAGACACTAACAGGCATCAAATCCAGTTTCTTGATAACACTTATCCTGAATAGAAGCAGTAACCCGACTTCCCCGATTAGAAGAGCCGCCAGTGCCAGCGTCAAAGCGACTACAGCGACTCTTATGTCGTTCTTCCAGCCGAACGTCCAGACAACCGCTACGGCAACCAACACCGCTACGAATAACGACGACAGGGGATTCCTCTGATGGGTGAGCCAAGCCAAGGCAATCAATATTACGGCTCCACCCAATGTGAGAATAAGGAATTTATACCAAGTCTCTCGGAGAGGGGGTATCTCTTCCATGCGTTGTTTCTCTGTCAGGGTTATTGGAAATCGACCATTGAAATAACCGCGTGTTTCCTTTGTCTTTCTATGAAAGAAAGACGCCGATGTTCGCGGTGAGCCCTTGACGGCAACGACGGTGTCTCCTGCTTTCTTTTTGATACCCCCGGCCTTCTCTTTGGTCGATTCGGCCTTATGCCGTACCCGTTCCTTCACGCTGGGTTTGGTAGTTTTTTCTACCAAACCGGAAAGGAGTTTTTCATAACAGGCAGGACAAGATTGACCGGCACCTTTTGGTGGGTAACAAATAGTACAAAAATTCTTGCCACACTCCATACACGGTACAGTGTTGCTTTCAGGGTGATTACACGGCATACTGCTACTCCTGTCTTATTTGCTTGGCGTACTCTGGGGGGTACTCGACTTCGGTGTAGTCGGTGTTTCCGCAGGCAGAGTCAACTGAGCCATCTTCAGTTCCAAAGTGAGTTCCTGACCAGCCCCCTGAGACCTCTTTATGTACTGGTCCGAAATCGTCTTGAGGTCGGTGGTAGGACTCCCGGCAAGCAAAGCGTCGTTCACGGCGTTCTGTGCCTTGAGTTGGTCCGTCAGGGCCATAAGGTAGTACAGGGTGGTTATCTGGACCCTCTGGTATTTCTCCGGCGGGTCGAGTTTGAACATCTGGGCCATCACGTCGTTGACGTTCGCCAAGCGAGAGGTTATCAGGTTGCGAAGTCCCACAATATCGTTCTTGGTTACAAAGTCGTTCGCCTTCTTGTCGTCAGCCGCAACCCGTTCCTCGAACTTGCTTGCGACCTGCGTCCACTGGTCTTTGTACTGTTTCTCCTGCTGGGCTACGGAGTTGCCACAACCGGGAAGCACCGTACAGAGGATAATCCCTGCCACTATCACCGACACCACCAATGCCACGTAGTTTCTCAGTTGCTTCTTCACCCTGTACTCCCTTTCTGCAATTGTATTCTGCAAGACTTATAAGTGTTTAATCTGTTTAACGTTTCCTGTACTTTCTTTTACTACCTAGGACAAGACGCTATTTTTATATCGCTTATGTCCTACCCTTATTTTACCACCAAAAGAAAGAATCTCGGCAAACTAAAAAGCCCCGGAGAGGGGCCTTTTAGCGAGTGTCCCGATTGTAGAAAAATCGGATGAGGAGGAAAACGTTTCTATATCTCTTTCCAGTCCAGTACCTTGAACGCAGGAGCCCAAGCAAGGGGGTCCAGAGCCCAACGTGACCACTTGAAGTTAGCAATATCGACAAATGCGTTGCTTTCGAAGTTTACTTGGTTACCTGCTGTGAACGAACCGTACAGGTTGCTGATTGTAACAGCAGAAACCCTCATGTTTTGAACATTGATGTCGTGTGCGGCCCACATGTGGATGTTGGCATTATCTCCAGCCACCAACCCCCAGCCACTGGTACTCTTCGTGATGTCCTTGCCGGAAACTAGGTTGAGGGTTTGACCGGTGAAAATACCAAGACCACTTGTGTTGTTGTCCATAACTATAGGACCTTGAGAAACTATCGTGCCAGTGAAAGTGTCATCCGAGGGGGTGGTAACGGGGTTGGCGAAACTGAGTACCTTTATGTAGATTGTCACGTTCGGGTCGCCGTTGTAGACTACCTCGTTTGAACTGTAAGGTGTGGTGTTATCCCATATCAACTGGATTCCCGAAGTGTTTGTGTCCGAATCACCTGGTCCATTTTCATAAACCATGTGAGCCGGACCCGGAGTAACACCGGCCAAACTGGTATGGCAGGTAGGACAGGTGGCCGGGAACGTATAGTTTGGCCAAGAACCGCCGGTTGAGGCAATAGTCCTACGGCAGTTAGGGTTAGGACATATCTCTGTTGCTGGGCCGTTGGCTACGTCGTTTCCCCTTGCAAGGGTCTCGAAGTAAGCCCAGTTCGGTGTCAGTATGTTAACTTGCTTTGAAAGACCAGCAGCGTGAAGCATTGTGGTAGCATCCACAGTCGGAGGGATTTGCCACAACTGCGTCGACAAATCAGCCGCATAAGCACCACCGGGACCTACGTATGAAGTACCCTGAAGGACGGTGTTCGGGGTTGCCGGGATGCCGGGCTTTCCCGGTCCAGTCCAACCACCATTAACATAGGTAGGTCGCCAGAAAGGAGATACGTCCGTATACAATGTTGCCAATTGGTCATAGTTAGCCGGAGCGTTCCAGTTGCTAGGGTTTTTACTCCAGTCGGCACAGCCGGTAACACCGCTACAGTGAAAACCACTGGCACCCGTACTTCCACAACTGATGTTTTCTCTGCCAGTAGTGGTCGAAAGCCCGCCACCCAGCACGGATATTTGGCTACTGGGTATATACCCGATGTACACTTGGTTAGACCCACTATTGTTGTCAAAGCGTACCGCGTAACCGGCCATGACTCCGTTGTTAACATGTGAAGTTCCAATACCGTTACTGAAGTCCATGTACAGCGAACTTCCTGCTGTCATGCCTCCTACACTCGAGCCTCCTACGAGTGTTTTTATTACAGCCTGTTCACTGGGATTATCCGGGTTGAACCTAGCGATGTCGTGTCCGGCTTCAATCATACCTATTGCCGTACTTCCAATGCCTACACTGGCATTGATGAACAAATCGTTGCCAGCAGTCATGTTTCCTACCCCTGACCCGCCGATGCCGTTAGATGAATGGAATATAAGGTTATGCGTAGCAACCATGTTCCCCAGACTTCCACCACCGATTATTTGAGTTGCAGTGACTCTGAGGTCGTTTCCAGCCCACAGTTTGCCAACACTGTAACCTACACTGCCGAGGCTGAAGGTCAGGTCGTGGTCTGCCGAGAGGTTACCAATGTTACCTCCGATACCATTAAAACTAAACGGGATGTCGTTACCCGACCACCAGTTACCCGTCTGGACACCCAGACCTACTGTACCCACGTCTATCGTACCCTGAGAGGTTATGTTACCTGTTATATTTGCAACTCCAGTTGTATCAATCTTAACACCCGTACCGCCGACGCCACCTACTGCGTCCGTTCCAGCATAGATGTCACCGTTACCAGAATAGAAAGCGTTTCTCTGGTAAATATCAACTTTGCCGGTGGTCTGAAGGCGGGTACAGTTAATATTCCCCATTGTTGTATCAAAGTCGATACCTGTGCCGCCGGGACCCCCCGTTGAGGTATTATCGTCTGCATAAACACTTCCGAGGTTCATGTTCAGAAGGTTTACGGTGCTTAGTCCACGAACCTGTCCCGATGAGTAAACGTTGGTTCCACTGATACCGCCAGCCACGGCAGTTTCAGCCCACAGACCGATATACGGTGACGAAGCATCTTTACCAGTGTTGATATTGCCGTATGTCACGCCACCGGAAAAGTTACTCTTGATTGTGGTTCGTCCGACG
>Ga0182011_10004930_pt1 | contig 10591 bp, 14 predicted proteins | sample 711E1DmetaG_FD_120481 | JGI IMG/M metagenome (GOLD analysis project Ga0182011, IMG submission 120481) | Permafrost microbial communities from Stordalen Mire, Sweden - 711E1D metaG | ecosystem: Environmental > Terrestrial > Soil > Wetlands > Permafrost | place: Sweden: Stordalen | collected...
TAAGGGTTGTCCCTCCCGTCCCTCCTATCGTGGCGTTTGTTCCCGACGCAGTTACCATGCCATCGATCAAGACATTCAACGGACCTCCAGCCGTCATGACCGTTACTGGCCTACCGGCCCAGTTGCTCTGAAAACTAGAGCCTCCCGAAAACGCCAAATACTGGTTGAGGTATGTCGCCTGTCCAGAAGCGGTGTACACCTGCATCGTTTGGCTCGGCGACGGAGGCGGGGTCGATCCTAGTCCGAAACTTACACCACCAACCCACACCTCCGCAGGAGTCGAACCCGAGAACGCTAGGTCGATCTCCACCTTGGTTATGTTTGTCCAGTCGATAGTGCTGCCTATAAAATCAGACCGGCGCAACGGTGTGGCGTTCAAGGACAGATTCGTCCACGCACCTCCAAGCATTGATACGGGAGCAAGCTCTCCTACCACGGCTCCGCCTGAAGCATCATAGAAAAAGACGTTGCTGCTCACCGTAGCTGCCGCCGATGTTTTTACCCACAGGTTGAACTTGTCGGTACCTGGAGTGGCCGACGAGGTGAGTAAGTCCACGGCTGAAGTGTAATTCAGAACCATGAACGGGCCTACATATTCTGATGGGTTTAGCCCTAGTTCTAGAGACGTGAGCCCAGTCGATGGCCCAATGTCCTGTTGAACCGTTGTACCAGAAGGACCAATATTCCACGGTTCCGACATGCTGAAGGACGCGATGTATACCGTAGCGTTTGGGTTGGGTCCGGGAGGAGTAGGAGACGCGTCAATCGTCATTGAACTGGTGCTTCCTACTGTCACGATGTGGTAGTTTTCCCCAGCGATTGTCACCAATAATCCGGCTGGCCACGTCACATCGAACTGACCGGTCACGGCAGTGACCGTATCACCAGACAGACTGATATAGAAGTTTGACGCGTTGGTAGGGAAGTCGGAATACCCTACAAGTCTGTAGTAGTTGTCCGCGAAGGCTCCGCCTGCCCTGTAAATGGCTATCGACTGAGAACCAAGCAACTGCCGGTCTGCGTAGTGAATGTCGCCGCATGGGTTAACATTCCCTCCCTGCCTCTGTGGGGCAGGGCACACAGCATGGATTGTCAGCGTCGCCCCAGCGCCGGTAGGATACGTTCCGGGGTCTATGCTCACGGTGTCGCCAGAAAGCATCGATGGGTTCGAGATAGCTCCCGAGTAAGGATTCCTGTAAGCGTACATCCAGTTATACGGCATCACCGAAGACTTTAGCCCACCTTGCGTGGTGTATATCACTGCGGTCAGAGGCTTGCAGGGGCGGTCGATTCCCCACTTGAACAGGTCTTGGCAGATGCCGTGGTAGTTGTCGGTAAGCGTGTCCTTAAGCATCAGTGACGGAGTGGCAAAGTACGCGTAAGGAAGGCCGCTGCTTGTCTTCCGATACGGCGTCATCGCCCACTTCTTACCGGTACAGTCCCACCCGAGAGTGGCGCTCGCACGAGCGCCAAACGCCGTGGCACTCGCCGTCATCCTGTAGATGCTAGACTGGCTACCGAGATACCGGTAGTTACTCCCTTCGCCCGCTCCCGTTACCAGTCTCTTGCAGGTGTGGATGGTCCCGAGCACGGCTCCAGTCTCATCCGTAAGAGGGTTTGGGTTCAACCGCTGATAGCCGTTCCGGCTTATCAAAGCGCCCTCTTGCAGAGACAGCATGTTCAACTGCTGGCGGAACTGTCCCTCAGCAAGCATCCCCGAGTTTAGCTTGGTCACTACCCCTTTGTTTATGAAGGGGTACGCCACACGTTTGAATGCTCTTGGCATTACGTCATCCTGGTGTGCAGAACTCCCAAACTGGTAACGTACACCTGCCCTACGGCGACTCCAGCCGCAGCCGCCGCCCCATCGTTGGCCGCAACCGTGAACTGGGTAAGCAGAACCACTGGGATCTTATGCAACGTCTGCGGATTGGTGGCTGCGTTGAGAACGTTAACCGACGCGGTTGCTCCGGTAGGAGACGTAGTAGTCGAGAGGTCTTCGAGGTAAATGAGCCTTGCTGATATCGGGTTGATTGCCATCGTTTACTCCTGGGTTTCCTGGGCGATAGACTTTGCCAAGTTCAGTCCTTCGGTCCACCGGGCCTGACAGTATCTTTGCTGAGTCACGCTTTTAAGTTCCCCATCCTGAGAGTACACCCTAGCCAAGACGCCGTAAACCAAATACTGCATGAAGGTGGTGGGGACACAGTCAATCGTATCCGTTAGCTCCGGAGTGTCCTTCGGTGGCTCTACCGTCGCCAGTAGCAGGATGTTGGCCGTGGAGGTCGATATGCCGGCCAGAGTTCCATAGAACGCGTTGGTAGACGCCAGAGTGTCCGAGTCAGTAGTCCCAGAAATCGTCCCGTAGAAGGCCGTGCCTCCGGGGTTTGGGCTCGCGTCGGGAGCGCCCAGAGTTCCATAGAAGCCGCTTCCTGTGTACATGCTGGTTCCGGTAACCGTGGGACTAGGGTACAGAGACACGGTCTTTGGATCGACCCTGTCGACATGCCAGCTTGTTGGCGTCCCCGTTCTGTTTTGCCATCCGGTAACCAGGAACTCCAGGTTCAACGACGGGTCTATCTTCAGGGGCTTTCCGTTGTAGTACACTTGCTGGAAGTCTAGGGCCTCTCCAGGGAACACGTAATCCGATTGTCCGCTCTGCGATTGCAGAGCGAAGAAATGCTTGGTCAGACCGGTCTGCTGACACCATTCCGATAGCGTGTCCGAGTACAGGCTGAGGAAGTCGTCGAGAGACAAAATTCCCAAAGACACCCCTCCCGGTTCGAGGATCGTGTCGCACACAGCAAGGTAAATGTCGTTTACAGTCGTGGCCATCTACTCTCTAAGCGCAGGGGACCGTCGCCTTTAGGAGACGGAGGAATGCGCCCTCCGTTTTCTCTTGCTTCTACCGCCTAGATAATGCCGCATGGTCTTAGAAGCCGCCTGCTTTAGCTGGCGGAGCATCACTAACCCACTCTGGCCTCAAGTGTTCCCAAGAGGTGTGCAGGAACAGATCCTCTACAAGGTAGCAGCCCTTGTCGCGCATCCGGCCTGCCGCCTGGAGTAGTTCTTCAGGGGAAGCTGTCTCCAGCCACTGCTGCGGGCTCAGACCATGTGTGACATCGGACATAGCCTACCCCTTTTTGGGCACCTGATCCTCGACCCAGAAGCGCGGCCCCTTCCAGGTCTTCCACCGTGTCCACTCCTTTACCCTCGCCAAGAACTGCTGGTACAGTACAGCCGATTCGGAGAAGATCGATCCGCCTTCCTTGAGTTGTAGAGAATGGCTTGCCAGATCCGTCACAGCCTCCACAAACTCCTCAGCTATGCTTACGACATCCGTTGGGTTCACTAACGGAGTAGGCTCCAATATGCCTGTAACCTTCAGGGCTATGCCGCCGACAGAGTCGGCGGGATGCAAGGCGTAGCTCCACACGTCCAAGGGAATCCACTGCGCCACCGAGCCATACCCAGCCGACGTGTGAGACATCCACGTTTGCCAGCGCAAGTTTGCCGCGTCGACCGAACATCGCCGTAGGGATACTCCCCCAAATCTCACGGCGAAGGGCACCAGGATGCCCGCAGGGACCGGATAGATCAGACAGTTGGCTGTGGTGGTTCCGCCCGATAGGGTGCCTTGCAGCATCCCCGTATGGGCATTCAGGCAGGCAATGGAGTAGTTGATGGAGCGCGTAACCTCGGGGAGCGGGTACAGCAAGGTGTTAGATCCCAACCTCCCGTAGACCCGTTGCTGAAGATCGGCCAACTCAATACTCGGCACTCGTCCTCCATAGGTTAACGCGAGGGGACCGCCTGCTTTAGCTGGCGGAGCATCACGATTACTCCTTTTTGACGATGATATCGCCTTGGTTAATGGTCATCTTGCCAGGGCCGTAGCCCGCTACTCGCTCGTACCTTCTGAGCGTTCTCCAGTCCTTCTCCACAGGTGGATCAAGTGGACCGCAGCACATTCCGTAGGGTTCGTTCCTGCACTTGAGTTCGCGTTGCTGCATCCGAGATCGCGCCGTAGTCTCAGCCCCGTAAATCGTTTCGTAGGGCAGGCGCTGCAAGCTGTTCTCATCGAGGTAGTCGTCTACTCGGGCGAACCCAGGCGGTGCTACTTCTTTCGGAGGTTTCTGTTTCTTTGCCATCGTAACTCCTTTGCTATCAGTCTAAACGGACCATTCGCAAATATCCGGCACATGGCTTTGCCAGTAATCTGGAGCTACGTTACCCATGCCCATAGCTCTCCAGTTGTACTGGTAATCCTGGATGGCCTTGCTCTCATCGGCGTTCTTCGCCCGCTCCAAGCCCGCGTTGAACATCTGCTCATAGTCCCGAGCGAGCGTTGGGTTGAAGAACGGGTCATCCTTCCCGCTGCGGTAACGCAGCGCATCGGCGATGGCCCCATGCACAAACACCGTTGGGTTGATGAACCACGGCGGTCTATCGGTGGGATTGCGAAGCTCCGGCCACTCGCGGGTGTACATGAAGTTCAAGGTGTAGGGCTGCACTTGCCACGGATAGATTTCGTACTGCATGTTCCCACGATCATCCGGGGAGTGGTCTACTACCCACATCGGCTGTCCGCTGCCAGTGCGCTGTGGATCGTCGGCATTCACCTTGGCCAGAGGTACGTGGAGTTCCAACTCGTAAGGCTGTGACGGGTCCACCACGCACAGCAAGTCCTTCATGTCGGAAGCGAAACTGTAGTATACCTGTATGATTTGATACGGCACTGCCGTTGCCGCTGGCCCACCCCACGGTAGTTGAATCAGCAACGTGGTGGCGCTGGTAACTGCGGTAACCAAGTATGGAGAGAACTGCGCTCCCAAGAACAACTGCCTGCCTGCCAATCTCGACGCGGTGACGGTGCACGAGGCAGCGTGAGTCTTCGAGAACTTGGCCGTAAACGTAGTAGCGGTGGTTTCGATTACTGCGACCGCTTCAGCGCTCGCCCCGGTGTCGACCAGTACCCAGGAATCGTTGGTGATCCCCGTCATCGATACTGGTGTCACTTCCACGTACTGCAAGTCTGAAACGCCTGCGGGAATGGTGGTGTTCACCACGTCGTTTACCGGCCACGCAGTGGCCGAACCGGTAACCACAGTCGAGCCATTGGGTATCGACACGGTACCCGTTTTGTATGCCGCTGGAATGTTCAGGATGCCACGGGTAAGCAGGCTACTCCAGTAGGTTCGGGAGTCTATGGCTTGGCGAATGCGCGCGTTGATCCAACGCTCTACTAGTGTAGGGGAAGCCAGAGGGCGGAATTGGAGGACTTCTCCCTCAAGGTCAAAGAGCGTCGCCTTGTACATTGCCATGTTGTGTACCTACCAAAAAGGCCGGACAGGACGGGACCCGCTTCCCTGCCCTACCCGGCCTCGCCTCTGCGCCGCCTTGCGCCGAGAACTTGTTTAGATCGCCTCCAACTCCACTGTCATGCACACGCCCGCTAGAGACGTAGGCGTTCCAGTGAGAACGGCGAATAGGGAATCTCCTGCCGCCAGTTGGTAGTTTCCGGGCGTAGCGTTCAGCGACCCGGACTGGTTGGCATCTGCCGTAGCCTTCAGGTCAATGCCTGCCGATAGGCAGGCCGTACCGGTACCCACAGCCGTAGCGCTTGCCGCTTTAGTCAGCATGACACTGACGGCGCTTCCGTTGGTTCCCGCTGTGGTATGACGTTCCCTGACCGTTACAACCTGATAGGCTCGGTCTGCGATGAAGAATGGGTTACCCCAGTTCGCCACCGTCTGCGGAGCCGCGCCGGTCAATCGGAACGTCTTCACGATCCGCTGCGGCATTTTGACTCCCCCAATAAGCAGGGAGTCGGCATCGGTCGCCGTCAACGTATGCCCGGTAGTGATTACCGTGTTTGCCGACAGAGTGTTCGAAAGAGTCGTATTGATGTCTTCGAAGGTTGCCATAGGTACCTCCGCACTAAACCAATTCCAACTCTACCGAGAGTCTAAACCCAACAAGAGACGTTGGAGTTCCCGTTAGAACGACGAACAGGGAATCGCCAGCAGCCAACGCGTAGTTGGCTGCCGTAGCGCTAAGAGCCCCGGACTGGTTAGTGTCCGCTGCCGCAGTCAGGTCGATACCTGCCGACAGGCAGTTTGTTGCGCCACCTACTGCCGTAGCGCTTGCCGCCTTGGCAAGCATACAAGTGACCACCCCGCCCGAAGCCGCCGTAGTGTGGCGTTCCCGAACCGTGACGATCTTGTAGGCTCGGTCTGCGATGAAGAATGGGTTACCCCAGTTCGCCGCCGTCTGCGGAGCTGTGCCGGTAAGAGCGAAGCCCTCCATCACCCTTTGGGGGGCCTTGATCCCCCCAATGGTAACTGAGTCAGCGTCCGTCGCCGTAAGCGTATAGCCAGTGCTCAGAGTGATGTTGGCCCCAAGTGTGGTGCTAAGCGATGCGTTCTTTTCTTCGTAGATAGCTGCCATAATTTCTCCTGTGATCTCTATGGTACCGCCGCACACACGACCTTATTCCACGTTCCGGGACTTCCTGCTGTGATACAGACATAGCAAAAAATCCCGCCCGTAGTTGGGGCGGTGTTGATAATCACATCACCAAGGGCAAACGTGCCGTCAGTGGAAGCGGTGGGGTACGTTGTCCCAAAATACATGCTCGCAAACGGACCCCATTTAAATCGAGATGCTTCAATAGCTGCCGCCATGGTGTCCCCCCTTACGAAGTCGGGCCGCTAACCTTGAGGATGGCCACGTCGATGTACACCGCGCCAGCCGTAGCCGCATTCACGTTGCCCACACCCGAGGTGAACGTGCACGCCAGAGTGTCCGCTGCCGAAGTGGCAGCCTTGAACTCGTTCGTGCATTGCAGCGTGGTCACTGCCGCCGCCTGGAAGACGTTGAACGCCGAAGCGAAGAACGCCGCACCACCGGCAGCCGAGTCCACGGACACCGTCATAGCGTTGATAGTGCCGCCAGTGAATGACGCAGTGTGCTGGATGCGAACACCCACCACAACGCTATTCGCCGGGAGCGTGTCGAGCGTAATCTGCTGGCTAGTGCCAGCAGTAGTCAGATCGCCGTAACCGAGAGCGTACCGAGTGAAGGTAGGACCGCTACCGATAGAAAGGAGCAATTGGGTCTTTGTCATGTCTGTGTCCTCCTTAGAAAAGCGTCGACAAGAGTTTGAATCCAGTCCTGGGGTTCACAACCATGATCTGGTTTCCCACGAGGAACTGACCCGCCACGTCGATGGAGCCCTGGGCGCCCTTGAATCCAGTCCAACCCCACTTGAACAGCGGGTTATTGGAGAAGTACCACTCGATGTACTTGCTGTTGATGCCGTACATCACGCCGTTGGTACCGGTCGGCATGTACTTGTCGACCACGACTTCGGCAGCGTTGAAGCGGAACGCTTCGAAACCAGCCTGCGCCACGTCGCTGGCGGAAGCGTCAGTGTACCGCTGCAACGGCTGCACTGCTTCCCAAACCAAGTTGTAGCCATTCTGGGTGCAAGCCAGCATGTCGATGTGGTCCGCACCGAACCACGCCTGCCCGTAGGCCGAATTCAGTTGCTTCAGCGTGAAGCTGGTAAGCGTCGCCGTGTAGGCGTTCAACCCTCCAACCGTTCCAACCGTCATGATCTGGCTACGCGTGCAACCGGCAACGGTTGCATACGTGTTGCCATCGTCGTACCACATCGGGAACCCGGTGAGGCACTTAGACCGGCCAGCGGTCGTATTGTCCAGGTACATGTCGGTGGCCAGAAGCTGCGTCATGGTTAGCGCCGCGTTCTGGAATTTCAGTTCGACCTGGGAGAAGGCGCTTGCCTGTCCTTCGTTGGTCATACTGTCGAAACCGTACAGACTGATATTCACTCCGTACAATTTCATGTAGTCTACAAGAGCCGCGTCAGTGGTAACGAAGGAGAGATCGAACCCCTCTCCACGCCCCACTGCACCACCGTTCAGGTATCCCATGATGAACGGGCGCTGAATAGCGAGACCGCCCGGAAAGTCGGTACGGTTCCTGCTACTCAGCCGCTTGAACACAGGGCTGTTCTTGAAGATGGTATCCGTGGTTTTCTTGACGAGGAAGTTGAGCACATACGCGTTCAACTCTGTCAACATTGCCATAATCGTCTCTCCCTTTTGTCAGGAGCCGCTGTAAGCCTAAGCCGCTGCGGTCCCCTTTTGTCGTTGCTTCCTTACCCACTCTAGGCCCAGCCTTGCGGCTGTGCCGTCCCCCAATGTAGAGTCCTTGGGGATCTCCGGCAGGTCATCGGCCTTCTCCGCCGAAGTTCCTACCCATCCACTCGGAGGACGCCCCGACCCGCTGTCGGTGGGGGTGCTACTCATTCCTGCTTCTCGACGGATGCGAGATTCGGTCTCGGCGGCGGTTTCGGTCTTCACCTTCTCCAGTTCCGCCTTGTGCTCCGCTTCCTTCTTTTCTTCGGCTTCCTTGCGCTTAGCTTCCCGCTTCTCGGCTACGAACTGGTCGTAAGCCGTTTGGGGATCTCCACCGAGGTTCTTCTCGCCCGTGTACTTGATGTACTTATCGAAGTCCATCTCTTCTCCGAACTCACGGTAGTGCCGGTTCGGAAGCGTGGCGGTCTTGGCGTAGAAGTACTGCATCCCTGCGGACACCTGATTCAGGCTTTCGGATGTGGCTACTCGCGGGTTGCCTTTGTCGTCGAACAGCACTTGACGGATAGGCGCTACGGCCTCGTCGGTCTGCTGCTTAATCACAGGCTTTGCCTGTGCAATCATCTCGTCGAAAGTCATGTCAACTTCTCCTCGTGCTTCTAGGGCGGCGACTCTTGCGCGCTCGGCTTCCAACTCGCTCTGCAACTGTATTTCCCTCTTAGGATGGCGCGTAGCAGGATCGATGTTGTTCTCACTCCACTTGTTCCACGCACCGAGGCGGGTATCCATGTCCTCGATAGTGGCTTTGATGAAGGGATGCTTATTCAAGACGGCGCGGTCGGTTTCGTCGACCTTTGCAAGAATCTGGTCGAATACTCCCATGTTAGGCTCCTTACATCATTGGGCGTGCGGACACGCCCTCTGCGGGGTTCGGTTGGGGGCCTTGCTGTGGGGTGGCCCCACCCGCCTGTCTCTTCTCCAATTGTGCCACCTGCTGCATCAACGCCTTTCCGGCCTGCGCTACGGGGACCATTAAGGCGGCTGAGGGCGGGTGGATTGTCTGTACCATCTGAAACACTTCCCCAGTGATCTTCTCCCACTCTGCGAGCTTCTGCTTCAATACGGCAATAGGATTGCCGCCCTGCGTCGGGTTACCTCCCTGGGCAGGCCCACCTTGTTGCTGCGCGGTTTGTCCCGCTTGAGCAAACACGGATGGATCTGGCGGCTGTTGAACCATTTGCTCGCGTACTTCAGGAGGAAGCTCTGGAGTCTGGTCGGTGGTCACAGGTTACTTCTTTCTGCCAACGGACGGATTCACTGAGGTGTTATCCCCAGGATCTTGCGCCATAGGAAGATTAGCCGCCGATCCCCAGCCCTTCGTTTGCTTGCTGCTCAGAGGAACGAAGTCTCCCACAATCTGCATCACTCCAGCGTGCTTCGCCGTGGTGGGAGGGGCTGTCGACTTGCGGTCCAACTTCTCCTGGTCGCCCACAATCTGAAACGCGCCAGAATGCGCGGCTGTGGTGGGCGGCTGAGTTACCTTCTTGCTCAGTGATTCCTGATCTCCAACAATCTGAAACTCACCCATAGGGCCTCCAAACTCTACGTCGGCTCCTGAAGGCCGGGTCCCGGCCCTGTTCGTTCATAGGGGGGCTTACGCCCCCCTAATCCCGTTAGTGCCGCGCGAACTACCGGACCTTCTTGATGCGCGTTGCATGACGCTTCGCTTTACGCTTAGCAGGACGAGCCATGGTGATGCTCCTTTCTCTAGAGCTTTCGGGTCTAGCCCGCCGCCCCAGTGCTGCACCTAGTCTTAGAAGACTAGGGACCATCGACTAAACTCTAAACCCGCAGTGAGGTTTGAGTCAAACAAAATCGTAGTTATCTCTTTTGGAATCTGTCAGTTGGAGTAAACAAAAACGAGGATTTCACTTGCAGATAGAGCTGTGTCCGATGTCGGACACGGAGGTCTAGTTACGTCGGAAGTGCCGTGCCTATTGGCTCACGTCTAGATCGGACTCCCTTTAGCTTTTTGTGCGGTGGAAGATCGAGGGGTGCGACCGCCCTTTTCCTTAAGACCGAGTTCGTGCTCCTCCTCCATCTCCTTCATAATTTGCGAAGAGTTCTGGAGATCGAGTGCACGATGCAGTTCCCTGATCGAGATACCGCCCATCTTGAATAACTGTAGGGCGATCATCTTGCGCTCACGCGCCGGAGAACCAAGCAGAGTCCCCTGTCCTACCTCAAATGCGAATAGCTTCCAGTGATCCTCTTGCGGCTGCGTATAAGGAACCATCGACCCTGGCTTGAAGTCGAAGTCTTCATACGTCTGCCCATCTGCGCCTAACAGGCGAACGCGCTGCTCGCGCGTCCAGAACTGGAAGATGTTAGATACGGCCTGTATACCGGCCTCACCGAGAAACGCTTCGATGTACCGGCCTTCCAGGCGGAAGCCCGCCTGCAAGCCA
>Ga0182011_10004931_pt1 | contig 10590 bp, 8 predicted proteins | sample 711E1DmetaG_FD_120481 | JGI IMG/M metagenome (GOLD analysis project Ga0182011, IMG submission 120481) | Permafrost microbial communities from Stordalen Mire, Sweden - 711E1D metaG | ecosystem: Environmental > Terrestrial > Soil > Wetlands > Permafrost | place: Sweden: Stordalen | collected...
ACCAGCATCGCCGACGGCGTCAAAAAATCCGACGTGATATTCATCGCCGTGCCAACACCGCCGCTGCCGGATGGTTCGGTGGACTCGAGCTTCGTCGAAAAAGTCGCGCGCGAGATTGCCGCCGCCATGACGACCTACAAAATTGTTGTGGACAAAAGCACCGTGCCGGTCAAGACCGGCGAAAAAGTCGCCGAGACGATCAAACGCTATTGCCCGGCAAAGGTGGACTTTGATGTGGTGAGCAACCCCGAATTTCTGCGCGAAGGTTTCGCCGTCGGCGATTTGATGAAACCCGACCGGATTGTCGTCGGCGTCCGTTCGCAACGTCCGGCTGCTGCGATGAAGGAGATTTACATGCCGTTCAATGCGCCCATCATCATTACCGACATCAATTCCGCGGAACTCATCAAGCACGCCTCCAATTCGTTTCTGGCGCTCAAAATTTCCTACATCAACGCCATCGCCGCGCTTTGCGAAGTGGCCGGCGCGAACGTGCAGGAAGTCGCCGCCGGCATGGGCATGGACGAACGCATCGGCCGTCGCTTTCTCAATGCCGGCATCGGCTTCGGCGGCAGTTGTTTTCCCAAGGACCTCAGCGCCTTCATCAAAATCGCCGAGCAGATCGGATACGATTTCCGGCTGCTCAAGGAGGTCCAACGCATCAACGCCGAGCAGATGGAGCGGTTCATCAAAAAAATGACCGACACACTTTGGGTGCTCAAGGACAAAAAAATCGGCGTGCTCGGCCTCGCCTTCAAGCAAAACACCGACGACGTGCGGATGTCTCCGGCGATTGATCTCTGCCTTCGCCTGCAAAAGGAGGGCGCCGCGCTGCGCGTTCACGATCCGAAGGCGATGGGAAAAGCCCGGGCGGTTCTTTCGAATGTGACTTATGTGGACGATATGAACGCCGTGGCCGAAGGCTGCGACGCGCTGGTGGTGGCCACCGAATGGGACGAGTTCAAAAAGCTTGATCTCGACCGCGCCCGCAAATCGCTCAGCCATCCCATTCTGTTCGACGGACGCAACCTGTTCGACCGCGGGGAAATGGAACGGCTCGGCTGGATTTACAAGAGCGTTGGCCGTTGAATCGCAATCCTGTTCTTAATCTTTCCAGCAAAAATTACGATTCCGATTAAGAGCAGGATTACGAAATGGAAAACAAGGTCATTGACGTTGCCGCGGCTTTAATCTTCCGTGACGGCAAACTGCTCATCACCCGGCGCAGGGACGATGCGCATCTTGGGGGGCTTTGGGAATTTCCCGGCGGCAAACGCGAACCGGATGAAACTTTCGAGCAATGCCTGGTCCGCGAATTGCGCGAGGAACTCGGCGTGAAATCTTCGGTTGGCGAACTTTTCGAAGAAGTCACGCACACTTACCCGGAAAAGACGGTCCGCCTGAAATTTTTTATTTGCCGGCTGGCGCGGGGCGAACCTCAACCGCTCGGTTGCGCGGCGGTCAAATGGGCGGGCAAATCGGAACTGGGCAACCATGATTTCCCGGCCGCCGACGCGCGCCTGCTGGACAAGCTGCGCGCTTACAACTTTCCGTAAACTTCCTCGACGACCTGGCGGAAATTATTTTCGTCCACGTTGACAATGTTCATTTCGCGTCTGGCGTTTTCCGGCGAATCGCTGGCATGCGCGGCGTTGACCATGATGGTCGAGCCGAATTCGCGGCGGATGGAGCCGGGCGGCGCCTTGGACGGATCAGTCGGGCCAAGCACGTCGCGGATTTTGGAAACGGCATTCACGCCTTCATAAATGAGCGCGATGCACTTTTCCGTGCCGGATTTGGCCCACTCCTCGCGCGGCAGTTCAGACGGCGCATGACCGGACATGAAACGGATGATGTTCTCAAACTGGTGCTCGCCGAAGGTCGCGCAGAGAACTTCTCCAAGCCGTTTTTCCTCGGCGTCGGCAATTTTGATGGAGAACTCCTTTTCCAGCGCGGCCCGGGTCCTGGCCCCGACCGCGTCCTTGAGCTTGACACGGAGGACTTCGCGGACGGGTCCGTAAAAATCCATCGCCTGCGCAACACTCATCTGGTGGACCTTGATGCCGACGATGAAAAGGCCGGTGCGCGAGAAGAAATCAATGACGTTGCCGGGGCGTCCGGTCGCGAAGCGGAAATTGTCCGGTTTGATGAGCACGAGGGTGCGCTGGCCGGTCTCGCCGGGCTGGTAGGCAATGACCTTTTCCAATATTCCGCCATCGCTGTCGGAATGACGCACCCACAATTTGAGTTTCGTTTCGGCTTCCTCCACGTTGGGCGCGGCCAGCACCGCCGGCTCGAAGTAGCGCACCTGCCCGTTCTCCTCCAGAATCAAGTCACCGTAGGTGTCGCGGATGGTTTCGCCCACGCGGCGATCCGGGCCGAGATTGCCGACGACCGACCGGACCTTTCGCACCGCCTCATCGCCGCGAAACAAAAGCGTCATCACCCGCCGCCGCCGCCCGGTTTTGGGGTCCGGCGAAAAATTTTCCAATACGTATTGTTTGAGAAGTTCCTGGATTTTCCGGTCCTGCGGGTCGTGCGCCGAAACGATGGTTTCGGCATATTGTCCTGCCAGTTCGGCGCTGGGGGCGAACATGCGCGCTGCCGCCAGGTCCAGACCCGTGCGCGAAATGAGCCGGCTCAGAATTCCGCCCGTGCGCGACTTGTAGAGCGAATAGGGGGTGATGATGACGTAGGCAAGCTGTTGGGACATAATTAACCCGTCGCGGCCGGCGGTGTTTGGGTTGCGCCACCGGCAGCGGCCTTGCCGCCCAAAATCTTGAACATCACCGTGCCGCAGGTCGGGCATTTGCCCTTGATCGCCTTGCGCCCATTCTTCATCGTTTCTTCAACGCCATTGGCAATCTCTTTCTTGGCCTTGCATTTGACGCAATATCCTTCAGCCATAAAATCTTTGCCGCCCGCGCTTCATGCCCGAACGGTGGAAAAAGCATAACGTCGCGAAACAGCCAAAGCAACTCGGAAAAGGAATCAACGCAACTTGTTGGAAATGAATTGCTTAGTGATGTTTTCACGCATGTTTTGGGACGGTTGTGCAAACGTCCGCAGCAACGATCTGCTTATGCCACGGCCCCTCAACCTTCAATCCTCAACGTCTATTTCACCGGCTGTAATTTGCCACGGAGGACGTGGATGAGGGCCTTGACGGTGAGTTCGATGAAGAGAAAAGGTTTGGCGATGAAGTCGTTGCCGCCAGCCATCATGGAACTGGTTCGGTTGTCGAAGTCGCTGAGGACGGTGACAAAGACGACGGGGGTTTTTTTGTGGGCGGGCAGGGTGCGCAGTTTGGTGCAGAGTTCAAAGCCGGTCATGCCGGGCATGTCCACGTCCAGAAAGACAAGGTCGAACGGGTTTTCGGAAAGGAGCTTGAAGGCGGCGTTCGGGTCTTCGACGTTGACGGATTGGAGCTGGGCCTTTTCCAGGGCGTAAACGATGGCGCGGCGGGAAATGGTTTCGTCGTCCACGACGAGAATGTTGGACGATGGCAACTGCTGTTTTTCGGGCTGCGTGCCGCGTTCAAACAGGAGGCCGAGGAAGTCCACGGCGGCGGCGACAGTGCGGAGGGTGGAAGGGTTGATGTTTTTCGGTTTTTCGTAAAGTTCCTTGAGCAGGGCTTCGAGGGCGGCGGACATCTGGGCGATGGTGAGAAGCCCGGCGATGGCGGCGTTGCCATTGAGCGCGTGGATGCGGCGGTAAAGTTCGTAAATGTGCTTGAGCCGGGCCACTTCATCATCGGCTTTGATGAGGGTTTGCAGGCCGGTTCGCAGGGTGACGAGTGTTGCGGGGAGGCTTTCGACGAATGATTTTCTCAGATCAGCCTGAAAGACGGCGTCGGCCTCGGCGTCGGCGTTGGCGGCCCTGGTTTTGGCGGTTTCTCCCGCAACGACCGGGCCCATTTGCGACGTCATGCCGCTGGGGCCGATGGTATTGCGCACCACGTCAACCACCTCCCTGGGCGAGCAACTGGCCTTGGAAAGGCACTTGTTGGCACCGGCCTTCCACGCCTGCTGAACCATGTTGGTCAGGTAGGTGTTGGAAAAAACAATAATGGGCAGCTTGGAAAATTCCGACTCGCTGCGGACTTCCCGGATGACGTCCACCCCCGACATCTTGGGCAGCATAAGGTCGAGCACCATGAGGTCGGGTTGAAAAGTGCGCATGGTTTTCAAACCGATCTCGCCGTCCAGCGCAACCTCGATCTGATAACCTTCCGCGGCCAGCTTGTTGCGGTAAACATTCGCCACGATCTGGTCGTCTTCGATGATGAGGATTTTTTTCATGGGTGGGAAACGGCCGGCGTCGCGGCCAAAGCGGGCAGCGCTGCCAGAAAATTCTGGATAAGTTTGAATTCGCGCGTGGCATTTTCGCAGACCTGCGCCGCAGTGGTGAGGGTTCCGGACGCGCCTTGTTTTTCCAAATCACGGAGCATCGGCACGAGCCGGGTCATGCCGAGGGTCGCGCTCGCGCCGGCGCAACTGTGCGCCACGCGCCGGACTTCGTCGGCGTTGTTGGCGCGGACGGCGGCCTCGAGTTGCGTGATTTGCTGCGTGGTTTGCTTGAGGTAAAGCTCGACGAGTTCGCGCATACTGCCCGGGTCGCCGTCAACCAGGCTGTTGAGCCGGTCCATTTCCACGGGCGGTTCGGCGGCGGGCGGGGGCAAGGCGGCTTCGGCGGCGGGCGCGGATTTGGCCAATCGCGCCGCCCTGGTTTCCGGATTCCAGCGTTCAATGACCTGGCGCACGTCGGCGGGGCGGATGGGCTTGGCGAGGTAATCGTCCATGCCGGCGGCGAGGCATTTTTCGCGGTCGCCCTGCATGGCATGCGCGGTCAAGGCGACGATGACGATGCGCGAGGAATAATTGGGCGCGCCGCTCTTCTGCCGTTCGCGAATGAGGCGCGTGGCTTCCAAACCGTCCATTTCAGGCATCATCACGTCCATAAGAATTAAATCATACGGCTGGCGGTCAAGCGAGTCGAGCGCTTCGCGTCCGTTGTTTGCCAGGCCGGGTTGATAGCCGAGTTGTTGCACGATGCGCGTGGCGACTTTCTGATTGATGGCGTTGTCGTCGCACAACAGGATGCGTATCGGTATGCGCTTGGCCAGCGGTTGGTCCGTTTTGGGCGGGGGGGCCGGGCGCGCGGCGGCTTTTGGACTGAGCAGGGTGCGCACGAGCACCTCGCAAAGTTGCGCGGGCTTGACAGGTTTGGCGACGGTGTGTCCGAACACCAGATGCGTCTCGCTGGGCGTGTCGGAATGCTGACCCATGGGCACGAGCAGCACCAGCGGCATCATGGCGCCGACGGGCAATTTGTGGATTTCCGAAGCGAGGGCCACGCCGTCCATGCCGGGCATTTTCAAATCGAGGATGCCGAAATCAAAGGTTTCGCCGCCGCGGAGCAAATCGAGCGCCTCGCGCGGATTTTCAACGGTGCGCGAAATCATTCCCCATCGGGCAGTTTGTTCGGCGAGCACATGGCAACTGGTCACGTTGTCATCCACAATCAAAACCCGCAGGTCGGCGAGCTTGGATTGGCGGGCATTGAATGCGGGCGGCGCGGCGTTCGGTTCGGCCCGGACATTCACGGTAAAATGAAACGTCGAGCCTTCGCCCGGCGCGCTTTCGGCCCACATTTTGCCGCCCATGAATTCGACCAGACGCTTGCTGATGGCCAGTCCCAGGCCCGTGCCGCCGTAGCGTTGCGCGGTCGAAGCATCCGCCTGCATGAACGGTTTGAACAACCGCGCCAGGCGGTCGGGCTGGATGCCGATGCCCGTGTCGCGCACGGAAAAGTGCAGGTGCAGGAGCGCGCGGTTCTGGCGTTCATCCATTTTGCTCGAAAGCAATTTTACCCGGACGAGGATGTCGCCGTGTTCGGTGAATTTGATGGCGTTGCTCAACAAATTGGTGAGCACCTGGCGGAGGCGCAGCGAATCGCCCTCGATGGTGCCGGGAATGCCGTTGTCCATTTGATAAACCAGGTCCAGATTTTTCTCATAAGCGCGCACAGCCAAAAGGTCGAGTGAATCCTCGACGCACCCGCGCAAACTGAAGGGCCGCGAATCCAGTTCCATCTTGCCCGCCTCGATTTTGGAAAAGTCGAGGATGTCGTTGATGATCGTCAGGAGCGCCTCGCTGCTGGTGTGAATGGTTTCGAGATAGGCGCGCTGCTCGGGGGTGAGCGGCGTCTCCATGAGCAGGCCGACCATGGCAATGACGCCGTTCATCGGGGTGCGGATTTCATGGCTCATGGCTGCGAGAAAATCCGACTTGGCGCGCACCGCCGCCTCGGCGTTGAGACGCGCCTCGTTCAGGTTGAGGCTGCGCTTGTTCAATTCATCGTGCCGGCGCTTCGTGGTCAAATTAGCCAGCAGGCCCGCGCGGGTGATTGCGTCAAAAGGCTTGTTCAGGCATCCGGTTGCGCCCAGTTCGTATGCGCGCGACTGGCCCGCCGAGTCGTTCGCGGCGGTGAGCGCAATGGCGAGCGTGAAGGGCAGCGAAGTTTCATCCTTGAGCCAGCGCAACACATCGTAACCGTTCTGGTGCAATGATTCCAAATCCACCAGCACCAGGTCGCGGGGTTGTTCGTGAATCAGCCTGAAAGCGTCGTTCGCGTTTTGCGCGAATGAGAGCGCGACGCCGTCCTTCTCCAGAAGATTCGACAACACCGCCGGCATCTGCGGATCATTGCTGACCAGCAAAACTTGAAATGCCGCTTGATTCATAACTGACCGTCCGGTTGCGTCCTGTACTTTGTTTGCCCCAGAACCTGGACAAATACAGCAATTTTCATGCTTGGCCAACCTGAATTTTGCCGCCGCCGGTGCCGGTTTTCAAAGAAATATTGCTGGCACGGCGCATCGGCGATAAACTGCAGCCATGCTCGAAACGGTGCTGGAGCCCGGCACGGCGGATTCTGCGGCCTCTTTTCACGAGAGGCAGCTTGCCGCCTATCGTTACATGCTGCTGGCGCGGTTGCTGGACGACAAACTGGCCGCGCTTTACCGCGGCGGCAAAATCCACGGTGGCGTTTTTCTCGGACGCGGGCAGGAAGCCCTGAGCGCCGCGCTCGGTTTGTCGCTGAAAAAGGGCGATGTTTTCGCGCCACTCATCCGCGACGCCGCGGGCCGGCTGGCGTTTGGCGAACCGGTGCTTGACACCGTGCGCACGCACCTCGGTTCCGCGCTCGGCCCGATGCGCGGTCGCGACGGCAACGTGCATCGCGGCAAACCGAAGGAGGGTTATCTCCCCATGATCAGTCATCTCGGCGCGATGATTTCGGTCGTGAACGGGGTTTTGTTCGCGCGCCGCCTGAAGGGTGTCACCGGAACCGTTGGCGCGGCTTCCGTCGGCGATGGCGCGACATCCACCGGCTCGTTTCACGAGGCAATCAATCAAGCCGCCATCGAAAAATTGCCGCTCGTGCTGGTTGTGGCCAACAACCATTACGCCTACTCGACGCCAAATGAGCGCCAGTTTGCCTGCCGCGATCTCGCCGACAAGGCCATTGGCTACGGCGTCGAAGTCCAGACTGTTGACGGCACGGATTTGTCCGCGTGTTTGAACGTTGTCGGCAGCGCCGTCGGGCTGGCGCGCGCCGGTCGCGGCCCGCAATTGGTCGTCGCCACCCTGCTGCGGCTTTGCGGCCACGGCGAACACGACGACGCCGGTTACATTGATCCGAAACTGAAAACCTCGCCGGTGGGCCGCGACTGTTTGAAGGTCGCCGAGGAGCAATTGCTCCGGCAGGGGCGGGCCGACGCCGCGCAACTGGCCGCGTGGCGACATGAAGTTGTTCACGAAATCGAGGAAGCCGTTGCCCGGGCGCAACGCGAACCGGCGCCGGATCCGTTTGCCGAGGAATGGCGGGCGATCTCCTCGAAGCAATTGAGCGAAGGTCATGGATGAATTTCGTTGAATCGTCAAACCATCAAACCGGCCCAACGATTCAACGACTCAGCGGTTTTATAAATTGACGAATGAGCATCACGTATTTGGAAGCCATCCGTGAAGCGCAGGCCCATGCGTTGCGCGACGACCCGCGGGTGTTCATTTACGGGCAGGACGTCGGCGCGTTTGGCGGCGCGTTCAAGGCCACAAAAAATCTGGCGAAGGAATTTCCCGGCCGCGTGCTCGATTCACCCATCAGCGAGGACGCCATGGTCGGCCTGGCGGTCGGAGCAGCGATTGAGGGTCTGAGGCCGATTATTGAGATGCAGTTCGCGGATTTTTCCACCCCCGGTTTCAACCAGATCGTCAATCAGGCCGCGACGCTTTTCTGGCGCACAAACGTGCCGTGTCCCATCACCGTGCGCCTGCCCATCGGCGGCACACCCGGGAGCGGGCCGTTCCACAGCCAATGCATGGAGTCGGTCTATGCGCATTATCCGGGCCTGGTCATCCTGACACCGGCAACGGTTGAAGATGCCTACAGCATGCTGCTCGAAGCGGTGGCGATTGACGACCCGGTGATTTTTTGCGAGCACAAATTTCTTTATTACCATCTTAAGGCCGAAAAACTGCCGAGTGAGGCCCTGCCGGTGGGCAAGGCCCGCATCGCGCGCGAAGGCCGCGACATGACCATCGTGGCCTACAGCGCGATGGTTCAGGATGCGCTGGCGGCGGCGGCGGAGCTTTCGCCCGAGGGCTGGGAAGTCGAGGTGGTGGATTTGCGTTCCGTAAAACCGCTCGATACCGACACGGTGATGGCTTAGGTGGCGCGGACGGGGCGGCTGCTGTGTGTGGGCGAAGCGTGGCCGTGGGGCGGTGTGACGGCGGAAGTCATCGCGCGCGTCACGAGCGAAGGGTATGGTTTGCTGGACGCGCCGCCGCAGCGGCTCAACGCCAGGGACACCCCGGTGCCGTATCATCCGAATTTGTGGACGGCGCACCGCCCGACCACGCGCAGCATTGCGGCGGCGGCGAGAAATCTTTTAAGGCTCTGAAAAATTATGCCGCAAATTCCCATCATCATGCCACAACTCGGCGAGTCCATCGCCGAGGCCAAAGTTGTCAATTTTCTGATCAAACCGGACGACATGGTCGAGGCGGACCAGGATTTGATCGAAGTCGAGACGAACAAGGCCACCATGGCGGTCACGTCGCCGTGTCGCGGCCGCGTGGAAAAAATTACCGCGCAATTGAATGAAAGCTACCCGGTCGGCGCCGTGCTCGGCCAGATCGAAACCACGAAGGAAGAAGCCGCGCGATTGGGGTTGGATGTCCCCGCGCTGGCAAAAGCCTCCGACACCGACCGCCTTTCAAAGTCGGACGCGAATGGCGGAAAAAATCGCGTGCAACCGACCGTGCGCGGTTTGCCGGTGCCGGCGAACGCGGCGGGGGCGAGTTATCTCTCGCCGCGGCTCAAGGCGCGGATGCACGAACTCGGTTTGAGCGCCGCCGACCTTGCGGGCATCGCCGGGAGCGGCGCGGCGGGCCGCGTCACCGTCGAAGACTTTGAAAAATTCATCGCGCATCTCGAAAAGCAAAGGATGAGCCAGGCCTCGACGATGCGCGTGACGGTGGCTGACGCCATGCGGCGCAGTTGGACGCGGCCCATTGCGCACGTCGGCTTGCCGGTATGCCTCGACCCGCTGTTCGCTTATCGCAAAATTGCGAGGCCAAAACCCGGCCCGGCGCTCTGCGCATTGCGCGCGCTGGCGGTGGCGCTGGCGGAAAACAGCGCGCCCGCGGGGCGGTTGGTCGGCACCAAAATCGTGCATCCGTCTTCAATTGACATCGCCTTCGCCGTCGAAGCCGAGGACGGCGTGTTTGTGCCGGTGATTCGCGACGCGGACAAACGCCTGCTGAAAGATTTGATTGCGCCTTACAACCAACTGGTTGACCTGGCGCGTTCGCGCAAATTGCCGCCGGACGCCACCGGCGGTTCGATTGCCACGGTCACGAATTTCGGCACGTTCGGCCTGGAATGGGCGACGCCGATTCCGCTGCCGGAACAGGCGCTCGTGCTGGGGATGGGCGCGGCGCGCCATGCGCCGAGCTGGGACTCGGTCAAGGGCCAGTTCGTGCCGATCATGGAGGCGAACCTGACGTTGAGCTTCGACCATCGCGTGCTCGACGGCGGGGCGGCGGGCCGTTTGCTCCAGCGCGTCTCGGATTTGATGGCGCACCCGGAGCGGTTGTGATTTTATCCGCGAATTTCACGAATTGACGCGAATTTTGAACTGTTTCGCGATGAGTCATGGATTTATCGCGATGTATTGTTTTTAAATGCCGCGACGATGGGACGGTGGTCGGAGCCGATGCCCCAGTTCGGCAGTGCCAGCACGTAAGTTTCGTTTGCCATCCAGTCGCGCGCCATTGCCGGACTCAGCAAAATGTAATCCACGCGGCTGTAGGTGTCTTCCTTGCCGTAATATTCCGTCCAGGTGACGTTGCGCGGTTGAAAACGCGAATCTTTGCTGGCCGAATTGTCGCCGTTGCGTTCGGCCGGGCGTGTATCGGTGAGTTTGAAGCGGCCGTGACCGATGACGGCTTTGACGGCATCGGAATCTTGCACGTCGTTGAAATCACCGAGCACAATGAGTTTTGCATTTGGGTTGTTCGTGAG
>Ga0182011_10004932_pt1 | contig 10590 bp, 7 predicted proteins | sample 711E1DmetaG_FD_120481 | JGI IMG/M metagenome (GOLD analysis project Ga0182011, IMG submission 120481) | Permafrost microbial communities from Stordalen Mire, Sweden - 711E1D metaG | ecosystem: Environmental > Terrestrial > Soil > Wetlands > Permafrost | place: Sweden: Stordalen | collected...
GAATGAGCGCTTCCAGGTCCGGCGACCCGCGCCGCCTCTCCGCCCCGATTCCGCCTCCCCGTGCCATCGGCCTATTTCACCAGCAGCATGCGCTTCGACTCGATGAACGAACCTGCGACGAGCCTGTAGTAGTAGATGCCGCTTGCAAGCTGGCGCCCGTCGAAGGGGACGCGATAGGTCCCGGCATTCAGCGTCCCGTTGGCCAGCACCGCGACTTCCCGGCCGAGGACGTCGTAGACGCTCAACGACACTTCCCCCGCGTGATGGAGCTGGAACTCTATCACGGTCCCCGGGTTGAATGGATTCGGATAGTTCTGAAGGAGCGAGGTGCTCTGCGGGACGGCCTGCGATGTCTGCTGGATCGACGTGAATACCTTCTTAAAGCGCACATCGGCCGAATCCGCCGCGGCCTGCATGGCAGCCAGCGTGGTCCCCCAGACGTAGGCCACACTGAACGTCGAGGAGTCGCCGTGAGCGATCGTCACGAGACCGGCGTTCAGATTGTAGATCGACCCGTTCGCGCCCACCGTAAGGGAATTGTCGAACCCGGGAAGAGCCGTCATCTTGTAGCGCGTCGAATCGTCGGCGGCGTCCGAACTCGGATCCGACGGCGAATACACGCCATAGTCGAGCACGTGGAAGGAATAGGGGGACCCGCTCACGAACTTGAGCCCCATGTACATCGCGGTCCCCGACACGTAGAAATACGCGACTTTCTTCGTGGCGTCATATGTCACTGTCTCTCCGCCATACGCCCCGCCGGGCTCGGGCGACACTGCGATCCCCAGATACAGCGGATAGCTGATTGTCGTGTCATTGATAACGGTGTACCGGGCGATCAGAAATGCGTCGTTCGGCCAGGTGTAGGTCGACAACCGGACCTTCGCCTTCGGCTGCTGGAGATTGTACGAATTGTCGAAAAGCACCGTCGCAGAACGGGGACTGGGACCGGCGGCAGTGATCGTCGGTCCGGACACGGCGTTGGCATCTTCCGTATAATCGCCTACGTTGGTCTTGCTCAGCGCGAGAAGTATGGACGCCCTGTTCAGCTGGGTGGTCCCGCTCGTGTCGGGGGTATAAATGCGGACACGTCCGTATTTGTTCAGGCTGTAGCCGAACCCGTTTCCCTGGCCGTAGACCTGCGCGTGCGCGTATTCGCACGCCAGCAATGCAACGACAACCGCCGCAGTAGCAACGAATCGTTTCATGGCACCTCCTTGCGGGAGTGGTTGGAGAATTTGTGAGCTAGTGGTAATGAAACAGAAAGGGTGGTATCAACAGCAGCAGCGCCAGAATAAAAAAATACACCTGCACCGGGAGCATCCATCTGAACCACCGGTCCCAGGATATCCCGGCGAGTCCCAGCACCCCCATCGTGACGCCGGAAGTGGGGAGAATGGGATTGATCCATCCCTCCCCGAACTGAAATGCCAGTACCGCCGTCTGCCGGGAGATACCCACGACGTCGGCCAGCGGAGCCATCACGGGCATCGTCAGGGCCGCCTGGCCGGAACCGGAATGAACGAAAAAGTTGATGACCCCCTGCGCCACGAACATTGCCTGCGACGCGAGGATCGGGTGCAGGCCGGCGATGGCGCTCGCGACAGCGTAGAGGAGCACATCGATAATCCTGCCGTCGCCGGCAACGACAAGGATGGCGCGCGCGCATCCGATGATGAGGGCGACCCCCGTCATGTCGCGGGCCCCCTCCCTGAACGCATCCGCGGATTTTGCCAGAGACAGGCCGCCGAGCGGACCCGCGAAAAGGCCGAGTCCGAGGAAGAGCGCCCCGATCTCAGTGATGTACCACCCATGGCTGAGGACGCCGTAGACGAGGAGGACGAGCGTCAGAAGGAACGCTCCGAGCACGAGCTTGTGCCCGGGCGTCATTTGCCGGCCGTCGACGGCCTCGAGCTCGAGCGTCCGCCTCCGTTCCTGATCCAGGTCATAGACCGGGCTCCGCTCCGGTTGCTTCCTGACCCTGGCCGCATGCAGCATCACGAACGTGATCATGGAGGCCGTACTGATGATCCAGATCAGGATCCGGTATTCGTACCCCGAATAGAGCGGGAGCTCGGCGATGTGCTGGGCGATCCCGACGGTAAATGGATTGAAGACCGAGCCGGCAAACCCCGCGGCCGCCCCCAGGAACGGTATCGCCGTCCCCACGAGAGAATCGTAGCCCAGGGAGAGCGAAAGGGGGATGAATATGAGCACGAACGGCATGGTCTCTTCGCACATGCCGAAAAGTCCCCCGGCGAGCGCAAATATCACCATGGTCACGGGGATGAAGTATTTCTGGAGGTGCGGCTTCTGCGCGAACACAAGGGCCATGCGATGAAGCGAAGCGGTGATCGCCCCGGTCCTCTGGATCACCATGAACGATCCGCCGATGACGAACAGAAATGCGATGATGTTCGCAGCCTCGACGAACCCCCTGAGCGGCGCAGCGAGTACCGCGCCGGGGCCCTGCGGCCGGCTCTCACCGTAGACGAAAGATCCGGGGACGACGAGTGTTTTTCCGTCTTTGATCTCCCGGCGGTATTCCCCCCCCGGGACCACCCATGTCGCCAGGGCGACGAGCAGGACGACGCTGTAGACGATAAGGAGCGTATTGAATGAAAGTCGCCCTTTCATCGCGCATCCCCCCCCTGGCGGACGGTGTGCGCGATCATGTCATACGAGTCCCCCGCGATGAGCAGATGCATCGAGAGCCCCTCCGCCGACAGATTCCCCCGGCTGTCGGTCCTGATCCCCCTTGCGCGTGTCGCATCATACACCACAACGCTCCCGCGGCCGGTCACGTCGAACAGCTCGCCCCGGCGCACGATGATCGCCGTGGCTTCGTCGATGCCGACGCCGACAAGGTCGGGATGCTCCAGAACCACGCTGATCAGCCGGTTGTGCCGTTTACGCCTGACGAAGTGCTGGTCGATGATCGCGTTCGTCAGAAAACCCATCCCTTCGACGGTGACAATGTTGTCTTTTCTGATGACAACGAACGCATTGATCGTATCCCTGTTGAGTTTTTCATCCCCCGTGATCATCACTTTGCTCATCAGCGCGGCCCCGGCACTCGTCCCCCCCATGACGGCACCCGCCTGGTACAGCTCCAGCAGCTTCCGTTGGACCGGCGTCCCGACCAGCGCCCGTGTCACAAGCGCCTGGTCGCCCCCCGTGAAGTAGACCCCCGTCGCACCGTCAAGCTGCCCCGCAGAACGGGGATCAGATGCCTGTTCGTGCGTCAGCAGGCAACAGTCCACCCTCCTGACGCCGAGCGCACGGAACTCATCTGCCATATCCCGGCAGGAAGTATCACCGTCGGCCGATGCGTTCGGAATCACGACAAGTTTCGCCTTCTCCGGTCCCCCCGCCAGATCCACGAACTGGCGCATCATCTCGGGCGTGCGGTGTCCGCCCCCGATAATGAAAAGGGAACCCTTCGGCGGCTGCGCGGAAGCGGCACAGAATGCCAGGGCACCGGCCACCACGGCGAGGCAGAGCGAACGGGAGGGATTCATCGGATGCTCCTCGCAATCAATGCTCCCGCGATCTCCGCGGACTTCTCCAGGTCTTCCAGGAGTATGAACTCATCGTTACCGTGGGGGTTCTGCGCGCCGATGCCGATGTTGACCGCGGGAATCCCCTTGGCGTTCAGCATGTTCGCATCGCTCCCCCCCAGGTACTGGATGGGGTTCGGACTCAGGCCGACGGACGCCAGCACCTCCGCCGTCGCGCGGAACGCCTCGCTGCCGGGGTCCAGGACGAACGGGGGGAAATCGACCTGCGATTCAAACGTGAGAGATCCGCCGTTGTCACGCGCGATACGGGAAAACTTCCCCTCCGTCGCTGCGAGATATTCGTCGATCGCCCGCTGGTCGAATTCCCGGACTTCACCGTCCACCCTGCACCGGTCGGGAACGACGTTCGTCGCTTCACCTCCGGCGATGATGCCGAAGTTTGCGGTCATCGTCGGACTCAGCCGTCCCACGGGGACCTCAGCGAGCGCCCGCGCCGCTATCTGTATTGCATTCACTCCTTTTTCGGGTGCGACCCCCGCATGCGACGACTTGCCGTGGAATGTCGCCGTGAAGAGCGAGCTGCCGACGGCCGACTGGATGAACGTTCCAGGCCGCTTTGAACAGTCGAACACAAAACACATGTTCACGTTGTACGGCTGCAGGTCCACGTGTTTCGAACCGTACATGCCGATCTCCTCGCCGAACGTGAAGACGACGACAAAATTCCCGGCCATCTCCCGGCGGACATGTTCCGCAAGAACATGGAGCAGCACCGAGACACCGGCCCGGTTGTCGACGCCGAGGGTCGTGGTGCCGTCGCTCGTGATCCGGGAGTCGCTCAGGACGGGACGGACATTCGCCGTCGATCGCGGCGTGTCCATGTGCGCCAGAAGCGCGACCGCCGGCCGCGCGGGATCGAACATGGGAGGGATGCAGAAGATGTTCCCGGTCTCTCCGCCGACGATCGGCCCGGTTCCATCCTGCACGATCCGGACCGGGAGGCCGGAAAGTTTCCCGCGGATGAACCGGACGACGGGGGCTTCGTGGAGCGAGACCGCGTCGATGGCAACAGCTTCGAGGAAGAGATCGACGAGTGGAGTGGTCATTGATGAAAAAAGGTTCCCATGAGCTGGGTGAGGTGAGAAAACCTTCTCGCGGCTATTATACCGCGCGTGATTGTGAATGTCAAGAGGTGGACGGAGAACAGACGGAAAATTGTTCGGGACTTTCCGGTAGCGCCCCGTGCCGTGCGTGAGAGTTGCTTCAATGGTTCGCATCCTCATGCAGGCGCACTCGCGTGGAACAGTGAAAAAATCTGTCATTTGACGCCATTGCGTCGGGACGGATGGCGGAGTCGAATCTCCCCGCGCCTTACGTAGTTTCCTCCCCTCGATTTTCTGGCCGAAATTTTCCGGCCGGAAGCGCTCCTTGACTCCCCGGTTTCCCCCCTGTACATTGCGCAGACGGCGTCTCATCACATCTTTGAAGGAGGGTTCCTTCGTGAAAAGCAGATCGTTCGTGCTCCTGACTTGTTCGATGCTCTTGTGGGGGGGCTGCGGCCGGGAAAGGGGAGGGGAGGAAAAGGCCTCTTCCCTTCCCGCCGCAGCTCTCCCTCTTTCTCCGGACCAATCCTCATGGCTGTCACATGCCGGCCGGCATGCAAGAGAGGGGTGGGTCTACCTCCATTGCGAGGGGACACCCCGGGCAAGAGGGTTCCAGCACGGCTACCTCATGGCCAGCGAGATCAGGGAATCCCTCCGGATCACGCGCGCGGTATGGGAGTACCAGACAGGCATGGCGTGGACGTGGCTCGTCGGGAAGGCCGTACCGATGTTCCTCCCCGGAATTGACGCGGAGCTTCTCGAAGAGATCCGCGGCATCGCCGAGGGAGCCATCGTGGCGGGCGTGGCGACGTCACCGGAGGAGATGATCACCTATAACGCGTATGTCGAGCTCTCGGGATACTGGTGGCCGGAGCAGAAGAAGAAACTCGACATCCACTCCCCCGACAACAGAAAACAGTCTTGCAGCAGCTTCATCGCCACCGGGCATATGACCGCCGATAGCGGTATTGTCCTCGGCCACAATACCATGTGCTCGTACGTGGTGGCGGACCCATATGTCATACTTGACATCGTTCCCGAAAAGGGACACCGGATACTGATGCAAACGAGCCCGGGATGGATCCACAGCGGGACCGACTTCTTCATCACCGCGGGAGGAATTATCGGCGCGGAGACGACGATCGGGGACTTCAGCGGGTTCGACGAAGGGGGGATTCCGGAGTTCGTCCGGATGCGGCGGGCTGCGCAGGACGCCTCGACGATCGACGGGTGGTGCGATATCATGCGAGCCGGAAACAACGGGGGCTATGCCAACGCGTGGCTTGTGGGGGACATCAAGACGAACGAGATTGCGCGGCTCGAGCTCGGATTGAAGCACGTCGGTTTTGAGAGGACTCACGACGGCTACTACAGCGGATCCAACGTGGCAGAGAACACGAAGATCCTGCGTCTGGAAACCGAGGAGCACGAAACCGACATACGGATATCGGGGGTTTCACGCCGCGTGCGCTGGAAGCAGCTGATGAGAGAACATGAGGGGAAGATCACGGCCGGCCTCGCAAAAGAGTTCGAGGCCGACCACTACGACTCCTATCTCCACAGAAACAGCCTCAGCTGGCGGGGGCTCTGCGCCCACGGCGACTGTGACTCGATGGATACCGGAGAGCCTTTCGACCCCGGGGGGACGGTGGATGCAAAAGTCGTCGATGGGACCATGGCCAGGAACATGTCATTTGGAGCCCGCTGGGGATCAGGTTGCGGCCGGCCGTTCGACGCCGCGAGATTCCTCGCGGAGCATCCTCAGTTTGATTGGATGAACGGACTCCTCAAAGACAGGGGATCATATCGGTGGGCGGATTTTACGGCAGGAGAGCACTGACGCTCCCTCCGCTCTCCGGAGAGCAAATCAGATATCTCCGACGCTGGCGATGAGACGGGCCCACAGATCGTCCCCCCTGACGCCGTTGGTCATAATCACGATCCCGGTTCCCCGGGCTGGAGAAAACTGGCTGAAACACCGGAATCCGGACCCGTTTGACCCGCCGTGGTGAATGATGTCACCCCCCTCCGTTGAATTGATAGACCAGCCGAGACCCCAGAAGACGTCCATGCCTCTTGCCGCTGCAGGGCGCCCGATGGGCGCCCGCGCATCGACGGCGACATAGCGGGTGAGCATCGCCCTTACCGATTCAGCGGAGAGCGAGTACGGGGCCGATCTGTCCGTTTTCAGGACTTCAACGAGGAACGCGGCATACTCCCTGGGAGTGGTGTAGAGCGTATACGCGGCGTTCGCATGCGTGTATCGCGTCTTCATAAGGAATGTGCCGTCTGAGGCATGACCCGCCGCAAGGACGCTGTCCACGGCACGCGTCCAGACATAACTCGTTTGTACGAGACCAATAGGATCGAAGAGAGTCCTCTTCGCGAAGAGGGCAATCGGCTCTCCCGTGATCTTCTCGACAGCACGCTGAAGATAGAATATCCCCTCCCCCGAGTAATTGAACCGCGAACCCGGTCTGTTGATGACCGGCAGGGGGCCGTCCCTCTCCTCTCCCCCCTTCCGCCAGTTCGGAAATCCCCCCGTGTGCGTCAGGACCATCCGCGCCGTAATGAGGGAGCGTGATGGCTGATCGGGGAAGGGCCGGTCGTTCAGATACTCCGTCAACGGGCGATCAAGATCTATCCTCCCCTGTTCGGCGAGTTTCATGACAGTGTAGGCGAACACCGGCTTGGTCATCGAGGCAGCTTCGAACAGCGTTGCGCGCGTTACAGGTGTGCGGCGGGTGACATCGGCGATGCCGTATTCCCCTGACCAGACGACGGCCCGTTGATGAATCACCGCAATGGAAACGCCGGGGACATGGAGCTCGCTCATGAGCGCTGGAGCCAGGCTGTCGATCGCCGCAACAGCGACACGCCAATCCGGCGTTCGTGAACGCCGTCCGGGATCCACTGCATCGAGGGCCATGTCCGCACCCCGGCGGACGTCCTCATCCCTGTCGTGCAGGCAGCGGATGAGCGCCGGAATCGCCTCCCCGGCCAGAGTTCCCATTCCGCCGAGCGCCACTGCAGCGGACCATCGCACGTTGTCGTCCGTGTCGCGCAGGGCCCCCGCAAGCACGGGGACCGCCTCCCGTGCACTGGTTCCCATTTTCCCGAGCGCAATCGCAGCACACCACCGGACATTTGTCTCGCCGTCCATCAACGCACGGACGAGACCCGGGACGCTTCGTTGTCCGATCCTGCTCAGCGCGCCGGCGGCCTTTCCGTTGACAAACGGATCACCGTCAGACAGGAGCCGGATCAGCGGGAGAATCGCCTGTTCCGCCTCCGGACCCAGTTCTCCGAGTGCTTCCGCGGCATGTTCCCGTACAACGGCGTCGCTGTCGGAAAGCGCCTTGATGAGCAACGGGATATCCCCCCGGTTCTCTCCCCCCGACTGCGCCGCGGCTCTCCCCCCAACAGCCAGGAGGGCAACCGCTATCGACACGAGGACGTGCCGGCCTGGGAATCTCATTCCAGCTCCCTCCGCGGGGATATGACCGTCGTGAAATCGGCGAGATCCCGAAGGCCCCGTTCGAATGCAAAAAGGATCGGCAGGCCGCCGGTGTGTATGAACACTGTGGGTATCCCCGGGTCGAGAATCCGGCGGCGAGCCAGGTCCAGCAATCCCGCCATCGATTTTCCGGTGTAGACAGGATCAAGGAATATTCCTTCCAGGCGCGCACACGTGAGAATCGCCTCCCTGCCGGAATCCGTCGGCACGCCGTACTCCCCGCGGTAACAGTCGTACGACTCGATTCCCGCACCGGTCAGCGTGACGTCGCACCCGAGGATTCCCGCACTCTCCCGCACAATCTCCATCGTCCGGCCCGCGATCTCCGCTCTGGAGCGGGAAACACTTATGCCGATGACGCGGGCCCCGGGCATGAAGAGTTGCGCACCGAGGATCGCGCCGGCGAACGTGCCGCAGGAGCCGACCGCAAGGACGATTTGCGACGGGCCGGCAGTGAGCTGGCCCGCTATCTCCCTCATGGCGCGAACATATCCGAGTGCGCCGATTCCCGTCGAGCCCCCCACAGGCAATGTGTACGGACGGCGACCTTTGCGACGCAACTCTTCCGCCCACCCATCCATGGCGGAGGCAAGATCTTCATTCCGGTCGTTGTCTTTCAGATAACGGATCTCTGTCCCGAGAATCACATCAAGAAGGAGGTTCCCCTGGTACTCGGTAATCCCGGGGCCTCCGAGAACAATCATGGCTTCCAGCCCCTTCCTGCGTGCAGCGGCGGCTGTCATCACGGCATGGTTGGACTGCGTACCTCCGACCGTGAGGACGACGTCGGATTCCTGATTCAGGATCTCTACAAAGTCATACTCCAGCTTCCTCGCCTTATTCCCTCCCATGGCGAGACCGGTCTGGTCGTCCCGTTTGATGAAAAGTGTTGTCAGTCCGGCCATGCGGGCGAGCCGCGGGGCTTCCTGCAGCGGTGTGGGAGTATCAGCCAGAATGACGCGGGGGATCCGGTCGAGAAGCCGGTCAGGCGACTGAGGGGGATCCACGTAGGTGTTCATGCCGGGTCCGGGACGGGTTGCGGGATTCACGCTGTTTTGAGCGAACCCTCACTCTTTAACGTGTGCTGTTGTGCTTCTCCCACTCCTCACGCGCCTGCAGCACGATCGGCGCCATGGATTTCCCGGCAAGGTCGCTGTTGATGCCTGCAAGGTGCCGGTCCGTCCAGTCGTGGAATTCCTTTTGCAGGCCGGCCAATTCCTGACTGAGACCCGCCGCCCGGTCAATCTGTGTTTGAGACGGGCGGCCATCGTAGCCATTGAGATTCCCGTAAAGTTCCGAGGCGAACTCACGCAATCGCTCCTCGCCCGTGATCATGCCACCCTCCTTCGTTGCAACAATCCGTTTCCGGAACGCGTCGACCTGCGACGACCAGGTTCGCCACCGCGCCCCGAGCGAATCGGGCGGCGGGAGTTTCGCTGCATCACCCTCGAGCGATGACCGCACGCCGTTAATCTGATCCACGGTGAACGCCATCTCTTCAAGGAGACGATAGACGTTCATCGTGAGGTCGAACTGGGCTCTCCGGTCCGCCGCCGTGTGCGCAGATCGCGGATCCGCGGTCACAGTCACCTGATGCGAGTAGACGTTCTTCCCCTTGGTCAACTTCACCGTGTACGTCCCCGGGATGACCCGGGGGCCGATTCCCGTCCCCGATGCACCGGTTGCTCCGGAAGGAACTCTCGGCGCCCGTAACCTCATCGACCATGTAGTCCGGTTGAGGCCCCTCCGTTTGCTGCTCGGTATGGTTCCGAGGGGAGTGCCCCCCTGATCCAGAACTTCCATCTTCAAATCGCCGAAAATATGGCGCTTCTTCTGATAATACGTTATGACCGCATCCCCCGTGGAATTCGGACCTACGAACGAAGCGTCGCCGTATGCCCAGCCGCCCCACGCAGGAATCTCCTGCACCGTCGGTCTCGCCCGGGTGAAGGATATCTCCTTTTCGAGGCTGTCCTTCGTCAGGCCGCGAAGCGGGGAGATATCGTCGATAATCCAGATCCCACGACCGTGCGTCCCGATGACGAGATCATGCTCCCGGGGATGGATCACCATGTCCCGGACTGCGACGCTGGGGAAGTTGCCCCCCTTGTACCGGGCCCATTCCCCTCCCCCGTCGAGGGTAATCCAGAGTCCGAACTCCGTCCCGAGGAAGAGCAGGTTCCTGTCAACCGGATCCTCCCTGATCACATGGGCGTATCCCGCCACCTGACCCGGGTCAAAGGCCACGATGCGGGTCCACGTCTCGCCGAAATCCGTCGTCCTGTAACAATACGGCCGCATGTCACCGAACATATGATAGTCAAACGTCACGTACGCTGAGCCTTCGTCGAAATGTCCGGCTTCGATTGACGAGACCCATCCATTGTTCGGCAGACTGTGAATGTTGTTGACGACGTTACGCCAGGATTTGCCGCCGTTGCGCGTCACC